>Ga0180300_10000007_pt1 | contig 88115 bp, 91 predicted proteins | sample GuaBasSediGuay15_FD_121798 | JGI IMG/M metagenome (GOLD analysis project Ga0180300, IMG submission 121798) | Subseafloor sediment microbial communities from Guaymas Basin, Gulf of California, Mexico - Guay15, Core 4569-2, 21-24 cm | ecosystem: Environmental > Aquatic > Marine > Hydrothermal...
ACGTAGTCTGGGACTTGGACAGGTGGGTGCTTGAACGCATATGCGGAGATGCTTATCAGGGGTCCGGCGACACCCCTGTCGAGTGCGAGTTTCACAGCTCTGATGACGTCAATCATCACGCCACCGCTGTTGGGTCCGTCCTGTACTGTGAGTTTGGCCTCTATGGTTATTGGCATGTCGCCGAACTTTCTACCCTTGATCCAGATATAGCAGATCTTTGTGTTTCCGAGGAACGGTATGTAGTCGCTGGGCCCTATCTTTGTTGGCACCTCGTAGGGGATCAGGCTGGTTACGGCCTCGGTTTTGCTGATGCGCTTTGTCTTTAGTCTTTCCTCGACGGTCATGTTGAGGAAGTCGGTATCACCACCTATGTTGAGCTGGTATGTTTCCTCTACCTTCACACCTCTCTCCACCAGTAGGTTCACGAGGGTCCTGTGGAGGATGGTCGCACCGACTTGGCTCTTTATGTCATCACCCGCCACTGGGAGGCCGCGCTTTTCGAATTTGAGCGCCCACTCCTTGTCGCTCGCAATGAACTCTGGGATAGCGTTTATGAATGCGCATCCCGCCTCTAATGCCGCCTCTGCGTAGTATCTTGATGCGTGATAGCTTCCAACAGGGCAGTAGTTTATGAGTACATCTGCATTAACGTCCTTGAGTACGTCTGCGACGTTCACCGGCTCCATTTCCTCGGGGTCATAGACGTTAAACGGCTCTCTCATGTGTGGCGCAACGCCATCGAGTATGGGCCCTGGAAGCACCTTGACTCCAAGCTTTGGCACGTCTGCGAACTTGGGGACGCAGTTTCTACCGGCAAATATTGCCTCACTGAGGTCTTTTCCTATTTTTGTCTTGTCGACATCGAACGCCGCGACGAACTCTATGTCTCTGATGTGGTAGCCGCCGAAGTTCACGTGCATGAGTCCGGGCACGAACTCGTCCTCTTTTGCGTTTTGGTAGTAGTATACACCTTGGATTAGGGCGGAGGCACAGTTACCGACTCCGGCAATAGCTACTCTGATCTTACCACCCATACCATCACCTCTCTCCAATTAGTGTGGGTATTTTATCGCGATCGTATTATTGAAATTTCAATTTGGAGGCGGGAGCCCCACGGGCTTTTCTCGTCTCTCGTTATTTTATATAGGTAAAACCTGACTGTCGCCATATTCTGTTAACGCTAAGGTTATTTAAATCATTTCTTGATTGAAAAGTGAGCGGCAGGCTCCTACATGCAATATATTGAAAGAATATGGATATTGCTCATAAAGTGATCGGGATGTTCGAGAAATCGTCAAAATAGCGCAAAATATTGCTCAGAACTGCCAATAGCATCTAAATGTGCTGATGATTTTAAAATTATCCTGATGGTGTGCTCTGGGCTTGGGACTGCTGGTTTGTGCTTTCTTGGCGCGTCTGTGTAGCTTGCGGTGTGATTCCCTCCATGCGGAGTCTCTGTTTGACAAGCCTGACTATGTATCCAGCGACCCTGTTTCTGACCTTCTTAGATGGAACATTGGCGTACTTCTCAACGAGGCGTTTATTTGTTTCGAAATCCGTGGTGAAGACGTCAGGGTACCGCCGAACGAGTTCCCGCGCGAGCCTCTTTATGTAGGCTGGTCTTATTTTCCCCATGGCACCACCCAAGCAGTGGTATTCTTGTCTGAACTTAAGGTTTTTGATGCGACATCATGAATCATGAACAAACTTGATGCATGATGTTACTACAATTGCCACAAAATAAAGGTAAAAACTCCGAGGGTCTTATAACTCTCAGGGGAGACTCATGGAGAAAAGAGTAGTGACCCCGGACATGCTGGAGTTCCGGTTATCGAAAGTAAGGGAGTGGATAAAATTCGAGATTTCCGCGGGAGGTCAGGATTTATACGTTGGCTATATAAATCCGATCGTCTTTAAAGACGAAAAGGAGTTAAGGAGCATTTCGCGGGATATTGCAAAACTGCTAATCGAAGGTAAGGGTTTGCAATTAAATGTCGTTGTAGATGCAAGTTTGGAGGATCTGGAGGATATAATTCTCGAAAAATTGAAGGAGGGCAGATGAGGTGGCGAAAGAAGTCCGTCTGAGGGTAGCGGAGGCAGCAAAAAGAGATGTCGGTAAGGGCATTGCTAGAATAGACAGAAGAACCGCCAGGGAACTCGATGTAACCTCGGGAGACGTCATAGAAATAATAGGTAAGAAAAACACCGCGGCGATCGTGTGGCCAGCCCGTCCCGAAGATGAAGGCGCAGGTATAATTCGTATTGACGCGATAATCAGAAAGAATGCCGAGGTTGGTCTCGGAGAATATGTTATTGTGAGAAAGGCTAGCGTCAAAGAGGCAATAAGGGTGAGCCTTGCACCCTCGAGCCGTCTCAGGTTCCGCTTGCCTGAAGATTACGTCAAAAACGTTTTGCTGAATAGACCGGTCACGAAAGGCGACCTTGTCCAGATACCCACCGTTTATGAACCCATTCCCCTCTTCGTGACTGCAGTGAGCCCACCCGGTATAGTGATGGTTACAAACAGGACTGAGATCTTCATAAGCATGGAGCCCGTAGAAGAAGCGATGCTAAGAGTGCCAGAAGTTACATACGATGACATAGGTGACCTCAAAGAAGAGCTTAGAAAGATACGTGAGATGATAGAACTCCCACTCAAGTACCCCGAACTGTTCAGGCATCTCGGAATAGAGCCTCCCAAGGGAGTCTTATTATACGGTCCACCCGGTTGCGGAAAGACCCTGATTGCCAAAGCAGTTGCAAATGAGGCAGGTGCGCACTTTATCGCGATAAATGGCCCCGAAATTATGAGCAAGTATTATGGAGAGTCGGAGCAGAGGCTCAGAGAGGTCTTTGAGGAGGCAGAGAAGAAAGCGCCAAGCATAATATTCATAGACGAAATAGATGCAATTGCCCCCAAGAGAGAGGAGGTTACGGGTGAGGTTGAGCGCAGAGTTGTGGCGCAATTGCTCACGCTCATGGATGGATTGAAGTCAAGGGGCCAGGTTATAGTCATCGGGGCGACCAACAGGATAGATGCCGTGGATCCCGCACTTAGGAGACCCGGTAGGTTCGATAGAGAAATCGAGATCGGCGTGCCTGATAAAGAGGGCAGGAAGGAAATACTGCAGGTCCACACAAGAAATATGCCACTTGCAGATGACGTGAACTTAGACGAACTTGCTGAGATGACACATGGATTTGTTGGTGCAGACCTAGCTGCACTTTGTAGAGAGGCGGCCATGAACGCGTTACGAAGAGTGTTACCGGAGATTGACCTAGAGAAGGGAGAACTTCCACCGGAAATATTCCAAAAACTGAAGGTGACAAGGCAGGACTTCATGGAGGCGTTCAAGTCGATAACCCCAACGGCAATGCGTGAGGTCTTCGTGCAGGTCCCAAACGTGCGATGGGACGATATAGGAGATCTGCATGAGGCAAAGAGGCAACTCAGGGAAATGGTAGAGTGGCCTTTAAAGCATCCCGAAGCATTTTCAAGGATGGGAATAGAGCCGCCTAGGGGAATACTTCTGTTCGGGCCTCCGGGATGTGGAAAGACACTTCTTGCAAAGGCAGCGGCTACTGAGAGCGGGGCGAATTTTATAGCCGTGAGGGGTCCGGAAATTCTCAGTAAATGGGTCGGGGAGTCTGAAAAGGCCATTAGAAGAATATTCCAGAAGGCGAGACAGGCAGCACCGTGTATAATATTCTTCGATGAGATAGATGCAATTGCTCCTCAGCGTGGGCTTTATGCCGGAGAGTCCGGAGTCACCGAGAGAATAGTGAACCAACTTCTGACGGAAATGGACGGTATAGTTCCTCTTAAGAACGTAGTCGTGATGGCGGCAACTAACAGACCGGATATCCTAGACCCCGCGCTCCTGAGGCCTGGAAGGTTCGATAGGCTCGTGTACGTACCTCCACCGGACAAAACCGGTAGGTACGAGATATTTAAGGTTCACACAAGAAATATGCCCCTAGCGGAAGATGTAGACCTAGAGAGACTGGCAGAGATAACCGAGGGATACACGGGCGCTGACATAGAGGCTGTGTGCAGAGAGGCAGCGCTATGTGCATTGAGGGAAGACATTAATGCCAAGAAGGTCTATATGAGGCACTTCGAGGAGGCCCTTAAGATGGTCCCGCCGAGCCTCACCGAAGAGGACATAAAAATGTACGAATCAATGTCAAGAATCCTTAAGAGGGCAAGTGCTCACGCAACGCGAAGAACACTGAAGCAGTTCTATATCTCATAACTTCCACATTTTTATCATTATTTTTGGTGGGAATGTTGAAACTTGGAGCGGCAACTCTTACAGATCCAGGTTTGACAATTTTTGAGTTATTAGACACGTACTCACATCTGAATTTAAAATACGTCGAAATTAGATGTGAGTGGCCGTATCTAGATCCTCAGTCTCCAAACAAAAAGTACCTCCTGAAACTGAGAGAGACCATCGAGTCTCTTGGCATGCGTCCCCTTCTCCATTCCAGTTACATAGATGTAAACTTGGCGAGTTTCAACGATATAAGCCGCGAAGCATCGCTAAGAAGAACTTTGAGATGCCTCGAAATTGCAAGAATATTGGATGCCGAGTACGTAACCATACATATGGGGTACCTCCATGGCGACCACCACCCACACAGGTATAACATAGCAAAAAAGCTAGGGGTTCTATCGTTGATCAAAATAACCGAAAAGGCCCATGATATTGGTGCAAAAGTGTGTATCGAAAATAAGGAGAGATCAAAGAACAGACACCTCTTGACAACTCCCGAAGAGATCCTGGAGTTTTTAGAAATAGCTGATGATGTAGCGCCTAATACCGTTTTCATTACATACGATGTTGGACATGCAAACACGTGGAACCATGATCTTTTATCGTTCTTCAAAAAACTGAGAGATCGCATACGCGTTGTGCATCTACATGACAACGACGGCTCATCGGATCAGCATCTTGCTCTCGGGAGGGGAAACATAGAGTTTCAAAGGCTTATACCCAAAATGTATAATGAGGTTAAGAACGCTATATTTATTCTTGAAGTTCATGATCTCGAGGGAATTCGCGAAAGTGTGAAAGTTATCGAACGGATACTCGAAGGTGGGTGACTCCAATGATACCATTTGTAATAGAGAGAAGCCGCAGTTCGCTGATTGCAATAACAGCACTTATGACATCACTCGTATTTGTATTGACAGTGGTCTTTCAAGTATCCATAGTTGCAACGAAGGGTTACTTTAACGTTGGAGAAATAGGAGTTTTCCTCTCCGCTCTGCTCTTCGGACCGTATGTGGGAGCGTTCGCCGGTGGAGTGGGTTCTGCCCTCGCAGATCTGGCGACAGGGTACGCAATTTATGCTCCTGGAACCTTGGTGATAAAGGGCTGTGAGGGATACCTCACCGGATGGGCGATACAAAAGTTAACTAGAAGGCCTGAAGGCGCCGTGGAAGCAAGGTTTTCACCGGTTGTCGGGATGGCGATTGCAGCGGTGATTATAACGTTAGGGGTATCATTTTACAACTCCCTGTGGAGTATAGCCCTGGGAATTTACATAAACCCCTCAAATGCACCAGTTCCTATTCTCGATATTCGATTCTTTGCATTCGATATACTCCTAACGGAAGTCGTGTGGGTAGGGATAGCCGTGACCGCAGGGGTTCTTATAACATACTTTGGCTATAGGAAGGACCCCCTCCTGACGGCGATGATCATATCCACATTGCTCGGCGGAACGGTAATGGTAATGGGATATTTCATTTACGAGTACTTTGTGCTTTATAAAGTCCTAGGGATGGAAGTAATCGCAATAGTCGAAGTTCCGTTTAACATTGGTCAGGCAGTAATCGGCACACTCATAGCCGTGCCCATAGCAAGAAGAATTTCCATAGCCCTAGTGCAATCCGGAAAAACATAAAGTTTAAACTGCAACTCCATCCCCATACTATGACCCAGATTCTCTCAGGGGGTCGATTGACATCGCTAAGGTGAATGCCGAACTCTGCGGTTTGTGTTTTGGGTGCGCAGCCTCCTGTCCTCAGAATGCAATAAGGGTCACCGAAACCAGAATTGTGGTAGAAGAGGAGAAATGTAACAGTTGTGGCATCTGTGTAAAGGTATGTCCGGTGGGGGCGATCTCCCTTGAGTGTAAAAAGTGAAATAGTGGTTGTAGGAGCAGGGCCCGGGGGATGCTCTGCCGCGATCTCGGCTACAAGAATGGGAGGTAAAGTACTGATTCTGGAAAGAAAGAGACACGTCGGAATTCCTGTGAGATGTGGCGAAGCTATTGGGAAGACGGGCCCTTCCATAGCAGAAATAGAAATCCCAAAAAGGGCAATTGTGAATGAGGTCAGAGGATTTAGAGTATATAGCCCAGGAGGTAAATACGTCGACTATGTAAAGGAAACGGCTGATGGTTTCATTGTCGATAGAAGAATATTTGATAAAGAACTACTTATTAGGGCAGTAGACCTAGGAGCAGACGTGATGGTTGGCGCGGAAGTTATAGACCTAGTATGGAAAGGTGGAAGTGTCTGCGGGGTTATAGCAAAACACATGGGAAAAACCCTAGAGATTTATGCCGATATCGTCATAGGTGCGGACGGCATTAATAGCGTCGTGGCGAGAAAAAGCGGATTGCGGAAGTACATAAAGATGCATGACCTCGATGTTTCAGTTCAATATGAAATGATAGGGGTCGAGGTTGATGATCCCGAGATACTTGAGTTCTACTTTGGCAATAAGGTAGCTCCTCGTGGTTACGTGTGGATTTTTCCAAAAGACGAAAAGAGAGCAAATGTGGGAATAGGCATCGGCGCGGGCTTCGGCGAAAGGACGGCACTTGAGTACCTCAACAACTTTCTGAAGCATCATCCCATCGGAAGCAAAAAGTGCAAAAATGCAAAAATCATCGAGATGAGAGTCGGTGCCATCCCTGTCGGCGGTCCCAATCCGAAGAATGTAGCAAATGGAGTAATGCTCGTCGGCGACGCGGCAGGTCAAGTACACCCCATCACCGGAGGAGGCATGGGATACGCCATTGTTTGCGGAAGTATAGCAGGTCAAGTTGCTGTTGAATGTGTAAGTCGTGGAGATACAAGTGAACAGGCACTTATGGAGTACGAACGAAGATGGCGAGAAAAATACGGCGAAGAATTCGAGAAGATGCTGAAATTGCGCAAAGTACTTGAAAAAGTCGATGATGAAGTCCTCGATATGCTTGCCGACGTCCTCAGCGGCCAGAACATCGTCGACCTTACTGCTGGCAGGAAAATTGCCATAATATCAGAATTGATAAAGAAGGGAGACAGAAGACTAATAGAATTACTCGATAAATTGCGCGCGCTTAAATTACTCGACTAACCGGTGATGATTTTGCGTGTGCTGCTTATCTCCGCAATAATAATTTTATTTTCGATGGTGACAGTAGCAGTAATAATGCATTTTGAGCCTAACGTCATACACGTAAGCCTAAGGAATGGGATAACGGGATATAACCCTAGCGGTCATGTTGGCTACATATTCTCGCTAATAGCAACCCTATTGTTGCAGGGAGAGGACCTTCAAACAACTCTGGTCATAGGAATAATATGGTACGCGAGTTCCGTGGTAGGCGGCATGCTTGCAAGAAGTACAAGCAGAGGATGCTCCGCGGGCTCTCTCTCACCGATTATTGCAGCGATAATCTGTGCCGCAATAATATGGGCACATGTTCCTCCCTCGGGATACATCGGAATCGTTTCAACGCTTTACGACCTCATGGACAACATCCTCATATACGTGATCGCATCAATTCTTGGAGGAACACTCGGCGGTGCAGCATCACGCTCGGTAGAGTAGGTAGTCGCCATGAAAACCCTAGCGTTTGCATTTATTGTGATATCGCTACTATTTTTCTGCATCGCACAGATGTACGACTACAAGTCCATTCAAACGCCATTCCAAGTGAGTAATGGAGTAAAATCGATCCTATTCAAGATATCATGGGCATTTGTTTTCCTTAAAGATCCTCAATTTCTAATAATCGTGTTTACAATTGGATGCGCTCTGACCGCGGCCTTCAGAAAACAAAACTTTAATGTTACGCCCGTGGTAGTGCTTTCAATGTTTTTCGTAGCCTTCCTAATTCTGTATCTGCTCCATCACTACTCCACCACGTGGGAGAGTTTGTCATCATTAGAAAAATTAATATTTGTCTTTTTGATGGTGGTGAATCTCTCAGTTAAGGGGATAATTCTCTCATTTCCCGCGGTTACGTGCTACCTTGTAAGGAAAATAACACAAAGAGGGAAGGAGGAGCGAAAAACACCAATTATTGCTTTCAAAACTATCAAATGTCCGCTATGTGGAGCAGTTTATCGCTCGAATCCCATAATATGTTCACAATGTGGCGCAATTCTAAGCGAAAACGAAGGCGAAAAAATACGGAAATAACCGGTAATATGGTATTTTATAACAAACCGTACTTTTTGTTTTATTGCAGTATTACTATCCTTGTTGTCATAGTTTGTAGTAACAATCGAAAATTTCGAGGAACACGCCATTATGGAAGTGTCATCTTAGAAATGTTTAAATACGTCGAGAGACAAGTTTATCATGCGGCCGAGTCAGCTTGGCAAAGGTTGTGTTATCTGGTTCTGGCGGGATCCCTCCTCTTCCCTCGCCCTCCTCCCCTCTCCCCCACAAGCTGACGATGAGGCCGCGCTACCAGTCTTCTGTTATTCCGCCCCTCACTGCTTTTGTCCTGCATTATGACTGAGAGGTAATTGTCTATCGCGACAATTATGGGATGATTGTCCGGAAGAACCTCGTAATCCACTGGTGGGGCCCACATATTATCTCTAATTTCGAGCCTAACAGCATCCAGCGGGATGGCCTTCGGATACTCAAATGGATCGCGTATCTCTATTGCGACACCCTTCGTACACCTCTTAAAATATCGAAGAAATTCCTTGAACGAAACCTTTGCATATGGCCCCACGAACTCCCACAAATCATCTATACGTAGCCTGAAAATCCTCCCTACTTTAAACTCGCCAACAAACGCCCTAACGTTCTCCGAAGCATAAATTATGGCCCGCGTTCCGCTTGGGACCCTAGCGAATTTTCGCCGCAACTCGAACTTCTTCTCTCCCGAGAATATCAGCCGTGCGAACTTGGGGCGCATCGATATTATCAATGGCATATCAATCTACCATGTCTCATTCTGGGGACCACTGGGGTGATATCACTTTAATAAGTTGGCACAAGATGTATTTGAAATCAGACCCTTAAGGTAGATGAGAATGGTGAAGGTGGCACCTCGCGCGCTAGGAATAGAATATGCAATTAGGGACGTCGTGGTCAAGGCAAAAGACCTGGAACGACGAGGAAAGAAAATAATTTATTTGAATATAGGGGATCCGTGCAAGTTTGACTTCCAGCCACCACGCCATATGATTGACGCCCTGTATAAAGCGGCAATTGAGGGTTATAACGGATATACGGACTCTCTCGGCATACCAGACCTAAGAGAGGCAATAGCAGAAAAAGAGAGGAAGGTTAACGGAGTGAAAATAGAACCGGACGATGTAATCGTAACCTCCGGAATTTCCGAGGCAATATTCATGCTCATGGGGGCCGTGGTAGAACCCGGAGATGAGGTTCTTGTTCCGGGCCCCACATATCCCCCGTACATATCATTAGTAAAATACTTCGGCGGGATCCCCGTAACCTATCACTGCGATGAAGATAATGAATGGCAACCCGATGTGAGCGATATTGAGAAGAAAATAACGGAGCGCACGGTGATGATAGTTATAATAAATCCAAATAACCCCACTGGCGCTGTTTACGATCAAAAGATTCTAAGAGAAATATTGGATCTGGCGGCTGAACACGACATCATAGTGGTGTCTGACGAAATATATGACAGGATCATTTTCGACGGAAAGCATGTAAGTGCTGCATCTGTCGCAAAAGACGTGCCAATAATCGGTTTAAACGGCTTCTCTAAAGTATATCTAGTTCCAGGATGGAGATTGGGGTATATCTACTTTTATGATCCCGAGGGAAGGCTGGAGAGGCTAAAGGAAGCGATAACAAAGGAGGCAAGAGTTCGTATATGTGCAAACTCGATAGTGCAGATGGCGGCAGTACAGGCGTTAAGAGGACCGCAGGACCATATAGCCGAAATGGTCAGAAAACTCAGAGAACGAAGAGACTTCGTGTGGAGGCGCCTCAATGAAATCGATGGATTGTCATGTGTGAAGCCAAAAGGAGCGTTCTATGCTTTCCCAAAGATAGAAGTCAAAGGAATTTGGAGAAGTGATAAGGATTTCGTATTTGAATTACTTGAGGAGGCAGGCGTGCTTGTGGTATTTGGATCAGGCTTTGATCCCATATATGGAAAAGATCATTTCAGGATTGTCTTTCTACCACCGATAGAGATTCTTAAGGAAGCATTGAGCAAAATAGAAGCATTTATTGAGAAAAAGATATCAAAATTATGACTGAAAAGAACCAAATATAGGCCGATGATGAAAAATTCGGGTGAAATGCCCGGGACACAACTCTCCCGGGTAGATGACATACAGGCTAGACGCTGAGGCTCATTCGATTATCCAAATAATCCTCCCACTTTCTTCATCCAATTTCTCGACATAAAACGCTTTTAAGTCAAACTCCAACGCTAGGCGGCAAAATATAATTGCCAACTCCCGTGGCCCTTCACTCAAATCAAACATTATCTCGTACTCTCTGATGAACTTCTCGGTCAATCCCCGAATTCTTTCATACAACTCCTCAAATGTAAGGTTTTCATCAAAGTAGTACACTTCGACACCCTCAGGTATTCCCACAATACGCCCCCTCATCCCCGCGGGCGCGAAGAACTTATAACACTCTAACGCCACGTCCATATGCTCTCTAAATATTTTCCGTAGATAACGAATATAGAGAGGATCAGAGAGCCCCGCAAAACACATGACCGGAACTTTTATTCCGAAAAACCTCCTTATCTGTTGTATTTTCTCCGGAACTATTTCCGCATACTTCACCTTCCAGTCCTCGTGTCCCCTCCACCTCTTTATGATTCCCGCCTTCTCAAGAACTTGGAGGTTGAAATACACCATCGCATCCGAGATTTCATCAACCGACTTATTAAATGCACGTGCAAGCGCAAGACGAAGTTCGACTCCACTTTTAGGACCATCTAATAAAGCCCTAAGTATGATTTTTCTGGACTCTACGTCCCCTACCATTCGTTCTATTTCGACAAGTTTTGCACGGGCTCTCAAAAACCACCACATCCCCAGTGCAACAATTTCTTATTGTTTGAATGGACTTGTAAACTCACCTATCTGATATCTATAGGCTATATCAACAATGCAAATAAGTCATGTTAAATTTTATTAGTTCAACGCACGTACATTTATGGATGAAATTGTCCAAAAAAATGATCTTCGGGGGGTCATTTATGGAAGAATTACCCCCCTATAAGCCAATAGTTATAGATAACGGGACTGGTTTTTCAAAGAACGGTTTCGCCGGGGAAGATAGACCCCGTAGCGTCTTTCCAACGGTAATAGGATACCCTAAGTATCGTAGCGTTATGACTGATGTTGAACACTATGAGCGTGAATATTACATCGGACAGGAGGCAATGGCCTATAAGGGCGTTCTACGCCTAGTGTACCCGATAGAACACGGTGTTATAAAGGACTGGGACGCTATGGAGAAAATATGGCATTACACTTTCTACAATGAATTACGTGTTAACCCATCAGAACACCCCGTCCTATTAACGGAGGCTCCGCTCAACCCGGATAAAAACAGAGAAAAGCTTGCTGAAATAATGTTTGAAACGTTCAATGTGCCTGCGCTCTGGATTTCTGTTCAGGCAATCCTATCACTTTATGCGTCTGGAAGAACTACTGGTGTCGTGGTCGACTCAGGAGATGGTGTCACGCATGTGGTCCCCATTTACGAGGGATACGCCATAGAACCAGCAGTCCAAAGGCTTGATCTTGGTGGCCGTGATGTCACCGAATATTTGAGAACTCTTCTTATGGAAAGAGGTTACTCCTTCATCAGCAGCGCGGAAAAGGAACTTGTGCGGGACATTAAGGAGAAGTTATGCTACGTCGCTCTAGATCTCGAAAAGGAGATGAAACATGCAGAGAAATTCCGTGAGGCTGTGGAGAAGAAATATAAGATGCCTGACGGTAGTGAAGTAGTTCTAGGATCCGAAAGGTTCCTAGCTCCTGAGGTGATGTTTGATCCGATGCGCATCGGAAAAGAACTTCCGCCACTCCATGAGGTAATAATAGAAAGCGTGCTGGCATGTGACACAACCATTAGAAAGGAACTTCTGTCAAACGTAATTCTTAGTGGCGGGAACACGATGTTCCCAGGAATGAAGGAGAGACTGCAAAAGGAGTTGACTCAGGCCTTGAAGAACAGGGGATACGATGTGGAAGTGAAAGTAATAGCTCCTCCAGAAAGACAGTTCTCGGTATGGGTCGGTGGATCCATCCTCGCGAGTCTCAAAACATTCCAGAAGATGTGGATCACAAAGAAGGAATATCAAGAGACCGGACCACAAGTCGCGCACAGATGCGTCCTCAGAAGAATGTAATGGAGCGACAAAAAGGAACCGCACATTCTCATATCTTTAAATTTTTCTCAAACTTCTCGTACTCCATCTTTGCCTGCCGCATCGAAACATGAGTGTATATCTGTGTCGTATTCAATTGTTCATGCCCCAGCAATTCTTGTATCGTACGTAAGTTTGCCCCCAGCTCCAACATATGCGTGGCAAAACTGTGCCTCAAAACATGTGGTGTTACCTTTTTCTGAATACCCGCTTTAATGCGCGCCCTTTGAATCATCCTCTGAACGGTTCTTACCGAAATTGGAAATACCCTCCCACGTTCGATCCCATTCTCTCTTAAGTACTCCTTAAGAATCCTTGCAGTCTGCTTGTCCATGAAAACGACACGATCCTTTTTCCCCTTACCCATCCGAACCATAATGACACACTCTTCAAAGTCGATGTCCTCAACACGCAAATTTACGAGCTCACTTACTCTTAACCCCGTAACGTACAACATCCTTATGATCAATTTGTCACGCGGATTGTCAGCAGCGTCTATTAATCTCCTGACCTCATCAGGCGTCAGGACGACGGGTAACTTCTTCTCGAGTTTCGGTCTTTTCACATCCGCTGCCGGGTTGCTGTCAAGGAACCCGCTCTCGACGAGAAAGTTGAAGAACGTCCTTATCGAACTCAACTTTCTTGCAATTGTGACATTATTATCTCCTCTTTTCTGCTTCAAGTATAACAGGAACGACATGATATCTCTCTTCGTAACCTCATGTAATCCCTTTCCATTAAGCGTGCTCAGAAACAACCTCACATCTATGAGATATTCCTTTATCGTCAATGGCGTCCTGCCTAAAAGTTCCAAATACGACTTGAAGTCCTCAAGTATCGTGCGGTACTCCGATGGTATGGATGGTTGCTCCATGAGCCTCACCCTTCTCGCAAAATCCAGGTTTTGCGCAACAACTTGTAAACCGCAGTATTACAAATGTATTACAAGAAGAGAACCCTCTTTTCCCGATGAAATTGACGCTATGAATGCAAATTGCGGAATATTCCTCTATTATGACTCACAAATTCAAGATCATCTTGCGAGATAATACGCGAAATCTCATCTTGCTCCAGAAGTTCAACGCAACCTTGTTCTGCTCAGCAACGTTCACCAGCACGCATTGCACACCATTTGCCTGAAACCATTTCAGGGCTTCCTTCACTAACTGGGAACCGATCCCACGTCTCCTATAATTTTCCTCAACGTAAATGTCCAGAATTCTTCCCTGAAGTGAGGGAACAAAGGTGGGATTGTAAAAAATTTCAGCAGTAAGAAACCCCACAATCCTCCGGTCCTCCTCCGCGACAAGCACCAATCCCCTCATGAGCAAATCCGAAGCCAACGTTCTATAAAAAGAAGTAGCCCTCGAACTTAGCTTATACGCAGAGTCAAGTTTTTCGTGGTAACTGGCTAGAGCTAACCATAGGTTAATTATTGTATCGAGGTCCTCAGCAGTCGCCCTCCTAATCCTTACCATCCGCACTCACCACCTCATAAAGAATGCCCTTCTCGATGTGCTCTTTTGCGGTAATGTCGTTTACCTCCTTAAAGAAAGTCCCCTCCTGCCATAGCCTCCTTAGAGTCCACTTATATCTCCCCGAAACTCTGTACGCGCGTGCTATATGTATAGCCTCATCGACGCTCACCGCTCCTCTTTTTACAATCAGGTTCCAGTAGTCGTATAGGCACGGATAGTATCTTGCCCTCAGTCTTATTCCGCTACAAATGTTCGTGTGAAGCGCGAAGAAACCCTCCTTACATGTGCCAAATGTCAACTTATTTTGCTTGCAGAACTGGGCCAGCATAGACAACTTTCTGTATCTATATTTGCTATCAGCAAGCCTGAGTCCGGAAAGTGACCTTACGCCCCTTCTAAAGTACAGTGATCTGTACTTTGGTATCAAATCTGGAAATCTTCGCGAGAATACCTCCTCCAGAAACCTCCAGAACCTCTTAGATACCTTCAGGAACCCTGCTGTTATGTGGGATGCTCCGGCGTCCGCAAATGCCTGGATCATTTCTCGGAGAGAATTATCATCATCGGTTAAAAATGGATAGATTGGTGCGATGCGAGCCACGAGCGGTATTTTTTCTTCATGTAACTGGTGCATGAATTCTATAATTTCATCAAAGGGCGGTGAGCGTCCTTCAATAAACCTTCTAAGATTCTTGTCAATTGTAGATGACGGTACCACCACTGCAATGAGTTTTTTGGACGCAAGATCGGATATAATTTCCAGATCCCTGAGAATCAGTTTAGATTTCGTGATTATGAACGATGGTTGTTCATATTTCCTGAAAATCTCCAGAACGCATCGAGTAAGCTCAATCTCTTCCTCTGCTAATTGATAAGGATCCGAAAAGAAGCCCAGGTTTGCGGGTTGCATATGGCTCTTTGCGCTCATTAATCTGTGCTCTAAGACTATGGGAGCATTTATCACGGCCAATATTCTTTTGTCGTAATCTCTTCTTTTCAATCTCCCGGGACAGTGCAAACACCTATACGGACAGCCTAGGTATATTTTCACGGCTAACCTGTGAGGACAGTACCTCCAAATATCAACATCCCGCTCATCAAGCATTTCGACCGGGTTTTGGTCTTGTACTTCCACAATTCTCATAAGCGTCACTCGGAGAGTAATTATGAGGGATTGCGATGAAAAGGCGGGTTAAGGTTAATGGAATCTATATTGACGAAAATCTATGTAAGTGTTGTTATCTGTGCGTGGAGTTTTGTCCAAGGGGCGTTTTTGTCAGGTCAAATAAGAGGAGCAAGCGGGGATGTTTTCCGCCGGTCCCCGCCCGTCTGGATAGATGCATAGGATGTCGGCTATGTGAGTTGTATTGTCCGGATTTCGCGATAGCGGTCGATATAGAGGAAGCTTAACGCCTCTCTGAGAGAGTTCGATTATCGTATTCGATGGTTATAGAGGATGTTACAACAGTGGAGCGGAACTGTTAAATAATCGAAGAACGAAAAGTATCATCACCAGAGGGGATGAGGCCGAAGGAAGAGGAGGATCCCTCTCCCAATTTGACTCTATCAAGATCAATTCGGTTCTTTAGTGATTTTATGAACCTCCTGGTATGATAACCGAGAAGATCGACGTTTTTCATCGCAACAATGAGGTCTTCAATGGTGTCGATATCGAAACTTATTGTTCGAGAATCGTAGATGAAAACAGGAACCTTAAGAGTTCTAGCCGTTCTTACATGTTTTATGAAACTCAGCTTCCCAAATATGGAAGGTATAACATCGGGGGGTTGCCTCAGAAGAGCGTTCGTGCCCCCATTTTTACTGGGACTTATTACAACTCTCCTGCCACAATCATTATCCCCCAAGTTTAAAATTTCCAATAAATCGGTCAATTTCATGAATGGAATATCAGATGGCAGCACTAAGACCGCTTCTGTGGAAGAACCAAGTGCGCGCGTGGCTTCTTCAATAGCATTATTCAATCCGTGGCCTTTCTCGTGAAAGAAAGAAACATTCATTTTTTTCAGAAATTCAGAGATTTGAATGTCTGATGAAACAACTATGACGTTTTCAGGATCGACAACTCTCGTAGCCACGGATAATACATCAAGCAACATTGATAACGATAGCTTTTGCCTGCTGTTTTTATCCAGCACAGGGGACAATCGGGATTTCGCCTCTGACAGTTTTTTAACCGGAATCAGGATGTAGCACAATTGGACGCAACCTCTCCCCTAATATCTGCTTCAACTCATCAATAATCTTGCTGATGGCAGAAGGTGATGCCATAATGGCTCTAGCAACTGAAACGGCATTTACTCCTGTATTCAGCATCCGATATGCGGAGATGCCGTCAGTTACGGAATTATTACCTATAACAAACATGTCAACTGACTTACAAACTTCTCGTAACAGCTGAAGATCGGCACGAGGCTCCCCGGGAACCATAGCATCTATATGTATAATATCAACGGGAATCTCCGAAAGCATCTTTACTATTTTAAGGGTGTTTCCGACATTAGCACGTATTTTCACTGATACGGGTATTTGTATTTCTTCTCGGATGGCTAAAAGCCAATCTTTGAGCTTATTAGGATTCTTGAGTAACTCTTGTCCTCCTCCTCTCGATGTTATTTCAGGTTGTCTACAATGTGCATTTAACTCAAATATGTCTGCACCACACGCCTCAACTATTTTCCCTGCCTCTAAAAGTCCTTTAAACGAGCAAACGCGCACATTAACCGCAACGGGGCTTCCTCCCTTCTTTGCAACCCTTATATTTTCCTTCAAGAATTCCTCTCGTTCGTCAATTTCAAAGTAAAATTCCTTTCTTCCACGCGCAATTATCTCACGTGTTGCATGTAAACTATCCTCATCTAAACTAACACCACCAATTGTCACGAGTCCGGCTCCCGCCACTGCAGCCTTAAAACAAAAATGCCCATCGGCCACCCCCGCAATCGCCGACTGAAAAACAGGACTTTTGAATACCAACCTCTTCAAATTTCCACACCCATTGCCTTCAGCGTTATAAGCGCAAGACGCATCCTTTTCTCGTCATTATCCATAATCGTATCGGCAACTATGACCTTTATCCCTAACCCCTCTATTTCATCTTTTAGATTCTGATCCCTCTTGTCTATTATAAAGATGTCCAAGAAGTCACTGTACAACTCCGCAACTCCTAACGAGGATACCTCTACGCCCTTAGCTTTCATAAGTTGAGCCGCAGGGCCGCTGACCGGCTTATTGCCAACTATTGGAGAAATTGCAATAACCGGACTTTTATCCCTAAGAGCCTCTCTTATCCCTTTAATGGAGACTATTGGCCCGATGCTCGTAATTGGATTACTGGGACCTATAATTACTCCCTTTGATGATTCTATTGCGTCTATTACGCCATCGGCTGGTCTCGCTTTTTCTATTCCGCTAAATATGACATCTTTGATGCATATATTTCCCCGATACTTGACCCAAAACTCCTGAAAGTGAATATTTCGCCCATCACTTGTAATTATTCGTGTTTCAACTCTATCATCCGTCATTGGTAAAATAGTAGCCTCTATCGACAGAGAGGAGCATATTTTCTTTATCACCTCTGATAGTTTCCAGCCTCTTCTAAGAAGCCTCGTTCTGATGACATGTATTGCCAAATCTCTATCTCCAAGATTAAACCACGCCTCCTCGCCGTACCGCCGCATCATCTCAACAAAGTGAAAAGTGTCTCCCCTGATTCCCCACCACTTTTCCTCATCCAAGAGTCCAGCCAACAGGTAGATTATCGTATCAACATCAGGGGATATGTACAGTCCATAAAGCTCAATGTCATCGGCCGTATTGGCGATGATTGTCAGATCTCTCTGCGGAATTACTCTTAGTAGCCCCTTCAGCAGTTTCGGGGTTCCGGTTCCGCCTGATAATACTGTGATCATAGGTTCACCAGAAGAGATCTTTCTCACGAGGTCTATTTAATACCCGCGCCCCCTCATTGCCTCGGGGATACTTAAAACCCCTTATAATCACAACTGGTATTCCCTCATCGGCCTCGCCCATTACCAGTTCGGCGGCGGATGCGAGCTCATCTGCAATTGCCACAACGGTTACTTGGAGGGTGTACCCGAAGAGATCCTTATCTCCTCTCCTATCCCACAGCGGTGAGATGCCGGCTGCTCCGATCGCAACCCCTATAACTCCCTCTCTAAGGGGCCGCCCCATGGTGTCACTTATTATTACTGCAACTTCCTTGCCGGTTAATCTCCTTATCTCCTCTCGAATCTTCTGTGCGGACTTATCGGGATCGCGTGGCAGTACGCTTACCAGATGTTCCCCAGGCACGTTAGACTTATCAACTCCGCTATTTGCACATACGATTCCGTGATGAGTAAGAGTCACGATGACTCCATGTCCCATCCTCACAACCTCCTTGGCCTCCCGCAGTATCACTTCTACAATGCGTGGATCCTTACCAGTTTCCTTCGCAATCATTTTAGCAAATTCACTAGGTTTGATCTTTGTAAGATCTACAATGGATCCCTCTGCCCTCGAAATTATTGACTGAGCTATGACTATTATGTCACCGTCCTCTATTCCGACACCCTCCTCTTCTGCTGCTTTTACAATCAACTCGGCCACGTTATCGCCCTCTTTAACAATCGGTATTTTTTCGAGACCGTATATCTCCAACTTCTTCAAAAGAACCCCTCACGTTACCTGTTGGTATTTAACATCCTAAACCCAAAGAAGATCCTGTGAAGAGCCGTTGCATTTGATAGAATAGCTAGTAATATAAGCCCAAATGATGGAAGGCGCGGATCGAATAAGCCTAATATGCAGAAAATTGTTAATAGAAACAGCCTTTCGGACCTCCCCATCAACCCTACATCCAAACACCGGACACCCATGGCTTCACCTCGTGCCCTCGAGTAACTAACCATCAGCGAGCCAATTATCGCCACCAGAATCCAAAGTTCGAATCGGAAGAGAAAGAAAACCTTTGGCTCATAAAACAAGAAACTCCCAATTATTATAACATCTCCGTACCTGTCAAGCATAGCGTCCAGAAACGCCCCCTTTCTTGTCTCCATATTCATAATGCGTGCAATCGCACCATCAACTCCATCCAGCAACCCGGTCATGAATATAGCGATCCCTGCAAGCAAAACATTTGATAAGGCAATAAAAATCGCAGAAATAACCGCCGATAAGAGCGAAACTACAGTTATATGATTTGGACGTATACCCATTTCGGCAAGGCTTTCGGCGATCCTGTATACAAATGGCCTAAAGACTCTTCGAACTCGGAATCTGCTCATCTCATCACTCATCCCGGAAAATCCTGTCTCTATAAATAACAGCATTATTTATAAGAAGTCCGGCGCCCACCTGAGCCCCCGCCATGACTATTACATTCGTCAAAAATGTCGAATCGCCAATTGTCGCGTTATCTCCTATGGAAACATATGGTCCGATCACCGATGGGCCGGAAAACGTTATGTTCCTACCAATAATAAGGGGTTTTATTAGCAATACTCTGTCGAGACAACTATCACATGCAGCACCTGAGGGCATCGGTATTCTCTCAAGCACGAATTTATGCGCCCTTAAAAGATCGGATATTGTGTCCACGTCCACCCACTTTGCACTACTTAGGGGCACCCTATTCACTCCAATACCTAGTTGTTCGGCAAGCATTATTGCGTCTATCACGCGTTTATATCCCTCATTCTCGGCCTTATGTAAAATCATGAAGAAATCTTTTGAAATCAGTGCCATCCTCGCGGGTATTATTTTCATGCTTCCTAGGGGCTGTCTTTTACGGCATACCGCCAGATTTATCTGAAAGTTCATGTTGCATTTTCTGATGAACTCTGAAAAGAAGCTAAAGTCTGCGACAAGATCGCAAGGCAATATCAGCACGTAGTGCCGCTCAATGTAAGGTTCCGCGTCTAAGAATGTAAATAAAGGCCCCTTCTCGAAGTTCCCCGCTCTTATTACTCTAATACCGTTGTTATCTGATAACAGTTTGAGAAGTTTTGAGTAGTTTTTCCCCGCAACAACCGTTATTTCTCGTATTCCCATCTTCCTGACATTCTCAATGACATACGATATCAGTGGCCGGTTTGCGATTGGTATAAGAGGTTTTGGAATGTACTTTGAGATCTCACCAAGTCTTTCGCCCTTTCCTGCAGCTAAAATGACACACTCAATTTCGTTTATCGGCGGGGAACCCATCATGTACACCTGTGCTTAGGGGTCTCACTTATAACTTGGTCCGTTAAAGGGACTATAGACGTGTAAACTAGGAGGATATAGATGTGATTAAGGATTATAACATTCTCGTGTCATGTCTTAAGGGAAGAGAAAACGACGCATGCGCAGAGATATGGTACTTTTTCAGTGAAATGGGAGATAGAAGCGTGAAATGTGAAAGAACCGGAGTCCCAGGACTCGTAGCGGTAAAGACCTCGCTGAACCCCTTCGAGGCGATAAGAATGCTTAAAGAGCGAGCAATGGAGGATCCTTGGCAGTTCAGGTATACATTGAAGTATGTTCCTCTTGAAGTAGTTGTTCCGTCGAAAATAGAGGAAATAGAGAAAAGTGCAGCGGAACTTGCGAAAGACCGAATAAAGGAGAGCGAAACCTTTAGAATAACCGTAAGAAAGCGTTATACTACATTATCGAGGACAGATATAATAGAAGCGATTGCAAAACACATAAACCGCAAGGTCAATCTCGAAAACCCTGATTGGATAATACAGGTAGAAGTTGTAGGGAAGTGGACTGGAATATCGGTGATAAAGCCCGATGACATACTCTCCATCGAGAAATTGAGAAAATGATCATCTCTGGACAACCAAGAGGGATGATCTATTTATAATACACTTGACTAAAGCGTCAGCGATATCAGAGAATCGCTGTGATTTTGTACTTGTCTCCAACTCCTCATCGGATATTCCAAAAGTCCCTCTTAATACTCTAACCTTGTGCTCGGATAATATTTCAAGTATGCTATCGTCTATTCTTCCATTTAGCATACCAGCGATCTCCTTGAGGACTCTATCAAGTTTATCTTTAGCACTCCCAAGTATAACCACTGCCACCTCCTTAGTATCCTTCGACAACCCGAGCATCGAAATAGCATCTCTTATTTGGCGCTGTCCGGACGCAAATATCAGTATCTCCATGCCAAGCTTAGACGAAATATTGTACTTGTGTTTAAATGCCTTTAAGGCGTTCAATGCGGCGACAAATAGATGCTTCCATGAAGCAACTTTTGTTGCATCGAATAACTGTATCACCAAACCTTCTCTCGATGAAAGATCCAGTATTTTATCTATCACAGCGGTAAGATTGTCTATCTTGACATCCTTCACTCCACTTATGAGCACAAAACTCAGGTTTTCAAATCTGTCGTTTTCCGAAAGCTCTATGAGCGGCATTTAAAAGACACCATTACTCTTTCTCCTTTTGCCGCTTATAAAGCTCGTAGAAATATTCTATTAGACGGGGCTTTATGTTTGTGGTCCTCAGAGCCTCCAAGATTTCCTCTTCGCTCTTTCCTTCCTTTTCGAGATCCGAAGCTATTTTCTCGATGGTTTCTCTAATTTCCCAAGGATATATTATCCATGCTCTTGTCTCTTTCACGTAAAAGTCGGGTTTAAAAATCGACCACGGCTTGAGATGTAGGGTCGCGACCTTTATCTCCTTAGCTCCTAACTCCTTGATGTGCTCAAAAGCGACTCTTAAGCTATGCCCGGTATCAGCAACATCGTCACATATGAGTACATTTTTCCCTTTAACATCAGCAGAGACCGGTTGCGTTATGACAGGCTTCTCGGCGGTCTCCGCGATCCCCTTATAAAACTCTATCTTCAAATTCGCAGTATTGGGATTCTTAAGAAAGTCGGATAATAGTCTCGCGACCACCCATCCGCCGCGTGCAATTCCGACAATTATGTCTGGCTTAAAACCATCCTCCATTATCATTTCCGCAAGCTTTAATGTAAGATCATATATTTCGTCCCACCAGGGAGCCTCGTATTCAACCACTCCTTCTCACCCGAAATAATGTACCAATCAGTACTTTCCATAACAGTATTTTTACGTTTCTTAGGGCATGCCCCAATATTTTCCTCAGACACAAGGACATAACGTCTCGGGTATCCTTGCATGAAAGGCTTACTCAAATTTCATGCCATCATGTCAAATTGGGAGTTCTAATGTGAATACTCTTGGATAACCTACCAGGAATGTGGTAACAGCCGACCATATCACTAATCCCAAAAAGGCAAATGACATTAAAAAGTCCCAAAGTCCAAATTTCAATTCATGTAAGTATGTTCTCTTCTTAACAGCTCCAAAGCAACGTGACTCCAAACTCTCGGCAACAGAAAGGGCCCTCTTTATACTACAGATGACTAGAGGAACTATTAACGGTATTAGATTTCTAACCCTCTGCAGGAATCCTCCTTTCTGCAACTCCAACCCCCTCGACATCTGCGCTTCCGCTATTATCTGTGCCTCCCGAGCAAGCGTCGGCACATATCTTGTGGCCATAGAAAATGCAAACGCGATTTCAAAGGGGATTCTAAGTGATATTAAAGCATGAGCAAGGTCGTCGGGGTGCGTTGTCAAAAAGAACAAGGAGAACGCAGTTACGAAATTTACAAGACGTATGCACATGGCAATTGCGAATGATAGAGAATATGCGAAACTGTTCACAATTAATATTATTAGGAAGAGCACCGAAAGTCCTTTAATGCTCTTATACCATTCTGTGACGGATTTTGAGATCGATATGAGCGCAAAGGAAATCAAGAACACTAATAATAACGGTATTATCTTATCAAAGATTAACGATGACACGAGGATCGATAGGGACATTATGAGTTTTGTCCTAGGATCGAGTCTATGGATGAGTGTATCCCTTCTCTTAAATTCGAATCCTCTAAACATTTCTATTGCCATTTACCTCACCAATGAAATCACGGCCTCATACAACTCTTTTACTCTTATAATTTTTCTCGGAAAATCTTCTAACTCCCTCGAAACTTCCCATGCAATTTTCGTCGCCTGTGGAGGGATGAGTGAGGCTCTTCTTAAAATCTCGTCATTTGTAAGCACATCCTCCGGCACCCCATCTGCTATTATCCTCCCTCGAGCCATCAGTACAACTCTAGGAAAGTACATTGCTGCAAATTCTACATCATGCGTGACCACTACGACTGTAGTGCCCTTCCTAACGAGGTTCTGTAACAATTCCGCAAGTTTCATCTTTTGTTCAAAGTCCTGTCCCATAGTTGGTTCATCAAGCACCAGAACTTTAGGCTTCATGCATAGTATTGTTGCGAGAGCAAGCCTCTTTTTCTCACCTCCGCTCAAAGAAAAAGGCGACCTCTTTCTATACCTCTCAAGATCCAGAAGCTTAAGTACCCATTCCATTCGTCTTCTCGCCTCATCAGCGTCGATATTCAGATTGTTCAATGAAAACATAATCTCCTCTTCAACTGTGGATGAAAACAACTGGTGATCCGGATTCTGAAACACTACACCGACCTTCTTAGAAAGTTCAGCAATCGAACTTTCTTTCGTATTGATGCCATCAACAAAAACCTCCCCCCTCTGAGGCTTTAATAAACCATTGAAATGCTTTATAAGAGTGGTTTTCCCAGCCCCGTTCTCCCCCATTATTGCAATGAATTCTCCCCTCTCTATCTGTAGCGAAACCCCTCTAAGGGCGACCGATCCCTCCGGATACCTATACCAGACGTCAACTACCTCGATCATCCCACCAACCCCAAAATAAGTCGTGTAGCTTCATCCTCGGTAATAGGCACTATGTTCATCTTACCAAGTCCCCGTTTTCTCAACATATGAAAAAGCCTTACCGGAACCGGGGCCTCTATTCCCAATTCCTCAAAAGTTCCATGAGAAAACACTTCCCTTGGGTTGCCCTCCATGATAATTCTGCCCTTATCCATAATAATGATTTTTGTCACATAGCGCATCACGAGTTCGGGTCTGTGCTCTATCAGCACCACGGTGATGCCGTAGAGCCTATTCAGATTTGCAATGATTTCAAGTATTTTAGTCGCGGAGGCAGGATCCAGGCTTGATGTCGGTTCGTCTAACACTAGGATCTTTGGTTCTAATGTCAGTACCGATGCTATTGCCACCTTCTGTTGCTCTCCCCCGGATAATTCATAAGGGGCTCTATCCCTTATGTTCTCGAGATTCATCAGTTTAATTACTCTTTCAACTCTCTCCCTTATCTCATCAGGTGGTATTCCGAGGTTCTCTGGACCAAATGCGAGTTCCTTCTCGACACTCATCGTAACCAACTGGTTTTCCGGTTCTTGGAAAACCATTCCGACTATCTGTGCTATTTCCGCAACTGTATGCTTCCTTGTATTTAAACCATTAATGATGACATCTCCCTTCATTTCCCCCCTGTAAAAGTGAGGTATGAGGCCATTAAGGCATCTACAGAGAGTAGTTTTCCCACACCCACTCCTACCCATTATTAGTACGAACTCTCCCTCTTCGATGTTTAATGATATGTCTCGAATTGCGGGCTCGTCAGATCCGGCATACGTGAAAGTCAAATTTCTAATTTCGATTATTGCCATCGATTACACCTAGTCTAGCGTTTCAACCTTAGCACCTAGCATCTCGCTTATACATTTCAAAAATTCATTTAATCCTTTCTTAGCATCCCCCTTGCCATTAGCGCCGGCGGCAGTCACATGACCGCCACCACTTCCCCCTATGTTCCTACCAACCCTTTCCATAACTTCCGCCAAACTTACTCCTGTTTCTTGGTAAAAGAACTCAGTGGCTCTTGCACTGATCCTAAGCTCGTCACCACGCTCAGCAATGACGACCGCAACATCGGCGCCCAACTCGATCAATGCACGACATGCGCTCGCCTCAAAAGCGCTCACATAAGATGCAGCTACGATCCAATTCCCGATCTGAAATAATGAAAGCCTAGAGGCGGCCTTTAGTCTTGCAATGCGTTCTGATCTGTCCATTGGCAACCTCAACATATCTAATGCCCTCTGGTAATCGGCACCAAAATCCAGCAGTTTTTTCACAGCGAAGAATATCTTATCGTCGATTAATATAAACCTCCGTGAATCGAAAATCACTCCCATCAACAGCAGGGTTGCGGTTTTCGAATCCATCGGAACATTTAGATCCTCGTATATTTGGACAATTATTTCTGCGGTCGAAACAAGGTCGTTCATTATTAGTGATGCCACCGAAAATGTGCACGTATCCGCATGTGGCTCGTGATGATCTATGACAAATATCTTGGTCTTTGCCGGAGGCACCTTCTCCTTAAGAATACCTATTTGCTCGAGATTATTTGCATCTACTATTACTGCACACTCCGGAGTCTCCTCGAGATCAAAGAGGTAGAGATCGTCTATTTCAAACTCTGTCATGATTCTTTTAGATAACTTACTATAGTCTTCCGCTGCGAGGAAAAATCTAGTATTTTCTGGAAGCACATGTCTTAATAATACATATAACCCGTACATGCTACATACGGCATCGGGATCTGCGTTCTTATGCCCTATTATGGCAATATTATCCTTGACGTTCCTTCTCAGAAGATCTATCAGGACTTTCGGCCTCACTCTTTAACTCCCTCAGCATTTTCTCCAACTTTTCCCTGCCCACCTCAACGGCCTTTCTTATGACCGCATCTAAATCACACTTGATGAAAGGCGAAGTTACAACGTCCACCTTTATATCAACGTCGAGGCCATTGTCCGTGGTGATATTGACAACGACATCATAGTCTATTATCGAATTCACTGGAATCTTCGATAGTATGAACCTTCTAATCGCATTCTCGACAGATGTGCATATTCTCTCTATATCCTCAGGACTTATTTTCCTTGGAAATTTTTCCTCCTCTCTCATGATACTTGATATCCTCTCTCACTTAATGACTGCTTTAACTTCTCCCTCAATTCGTTTACCTGCTGTCGGGCCCTTTCCTCTTGGCGTTGGAGAAGCTTGAGCCGCGTTTCGAGACTGTCCTTTCTCTCCTTTAATTCCTCCAGCAGTTTATTTCTGTCCGTCTGTACAAGCAAGCCCCCGACAATTTTGTACACTACTGCATCCTCATTTACTTTCTCTAACTCGGAAATTGCAAACTCTGTTTCTCTCAATTCCCTCTCTAATTCAAGCTTACGAGCCGTCAGCATATCGAGCCTCTGCTGTGCTTGTTGCAGGAGTGCCAACTGGTTTTGAATTTGTGGAGGCAGCCTCTCGGCCACATCAATCCCTCCTACTATCCTTCTTAACTAATAGCAATTTAATATCTTCTGCTATTTTTACCCACCTCAAGCATGCGTTCACGGCGGCTCTCAGCGCTGTTATATCCATTGCAATTATCCGTATCTCCACAATATTCCCCTTGCGTGTTATGAAGGTTCTCTCTCTTTCCGTAGGTAAACTCATAGTCTCAGGCAAAAGCGCCGAATATAGCATCTTCGCATCGTCATCATTATCGTATTCAACCACTATCTCGACTTCCGCCTCACGTCTCTCCAATTAAAAGCACCTTTGGCTCCCAGAACAGTTTCTTCACCCTTATTATCGGGCCCACAATCTTTTCATTAAGAAGTGAGTAGAAGGATAATGCAGCAAGAGACCTTCTATCCTCCTCCACCTTTAAAATCAGTTCTAACCCTTTTTCTTCCCTCAAGTCCGCAGCCCTTTCCATGGAGTCTAAAACATATACCTCTGACTTCAAAATATACCCTAGAGCGTCTGCAAGTTTTCTTATTTCATTGTTTGCCGATCCTGTTGTAACCACGCCGAGAGAATTGTGCCTTCGAAGAGATCTAATACCGAGATCTCTCTGTAATTTGACTCCAGCCAACAACATGTCGGGCCCCAACCTTTTGAAGGTTTCTGAGCTGACCTCAAAGAAGTGCATTTTACCCGGGTTTCCTTTGTAAACGCTCACCAAGATTATCCTGTCGGCACCTAACTCTATAGCTCTCAGGGCAACGCCCTCTAGGCTCAATTTCCCCCTATTGATCCTTACCGCACCAGGAATGACCCTGGCAAGGTCATTACAAAGAGATCTCGTTCTACGAGTTGGCCGTCGTGATGTAGTTATAAGAATGCTCATCTCTCCTGTTCCTTCCGCTGTATGGTCGCAATAGTCTGACGTACGGTCTTCCCAACCGCGGTCATTGGGAAGTATGCTCCTCCTGTAAACGTGTATCCGCACTTCCGGCAGCGCCACAGTGCCGTTCCTATTCTCTTAACTCTGCGTATACCGCATCTGGGACACTTATGCCACTGCCGCATCACCATTTCTATTTCTGCAACTCTCTTCCTGATTCTGACCCCATATCTTGCTCCAAACCTACCAGCAGGCCCAACTTTCTTCGTTCTTCCCATTTTTAGTCACCTAATGACACTTTAGGAAGTTTCTCTCTCAGGTCCTTTGCCTTCCTCAATGCCGTCTCCAGCATGTAATTTATATCGTTTACGTCAAAGGTCCCCGAGCCCCCCTTCTGCATCGACACCAAGTGCCCCTCCTCATCGACGGTTATTGTTAAGCAGGCGTCCATTACTTGTTCCTCCTCTATGCAGGGATCCACGATTATGCTATCTCCTATCTTTGCAAAGGTTACAGACACCGGAATATGACGCATCGGAAGTGGCACTTCTTCATCTAGTACTTTTATTTCATCTTCTTGAACTTCAACTTTAGGTATTTTTGTCGTTAGAAGGGCGGCAATTGCCCCAAGCGCTGACGCATCAAAGAGGTTTCCTGAGTGATCTAATATGTAAAGATCCACAAATAATATCCAGACCTTCTCTCCCTCAACTAAACACAACTTCTCTAAATCTATTGCCTCGCTTTCCCTCAATCCTCTATCAACCACACGTGCAAGCTCTATTGCATCCTCATCAGGAGGTCCCGGCTCAAAGAATGGAGAAGCCGTTGGAACAAACTCGGCATTAACTGTCAGCACTCCCTTATTTGGAGTATCTGGGAAAGGTGCGCCTATCTCTGCCTTCACACCAACAACAACCTTCGTATCTCCCAGCTTCACCATTGCTGAACCTTCCGCCTTTTCAACAACTCCCGTCTCTATCTCGATCTTTCTAAAGTCTTCGAGCCCTCTTCCGTCTATTCTTCGTCTTTTGCTTAACAATGTTCTCATGCTCTCCCTTTCGATGTCGGAAACTATTTTATACATCTTATGCATCATTCTCCTTCCCTCATCACCTCTTCTCTAACCTCTAAATACCTCTTTCTAAGAGCGGTCTTCTGCATGGCATATATCTGCTCACATCCCCTAATCGCTAACTCGAGTCCCTGCCTGAACTCCTCCGGAGTCCATTTTCCGTCTAATTGCAACAATGTTATCTGCTTCTTCCGCGGCATCAGTGCAACGGGCATATCTCCCTGCCCGTACTTATCTTCAATATCATTTATGTCGAGAACTATATGTCCGTCTACCTTCCCAACAGCGACCGCCGCAACTAAATCTGACATTGGGATTCCTGCATCTGCTAATGCTAATGATGCTGCAGTGATACTAGCACATCGTGTTCCCCCATCTGCCTGTATTATTTCTATAAACACGTCTATTGCTGTTTTTGGAAATCTTTCAAGAAATACTGCCGGCTCCAGCGCCTGCCTTATTACCTTTGACAGCTCAATTTCTCTTCTCGAGGGTGCTGGGCTCTTTCTCTCCTCAACAGAGAACGATGCCATACGGTATGTGCACCTTAATAGTGCTCTATCAGGTAACGCTAGGTGCCGTGGGTGAAGTTCTCGAGGACCGTATACTGCGACAAAGACCTTTGTTTTCCCTTGTTCTAGATATGCAGATCCGTCTGCCTGTTTCAGCACGCCCACTTCCATTTTCATCTTCCTTAATTCGTCAACTCTTCTACCATCGACGCGAAGACCGTTCTCATCAATCAACCTCTCTGGTTGCTGTTTGATCCTAGGAACTATTTTCATTCGCATCACTCCCCTCTTCGAATTTTTCCCATCTCCTGCTTTATAAACTCGCGGATTCTGTCAGTGAGTCCCGTCGTGTGAGCTTCCCTCTCTATTCTGCGAACGATCATCTCAATAATATCCTCGATCTCCGGCCTCTCACATGAAATCCAGATCCTACCGTTCTGTCCTATCACGATCTTGCATTTTGTCTCTCCTTTTACCATATTTATCATCGATCCTTTTCTCCCTATCAATCTTGGAACTTTAGTAGGCTCCATGATTATCAATCTTCCTCCCTTGAGTTTCCCAAGTCCCTTCTCCTTTATTGTCAGGATGGGATCATGTGTTCTATCGAAGGATACTATCTTCGCAAGTATGGTGTCTCCCACATCGAGATACTTCCGTGGATCTTCTCTTACCGGATCTATTGGTCTATCGAATACATTAGATGCCGGAAGAGTTGCAACATACGGCGCTCTGATATCAACTTTCCAGCTGGCTATCGCTACGTCTATCACCTTCCCTATAACAATATCATTGGGACGCGGTATGTAAGTCCCCTCTAACGGAATTACATTAATAACATCATTTTTTATCTCGAGCAATCCGATAACAGCCGCGAAAATGGAATCTCCCTCTCTGAACGTTCCAACCCCGGGTTTATAATTTGGGCCTGTCGCAATACAATCCCCGGGGACAACAATATCCTTATTCTGGAAAAATATCGGCATTTATATCACCTACTTTTTCTTCTTCCCTACGATCTCTGCCCTTGCTTGACCCTTGGTCATATTATTGAGTTTTTCAATAAAGGACGTTCTTATGCCAGCGGGTATCTCAACAACAGCCTCCCAGGAACCATCAGGATTCCACTTCTCAGACGTAATGGTACCTGATGCTCTGACGAAATTATACACTTTTCCGGTATAAATTGCAGGAACGTGAATCTTCAACGTGGTTATTTCCATTCTTATCGGAATAATTGGTTCTAGCGCCTTTATAATGTCCTTTAGCTGCTCCTCTGGAGACTTAAATGGGTCTATCGCAACCTTGGCCTCTTCAAGCGCTTTTTCTATCCTTTGCGGAGGGTGGGGAAGTCCCGTTTGGGGATTTATGCAATACTTTGATATTAGCGATATGATAGCCTTCTTCTTTTCTTCTATCATCCGCCTTCTCTGCTCTGTCGTCAGTTGTAATCTTCCCTTCGTTATTATTATTTTTGAAATCTCGAACGGATCTGTGGTTCCAAATATCTCCTTCAATTTGCTCTCAGGCGCCTTCTTGCCATGCCTCACATCTTCAAAGATTATGTAACCCTTAAGTACGTCCCTTATATCAATATCTTTTCCTCTTTTTAAATCCCATGCCTTTTCGGGATCTACTATGACCTCAAACCTCATACCTCTGGTCTCAAGACGAGCAATTGCAGCCCCTTCTAATATTACCCATTTTTCTCCTCTAATCGCGCTCATAACCATCAACCTTTGCTATCCTTTAATTTTTCAACGTAATGATTAACCTCTTCGGGTGATAAAAGCCTAAACTTCCGGGTTTCACGATACGCGATTGCCATTTCTACCTTTTTTGAATCTATTTCGCCATTCATCGCCTTACGTAAAGCTTTAAGCGCGAGCATAACGGCATCATCTAAACTTAAATCGTCCCTATATTCTTTTTCAAGTAACTCCATCGCAGCCTGTGCCCCCGCCCCCATTGCAACTGCCTTGAATTCCCAGAATGTACCACTTGGATCCGTCATGAAAAGGCGGGGACCCTTATCATCAACCCCAGCTATTAGTAATGAGACCCCGAACGGCCTAACCCCCGCATGTTGCGTATAAAGCTGCTTTATATCTCCAATTCTTTTTGCCAACAATTCCACCGAGATGGGCTCATCATAATTAAGCCTATTTAATTGGGCTTCTAAACGTGCGTAGTGTATGAGAATTCTGGCGTCAGCGGTCAAGCCGGCGATTGCAACTCCCACATGTTCATCTATCTGGAACACCTTTGTTACATTCATCGGTTCTTGTAGGGGTAGGAGTTTCTTTTCCACGGATAGTACAACGCCATCCTTACACTTGACTCCGACGGCCGTCGCCCCCTTCTTTACTGCTTCCATTGCGTACTCTACTTGGAACAGGCGGCCGTCGGGGCTGAATATGGTAATCGCCCTGTCATAACCAAAAGCAGGCGGTATCATTTTGATGCCTCCCTACACCATGGGTACCTCGTCGGTTTTCATGATTTTGATATTTTTGGAACACCGCAAAGATACGTGTACTCAAGACTTTAAATATTAAACGAATACTGTTTAAAGGTGTAGTATGGAAGAATGGAAGACCTCCAGCAGGCATCACAAGACGTGATGTGCGCCACTCAAATAGTAAAATTTATCTTCTCTGAATCTCTAAGGGAAAATGCGGAGATGATGTGGCCGTCCCAGACTGAGCACGGAGGCGATGAAGACCTCGCGACGAGCATTGATCCGCCTCTGCTTCTGTGCGTGTCAATCTTCTTCTGCGCCCATGAACTCCTTACCCGGTCCCAGAAGTTCGATCTTCCTGATGTTCTTCTTCAGAGGACTCACGTGAATCAATCCCTGAATTTCGAGTTGCATGAGCGCTCTATTGAACTCAGATGCGGAGACCTCACCCATGTACTTGTTTAGGTATTCTAATAATTCGTCGTCACGCAAAATTTGCTGTCGTTTCAGTATTTGAAGTATTAGCATCTTTAGTGGAAGAATTCTTCCTGTACTCATAAAACCACCCCGCTACTATATTGTGGGAGTGTACTGGAACTGATGTGAATACTTAAACTGTTCAGAAAACTTTCTATACCAACGGACGACTTCCTCATTAACTGTCGGGCGAACTTTCTTTAACGCTTCCATGAAGTGTCTCCATTCGATTTTTTCGATGTTTTCATTCTCCCTAAGTGCCAATATGGCTGCTTCTCTGCATAACGCCGCCAGATCGGCGCCAACATATCCCTCGGTAATCTCAGCAAGTTTCATGAGGTCAACATCTTCTGCAAGGGGCATATTACGCGTGAGTACCTTTAGGATTTCGTATCTGGCAGACCTATCAGGTGGCGGGACATAAATCAACCTATCGAATCTTCCCGGCCTGAGAAGGGCTGGATCCAAAAGATCAGGTCTGCTGGTTGCGGCGACAACAATAACTTCCTTTAACGGTTGTAACCCGTCCATTTCGGTAAGAAGTTGACAAACTATCCTTTCAATGGCAGGACTTTCAAATGCCATTGTATCACGTCTTCTAGCGATTGCATCTATTTCGTCAAAGAAAATTATCGTGGGCGCGATCATACGTGCTTTTCTGAAAATCTCCCTTATTGCTTTCTCTGACTCCCCCACCCATTTCGATAGAATCTCGGGCCCTTTTACATAAATGAAGTTCGCGCCTGCCTCGTTGGCAAGCGCTTTAACAAGTAGGGTTTTACCCGTCCCTGGAGGTCCATATAGCAAAATTCCTTTGGGAGGCTCTATGCCCATTCGCTTAAAGCGCTCGGGATGTTTAAGTGCCCACTCTACAGTTTCCCTCAACTCTTGTTTAATGTCCTCCAGTCCTCCTATATCAGACCATTTGACCGCCGGGACCTCAACGGCGATTTCCCGAATTGCAGAAGGTTGGACTTCCTTAAGAGCATCTAAGAAGTCCTTCATCGTCACCTTTATGTTTTCGAGCACATGGGGCGGTATTATTTCATCGTCCATGTTTATCATGGGAAGGTACCTTCTAAGAGCACGCATCGCAGCCTCTCTGCAAAGTGCTGCCAGATCGGCACCCACAAACCCGTTTGTCAACTCCGCTATTTTTCTCAGATCCACGTCTTCCGCAAGGGGCATACCACGTGTATGTATCTTTAGAATCTCATAACGCCCGTCCTTATCTGGAACTCCTATCTCTATTTCCCTGTCAAATCTACCAGGTCTTCTAAGTGCCGGATCCAGCGCATTAGGTCTGTTGGTTGCACCTATCACTATCACATGTCCTCTTGTCTTAAGCCCGTCCATCAGCGCCAGTAATTGTGCAACAACACGCCTCTCAACTTCACCCGTAACTTCTTCCCTCTTGGGGGCTATTGCGTCAATTTCGTCGATGAATATTATGGAAGGCGCGTTTCTTTGAGCCTCTTCAAACACTTGGCGAAGTTTTTGCTCAGACTCCCCATAGAACTTTCCCATAATCTCAGGACCATTTATTGCTATAAAATAGGCATCAGCCTCATTCGCAACGGCTCTCGCTATCAGAGTTTTCCCGCAACCGGGAGGGCCGTACAAAAGGATTCCCTTAGGGGGATCTATTCCTAACTTCTTGAATAACTCCGGGTGTTTGAGGGGGAGTTCAACCATTTCTCGTATCTTTTGAATGACGTCAGAGAGGCCTCCGATATCCTCATATGTAACGTATGGTATCTCACCCGCCTCCTCTGGCCTCTCCTTTATCTTAATCTCGGTACTATCGGTAACCACAACTATTCCTTCCGGTCTTACGCTAACTACCATCAGGTTTAGTGATCGCTTCAGCAACGGTATCACTATGTGATCTCCCCTCGTCAATGGACAATTTAACAATCTTCTCTTAACATATGTAACCAGATCCTTGTCAATACCGTGAATTTGAGGTGAAATTAACGCTAAAACTACTATTGAAGCCTCCTTTTCTTCCGCTTTCCTTATGGTAACTGTTCCTCCGAGCGTCACACCTGCATTCTTACGAATAGTACCATCCATACGTACAATTCTCAGTCCGCAGTCCTCCGGATACGCTGGCCATACAATCGCAGCCGTGGATCGGCTTCCTACGATTTCAACTATGTCTCCTGTTTTTATTCCGAGCATGTCCATGACTTCAGGGTCTATTCTAACAACGAACCTGTTTACATCCTCTTGCTTTGCCTCTGCCACTCTCAACTTGCACTCTTGCAAATAGGCCGTCCTCCAGATGTTTTCCCTAAAACTCATAGTATCATTTGGCAAGGCAGACTATTATATCGTAACCATTAACGGAATTTAAGTATCATCTGACAAAGAAGAAAATGCAAAACAAGAAATACAGTACCGCTCTATAGTCTTGTCACTCCCTCTATTTCGACCTCACTGACTCCCTTTACATTTCTAATCTTCTCTTCGACTCCCTCTAGTGCTCCTTCGACCTCCGGTACTATTAATGCGAGTTTCAGAACCTTGAGCCCAAATGCTATATCTTCGATCCTAGTATCGCTAATCGTTGCATCACCGCCTATCTCCTTCTTTATACTCTCAAGCATGACATTTAAATCGACATCAGTACTCTCGGGAAATATCTTAACTATTGCAATAACTTTCCCCACTATTACCACCTCATGGTCCGATAAAATCGCAATTGGGACATTTGTATGGGCGAGTCAACTTTTTACACTTCTCACAACGCCATAGTATTATCTGTCCACAGTTAGGGCATGGGAATTTCACGCATGCCTCATCAACGAGGATAGGCCTTCCACAGGAACTACAAACCGGTGGCTTGTACTCCGAACTCATACTCTACCTCCGTATTTTTTTGTGGTCATCTGCGAGTTGCTAATCAAAACGCAAAGTAGATAAATTTTTCTCAACTGACCGAGGCTGTTTCATAAATAAATTCAACATAAACACTCACGGCTAGACATCGGCCCGGGGACGTCGATCGCTGGTACGCGCGTCGCCGGCCGTCTCTGCCCCTCTGCCCTCATCGGATTCCGAGTCACGCGCCCGTCTTCCCGATTGCGATCCGCTCTATATTCATCGCGAGTGATAACCACTTCACGAAGGCGTCCGCGCTCTCAACGAGCACGTACCTCAGCGAGCTCCTGAGCCTCGCCTTTAGCCTCGAGCAGAAGCGCTCTCCTTCGCCCCTGTGCCGGTAGATGTGCCTGAGTGCCTCGAAGACCCTCTCGTACCTCGCGCCCCACCCCCACCGCCTCCCCCGGCGTGACGCCCTCCTCGGCCTGGCGAGCAGAAGGGCATTTCTCTCCAGGGTCTCCTCCACGACCCCCTGCCGAAGTACGCGGCGTCCGCGAGGACGACGCTTCCCTCGGGGACGAACTTCAGGAGGGCCCTATAGCCCTGAATGTCGGCGGTGGGGCCGGGGGTTGCGGCCGCCGCCATCACGATGTCGGATCGTATGTCGTAGAGGAAGTGGACCTTGAAGTGGCGGCCTTTTCGGCGGTGAGGAATTCCGATGGAGTCGGCGACCAGGAGGTCGGGGTTTCCGGCGATCTTCGCCGCGACCTCCATTGCCCAGTTTTTGAGGAGTATCCACGCCCTGTGGATAGTTGCGGGGCTGGGCGATGCCCTCACGATGAACGGTGCTATTTCCGCTGTTCTCTTGAACGTTAGGTTGAGGAGGGCCTTTAATGCGCATAGCGCGGCGAGATGCCATGTCTCGTACTTCAGCGGGCGTCCCCTGCGTTTTCGCCTTGTCAGTTCCCTCGGCGCCATTTGGATTGCTGCATGGATGATAGCTTTAATAGCGTTGCGATCGTATATTTCCGTGGGTTGGTTTGCGGAGGGTTGCAAAGGTCTATGGGGACGGGCTGCCCCATAGACCCTTCCCTTTACGTTTGTAAAATTATGAAACAGCCTCTCAACTGACCTAGACCGATATTCGCCCTTTACGGTATGAGGGATCTCAAGGCTAGCGCAAGCACTCTGACCGAGGTCATTCCCCTTAATATCACTTCCCGTTGGAAGTCCATATCACCGTACCTCTCTAGCAACGCATCGACATGAAAGAACTCCATGTTCTTAAACAAATTATCGAGAATCTTGTCCGTCAACGCATTAAGCAAAAATCTCACCATTTTCATTGCAGAAAATTCGCGTCCTAAGACCCTCCTCCAAGTTGCATCATACGATAACAGTACCCTCGGGTCTGTAGCATTTTTCTCCAAAAATCCCGCAACAGTCCTACCAGCAATTCTAGCACATATGCCCCCTAAAATAACCCCGCCTCCCGTTGTTGGCTTTACGTGACCCGCCGTATCTCCCACAATTATAACACCTCCTCGAACACATCTCCGCACAGGACCAGATGTTATAACTCTACCTCCCATCTTCCTCAAAATTTTGAATCTTGATCCCCTAAATCTCCTAATTAAGAATTTTTTAAGTCTTTTCCTGGGAAAATTATAAGCTGCAACACCTACACGTACGGTATCACTTTTAAGCGGTATTACCCATGCGAAGAAACCCGGTGCGACTCTTCTGCCAAAGTGTAACTCCACAGTGTCAATATTGGCATCGCCTCCCTCAATATCATGCTGTACTGCGGGCAATCGAACTCTGGGAACAGCAAACCCCAATCTCCGACTCAACCTACATGAAACCCCCTCCGCAATAACGACACATTTTGCTTCGGCCTCAATCACGCCTCGAGTACTCTTAAATGATACTCGAATGCGTCCCTGATTCGATGTCCTAACATCAGTTACTTTGTGCTCAGTTAATACCGTAACCCCTTTCTTTTCAGCAAGATCTGCTAGGTATCTATCGAACAGTTCTCTATCGATGACGTATGCTTGCGTTTCTCCTCTCCCTATGTCGAATCGATAACCCGAGGGCGAAACAAATGTCGCACACAGAATTTTATCATTAATGATGACCTTAGAAGGAACTCTTATACCTAGTCTCCTTAGCCCCTTAACACTTACAAGGCCCGCACAATGAGAGGGCCTTCCGATAGATTTATGCTCCTCTAGGACGACTACTTCAAAGCCCGCACTTGCAACCTCATATGCCGTAAGAAGTCCGGCGGGGCCGCCACCCACAACTATAACGTCGGCTCTCATACAACGCACCATGGTGGTATGAATGCCAGTGGAGTACAAGCAAGTAATCGTTGTGCGGACGGATATAAAAATGAGTAAGGGGAAGTTGGCGGCGCAAGTGGCACACGCTAGCGTGACCGCGGCCGAAGTTGCTAGGATCAGATATCATGAATGGTGGAATGCTTGGTTCCTGCAAGGGCAAAAGAAGGTCGTTCTCAAAGTTAAAAGTCTTGACGAGTTGATAAAAATAAAGGAGGAAGCTGAGCGAGAAAAACTGCCAGTTGCCATGATACAGGACCGCGGCCTGACAGAGTTACCCCCAGGTACCATAACGGCTCTTGGAATAGGTCCAGCTCCAAGTGAACGTATAGATAAAATAACGGGCCCTCTTCCACTACTCTAGAGGCTGATATCTGTGAAGATACCGCAAATAGACTTAGAAATGGGAATGGAGTGCTACCTTACCCGCACTCCAGGAATAGATGGGCAGATAAGAGCGAGAATTGAGGACTTCATAGTCGAGGAGATAGGGGAAGACGGCAAGATCTTTGAGGTAGGAGGAAGTTACGGTGTAAACACAGAAAAGAGAAGCAGATACCTTACATTTTTATTAGAAAAACATGATTGGGATACCTTCATTCTCCTAGACTTTATGTCCAGGGAGTTGAAAATAGAACCGGATAGGTTCTCGCTGGGCGGCATAAAGGACAAAAGGGCTATCACCATACAGAGAGTGAGTGTATGGGGAGTCGAACCCGAGGCTATCATGTCACTGAGAATACCACGCGTTTTCATAAGGGGAATTTGGTACTCGGACGAGAAAATAGAGCCAGCCAAAATCTTGGGGAATAGATTTCGAATAAAAATCAGAGACGCACGATATCGCGGTAATGATCTCCTTCGAGTTATTAACGATGCGTATATAGAATTGTTAGAGTACGGAGGCGCTCCTAACTTCTACGGATACCAGAGATTCGGGACTATTCGCCCAATAAACCACAAAATTGGAAGGAAGTTAATAGAAGGCGACATCAAAGGGGCAGTTTTATCATTTCTGACAGAAACATCTGAATATGAAGACGAAGAGTCCAAAAACGTGCGCCTCAGCATGCTTGCAACATCGAATTTCGATAAACTATTGAACAGGATTCCAAAGTCAATGTACTATGAAAGACTCGTGGTAAGGGTCTTAGCGAGAAGGCCGGGAGCTTACGTGACAGCGTTGAGGTCTTTGCCGCTAAATGTACGGAGAATGTTTATAGCCGCTTTTGCTTCCCGGATTTTCAATAAAATAATAAGCAGGCGAATAAAGAACGGGACAATAACTCAAGTTCTAACGGGGGATCTTGTTACAGAGATAAAGGACGAATATGGAACAACATTTGGGAAGATAATAGTAGCATCGGAATCTAATAGAAAAGAGTTGCAAGAACTGGTGGATCGTGGATCCGCTATGATACTTCTCCCTGTAGTGGGATATAAAGTGCCAGGTGACTTAAAAAAGCTTGGCGAGTCTGGTGAAGTAATACGAGAGGTGCTTGATGAAGAGGGAGTATCTCCAGAGCAATTCAAACTGAGAACATTAAAGGAATTGAGCTTTGAAGGTCACTTGAGAGCGGCAATTGCACGCATCACACGATTTGACAAAAAACTCGTTCTCAGAGACGAAGACCCGAAGGAAAACACAATACACATTCAATTTTGTTTGCCAAGAGGGTCCTTCGCAACGGTTGTGTTAAGAGAGTTCATGAAACCCGAGGACCCCATAAGAGCGGGATTCTAGGAGGACTTTTCCGTCGACGACGATGCAGTGGCCACTGCAGCGGTAGTTTCCTGTACTGCAGCGATTTCAGATAGTTCCTTCTCAAGGGCCTCCGGTGGGACCTCCAGAACCTCTGTCTTCCAAACATCACACTTACGTAGTGGCATTATTTTCTTGGCAAGATTGTATATCTCAGATCCTATCTTTCCGAGCACACATTCTTGCACAAAGTCCTTAAAGTTGAGTTCTTTGGCTCTCTTTTCTATGACTTCCTGCATAATTTTCCTGATTGCATACTTTTGACTTGTCTTTGCTCTGCTTACGGTAAATGCAACACACGATGTTTTGACGCGGTAACCGTCCTTCGTTCGGACAAAGAATATTCCCTCGACTTTTGAAGTCTTTCTCCTAATGAGACTACGTAAATAGTCACGTGCCCATTCATGCCCTTTAAACCTTGTGTAAGCATTTTCTCCCTCGATCTTTATTATCTGAAAACGCAAAAGCACATGTATCTGATTGAAATCTCCGGTTATGTCATATAACGTGGTCTCAATGACCCTGCCCAGAAGCTTTTGAGGGTCATCCGCCGGAGTAACGCCGATTTCCTTATTTCCGAAATATGGTGGTGCATATACAACGTACCACTTCTTAAACTTCCACTTGTCCACGGCTCTTGACCTTTTACTCGACTGAGACATGCTCTTCCCTCGGATTACTTATGTGATTACCTCACAATACGAGGATCAATAAAAACCTTTCCTTCACGAACACGATCAAGATTTGTGCCTCTTCAAACGGTACACGTCGTTTATCAACTGCGTGCTCACAACAAGGTCATCTATTGTAGATATCAATGTATCCACACGGGCGGTACTCTCAACCTCTGTAATGACAACATCGCCCTCGGCCCTCGTCTCTATGTCAATGCCCTCCGGCGCAAACCTGTTCTCCACCGATAATACCTTCTCCAATATCTTAGCATGCTTCTCGTTCTCCGCAAAATATTTGACAAGCACCCGAATCTTAACCGGCATTTGACCCCCTCCTCATGGAACCTACAATCCTGTCTACTGTCCTCAAAAACTCCTCTTCCTTACCTCTGGGTATTTGGCCGCCTGCAGCGATATCATGCCCCCCGGCGATACCATCCAGCCCCAACTCCTCAATTGCCCTCCTTAGCGCTGCACCCAGATCTACACCCTCCTGGACAACCTTCTCAGTAGTCCTCGCCGAAATCTTCACTTTATCAGGGAAATCCTTCAAGTACGCAAGACCCAAGACAGGTTTATCTCCATTAACGATTCTCGTGGACAGTGCCAAGGAGATAACTGTCCCTATCATTCGATCATCGATAAAGTCTCCTCCATGTACGTATCTTATGTTCTCCATCTCGACAACAGCGGTAGACTTGTTCCTCAGGAGCCAATTGACATATCGCGCAAGGTTCTCACGATACTTGCCCATAATATCCATTGCCCTCTTGAAGAACTCTCCTCGATCTCCCATGCACACGATCACGCCGATCGTGGGATATCCCATTCTTCCGCATGCATTGAGCAACGATGCATACTCCCTTGCATCCCTCAGTGGGGATCCCCTCTTCTCATGCGGAAATGTGTAAACTATGCCAACGATGCTCTCCGCCTCCGCAGAACTCAGACCGGACATTATCATGTGGTTCACAAGCCCCGAAACAAACGCCCTCTTCTCCTCCTCTGACAAATCAGAAAGCGTCCTCCATCTACCGTTCGAATCCTTTATGTTTATTCCGACAACACGCCTCACAAAATTGAGGCACGCCATGCGATCCCCTGTAAGCCCCGGTATAAAGGGATCGGTGGTGTACTCCAGTGCCACGTGAATCGGGCGCGTCTCCCTTCCAAATAACTTTATGTCCTTACGAACCTCAATGTACCCCCTCCGCACCCCCTCTTCCACGAAGACGTCATTGAGACCCACAAGTGCGCCATCCTCCCCCTTATCTTGCCTGTCCCCTATTGCCCCCACAACCGCTAACGGGCACAGATCTATATTGCTCTCATCCAGCATATACGCAACCGAGAAGACAACCGAAGAACTACTCGCCTCCCGCGCGCCGTCTATACCGAATAAATGAGGATTCAAGTGTATCACATTATCGCCACCGCTGGCACTGGGCGGGTGATGATCCAGTACAACTATCTTTTTCTTTTCCGATAACGCTTTTATTATCAGATCGAGCTGCCCACTGCCCAGATCCGTGAACACATAAAAATCGTAGTCTTCCGATTTTAACCTCGAAATGTCATCCACAGTTAGTTGTCTGAGCACACTCAAATGATAAATGGCATCTTTCCTGTTTAAAACCGAACATATGACCCCAGCCGAGGTCAAACCGTCCGCATCAAGGTGTGAAATTATTCTTATTGCACCATCACCGATAATTTCCTCGAGTCTCCCCGCTACCTCCTCCGCCTCCTCAAGAAACCTCCTATACCTCTCCTCTAAATCTTCAAGGGAAAAGGAATGCATTTCCACACCATCAGATAAGCCGCACCTTCTCGGGCTCGTACTTCCAGTCCGATGGGAGCTTTCCTACCCTCTTGTAGTACTTCACAAGCCTGTGTATCTTGCTCTCTATCAACTGTAACCCTCTACGTGAATGAATGTCCTTCGGATGTTCCTCGAGGTGCATTCTGAGGTTAACGGCACGTCTGATCAAATTCTGAAGGTCCTCCGGTATCTCTGGCGCTAGTCCATGCTCACGTAGTATCTGTGTTATTTTCTTACCGGTTATCTGCTTAACGAGCGGTATCCCATATTGATCTCTCAGAATTATACCTATCATGCTCGGAGGATGACCCTCCTTCGCTAACTTTACTACCAGCGCTTCCACTTCCTCAGGTGTATATCTGACCCACTCTGGAGGGGTCTTCCTAGGTGGTCTCGTCGAACCTGATTTTCCTTTCCTCCTTGCATGCATTCGTGCCATGAAGCACCACTCCCGATGATCCAGACTTCTGTGAAATTTCCTCCGAGAACGAAACAATATATTGAAATGGCGCCCCGGCCGGGATTTGAACCCGGGTCGCGGGCTCGACAGGCCCGCATGCTAACCGGGCTACACCACCGGGGCAAAACCTACCATTTCCGGCCCCGATGTTTTTATCGGCGTGCTGGTGGAGGACCCTTTTAACTCCACCTTTAACTATACCACTTTCTATCCTTTAAGTACTTTTCTGAGGAGGACTCATACTTCCGATAGGGGGCCAGATACCAATACATTCATCCCTTTAAGGGCATATAACTGAGGCGAGTTTTACTGGCGAAGGTGCGATTGATACCGCAACTGGTGATGAAACAAACCGACCGCGTTAGCATAGCAATTTTTCATAGTGGGCATAGTAATAATTTTATGAAAGACTAACAGCATTTGTGGTTGCGCCGTTAGGTTTGCTTTAATAACAGAATTTTGAGGAGAAGCGGGCTCGATCATGTCCTCGACTGCCATCACACCCTTGGTTAAATTAAAAAGTACTATTTGTGTTTCATAATAACTGACACTCGTTCGACACCACTTGGGGTTCTCCCCACGCGCCGGGGTGGCCGAGTGGTTTAGGCGGCGGACTGCAGTAATGGACAGATATCCGCTTTACCGGGGTTCGAATCCCCGCCCCGGCTCCACTTTCTAAATATTCATGATGATTTTATTTTGTCTTTATTGCTGAGATTGTTCTGAATGTTTAGGTAGCAGTACAACACCACGTTTAAGGAGATTGAGAAATTCTTTTCGTCTACCTTCACATGATCCCAGCTGTGCCTCATTTTAAGTATGTGTCGTTAACGTGGTTACATGTGTACAACGTGTGGGGGAAGTACAGTGCCGGAGTTGAACAAGCAGTTGATTACCACCTTCCAATTCGCTTATTGTTGAAAAATAAACGATCTTTAGAGGCCCTAAGTGAATTAGAGGTGAAAAGCCGACGGAAGATTTCAACAATATCGTATATACGGGAAGATTGAAATTTTTCTAGTTTTGTGAAGAAGATCGCACTAGGGATGTCCTCACGATTCGTCTATTACTACTTAGGCAACTCATGTTATCCAAAAGAATTAAGTATAGATTAGGAGACTTACACGGAAAAGTTTCGGAGGTGGTGGTATGAGCGGAGGTGAGTACTGGATCCTTGCAAGAGCAAAAGGTGGTGACTACTTCCTCTGAGGATGTCGCGGCTACGGTGGTTAGTGTATTCCACGCACCCCGCGGGTCGATAATAGAGTTGATGTTAAAGAGAATAAGATTTCTCGAACAGGCGCTCGTGAAATTTGCGATGTCCGAACTCACAGATCTGCAGAAAACACTTCTCAAGAAAGTGCGTGAAAACGAGGGTAAGAAGACCTTAACGGCACTAACTCGAGAGTTATCCAAGAGGTATGGAATTCCTGAATCTACTGTGAAATGGAATCTAAGGAAGTTAAGAGATATGGGGCTGATAATTGCGGGCAACGCAGAGAGCAAGGGTACCCCGGTGTCCCTGACCGAGATAGGACGTCTAGTTGTCCGCCACTTATAATCCGTTTCGTGCCTTCTCACGTCTTCATTTCATTTCACGTTTATTTTTTGGTCACAATCTCTTGGATATTATGCCGGTATAGTAGCGGTTTTTTATGAGGTGGGAGGAACTTTTCTAGAGAGTGATACGTGATGGAGGTAGAGATAGAAAGGATACCGACTGGCGTTTCGAAACTCGATGAGCTATTATGTGGAGGCATACCTAGGGGTTTTTTTGTGGCCGTGACCGGACCGCCGGGCACCGGGAAGACCGTCCTTTGCATTCATTTTATCGGTGAGGGCCTCAAGCGTGGGGAACCATGCATTTATGTAACTACAGAGGAAAGTAGGGAGAGCATAGTAAGGCAGGCGGCTCAGTTTGGCATGGACTTTGGGGATGCGCTGGAGATGGGTAACTTAATAGTAATAGACGCACTCATGAGGGAAGGTGGAGATCCCTGGACATTATACACGCTGGATGTTCGCTCTCTTGTCGATAAGATTATTGAGGCGAAGAAACATCTCGGATACGGACATGCAAGACTTGTGATTGATAGTCTAAGTGCATTTTGGCTTGATAAGCCAGCGGTAGCTCGAAGAGATAGTTATTTCGTGAAGAAAGTGTTGTTCCAGTGGGGATTCACAATATTGGCCATTAGCCAGTATGCGATCACAACCTCGGCCGCATTCGGCTTTGGCGTGGAGCACGTCGCCGATGGGATAATAAGGTTCTTCAGGTCCCATAGATATGGGAAATTGAGGCGATTTTTGATGATAGAAAAGATGCGGCAGACCCCTCATGATACTAGGCTATGGGAAGTCGAAATCATTGACGGTAAGGGGATGATTTTGAAAGCACCGACCCCTCTCCGTGCGGAGGACGTTAGACTTCCAAGGCATGTCATGGAGAGGATCGCTGAAAGTGAACTCTATCAGGAGATTGTGGGCGAAATTTACGGTACATCGGCTACGGAGCAACCATTAGACGCGGAGATGAGGGGAAGCGGTGAGGATATCGAGCGAGAAAACAGCGGTCGAGGTCGATAATGAGAATACAAAGCCTTATATTGTCATGTTACGTAGAAGGCTTACCGCGGGTGGGGCATGTGTCACTGATAAATGTGCGCGTTCCCATAAGGAAGGACGACATGGAGAGGGCGCTAATAATCGCGCAGAACACGACAAGATACCTGATAGATCAGGCTGCGGAGAACATAAAGTACACCTTTGAGACGCAGAGGGAGAAATTAGTGCATTTTCTCGACTTTCTCGCAAATTATGACAGAGGGAGAATACATTTTGCGGCGAGAGGAAGAAGTCTGTATCTCGGGGCACGAACGCTTGCCGACCGCCTTATACAACTGGGGATAAACGCAGTTTACCCAACTCTCGAACAATATGTCGTGTACGATCCGAACGCATATCTGAGCAAGGGCGATATGATAATATGTTTCAGCACGTCCGGCAAGACGATGAAAGTTGTGAAGAAGGCAAAATTTGGCAGGGAGATAGGATGTGAGGTTGTAGTTATAACCGGAAATTTAGACTCCCCGCTGGCATCCTTAGCTACAAAGTCCCCAATATTCTTACATCCGAAACATAACAGTGCACGTCTCCTCCAAGATTACGAGGAGGAGTTCAAACCTATCACTCCACTTGGCACAACATCTGAGTTCACGCAATTGATATTTTCCGAAGCCATATCTAGGGGCCTTAAGGAAATCATCGAAGAATCCCAGGACACCGAAAAGGCATATGAAGTTTCCCTCGAAACGGCCCTTGAGTTACTAAATAGGGCCAAGAGAAATACTAAGGTTGCTTACTCTCACAGGGAGGAGGTAAAGGAGTTTCTCGCAAACCTCATACTGAAGTATTACAGTCAGCAAACCGTACACTTCTGTGCCCGTGGGAAGACCTTCAATATGGCTGTTGGCCCATTCAAAATGCGTCTCGATCAAATACCCCATGCCTTCGTAACGAGCATTTTGGACTTCGAACCATTAAACCGTCCGGTCCGTAAGGGGCAACTGACAATAGCCGTGAGTGGAAGCGGCGGCGCGTATACTATTGCGAAAATGGCAAAGGAAATGGGGAGTATGGTGATAGGAATCACCTCGTCAAAGAATCAATTATGGGAAATCTCGGACGTAAAGATTCTGGTACCGGGAAGGAAAGACTCCGAAAACACCACAGATTGGGACATTAGGCAATGGAAAGGCTGGAGAGCCGACTTCGCCCCTGATGGTACGGAATTTGAAGTGTCCGCTGCTGCCTTTCTCGAGGGAATATTTGGAGGTCTCGTTGCCTACATAGGAATAGAAGAAAAAGATATGAGGGAGGGACACGCAAACATCGAATGATCACTTAGACGAGAGAAGATTTCTAATATCCTTGAGATTCAGCTTCTTAGTGAGTTCCTTGTAGCGGTTTCTCACCGTAACCTCCGTAACATGTGCAACCTCCGCGATTTGCCTTTGTGTTCTTCTCTCACCACCAAGTATACCTGCCACATAGAGGGCAGCTGCCGCAAGCCCCGAAGGATCTTTTCCTGCAGTAATTCCAGCCTTTTCAGCCCTATCTAAAATCTCTATTGCAAGCCTCTGGATGTATGGGGAAAGGTTCAACTCCGCCGCAAACCTCGGCACGAAATGCTTCGCGGTCGGTCTCGGGAAGTCCTGTTGTAACTTCCTTATCAACACTCTGACACATTTCGAAACGTCTTTCCTAGAAGCCTTTGCATGCTCGACTATTTCATCAAGCGGTCTGGGTATCCTATGAAGTCTCGATGCGAGGTAAATCGCAGCAGCGGCCATTGCACTAACCGGATATCCGCGTGTTAACCTTTTCTCGACTGCCTTTCTATAAATTAGCGCAGCTGTCTCTCTTAACTCGTTAGAAACACTAAGCTGGCTTGCAATTCTGTTTAACTCTATAAGACCGTCTGTCAGGCTCCTTTTAACCATAGTGCGTACGTTCCAGCGACGTAACCTGTATATCTGGGCCCTCTTTGATGGTGATAGCTTTCTACCGTGAGCGTCCCTATCTGACCAACTAATCGTGGTACTGAGACCCTTATCGGCGAATCTAAAACTTGAAGGTGCTCCAACACGCGCTCTCTTTTCCAACTCTTCGTGAGTGAACGCTCTCCACTCGGGTCCCATATCAACAAGATGATCAGTGATCACAAGTCCACAATTCGAGCATATGAGTTCTCCTCTGACAGGATCTCTCAGAATTTCCTTAGATCCACACTCCGGACACTTTAGATCTTCCCTACCTTCACGCATACCATTTTTTTCATTTGTACCCGTAGACATGAACATACCTCCTAAACTTTAATTCGAGCATCAAATCGTTGCGCAAACACGTCAACCCTCAGAAGCATCTCCGGTCATTACAATTTCGGTCGCGTGCGCAGGCATCATCGAAATCTTCAGAAGTAACATCATCCGGTAGGAAATGTCATCACAACATCATCAGATGCTCATTGTAATACTAAGTTTCAAGATCCAGTATTCCAAAAATTTTAATTATCATATTTATAAACCTTTCGCAAGGTATAAAAGAAGAATCTCGCACCTGTGACCCTTCTCATTACAAAATATTATCGCCAGTACTTGAAATTACTAATAAGAATTACGGTCTCGATTGTTGGGGTTTTCCGAGCCCTTATGTGGATGTTTTGAGAAGAAGAGAAAGATCGATCGGTATGCTGAGAAAACGGAGCACGATGGCGATACGTTTTCGGTATTAGAAGTTGTAAATTTTTGGAACAAATAAAGCAAGTTATTCGTGAAAGGATACATTTTATAATTCGCTAGTTGTATTGTGTTATTTAGTAATACCAATCAGGTGTTCAGTGTGTATCATGACAATAATAGATTTCGCGTCAGAACATACGGCGATCCACCGCCACATTACCGTATAACCATAATTGAAGAATTAGAGCGATGCTATAGAAAAATCGGGCAACCACCTCACCCTCCTGAGATTCTAATCATAGATACCGAGGAGAACCTGTTTAACTTCTTCAAGCAGGAGGAAAATCGTCTTTCAAAACTTAATGGAACACAAATATCAAACATGTTGCCTGAAAGTTCGGTGATGCATTTCGCATGGAGAGGATGGCCAACCATAGTAATATGCGTCGAACGAATGGAAAATCGGCCAAAACGAGTGGCGATAGCAGAGCTGGAAAGAGCAGCAGCGCACTCAGTTCTTCATGGAACCCCCGAGTGTTATATGATACCCCTTCCACCTTCCTTCATGAGCCTACAAACAAACGGTTTCTTCTGCGAAACAACTCTGGGACTCTGTTTCTATATACTCGCGGCCGGGGTTAAGGACTTTGAAGTGACTCGGAAACTCATAATATCCGATGAACGCTTCAGAAGAAATCAGGAACAGTTGTACATATTTCTACTCAGAATGAGTGATGAAGAATGCGAACTGTGGAGGCTCGCGGGATGTAACATAGATTTATGTGCAGTGATGCTAGCAGATACATTTAAGACCCTCGCGGGCGCGACCCCCCTCGTGATAAACGGATGTAGCAAGGAACTTATGGAATTATACGAGAAAAACATCTCGGTACTCCCTTATGGTCTCCGTCACGAAATGTATCTTGTGCTACTCGGAAGACTTCCATCCTTGGGCTATAACACCATAAAAAACGTGAATATGATCGCCGAGGAATTCGTACAACTCCTACAAAGATACATGAGTGGACACATCTTCCTCTTCTAACATTAAAAGTTAAAACCGGAGAAGAGATCTGCGCATCCCCTACCTCCAACCTGTGTCCTTTAAATACTAACCCTCAAAAATATTGGTGAGACCTTAGGAGGCTGTCGCGTGGAATTAGTGGAAAAATTCCGCGAAATTATGAGGCGTAAATTCAATATGGAATTTGATGAGGAGTCACTAAAAAGAATACGCGAGTCATTTGTAGAAAAAGTACTGGAGAAGGACACTATTGTGTCGCTCTCCTGCGAAGTCGCTGGTGAATCGGAAATTTTAGCACAACACTTCGATCAACTTCTCACAATTGGATGTGCACTAAGTTTACTTGTTCTCTTTAAGGATGATGATGATGTATTTCATGAACTTGGACGAGTGTGGGCAAGAATATGTAAAGAGTGTGCTAAGAGCATAGGCAAAGAACCAGCAAACATGATATGCGACGCAATAGGAACCCTGTTTGCCCTACATTTCCCCAGACTTGCAGATATATTCGGAAGAAGGGTAGTAATATCGGCACACCTTTACGTTCGAAAGCGAGATTTAAAACTCCACATCGAAGAGGGCAAAAAACTAAAAGTTGTTTCAAGAGAACTCGATGACGAGCAGAGGTTTGAAATGAAGGTCGTGTGTGAAGAGTGCGGAAAAACTCTCGTAGCAATAAGATTCCCAAAGGCAAGAAACAAAAGGAAAGGAAAAAGAATATTGGCAAACTCCATAAGGCTCCTTTGTCTCATCCTGCATATTTCAAACGGTGAGAATGTGCAGGTGAAACCCTTTTGGCATCTATCGGATACCTCAGAAACCATAACCCTCAGATTCTTCTGTGAAGAATGTGGGGTCTTCTTCTTCGATCTCGATATCCCCATCGGTAAACCCAAGCGCCTGCTCAACGTCGCCTATGGCATTGCGGAATCCCTTTACATGCTCTTAGGTTCCTCAATAGAGAACGTCCCACCATGGCTCTTTAATAGAATCGTCGACGTCAGTACTCTCTACGTCTCCTCCGCAAACGTGAGTACAAGGCGATACCTCCAAGAAATAGAAGAATGCATTTCAATAGCGGAAGAAGAAGGCCTGCCCGAGCACATAAAGAACATAATAAAAAGTTTCGCATCCCGTATAATTAGGGAAAAGGAAGGCGCCGAGTACATAATATGATTAAAATCGATAAAATTGCTAATGCTCGAATGGAGCACGAAACCATGACTGTGAGCAAGGAAAATACTCTTCGGCGGATTGTAGGGGCCTGCGGAGTGCTATGCGAAGCATGTCCACTATTCAGAAGAAGGGAGAACAGATGCTTGGGCTGCGTTGAATATAACGAAAGATGTGCGAAGGAAGGAAAAACTATATGTAAATTTTATGCATGCGCGAAAAGGAAGTCCGTTGGTATGTGCTTCTACTGCGACGAATTTCCATGCACCTTACATTATGAAGATGGAATATATACAACTCGCATTCTAAATCTGTGGAAGTCTCTCCTCGGAAAAGAATAAAATGGCGATCAAAAAATGCCGTTTACCTGCATAAGATGCGGTAAGTGCTGCACCGAAACTGAAATGCTACTGCTGGAGGAAGATATTGCAAGGCTTGAGTCGCTAGGACACAATAGGTCTGAGTTCTCACTCATTAGAAGAGACGGCCTCGTGCAACTCAAAAACGTCAATGGCCATTGTTACTTCTTCGACCCCGCTACGAGAAGGTGTAAGGTGTACGAGTGGAGACCCCTAGGATGCCGCTTTTACCCAATAATATACTCGATAACCGAGGATAAATGCGTGCCCGACAAGGACTGTCCTATGTCTCATACAGTATCGCCCGAGGAGATAAAAAGAGCATGCCCTCATCTTAGAAAGCTCGTCAAGCAACTCATTGCAGAGGCCCACATCCGTAAGTTGCTGTTCTCAGGTGATTACTATGAACATGACAAAAAGGATTATAAAGTTTGCAAGAAGACTAGGCGTGGACATAATAGGCATAGCGGACGTTAAACATTTTAAAGCAGCACCTGAAGATCAGAAACCGGAGAATATACTACCAAACGCGAATACTGTCATCGTAGTTGGAATAAAACTGCTAGACGCGGTGGTCGAAACCGCACCAAGCAGAGAGTACGCGATACACTACATGGTAGTCAATGAGGAGCTTAATAGGATAGCTTACCACTTAGCCCGTCATATAGAAAAAATGGGGTACGAGGCCGTGCCGATTCCCGCCTCCTCCCCATACGATGAGAGAAACCTTAAGGGGAGCATATCACATAGACATGCAGCAATGCTTGCAGGTATCGGGTGGATAGGTAAGAGTTCTCTCCTCATATCGCCAGAATACGGACCGCGCATCCGTCTAGTATCAATAATTACTGCAGCCCCTCTCACCCCTAATGAGCCCTTCGGGCAAAACCTATGTGGAGACTGCAATATTTGTGAGAAGTATTGTCCGGCAAACGCCATTAAGGATAATAATTTGAATAAGACGGCATGCGTCTCTTACATGAGAAAATTGCAAAAAGATCTCGGAATTAACGATCTCATATGTGGCATATGCGTAAAGGTTTGCCCCTATGGCAGAAAAACCCGCAAAACATAATAATCTTGTGGCCCCGGGGATCCAGGCGGCGCAACAGGGAATTTCAACGGGTGGGGCAAGGGATCATGGAGGCACCAGACTCTTAGTGATAAGGGATGCCCCAGAAGGCGCCCGCACCCGCATCGGGACGCCCTGGGTGCCCAAGGAGAGGTAATGTCCTGGATCCCCGGGGCCATGTATAATTCTGCATAACGTCATATAAAATGATTATGTTGGAGGAAGAGGTACCAGTATTTCATGTGTATAGTATCACTATGACATGTTTGTGATGAGAAGTGATATTTTGGATCTCTTTTTAAAATCCCCGTGATAATGCATTACTGCCCACCGTGAGACTTTTGCGCCAGAAGATCACGCTCCTTAGTTATTATCTCGGCGATTTTCCTCCCCGCATCCATTGATGGCACACTATAAAATCTCCCTCCCGCGAGAATGGCGATCAATCTTGTCAATGCAATGCCAACTGCTGGAAAGTCCCAACGTTTCTCCACTTCTTTAACGAACGCGTCACCATCAAAATGACCGTCGACCGTGCATCTCCTATAAACTTCCATAACATCCTCATCGCTCATTTTATAAGCTTCAGCGGCGGGATCCGGGTTTATGACGACAAAATGAACTCCGGCCCTCTTCATCGTTAGAGAAACCCGTATAACGTCTTCTATCGCCAACTCCCGCTTTGACGCTGCGGTAAACGCGCTAATAGGTCTTGTTTCCCCAGTATCCGGATCCTTAAGTAGAGGAACATTCGCAAAGCCGTCTGTGATCAATACAATCATGGGTATAACTTCTGGATCTCGTAATCTTTCCCTTTTAACGGCCATCAACGCCTCCACTAAGCCAGATGCCAGCGGAGTGTATCCACTCACCCTTAACTTCCTCAACTTTCCAGCAACGGCTCTCAAGTTTCTCGTGGGATACTGTATTACCGCCGCACCTGTATCTTTCAGTGCAATTATCCCCAGTTTATCACGATACCTATATGCGTCCTGATAGAGCTTTAAAAGCGCCTCACGAAGTTGCATCAAAGTTATCATCATCGACTCGCTGATATCGAGTACCAGTAATATTGTGATCGGAGCATAATAGGCATGTACGCACTCCCTTATGTCCTCCTTCGAAATATTCACTATCTCTGCATCATTAAATCCAGCACCTCGTGCAGCAGCCGCCCGTATGGTCGCAGGTATGTGAACTGTATGCACCTCTCCCCGCGGTAATCGCCAACCTATAACTCTCCCTTGTCTTGCTTCTGATAACGTCAATGCTCGCTTTCCAATGCTCTGTCTAGTTATCTTGTCCCTCCCTCTAATCTTGAAAGTCAAATCATACGTCTTGAGTAGGCTCATCCTCAGGGACGCGATCACCATCAGACCTCTAAAAAAATCCGATATACGGCGTTTGAACCCCAAAAATCCAGCAGATAACATTCGTTCTCTCAAAGTCCTCAGTAGCGAAGATTCCTTCCTCTTCTGTGGCAATGAAATTTCTTCAGCGGACTTCAAAGGTCTTATCAGTCTCTTGAGGAGCGTCGCTAGTGCGTAGATGAACAACACGGATAATAACATTGGCAATAGAACTGGCGGAGAAAACCCGACATTCATAAAAATTATATAAAGGATCGCCGCTACGAAGAACAAAGTCGGCAAAATAAGCGCCTTAAAACGAATCTTCACAGCTCGCTTGCCTATGAGCCTGCCCCTAATTGCCGAAGAACTCACAGTCCTTTTGTCTTTACTTGCTCCACTGCCTTTAGCGGAACTTCTCGACCCGGTGGGAGCAACCGCCTGCCTGATCCCCTCAACAGGAAATTCTTCAGGGACCTCCTCTCTATATTCTTTCACCCTCATCTCATCCAATGCTCTCTTAAAAGCCTCTCTTATCTCGTCTTCGCTCGGCGGTTCTAGGAACCCTTTCTTCCTAGTTCTATGCTGTAACGCCAATTTCGCCGCTTTTAAGACATCTTCTTCCGTCACAACATTCCTTTCATCCAGCGCGGCTATTGCCCTTGCCGTTTTATAAATTACTATGTCAGGCCTCATCCCATCTACCTGAAGTTGCACACACATCCTGCATATTGCCTCTAACAAACGCTCCGGAATCCTCACCTTTGGCAACAACTCCCGCGCCCTTAAAATCCTCTTCCGCAACTTCTCTTGCTCCTTTTTAAACTTCCTATAAAAGTTCTCCGGATCTCTCTCAAACTCGATATTCCTCCGTACTATCTCCATGCGCTCCTCCACTGACATGACGTTGTCCACCGTGACCGAAAGTGCAAGCCGATCCAACAACTGCGGCCTTAACTCGCCCTCCTCGGGGTTCATTGTGCCAATAAGTACAAATCGGGAGGGATGCCTAACAGAAATCCCTTCTCGCTCCACAACATTCCATCCCGATGCGGCAACATCCAGAAGATCGTCAACTAAATGATCCGGCAACAGGTTTATCTCATCAATGTAAAGGATATTTTGGTTCGCATCTGCCAGAATTCCTGGCTTGAAGGCCTCAATCCCTCCCCTCAGCGCCCTCTCAACATCTATACTCCCCACAACTCTATCTTCCGTCGCACTCAGAGGTAATGTTATTATCCGCATTTTTCTCCTTGTTACCGGGAGTTCCTCTCCCCGCTCATACCTCTCTCTACACCGCTCACACATGTTCGTTGGATCCCTCGGATTGCAACCATACCGGCAATCCTTTACAACCTCGACCTCCGGAAGCAAATCCTCCAACGCCCTTACGAGTGTCGACTTCCCTGTTCCCTTCGGACCCCTTATTAAAACTCCACCGATCGTAGGATCAACTACGTTGACCAAAAGTGCAAGTTTCGCGTCTTCAAGACCAACAAATGCTGTAAAGGGCAATATATGTCGCGTCAAAAGTGCCAACCTCTCGCTCCCGTTGCTATTGCCAGAAATGCCATAAAAAACAACGTTTTTGTAAATCAACTTGCACCGTAAATAACTCCGACAAACTACAAGCATAACTCAAGAACCTCTGCAATAACGTGGTATTTAAGCCTGTCGGCAATCGCACCCCAACTTTATCACTTTATGAAAAACTTTCCTTCTCACAAACAAACTAAATATGAATCACCCGCACTCGACTCCCCTAAACTATCCTTTTTTAATTTCGACATGCACACTCTTTCACATAAAAACGTTTATTATTTGCAATCACGCTCGCAAATAAATGACGAATTTTTACCCGAGACTGTCACATTGCACCGACCCATATTTATACTCCGGCGCGAAACCTTTAAGTAACAAACCTCCTCTTTCCATTTAAATTCAGATGAAGTTGTCAGGTGAGAGGGTTGGCTGAGGAAGTAATCTTCGTCAGGAAGGCTACTGGGCTAGTCAGAGAAGTTGGTCCATTCACAGCAATGAGCATCGTACTCTGCCACGTTATCGGTGGTGGTATTAACTTTTATTCGGTAAAAGCGTCCGTAACTGCACCTGGTGCTAACATCCACCTAGCATTCATCATTGCAGGCATTCCAACGCTCTGTCTGGGTCTGGCATTTGCCCTCATGGGCATCATGATGCCAAGAACCGGCGGCGACTACATCTTCGTAACCAGGGTCCTAGACCCAACGGTCGGATTCCTGACCTCTTGGATGTTTTGGTTCACTGAAGCAATATCTTATGGAGTAATCGCATATTTGGACGTTGCATTCTGGGGTCTCGGGGTCTGGATAGTCGGTCTTGCGTTCGGCGACCAGGGCCTTATGGATATAGGAAATTGGCTTATGAAAGCGTGGGATGTAGGATCAGTAGCTGGACTTGCCATAGGAGCACTTCTAGTAATAATATGGTGGATCATAGGACTGGTCGGTCTCAGAGTTTATGCCGCGATAATGAACATCGTCTTGATAATTCCCGCTATCGGTAGCCTTATAACTCTTGGCCTCTTCGGATCTGCAATGCTCAACCCCGACCTGCCTGTAAAGATGTGGGAATCAAGATTCGGGACGGGATCCGTCGAGAAAGTCTTCCAACTCGCAGAAGAACTGGGATGGGATCCTAACAAATACGCCTATGGTGCAAGCTGGCCAGGAACAATGGCAGCATCAATCGCTGCTACATGGGCGTTCATAGGATTCACCGCAACGGCCTTCGTAGGATCCGAGGTTAAACACCCAACGAGATCTATGTTAGTTGGTATGTTCGTTGGAACCCTGATGATCGCTGTTTACTACGTTGCTTTAACATTCATGATGTACGGCGCTTGGAACATTAATGGCAAGAACTTCATATCTGCGTACGCCTTCGCCTTCACGGAGAACTCATCAAAACTCTCCGCGGAGGCCCTCGGTGGGAAGCCTGCACCAATGCCATGCTTGCCACTCTTTGCAGCAATTTTAACGGACAACTTCGCTATAGCATTCTACGTCGCAATAACAGCGGCCTTCTGGCTGATGAATGACATTCCCGCATTCCTGCTAGTATGTAGTAGAACTGTCTTCGCATGGTCCTTTGATAGATTCTTCCCAGAGATCTTTGCTGCCGTTAATGAGAGGTTCCACACACCACACTGGGCGGTGTCCATAAGTAGTATCATTGGAATAATTGGAGTCACCGGATGCTATTTACCAATGTTAGGACCATGGTTCATGATGGTTGGGACAACGGTCTTCTGCATATTCAGGTACCTCTTTGATTGTCTCACTGGTATAATGGTACCCTTCAAGAGACCCGAGATTTACGAGCGTGGACTCAAGATCGAGATCGCAGGAATTCCACTGATATCCATTGTTAGCTGGATTGCACTGGTGTTCTGGAGTTATATCTTCTGGTGGGCATGTTTAGAACTTGACCCGATGACAATCAACACCTACACTGTCTGGATCGCAATCGGTATGCTGATATTCTCAGGGTACTATGTGTACAACAGGAAACGTGGAATCGATGTTGCATCGATCTACAGAGAGGTTCCACCAGCTTAAATACAATTCCGCCCCCACAACATAGTTTTTAATTAACTTAACCTCAATTTTTATTTTTGAGTTCACTCGTTTTCTGTAGCAAATGAAGTATTATTCTCGGCTTGGGATCCGTTCTGGGAAACATCAACCATTACATTATTTGGAACAGATGCTTTACGGGAATATAACTCTCATAATTCTCAAGGCATCCTTTTTTATCAGCAAGTTGCTGTATCTTAACAAAGAGTGCAAGATTTTAATTATAGCTTTCATCGGGCGTGACGATGATTTAATAAACGTCGTACTTTCCAATATGTTTAACGTCCAACGGAGTGTAGTGATGTTCATATGCGAAGGTGTTCGAATTGCTGAGAAGGCCGCGCCAGCTTATGAAGAAGGTGAAGCAGAAGACGAAACCATTAGACAAGTTGAGATGTTTGAGTTCGCTGATCTCAATGATAGATTCCTACAGAGCGATGGTCCTCGTGGCCCCAGAGAAGGTCGAGTATAGAGCAGCGGAAAGTGGAATACCAGGGATAAGAAGCGAGGTCCGTGGGGTTATGCATGACATTAATAGAATAGTAAAGGCGATAAGAGCAGAGAGGAAATTGTACAATTTAATAAGACTATCATTGGTTCTTAAAATAGCAGCAGCGGCTCCATTGGTTGCGCTTCTTATAATATTGTTAATAGGCTGGCAGGGTGGTCAGACCCACTTGCTGAGGATTTTTACGATATTTCCGCTAATGGTATTATTCATTGTAGTTCTTCCAAACGCGTTCCTAATATTTGATTACTTTGTTCGGATGCGTATAGCGGAGTTTAAGGGAAAAAAAGTAAGAGGAGTCCAGAGAAGTGTCGAGAGATTAAGAGATACAGCACAGAGGCTAATCTTCAAGTTAAATATCTTAACGGAGAGATGGGGAGTCGACCCGGAAAAAGTAACAATAAGATTATATCACTCGGATTATGATGGCATTTTGATAAAGAAGAAGCCGTCCTTTTTACTTCCATATTACGTTGCAGTTCCCGTACTAGGTGGAGAAAGTGAAGAGGAGGCATGAACATTTACTAGAACCCGAAGTACCGTACGAAGAGGAGGATGAATTGAAATTCGAAGAGGAGGAAAAAAGAGCAATGGTATTAATAGACCTAGGCCACGATGAACTTTTTGCAACGGGTATTGGCAGAATGCCGGGAATAATCGCGGGGGTTGTAGCGGGGGGGAGACCTTTCGTTAATTGGTTGATACACCATAGAGATTATGAGGTTGCCTTAACTGAACATCGTCTATCTAGGTCGTTGCTATCTGACTGGGACATTCTCCTTATAATAAATCCATCAGGAGATAAAGAGTTCTTTCCCGAGGAAGTGGACGCAATATTAGAATGGGTGAAAGGAGGAGGTTGTTTGCTATTTGCGAGGCCAATCGGAAAAAACATGTTAGAGTCCTTCACGAGGAAAATAGGGCTCATATTCACCCGCAGGAAACTCTCCCAACCTTACTTTTTTGCCGATATTAACGACAGGATAATGAAGCAAGATCCCGAGGCATACGGTAAGATCAAAGAATTACTGAATGAGCATTTCATAAATAAGGGAGTGCCTGTTGTTGCCGAAGGCCCGTATAAGTCGAAATTGTACCCCTACGCCATAGAGGTGGATGATAACTGGAAGGTCATAGGAGTTGGAATTGGAGAGAGGGGAAATCCTGAGGTTGTTGCTGCAGTTAGGGAGTTTGGAAACGGTGCAATAGTTGCCCTAGGGATGATGTACATATTTTATACTTGGAACTTCTGGTTACGAAATGAAAAGTATGAAAGGGATCCACGTGCAACTCTCAGAACGGTTACGTTCTTTAATAGAATCTTTGACTATTTTGACATAATCGTCGAAAGGAAAAAAGCGAAACAACGTGAGTGATAGGAAGAATAAAACATCATCCGTTTTTTCAAGACATAATTTGGCAATAATCTCTTTTTCATCTTTGTAAAATTACGATCCTAGTTTTTATGTACACATCATCATCATTTTGCTTCTATTCGTTTCTTAGCATGCTTTTGCGAAACCGAGTCATCATAGAAGCACATCTTTGCAAGATCTCTATAAGAACGATTGAGAAGCATAAGAGTGATGGCTCAACTTTATTGCCTAGATTGATGAAATATGAGATGGTTGGTGGGTGATATGGATGGATCTGAACATTATGTTTTGACAGAAAAGGAGACCAGCAAATCTCCGATTAAAAATACAAAAGAGGGATTCGATGGCATCCAAAAAATCAATTCTGACTTTTACGAGGAAGAAAATACTATTTGAGTGGTACATAGGACAATTTTGAAGCGAGGCGAGTAATTTGGGGAAAGTTTCTGCAAAATTTTTCAAAAATCACGTAATATCCACGGAATATTACATGGAAGACGAAATACGTCGTTACGGTGCTAAGGTACTGAGCTTAGTGTGGTGCAGTAGAGATTTTGCTAGAATGATGGGAAATGAGAACCCTTACGGTCCCTCGTCTAAGGTTATAGAGGCAATAAAGCGATCAATTCATGAAATCTATAGGTACCCTGAGCCCACTTATATTCGTTTGCTGGAAAAACTTTCGGAATACGTGGGTGTAGGAAAAGAAAATATCCTAATAGGCGCCGGCTCAATGGAACTCATAGATAGTACTCTCAGAGCGTTCATCGACCCGAATGATGAGGTCGTGCTCTCAGCTCCGACCTACAAACCCTACCTTCTAAGGTTAAGGATCTGCGGCGGAAAACCAGTACTGATACCTATGAGAAGGCTACCTCACGAATTTCGTTACGACGTTGAGGGAATGCTAGAGGCGGTGACTCCTCGCACGAAGGCTGTAGTGATAATAAATCCTAACAACCCGACGGGCGCGCTCATGGATGGGAAGAGAATAGAGGAATTCCTCGACAAGGAGGTATTGGTAATGGTTGACGAAGCATATTTTGAATTTTCGGGAAAGACAGTTGCGCATCTTGCACCTGAAAATGAAAATCTGATAGTTCTGAGGTCCATGTCCAAGGCATTCGGCATAGCGGGCCTAAGAGTTGGTTACGCAATCATGCACCCTAAAGTTGCTGATTATATTCGACGAGTCCAGTTACCATTCCGATTGTCAGAATTGAGCGCTGCGGCCGCACTCGCCGCACTCGAAGATCTCGATTACATGCGAGAAACTGTAAAGAAGATAGTTGACGAAAGAGAGAGACTATTTGATGAATTGAAGAAGATAAACGGGCTTCATCCCTACAAGTCCAATGCTAACTTCATACTTGTCGGAGTTAAGCGGAAAGACGTGACAGCAGGTCAACTATCCTCTAAATTGTTGTCGAGAGGAGTAATTGTGAGGGATTTCACGGGAGCGCCGGGGCTCGAGGACGGCTCCTATTTCAGGGTGAGTGTAAGCACTCCGGAGAATAATGCTAAATTGGTGAATGCACTAAAGGGAATACTGGGAGAGTGATTGACATGCCCGAGAAATATCTTCTCGCGTACGACATAGGTACGGGAGGTACGAAAACAACACTCGTGAGCGTGGATGGAGAAGTTATAGGATCAACGATAAAGGAGTATCCTGTTCATTACCCCCAGCCGGGATGGGCGGAACAGGATCCTGAGGACTGGTGGAAGGCAATAGTGGAGGGAACACGTGAGGTCTTGCAGAGGACGGGTATCAATCCATCCGACATTGCGGGTATAAGTTTCGATGCTCAGATGATAAATGTCATCCCGGTGGATGAAAAAGGCAGGCCACTTCGTCGATCAATAATATGGTTAGACGCAAGAGCGGGCGAGGAGTCTAGGGAATTGGAAGAAATGGTCCCGGTTATTTTGATGGCAAAGGAAGGTCTTCTTCCCATGACATCAGCGAAGGACGTGATGCCCAAGATTCTGTGGATAAAGAAGCATGAGCCAAAAATATTTGAGAAAGCGCGGAAATTTGTGGACTGTAAGGATTACATAATTTTTAAGATGACCGGAGAGTTTCATATCGACTGGTCATGCGCTTTTCTCACCGGGATGTTCAACCTCTACACGAAGGATTGGTATGATGACATTCTGGAGTACATTGGCATAACGAGAGAGAATCTTCCAAAATTGGCAAAAACGACGGATATCGTCGGAACATTAACCTCCGAAGCAGCAAAAGAATTAGATCTTGTTGAGGGAATTCCGATAATTTGTGGCACTGGGGACATACAAGCAACGGCACTGGGATCTGGGGCAGTGGGGATCGGGGAGGCACACGTTTACATAGGATCATCTTCATGGGTCTGTGTACACACGAGTTTTGATATGTATACGCTTGATGCAGAAACAGGTATGGGCACAATACTGTCGGGAGATCCGTCGAAGTTGATACTTACCGGAGAAATGGAGAGTTCTGGGGCATGCTACAAGTGGTTCAAAGAGAACTTGGCAGCAGAGGAGAGAACTGAAGCGGAAAAAAGGAATATAAGCGTATATAGGATTTTAGACGAAGAAGCATCGAAAGTACCCCCCGGATCCGACAAACTGATCTTCCTTCCGTGGATGCTAGGAGAACGCGCACCGCTTCAGGATCATACCGTCCGAGGGGGCTTCATAAACCTAAGTTTGAGGCATACTAGAGCCCACATGGTCAGAGCAATACTCGAGGGAGTCGCCTACCATTTGAGATGGATTGTCGATTGTATGGAGAGGTTAGGCTTCAAGATACCTCAACTTAACGCGTGTGGAGGTGGCGCGATGAGTCCTCTCTGGATGCAGATACTCGCGGACGTCATAAACAGACCAATAAGAGTGATACATAAACCACTGGAGGGATCATCCCTCGGGGCTGCTATGATCGGCGCCGTAGGTCTCGGCATATGTAAGAACTTTGAAGAGGCAGCAGACAGGTTTGTGAAAATAGAAAGGGAATATTTGCCGAGAGAGGAGAATCGCGCAGTGTACGACGAACTTTATGAGGCGTTCAAGGAAATATACCGAAGGCTGTACACGCTATTCTATGATCTGAACGAGTAGGTGTCTATAATGCCTATTTACGAGTTCAGAGGTAAAAAACCGAAGATTGACAAGACGGCGTTTGTACATCCCGATGCGGTGATAATAGGGGATGTGGTGATAGGCTCTAAGGTGTTCATAGCTCCATGCGCCGTTTTAAGGGGAGATAACAATAGAATAACGATAGGAGAATGTAGCAACGTTCAGGATAATGTTGTGATACATACAGAGCCTGAATTTGAAACAATAATTGGAAGGTACGTGAATATAGGACATGGCGCTGTGATACATGCTCACATTATCGAGGATTACGTAGCAATAGGAATGAATGCCGTTCTTGACTACAAATCGATAGTAAGAAGGGGCGCAATCGTTGGAAACGGCGCCGTTGTGACGGCATTTGAAGAAGTGCCGGAAGACACAATAGTCGTAGGAGTCCCGGCTCGTCCGCTGAGGAAGGTAAAGGGCGACGACGATCCGGCAAGAGCAAAGATAAGAGAGTTCGTAAACCGGTATCTCAAATTTACTGAGGAGTACAGGAAGTATTTACGTCAGGTGCGGTTAGAAGAAGTAACCGTCTAGGCAAATCGGTGCATAGTATATGAAGAAGGTTGCAGTGCTGGGTGGGGGTTTAGCAGGCACATACCTCTCATTGAAACTAAAAGAGCGTTTTCCTGGAATCGAAGTTATAGTGTTCGAAAAGGAGAAAAACCCGTCGGGCCTTCTGAGAACAGAGATTATAAATGGGCACGTCTTCGACACGGGCGGTTCTCATATTATTTTTTCAAGAAATAGAGAAATACTATCGGAAATGTTAAGCTATCTCGGAAATAACATTGTGAGACACAAACGTGACACGAGAATCCTTATAGACGGAGAATTTGTGAAATATCCTCTCGAAAATCACATTTATATGCTAAAACCCGAGGATAGGGCAGAAGCGGTAATAGGATTTGTAAGAGTATTATTAAAGAGAGCCAAAATGCCGAAATGGCACCCAAAGAACTTATTGGAATGGATAACAATGTTCTTCGGAGATGGAATGGCGAACCTGTACCTAATACCGTATAATGAGAAAATATGGAAGCGGAGGCTCACCGAAATCTCAGCAGATTGGGTGTACAAACCGGGGCGACTTCCCATACCCCACTGGGAGGATGTCTTAAAGGCCGCGGTTGGCATACCTACTGAAGGCTACGTCGAACAATCCACTTTTTACTACCCCAAAACTGGCGGAATACAAGCGTTCTACGAGGGCATTAGGAAAAGGGCAGAACATCAGGGAGTTAAGTTTCTAAACAGTACCTACGTGAGAGAAATAAAAGAAAGAAACGGCAAATGGGCAATTAACGGCAAATACGTTGTTGATAAAGTGTTTTCAACCATACCATTAGCAGAGCTTACCTATGCGCTTGACGCTCCTGATGATGTTATTAAAGCAGCACAAGATCTCGACTATAACCAGTTACTCGTAATAGGCGTTGCTCTAAAAAGGCAGACTCCTCATAGTTACCACTGGGTCTACGTTCCCGATAGAAAGATAATATTTCACCGATATGCCTACATAAGCAATTATTCTCCTGAAAACTCCCCACCTGGTAGAGGAAGTATACTCATAGAGGTAACGATACCGAGAACCCGAAAACTGACGGATGAAGACGTCTTGAATATTAAAGAGCAGGCCATAGAGGGGCTTATAGATTTAGAGATCATAAAACCGAGTGACATAGCATTTGTAAAATGTTGGTATAACAAATACGGCTACCCTGTGTACACATTAGGACATGAGAGAGCGCGTTCAAAGGTTTTCGATTATCTGGAAAGTATCGGGATAGAGAGTGTCGGCAGATGGGGCTCGTGGCACTATTGGAATATGGATCGAGTATTAATGGCGGTGAGGGAACTATTAAGCAGAGTATCGTCCAATTTGCATGAGCAGGAATGATGGTGGTAGTCATGCAAGCAGAGCAACAAGAGCGTCCGAAAATTTACATCGGGGCATGCGGCATAGGACATGGGCACATTCGTAGAATGTTATATTTTGCAAGAGAAGTAAGGAATTTCGCTAGAATTCTCTTTTCCACGTATGGAGATGGGATCCCGCCGTTAAGGAGGGAAGGGATGAGATTTGTTGAGTGCCCACCAATAGAACTTGAGTATGGAGGGCCTCAGATAAAGATAGAACCCCGTTTATTCTTGGCAAAGATCCCGCAGAAGCTATTCAGGTTCTTCCTCCAAATTCTTTGGGAAATAAGGCACATTAAAATGTTCAGACCAGATCTAGTAATTTCGGACACGCGACTTTCAACAATAGTAGCAGCAAGGATACTCGGAGTTCCAAGCATTCTAGTGGCAGATCAGTTGCACATAATCATTCCGAGTAGGGACGAAAAACTTCTCCCACGGTGGAAACTTTTATTGAAGAGGTTTGCAGAGCAGGTCATAGCAATAATAATGTTAAAATTGTGGAGTTTGTCCAATAAAATTGTCATACCGGACCTCCCGCCACCCTATGACCTCTCTCGTGATATACACAAATTCGCTTTACGATATATACGGAGGAAATTGGCGTTCATAGGGCCGATGTTATCAAGGCGCATAAGGCTATCTAAAGTCGATAACAAGGATTTCCTCCGAGAGAAATATGACGTGTCGAAAAACAAAGTTTTAGTGTACATTTTGATAAGTGGGGCAAGATACGAGCGTGCTCTGATGATACGTGCAATTAAGCGATTATTGCAGTCTAAGCGCTCCCTAGATGATATGCTCGAGTTTATAATTTCGTTGGGCAATCCTAAAGGAACCCTTAGAAGGAGAATTGGGAAAAACTTCCAAATATGGTCTTGGATCCCCGACAATTTGGAGGTTATTGCGATATCCGATGTTGCCGTGATAATGGCAGGACCGATGACTATGTATGAGGTCCTCTTCTTCGGAAAACCGATAATTGCAATACCATTTCCTCAGCACACACAGAAAGAAGCTAATGCTTGCATGTTGGAGGAGTTGGGCGTGGGTAGAGTTTTAAGAATCGATGACTTCAATTACGATGAAATAAGTAAGCAGGCGCTCGAACTTGTGAAAAGTGCACCGACTTCAAAGTTAGAGAAAATAAGAAAACTAATAGAGTTGTTTGATGGCGTCGAAAAACTGACAGCGTTGGTAAGAGATATGCTTAAAGCAAATGTGGGTCAAGAAAGTCGTAAGGTGAACGCCGGTGATAAGTAAACAAAGCTGATAATAAGACCTCTTTGCACACGAAAACGCTGAGAAAGTCGACATAAGTCAATCGGTTATGGGGAGAGCCGATCACGCGGGTGGTCGTATGAAGAGGGTGAAGACGGGGATACCCGGCATGGATGAAATACTCCACGGCGGCTTCCCCAAACGCAATGTAATCTTTAGAACGAAGAACTCTAATTTCACAAAGTATTTTTCGATGTGGAAAGGGGCATTGGATATGAGCAAGTTAAGTACCTGCGTGACTACAGTGGCTGGGGTAAGAGTAATATGAGCAATGTTGTTAAGACGAAAATTTACATTGGAGCATGTGGCATAGGGAGAGGACACGTTAGAAGGATGTTGTATTTCGTCGAAGAAGTTAAGAACAACATGGAAATTCTGTTTTCCACCTATAATGATGGTGTTCCACCTCTGGAAAGAAACGGCATTCGGTTCATAAAATCTCCACCGATGGAACTTGAGTTCGGAGGCCCAGGAATAAAGATAGAGCCAAAACTCTTTGCTGCAAAGTTTCCGATTAAGGTGCTAAAGTTCTTACTGCAACTCCGTCACGAACTGATACATATGAGGAGTTTCAAGCCCGACATTGTCATATCGGACTCGCGACTATCTACGGTGATCGCCGCAAAGCTTCTCGGCATACCGTGCATCCTTCTAGCACATCAATTGAACATAATTATTCCAAGTAAACCTCGCGACGCCCTCCCAAAGTGGAAGCTATTTGTAAAAGAGTTTTCCGAGAAAATAATAGGAATTTTCCTCTCTAGGTTGTGGCAATTAGCAGATAAAATATTAATCCCGGATGTGCCTCCACCATATAGCGTCTCCTACGAGACTCATAAACTGACTCTTGCACTCACAAAAAACCACAAAGCGATGTATATAGGGCCTCTTCTCTCCAGAGCTTTGCGGACTTATGTCGACATATATGCGGACAACATAAGAAAGAAATACGGAGTTCCTAAAGGGAAAATACTCGTATACATACTGGTTAGCGGCTCGGAGTATGAGCGGCAACTCATGAAGAAGGCCGTAAAACGGCTGATAGAGGAAATTCCCGAAAATGACGAGATGTTTCTGATAGTGTCGTTAAGTTCGCCGAGTAAGTTATCCGTAAGGAAATGTAAGAACAACGTCCAAGTGTGGTCATGGATTCCCGATAACCTAGAAGTAATGGCAGTAGCGGATGTTATAGTCATCATGGCCGGTTACACGACAATAAATGAGGCAATATTTTTCGGAAAACCGATGGTGGTTGTACCATTCCCCTATCACACAGAAAAAGAGTCACATGCACGTACTCTAAAGAAACTCGGGGTTGCAGAGGTTCTACAGGTGGAGGAACTCACATATGAGAATCTAAAGAGGGCGGTTATCAGTCTTTTAAGAAGGGACAAGAGCGCTCTAAAAAAACTTAAAAAACTAGTAAGAGAGATGGATGGCGTCAAAACTCTCGTTTCAATAATCGGAAACGTGCTGAATCGCAGAGACGATAAGAGTAAAATCAAGAAATACACATATAAGTGTTGATCGCAAAAATGGCGATAGAATGAATGCCGGTATTGAAAATTACGGAATTGCTGTCTAGTAATCAAATAAATTCTCGATTAATGCCAGAATATATTAAAGGTCATTAATATTGGCGGTCGAAATAAACTATTTGCTATCGATACGAAATATTAAGAATAGCACATATGGGTGGTCGTATGAAGAGGGTGAAGACGGGGATACCCGGCATGGATGAAATACTCCACGGCGGCTTCCCCAAACGCAATGTCATCCTCCTTGCTGGTGGCCCTGGTACGGGGAAGTCTATCTTTGGCATGCAGTTCTTATGGGCTGGGGTCTCCCAATTCAATGAACCTGGCATTTATGTGGCCCTCGAGGAACATCCGGTCCAAGTAAGAATAAACATGCAACAGTTTGGGTGGGATATAAGGCCATACGAAGAGGCGGGCATGTTCGCGGTTGTTGATGGATTCACGGGAGGTGTGGGGGAGGCGGCAAAACGAGAAAAATACGTTGTGAGGTCCCCGGATGATGTACAGTCGTTAATAGATGTCCTCAGGGCAGCAATCAGAGATGTAAATGCCGAAAGGGTCGTGATAGATTCCGTGACAACACTATACCTGACAAAACCTGTAGTCGCTAGAAATACCGTAATGTTGCTAAAGAGAGTCTTAAGTGGTACCGGGTGCACCTCCATACTCGTAAGTCAGGTATCAGTTACAGATAGAGGGTTCGGCGGCCCAGGAGTCGAGCATGCAGCAGATGGGATTATTAGACTTGACTTGGAGGAAGTAAAAGGAGAATTAAAACGAAGCCTAATCGTCTGGAAGATGAGAGGTACCGCGCATAGCATGAAAAGACATCCTTTTGAGATAACAAATGAGGGTATAATTGTGTACCCTGACAAAACAGTGTCCTACTAGGTGGTCGTCATGAGTGAGGTTCCTCTCAATCCCCTCGGAAGGGAAGAAATACACAAACTCGAAACGGCACTGCTGATCGCAACTCTCTTTAGAAAAGATGTCCTCGAAATGTTAAAGGACCCAACTCAGAGGTTTACGTGGGTTGATGCTCTCGCGGTTGCCGCCGCAGCAATAGCGAGAGAAAAAGCGAAAATGACCATTCCTCAAATAGCTGAGGACTTGGGAAGAACTGAGGCAGCAATTAGGGCTCATTTGAGCGGAAAAACCAAAGCGGGAAGGATTGTTCGGGAAACTTATGAAATGCTGGTAAAATCCGGTGGAAAATTGGAACTAGGGGAACTTGAAAAACTACTTAAGTAACAAAGCGCCACCCGATTTTTATCAAATTATCCTAGGAAGGATCTTATTTTTGCAGCATGAACTATCTGTTCGCTTAAATTTGTGAAATCCCCGCGCTTTATCGCGTTTATGACGTTAGTCGATGCCACGAGATGTTCTTCATTGATCTCAAAATCGATGATATCGAGTCTCAGTCTTTTCGCTACCTCAACTGGTATGAGATCAAGAACCTTCTCATTAAAGTATTGCAACCCGTCCGCTAGGTCTCTAAGGAAACTCGGTGCGGCATCGCAAATGAAGTCGAGATCCTTTTCTGTCAATACATTCAATCCAAGTAACTCCGGGGGAAGACCTATAGAATATAGAGATGCACAGAATCTTATTGCGCGAGGAAGCTTCACATTGCCGACTTTGCGTGAATATCCGAATAGACCTATGTGTAGTTTTCTCTTCCTACGATCCGGAACATACTTAGCAATCATATTTATGAGGTTTGCAAGTAGTTCCACCTGGCGTGAGTATTCTTCAGAGAACCTTCTTATTATCTCAAGTGCACGTTCTTCATCAACCAGAATTGGCCTGCCACGTTTGCTGTGATTTACTTTCTCGAGGGCTTTTATTACATCATGCGTGGGATAATCATATTTAAACGCTGACTGGACGGTGAATGTCTGCACATCGGGATAGTTTTTAAGGCAAAGGTCAACAGTTGAAGGTTTGAAATTACCTCTGAAGGGAGCCGAGCCAACACCAACTATTGGAAATATGTCAACGGAAATTTTCTCACTAAGATGATATAATCTCTGCAATGCGATCTTATTCAGCAAAACTGCTGAGGCAACACCATAATTCAGCGCTGGATCGCTTCTTGCAAGAAATACTCTAATATATTCGAAGTCCTTATCCTTCAAGTACTCCTCAACTATCCTGTGGGCAGACAGCATGGACTTCATGTCCTCTATTAGTGGGATTACGTGAATTTCTTCAGGCTTAAACTTCCCGACCCACTCAGAAATCGTTATGTCGCCGTCAAAGAAACGCATATGCTGCTTCCCTGCGACATATTTCTTATAGTAGAAGTATACGCGGTTTAACTCGACATGAGAAGTCGTCATAGGAAGTATTACTTCGAATATGGGAGGCACGTCTTCTCCGTAAAACCTATGGGCTATGTCATAGGATCGGGGGATGCTTTCGAGAGTCTCAAGTAGCACTTTACCTTCGTTCTTTTCGACGGAGGGATTCGGAACTCTCGGCGTTAGGAAAACATCAACACCCAACTTGCACATCCTAAAAAAAGACTCGTACTTTGTGAGCAGTTTCCTCACAACGAAAGCATCGACCTCTTTTCCCTCATAATCCCACATTTGTTCGTCACATCCCAGATGAGAGAAAACAAAATAGGCTTCCGTGACCTCATCGTCCCCGCCAAGTACTGCATTCTGCGCAAAGAATGGTATCGATACGTTATCAGGATGTTGGGTACTCATAGTTCTTGGGATTTTTCTCATGGAGTCCACCGCACACGGAAAGCCCACTTTACACACCGCTTAGGGTTTATATTCTTATCGAAGCATTGAACTTGACCGGAAAATTGCAACGCATCCAGAAACGGTCTTGAAATATCGCGATTATTTGCGAGATTGCCCGTCGGAGATGTACAATATCTTGATTATCTACCGCAGATGACCCTTTTAAAATAGTATAGTACGCATGAGATCTCGATTTTTCGCGTGTTGCAATAATATCATACCCGTTTATGAGATACCTACGGCTATAGTTATGATCATGATGTTTTTCGTCCTCACATGAATGTTACATATGATACTGTAGTGAAACAATAATTTGTAAATGCAACCCCTAAATAGTGGCCGCCCCACATATATTACTGAGGTGCCAAGATTGCCAGGAGGGTACATGGGGAAGTTTCTGCGTGTAAACCTCTCTGATGGTACGATAAAAGAGGAAAAATTCAGCGACGAGGTACTAAAAAATTACATCGGCGGTAGGGGGCTCGGAGTTAGAATTTTATACGACGAACTGAAGCCCGGGACTGACCCCCTCTCACCGGAAAACAAGATCCTTATAATGACAGGCCCTCTAACCGGAACTGCCGCACCACAAAGTGGAAGATGGTGTTCGGTCACCAAGTCGCCCCTCACGGGCACAATTCACGACTCTCACAGTGGAGGTAGTTTCGGGCCTGAGTTGAAATTCTCCGGATTCGACGGTATAATAATAGAAGGCGCCGCCGAAAAGCCTGTATATCTTTGGATTCACGATGGAGAAGCCGAAATAAGAAAAGCAGACCATCTATGGGGTAAAGACACTCACACCACCACGGATATGATCATAAAAGAACTCGGAGATCCCAACATAAAGGTCGCATGCATAGGCCCCGCCGGAGAAAATCTCGTAAGGATAGCCTGTATAATCAATGATAAGCACAGGGCGGCGGGAAGAGGAGGCCATGGTGCAGTATGGGGAAGTAAGAAACTAAAGGCCATTGCTGTGAGAGGAACCCAGCGCCCACCAATAGCCGATGAGGAAGCCTTTAAGGAAGCCGTCAAGGACGCAAGGGAGAAGTTCAGGGCAAATCCTGTAACCGGTCAATCACTGCCCCAGTACGGAACGGCAGTTCTCGTTAATATAATAAATGAAAGTGGATTGTTCCCAACAAGGAACTTCCAGACGGGAGTTTTCAGAACTGCAAACAGAATAAGCGGAGAAACCTTAGCGGAAACGCTCCTTGTGAAAAAGAAGCCCTGCTGGGGATGCATGATAGCATGTGGAAGAGTAACAAAGGTACCACCATGGAGCCCGTACAGCGGAGAGGGAGAAGGACCAGAATACGAGACCATCTGGGCATTTGGTGCTGACTGTGGTGTCGATAACCTAGAAGCAATCACAAAGGCAAACTATCTGTGTAATGAACTCGGGCTCGATACAATATCAATGGGCGCAGTGATCGCATGCGCAATGGAACTGTACGAGAAAGGATACATGAAGCCCGAGCAGACACGTGGCCTCGACCTGAAATTCGGCAATGCCGCCGCAATCGTGGAACTAACTTGGAGGACCGCATACAGGTCGGGTCTCGGTGATGACCTTGCTGAGGGTGCCGAGAGGTTAGCAAAGAAGTACGGAGCACCCGAGCTTGCCATGACCGTTAAGGGACAGGAATTGCCAGCATATGACCCCAGAGGAGCAAAGGGTCATGGCCTCGGATATGCGACAAGCAATAGAGGAGGTTGCCACCTTAGAGCTTACATGATATCACCGGAGATACTAGGAGTGCCCGAGAAACTCGATCCGCTAACACCTGAAGGAAAGGCTCAATGGGTCATAACGTTCCAGGATCTCTTCGCGGTTTGTGACAGCCTGATATTATGTAAGTTCAACACATTCGCAATAGGCGCCGAGGAGTTTGCAGCAATGCTCTCCGCGGCCACCGGATGGAAGTATACGGCTGACGACATAATGAAAGTCGGAGAAAGGATCTATAACCTAGAAAGGGCATTTAACATAAGAGAAGGATTCAAGGGACGTGAGGAGGACACACTTCCGAAGAGATTGCTGGAGGAGCCAATGCCGGAGGGTCCGGCGAAGGGTCATGTCGTCGAACTTGATAAAATGCTTGACGAGTACTACAAACTGAGAGGATGGGTGGACGGAAAACCAACTAAGGCGAAACTTAAGGAATTAGGGTTAGAAAAAGAAGCAGAAGAAGTCGGAGTATAGCAATCTATCCTTCGGCATTTTTCTTTAATTTTAAACCATTAAAATGGACATTTTATCACCTTTCTTGCCCATAGACAATCAGCACAACTTGGAGAGTTCCCCCAGCAATCTAAAACGTTTTCCTCAACAAACCAACATCCATGCTGAAACTCGCAGTCGTAGCATGAGGGAAAGTGAAATAAACGTACGATTGCGCGAAACTTGACATATTCTTCCGACTTCCATATCTCCGCAAGAGTGCGCTCTGTCAACGAACCGAATGAAATCTGCTTTATGTATTTCTTTCGAGTGCCTATGTAGCATGGGTACGTATGCATGAAATTGTAGCAGGGTGTGACCTTACCATCCCATGTGACAGCACAGGCGTGGTTATCAATAAAGTCGCAAGACCTTTCGGTTTTTATCTCAAACCTCGGTAACAGTAGCCTGACTTTTTCGGAGAAGACCCTCTTCGTGGCAAAATCGATTATCGACTTCGCGGAGGCTATTGCTCCGTCGTCAGTGTATATTGCATTTGCAAGAACCTCCTCGGTATGCGGCAAAACATTCGACACAAATATTGAAGTAACCCCACTCTCATGCGCAACTCTCATAAGCTTAGGAAGTTCATCCATGTTATTTTTCATCATCACGAATGAAAACCACACCTCGGGACGGCGATTCCCATCCTCACCAAGCAATTTTCTAACTCCCTCGAACACTTTATGAACGTTGAATCCTCTAATCGCCTTGTAGGTTTCCTCGCTCACTCCGTCAATCGATACAACGACTCTATCAGCACTAACTCTACGTAAGAAATCAGCAAACTCCTCTAAGAGAGACCCGTTCGTAACAAGCCCTAACCACATACCACTCTTCTTTACCAACTCGGCAGCTTCTTCGAAGTGCTCATAAAATAAGGGTTCACCGTAACCGCCGAACCATATATTCCTGACCCCTATTCTCCTACAATCCTCAATTATCCTTCTCAATAGCTTAAGTTCCATATCCGCGAGTTCTTCCTTCCAAACTCTCCTTACACACATAACGCAATTCATATTACATCGAGTCGTCAACTCTAAGAACAACGTTTTCAGTGGATCCATCAGATCGGCAAGTACAGTGAGTCCCTTCAATTTTAATGCACAAAAACGCTTGTTAGTCATTATAAACACCAAGACTAATGTATCACCCTAGAATCTTAAGGTTCTTGGTATCAGAATCCATAGGAGGAGTATTTTCATATATCACGTAATCAAAATGTAAACGTACGAAAGTGTACCAAAATCTTAATCAAAAATCAATATATTGGTGGACTTTTGCCAAAACAGGAGATAAACATGAGCGAGAGCATCGAACTCGTAAGAACAAGAAGAATCTTATCGCTAGAAGATGCAGCGGCGTTTCATGGACATAAGGGCTCTTTTTTATATTAGATTATAGAATCGGAAGATTAGCCGTTTCGGTTTTGAGACCAAAGGATGAATTTAACCTCATAGCTAAGGTACATGTGCCCTATAAGCATCCGTTCTCCTGCATACTCGACGGAATTCAATGTTCGACAAAATGTATTATTGGGAAGGAAAACCTAATGTTTTTCAAATAGCGGTGAAATGCTGATAGAATTTGAGTGTAAAAGTGCCAAAAAGAAGATGCTGATATTTCTGAATAGGAAATTAACAAATAAAATTCTCAAGGAGGAAAATATTCTCGAAGTTATAAATACGATGCAAGAATTGCCACTAGAAAAAATTGTCGAGAAACTGGAAGTTCAATAGAGAATTTTGCATGCCTATGAAGGACGGGCTGTTTTCTCCTCAAACCACTCGCTTAACTCTAGGCATGTCAACTTTATGATAAAAGGCAACAGCTTAAACACTTCGGCGATATCATCGTAGTACGGAAGCGGAGAGTGAATGGCGAGCGTCAGCTTATCTCCTTCCAACTGAACAATTATTTCATGCGTAAGGGAAATATACTTCGAAAACCTTCGTAAAATCTCCAGAATTCCGCTGAGATCGGGAAGCAATCTCATATTTTTGGGGATATATTCCTTGATCACGTACTTTGGTGTCACAAAGAGTTTTAATTTCTCATACCGTTTTGCATCCCGTTTTAACGAGACTACCAGATACCTTCCGATTATCCCATCAAAAACATCAGACTCGGCGATCAGAAAGTCTCTCATTCTGATAGAGAGAGGCCTTGGACCATAAGCGATTTCAAAAGCCTTGCCATCTACGATCATTCTGCAAAAATCTCTGAGTGTCGGAGCATTAATAACCTCGGCAGAGGAATTAAAAACTCTTTCTAAGAAGGAGATATCTTTTTTAAGCAAGTTTACTGCCATTTTTGCAGAGTTGCATTTTTCTGCATGTTTGATAGCGATCCATGTACAAAGCGAACTCAATAAGACATTTGTAGGAAGAACAACAACCACGCATACCAAGAGCAACTCGGAGAATAGCACCATCACTGCGGTTCGCATCGGAAGTATTTCCAAAGCCGTCCTGAACGCTGTGCAGTAAAAGATTAAAAAGATGAACAGCGTTTCTAAAAGCACTACCCAGGGTTCATCTAACTTCTGGCAAACTCTCTGAAGTTTACTCTCATGAAGTACGCGCTTTCTATCTTCAACTGCCAAATCTACTAACTTTTTCCTTTCATCGCTCACTCAAAACCTTACCCCCGATCGGAAAGTGCACGTGCGATGTTCCTTCTAAGCACATTGAAGCATTTCTCACAAAAATCTTCGCTCTTGGCATCCGTATCCCAGATGCTGTTACTAAACCTCATGATACAGACAGGATTGCTACAATGATTTAAACCGAACGTGTGCCCTATTTCGTGGATTGCCTCCTTAATCGCCCGTTCCACTAAGAGGTTAAAGTTTGGAGGATCTCCATAAACCTCTGGGCGTAACATGAATAGAGATATTACGGCGCCTCGCCCCCAAATTCTCGCCTCTCCGAAAACGAAGTTCAGTCCCGGCGCATAAATATTAACATCGGTAATGGATAGAACCCTTAAAGCTCCGGTCCTCCTAGCATGAAACTCCGCAATCTGAACGAAGTAAGACGCAAGGTACTGCCTTCTCAATGGTGAATATGCCTCCTTAGGAACATCATATGAGATCTCGCTCACATCGCATTTGAGACCGAACTTCTCACTTAACTTCCTGCTTATATGCCTCAGAATTTCGGGGTCTACTGAACCCACCGGTAAGATGGTAATCACGGGTTTCACGTCCATTTTACTCACCGATGATGTCCTTTAACGCGGTATCAACGGCCCTCGAGATACGCTCCTTAATAGCACTTGCTGCGTTTTTCCTTATCTCACTCGCCAACTTCTCAAATACTCCCTCAAGATTCTTCGTGAGAACCTCCTCAAACCTCTTAATGATTTCTTCGGTCATATTTATCAATAACCTGACTTCGGGATACATTTTCCTACCAATTCCGTACTTTATCTCGGATAACAGCCAAGATGGTATGTCCAAAATTGGCGATAAGGCGGTCCTCAGAAGTTCAGGCAACATTTTGGCTTTATCCCCGAGATTCTTGACCCTTTTCTCTAACTCCGATGTTATACTCTTAAGAGCGTCTTCCTCAGACGTTGTAACTGTTATTGTCAGAGTACCGCTCATATGATACTTCATTTCGAAGGGATCCATGAATTCCATGCCCACCTTAATAGAGCGTCTTCCAGGAGGCACGTTCTTCCCAGCAAACAACGTAAACTCTCTCGTTACCCGCTCCCCTGCACCGATATCGCCTATCAATATCTCGCTTCCTGGGCTCTTAACTTCAAATCCGTCTAATGACTCCAATCTCAAAATTACATTTGAAGCCTTTCCGCGACCGCTGTTAACGATATTCACCGAAATGTTAAACTCGGTACCTGGTACAACGCTCGACGGTCCATCCAAGCTCAAAGATAACTGTGGAATCGCTGTTCTGCCCTTTAGTCTCTCATTTAATAACTCGAAAGCCCTATCTATTGCGTTGCTCAGCTCTAATCCTCTGACCACTGACAAGAGAGGTTTGAGGTGAGCAGTTACCTCCATTTGAGCCTCTGTCAATGCGTTCAAATTTCCGGATTTAACGGCGGAAATAACCTTATCTCCTATATTGAGTAACATACGAGCTTTCGCCCCTTCCTTTATCTGAGATTTTGCCCATTTTAAAATATCAGCAGCCTTAGAGTCCATATCAAGGGACGATAGTATTATCACCGCCACCAGTGAGAACGCTGCCGCCTTGTTGCTCTCTCCCCACGCCAAATAATCCTTTGCAACATTCGCTAGGAGATCTGAAACCCTGATCATCAGGCCCTTTGCCCTTCCCTCATCTCCAGCCGAAATATATGCAAAAGCGGCCTTACAAAAGTGCTCTGCTGCTGCTTTGTAGCTTTTTGCCCTTTCTGCAAGTTCTCCCGCCTTCTCAAAATTTTCTCCCGCCATTTTGAGAAGCCTTCTCGCTTCATCTTCTTTCCCTTCTCTTTTGGCCCTCTCTGCCTCTTCCAAGTATTTAGAGGCCGTAGCTTCGTAACCTCTCCTTTCAGCAAGGAGCCCTGTCTCTTTCAGTATCTTTCTTACGACATCCTCCGCTCCCAAGTCACAACACCCGCAATCGTGCACCTAATTACTTATCATTTTAGGCGATATAAAATATGCGTGGATTTTATGGCTTGAAGATATTTCATATTTCGGGAAAGTACTAAACTATCCGGGGCATGAACCCGTTCGGTCACTAATGTATTCTGATTCTCGACCGTCCGCGAGCCAAAATGTTTCATAATTTAAAAATAATGTTTTCATCGAGATAAAATAATGTTACAAGTAGAATGTCGCCTTTACCTCAGTGCAGATGATATTAAAGGGGTGATGAGATCGGGTCGTCATCGTTCATCTGGCGCGAATACGGACATGTCCATTGAGAATACTGTTGATTCCGCGGATAACTGGCAATGATGTGTCAAAATGATCAAAAAGCACATCAAAAAGGCGACATCCTCGGAAGACCATCAGTGAACGAATATTAAAAATGAAGAAACATATCAACTCGATGTCCTGGTTGCACAAACGAATGCGTCTCATTCGTAAGACCGGAGTAATAATCGGGGCATCATCAGCATATGTAGATAAAATACCGGGTGATCCTATTATCAAGACATGATTTCGGGGGAATTTATTTCTTATAAAATGATATACCGCGGATTTCTACATCATGTGAGTTATGTACCTCGATCCATATTTCGAGTTATCATCGCGGTCGATACCGTTTACGCCTCGAGATCAATATTATCCATAGTAAATGGCCGAAGATTCTCCGAGTATTCTAAAAGAGAAGACCATATCTACCGTAATATACGGAAAGCTTTAAATTTCTTACCAGTACATCTCAGCATTCAGGTATTAGGTGAGATGACCCCAAATGAACACCAAATCAGTGATACAGGGTTACGGAAAGGAATTGAAAAGAGGAACCGGAAGGTTAGCTAGGAGTCTCACGTTTGGAGAAGCGGTATCTATAGGAATAGGTGCCATGATAGGAGGTGGAATTTTCGCAGTTATAGGAATCATTGTTGGAATCGCTGGGATTTTCGCTCCTGTGAGCCTAATTCTATGTACATTGATAGCTCTATTTACCGGATACAGTTATGCATACTTATCGCGTAAATATCCGCTTTGTGGAGCAAGTTATACGTATGTGAAGGAAATCTTTGGTGAACTTGCGGGAGGACTGACTGGTTGGATTTCATGGTTTGCGTGCGTATCTGCATGCGCAATGTACGCCGTGGCATTCGGATACTACATGTCCTACTTTGTCCGAGTGCCGTGGGAGATATGGGGCGCACTTCTGATAATCCTCCTAGTAATAGTAAACATTCTGGGAGCTAAGGCCATGGGAAGATTCGAAAGCATTTTGGTGGCATTAAAGGTCGGAATTTTATTGCTCTTCATCGGAGCAGGTATCTTACTTGCGTGGGGGAGGGTAAAAGAGGCATTTGCCGGATTGTCGGTTAAAGGGATCATGAGTTCCACCACGCCGATACTCATAGCTGCATCAATCATATTCATCGCCTACGAGGGGTTCGAGGCCATAGCCACAAGTTCTGAGGAGGTAAAGGATCCAAATGTCGTGTCCAAGGCAATATTTACGAGTATAATAGTTGTAGCATCGATATATTTGCTCGTAACTATAATAAGTATAGGAGTTTCTGGCATAGGAAAATTCTCTGAAAGTAATGCTCCTCTCGCGTTTGCTGCGCGAAACTTCTTAGGGAACATCGGCGAAGTGCTTTTGTGGTTAGGAGGGATCTTTGCGACATCGAGCGCATATAATGCATGCCTCTACAGCGGCTCTCGCATCCTATATGCAATGGCACGTGATGGCCTCGCACCATCCACGTTTGCATCTGTAAATGAGAGAACAAATGTGCCCTATATGTCAATACTTGTCACAGCACTTCTCTCAGGGATAGTTTTCGTGGCAGTCGGAGCATTGGCGAGCACTTCCTTACTTGCAAGTCTGCTGTTCATGTTCCTGTTCTTAATAGTCAACATTTCAGCGACAAAGTCATGTATACAGAGCAGAAATGGTAAAGGAAAAATAATGACGGGAACTGCGGCAGTATTCATAGCGTTCCTCTTCGCGATAGTATTCCTTCAGCAGACTATTTCAAACATAGCACTGGGGATGACCGCGGCAGTGCTATTGTTATCAGCACTGCTATCGTACAAATTCTCGGCGAAACTCATAAATGATGCGGAAATTCCGATCAAAATAGGAGAAGAAATATATAAATAGGCAAAATTATAGCTTCCTTCTAACAACAAAATCTGCAAGTTTTATGAAAAATTCTAAATACCTGCTGTCAAATTCCTCTTTTCTCGATATAAGTTCTCTCTTTCCCCTCTCCTTAAGATCATTGGCAAGTTTTAAAGCGCTATCGAGAGCACCGCAGCTTTTGAAAATCCTTCTGACTTCCTCGATATCTTCAGGGGATGCATTCTCGTTCCCGAGAACGCTCATAAGCACTCTTCTCTCGTCATCATCGATGAGTTCTAGGGCCTTTACCACGAGGATCGTCATTTTTCCCTCCTTAATGTCGCTATCGGAGGGCTTTCCAGTTTCCTCTTCTTTGCCAAACGTTCCTAAAACGTCATCCCATATCTGAAATGCTTGCCCGACAGAAATAGCATACTTGCTTAATGCCTCAAGTCTCTGGTCGTTGCAACCTGCAAGCACACCACCCATGATTAAAGACTTCTCAAAAAGTGCAGCAGTCTTCAACTCTATCATTTTCAGGTATTCGTCGAGAGTGGCGCGTTTGCGCATAGCTAGATAGGTCTCAAAAACGACGCCATTAAGCACATCCTCATATGCGCGCTGGTAAAGCATTACTGCCTTAACGGTTCTCTCTGGTGAAAATCCGGCCGAAAGAATAGCGTCTAGGCCCAAATTCCACGTGGCGTCCCCACCCAGTATCCCTATCGAGAGACCAAAGTGCTCAGCGTCGGGAACATGTCGGTACTGATTATAGTACTTAATGTGAAACGTGGGAGCACCTCTTCTGATAACGTCTCTATCAATGATGTCATCATGAATTAGTGTGGAGTTATGCAGGAGTTCCACGCTTATTGCTGCGCGATAAATTTTTTCCTCACTTCCTCCGAGCGCCTTATATGCCATAACCATACTAAGAGGGCGAAGCCTCTTTCCTCCTCTCAATACGAATTCTTTGATGTTTTCATAAAACTCTCTGTTAAAACCCGAGATGCTCGCAAGAATTCTTTCTTTTTCCTCGAAGAATCTGTTTATTTCTCTATTTATCAGCTCTATCTCTCCTTTATACTCCTCGAGAAAGACCATACATTCACCTCTAATATTTAAAGTGGGAGTTTGACCAATTATTGAGAAACCCCGCCGTGAAAAATTTTTCCTCGACACTCAGTGAACCCATAGCGGATGGTGTGCAATGATGCTAGCGCAAGCAAAGAAATACAGAGCTATTGTTTTCGACCTCGATGGCACATTGGTCAAAGAAGAATCATCTTGGGCCACGGTTCATAGGTATTTCGGGGTGGATCCGAGGAAGATACGCAAAAATATGGAGGCGTATCTGTCCGGGAGGATAGATTACTGCGAGTGGATGCGAAGGGACATATCTCTATGGCTGGAGACAAAACACCCGATTCACTTAAGTGAGATAGAGAAATGCCTCAGTAAATACACTTTGGTGAGGGGAGCCAAAGAGGTCTCAAGGGAGTTAAAAAAGCGAGGATACGTACTAGCGATTGTGACTTCCGGTCTCGACATTTTAGCACATAGGGTTGCAAGAGATCTGGGGATCGATTATGTCTTTGCAAACGGATTGGCGGTGGACGAAAAAGGCTTTTTGACAGGAGAACCAATATGCAAGGTTCCGCTACTGAACAAGAATGTAGCGATAAAGGATCTGTGCGGGATCCTTAATGCAAAATTTGAGGAGATAATCGCCGTTGGGGACACAAAGTTTGACATATCTATGTTTAAATGCGCAGGCCTGAGTATTGCTCTTAACCCAAAGGACGAGGAGGTTGTCCAATTCGCCGACATTGTAATAAGGTGTGAAGACATGAGAAGCCTATTGAATTACATCTCCTAGGTGATGCTGGTGTCAGACAGCAACATAAGAAGGAGACAAGGGATTTTTGCACTAATTTCTGGAGTACTTATGATAGCCGTTGGAATAAGAGGGAGCGCGGCTGGATACGTTTCAACAATACTAAAAATTTCAAGCATACTTGTAATTCCATTCTGGGCAATAAGGCCCATGTTAATGATGTTTTCTTTGCTTGCAATGCTCGGAGGGGTCTCTGTGATCATAGGCGGGCTGATACATCTTGAGAAGGGGTCATCTGTGCTTGCTAATATTTTCATTGGCTGTGGAAGCGGAATTGGGGTATTTAATGTTGTCACATTCACGTTAGGTGCGACTCCCGCAATTAAGGTGTATTTAGCAAAGAAGGTAATCACAGGTATCGTGATTTTTGGTATCGACTATGCATTAGCAATTCTAGCAATGATATTTGCACTATTTGCGATGATAAAGGACATTCTGGGATTCCTACTGGGGGCTCTCTCCGGAATCTTGGTATCGCTCTCCGCCTCGTTGACAGAACTCCTAATGGTACTTACATTTCTCGTGAAAATAGGTATCGCGAAACCATCGTCTCTTGTAATACAGATGATAAACGTACTCTTCCTATCAGGGGTACTGTTTGTATTGGGAGGCATACTTTACGGTTTTATGCATTATAAGTTGGGTGCAGGCGTCATTTTATTCGGATTAATATTTTTCTCCTTACCTATTGCTGTACTCATAACGTCCGTAGCCTTAGATGTCGTAAGTATCATGAGAATAGTGTTTGGTCTTCTTGGCTTTATGATGGCTCTACTATCTCTCGTCTACGGCTTACAGAAGTCCCGTCCGACTCCGAAAAAACTTAATCTTACCCCTTAATTTTCGGTATCATAACACTTGTAAGTCACCAATTCTAAAACTCGTAGAGTATCATTGCAAGAATACTCCTAAGGGGGTTGTGTTTTGAGCAGAAAAATCCCAACACCGGAGGAAGTTGCTAGGATAATCGACCACACGATTTTAAAGCCTTATGCGACTGCGAGAGACATAGATAGATACTGTGAGGAGGCAATAAAGTACGGATTTAACGCGGTTTTTGTTCATCCATGCTGGGTTAAATATTGTGTTGAGAGACTTAAGGGGACTGAAGTGAAGGTCGGGTCAGTAGTTGGCTTCCCACAGGGCGCAGAACTCCCCGAAGTTAAGGCATACTCTGCCGAGAAACTCGTATCGTTGGGAGTCCAAGAAATAGACATGGTCATGAACATAAGTGCGTTCAGAAATGGAGACTATGACCTGGTCAAAAAGGACATCGAGGGAGTGGTACGTGCAGCAGGAGACGTTCCCGTCAAAGTGATAATCGAGGTGGGATATCTTACCGATGAGGACATCATATATGCGTGCAAAATTGCCATGGAGGCTGGTGCGAGTTTTGTCAAGACAGCAACAGGGCTAGGACCTCTGGGAGCCTTTCCTCATCATGTGAGGATAATGAGGGAGACGGTCGGCAACAAGATGGGTGTAAAGGCGGCGGGTGGAATAAGGGACTTCAAAACTGCGGTAAGACTAATAATGGCCGGGGCGGATAGAATCGGCACAAGCACTGGTGTAGCAGTAATAGAAACAGCAAAGGACGCGAAATTCGATGAAGAAGAAGATCCATGTTTGACATGCCCAAGTTACTATGCATCTAAAGACAAGATGCCGGAAGACGTCTATGAATATTACAAGTCGAAGTGCCTGAAATGCCCGCACGCTAAATATGGAGGCAAGCACTAAACATACGCCTCTTCGGCCGGTATTTCCTTTTCGTCTATTTTGCTTTTTACACCTCTTATTATTTTCTCGAGAACCTCGATGGCGCCATTCTTGAATAGCGGTTGATTATTATTACCACACTGATAAGAGTACGTGCAGTTAGGGCACCCGCTTATCGATTTACATTTACATTCCTTGAGAATCATGAGAGACCTTCTAAATCCCTCTTCTAGTCTATCATATAGGAGTTTAGAGAGACCATTACCTCCAGGGCACGCGTCATGGACGAAGATAATTCCTGTGGTTCCAAGAGAGATGCCTCCGATTTCTCTACTTCCTCCACCTGTCAACATATTACTGCTTTCTATGAGAACGTGTTCAACAGCATGAAACGTACCTGCTATCAGATCCAGTTGTGATACCTCCGACGCTCCAAACCTTTCCACGGCATCTTCTATGGACTTCTCCGGGAACGGTGCCTGAAAGACAAAGCCCTTTGTCTCATATGTGTATTTAATTTCCTTATCCAGATCCTTTTGATCAACAGTCTCGCCCGTGAATATGTTTTTTACAACATAACCGTGGACCACATCAGTGACTCTTAACTTACAGTAAATAACCGCAACTCCGAAAACGCTTTTTCTGTCATAAATGTCAAGAACCTCCGGTATTGAGTAATGTAATGCCTCCGTTTTCAAATTATTGAATTCAGGGAGCTTTCTGACGATAGCCCTCCCAACTCCTCCCCTGAATTCGAAAGAGATCGACTCGTACTGGTGTCCCCCGTGAAGATATATGGCACCGGGATGCAACTCTCGCGCGGCCATCGGCATTTCTCGTTCTCCCAGATATCTGCCACTCTCATCATATATCACAACAATATCACCCGTTCCCCTGATGTTATACTCGGCCAATATCTTTTTCGCGATCCTCCAGTTTGGTACTAAGGTTCCATTTCTGGTCCTCACAAGTACTCCATCGTCTAACAACTTCATCTTCACATTCTCAAAGTTCGCAAACTCATCCTCACGCAGGGGCATATCCATTGCTGCTGCAAGTATTTGATAGTAGGCAACGACCTCGTTGTGCGGTTCCACGTATATCGGAGCTATATCGGTAAAGTAATCATCCGGATGTTGGCGATAGTAGGTACTTATCGGATCTCTATCTCTGAGTGCAAGAATGGCTATACTCTCTTGTCCTCTTCTTCCTGCTCGTCCGATTCTCTGTGTTAGTTTTGTAATGTCTGTGATCATGGATATCGTTGCGTCGACGAATCCTATATCTATTCCTAACTCGAGAGTCGGCGTCGCCACAAGTACATCGAGATCTCCTCTCTTGAATCCCCGTTCAACAGCCTCTCTAACTTCTTTTCTTAAACCCGCCCTGTGAACAGCGCTTTTTATTCCCGCTCTCTTTGCCATAATGTTTATGACTTCTGCGTCCTTGTGCGTATTACCAAACACTAGAGTCTTCCTTTTTTCATCAACGAGAGCCCTTAATGCTCCGATTATCATCGCATAAACGGACCTATATGCAGGGTATAGCATCAAGAAGTGCATTCTTCCTCTTCGCGCTTTTTTACATACTATTTCACGCACGGGTACTCCGAAAAGCGTCTCAGCAAATTCCTTTGCATTACTTATGGTTGCGGACGCGCCAATAAATTGAAGCCTTCCTCCACATAGTCTCTTTAGTCTCTGAAGAATAAAGTGAACGTTCGCGCCAAAAGCACCCGTATATACATGAAAATCATCTAACACAACAGTCTCGACCCTAGAAATGAGATGACGGAAGGACGGATCCTTTTTACGCATATGGTAATGAAGCATGTCAGGATTCGTAACTAAAATATCGGGAGGGGAGGAAAAAATTCTCCTCCTAACCTCAGGTGGGGTATCTCCATCAAAAGCCTCAGCTCGAATGCCCACAGCCCCACATAATTCATGCAATCTATCCAATTGATCACGGGCGAGAGCCTTTGTCGGGTATATGAATATTGCTCTGACATGACGGCTAGGTGCCCTCTCCGGCGCCAATACACCCCATCTTGGAACATTTTTCGAAATTCTATCGATTATTGGAATAGCAAAAGCCTCAAACTTCCCCATGCCGGTCGGAGCAACTATCACAACGTTCTCTCCTTCTATTATCGCTTTTATTGCTTCCTCTTGATATTTATACAGTCTTTTAATACCTCTCTTCTTTAGCACATTCTTTAATTCGTCCGAGATGTTAAGATCATCGACGCTGCATCCAAATTCCGGCTCCTCCTCTCTAAATAATTTGTATCTAACCAGGTAATCGCGTCCTTCTTTAATGATTTTTCTTACTGAAAGCGGGAGATCATCAAATGAAATTCCCTCTCTTTCTATCTCTTTCATTATGTCATCCAAGCTTCTCACTAGTGAGCTATCCATCTTAGGCCTAATCTCCCCCCTCTCATAAGCCTCGATGAACGAGAAGTAAGCGTCTAACTCATCTTTAGTTCTAGGCGGGCAAACATACCTTATTCTACATTCGTAACATCTAACTACGAAATGCGGCCCCTCACGTCTGACACGGAGTTTATCGCCACAGAAGGGGCAATGCACTCCATACACGGGATTCACCATGGCATTCAATTATCAATACTCTTAGGAACATCGTGCTTAAAAAAGAACTTTAATGGTATCACTGGATGAGGACACATAACTCCTACAACATAGAACTCGGATTATGCTCTTCATGCTCATTAAATCTGTTAACCTTGTAAATTAACCTAAATGAGGAATATTGGAGAACGTTTTTTGGCTTAAAAACTTTGCAAACCTCATCCGGCTCGCAAAACCCCATTTTTCTCATATTATCGCATGTAAGTTTGTATGCCCCCATAACATCGTCTATGAGACATGCAGCAATGAGATACGAGGCGACAACGGTAATTTTATTTTTGCGGAATGCAGCCCTTACACACGGTGGAGCACGTTCGAGATGCGCTCTTAAAGCGAGATTGCGGAGTTTGTCCATTAACAAACATTTTCCACGCTTTAACTTCCATATGCAATTCTTACAGATATTTTCTGGTAGAAGCTTGCATAGCTCACGTAATGCGGCGGTACTGAAACCATCACCTCTTAACAAGTGATAATTTAGTTCCATAAAGTATATAGGATCAAAATGTCCCAGCTCATGCACTAAACTCTGAGCCTCTCGTACTATTGTACTAATATCACATGCCCAGTACTTCATATATTGCTCATCGCCCGAGGACATGATGTCTCTTTCCCCACTAATTGGTTTCTCCCCTAAACATTTAAGGTCAGAGGTCATAGTGTACCGGGGGATATTCTTGGAATTCGGAATAAGTACGTGTTTCATGGGGAATATCTCGGAGAGTCTTCTCCACTACATTAAGGAACTAGGTATATCACACGTAGAGATTTGTTTCGTCAGGAGAACGGATGTATCGCGATCTGCCGCAATTAAAATCGCAAAAATGGCATATAAAATGGATTTTGGCGTCACAATTCACGCGCCATTTATGTACGAGTTCATGGGTACACCGTCATTATACGTACATAGGGGCTCCAAACAGGATGTTAAGGTTCTCATGCGGTCATTAGAAATTGCCGCAATAGCGGGCGCGGAACTCTTAGTGGTTCATGATGAACCGTTTAGGCCTTATAGTCTGGAGTCAAGGATTTTCTTCTCAGCAATTTCAGAACTGGCGCTCGAAGGAGAGAAAGAGGGTATAGTTGTGACGGTCGAAAATTGCTGGCAAAGGGTGGGATACCTAGTTAAAGAAATAGAATCTTGCGGAATTAAGAGTCTCGGATTATGTTTGGACTTGGGCCATGCAAACATTCACATGAACCCCGCTGAGGCCATAAGGGTGGCATCTCCCGTTTTATGCCATGTCCATATCCACGATAACCGTGGAAAATCGGATGAGCACTTGCCTCCAAGAAGGGGAACAATAGATTGGTATGCGGTGATGTCCGAACTTTTAAAAATAGGATATAGCGGGATTTGCATCCTAGAAGTTAATGAACCCAATCACGTGTTGACTCTGAAAGGAATTCTCGAGGAAGTATCAGAAAATTGTAGTCTGACGCTTTAGTAGCTGAACGGCAAGTCTGGCGTTGTCCGTCGCTATTCCGTCAACGCCCATTCTTGCAAATTTGAGCATATTACGCTCATCATTGATCGTCCAAACAAGAACCTCCAAGCCGCACCTATGTGCAGATCTTATCACTTCTGATGTTGTAATCGTGTATTTGGAAACGACATATTTTGCACGAACCTCTTTACAAACCTCCACCATATTACCTCGAAACCTCGCACCGAAAATTACTCCCGTTGTGATAGCGGGACATAATTCATGCACTCGCTGAATGCTATCCTTAATGAAGGATACTATAATGACATCGCCAAGCATGCCGCAATTCTCAATGATATCTAATACTTTATCCTCTATTCCCGTCTCCTTTATCTCTACTATAAGTTTTCCTCGCATCGAGCGAACAAGTTCAAGAACTTCACTAAGTAGAGGTATCCTTTCTCCTTTCCCAAAATCAAGTCTTCTCAAATCGTTCAGAGTCATGTCCCTAACGTATCCACTACCACTAGAAGTTCTATCCACGGTCTCGTCATGTATTACAACTATGTAACCATCTTTAGAAGACCTAACATCCACCTCCACATAATCTGCACCAACCTCTAGAGCTCTCTTTACACTTCTCAGAGTATTCTCTGGTTCCTCTGCTGGTATTCCTCGGTGCCCTACTATAAATACCACTTTTATCGCCTACCGATATTCTAAAAATGATGATCACGGCTTAGAAAATTTTCTGCAGAGAATAAAATTAAAAAACGAAGTGAAAAATCAGGACTCTCTTTCTATAAGGATGGCCTCTCCCTGCCCGCCTCCAACACAAAGAGTAGCAACTCCCCATCTTCCATCTTCCCAATGGAGAATACGGGCAAGCGTTCCAGTAATTCTAGCACCCGTCATTCCTAGTGGATGTCCGATGGCTATTGCTCCTCCTTTGACATTAACCTTTTCTGGATCTATGTTTAATTCTCTAATGGCATAGAGAGTGACTACAGCAAATGCCTCATTGATCTCCCAGAAGTCGATATCCTCAACCTTCATTCCGGCCTTCTGCAGGAGTTTCTTGCTTGCAGGTACCGGTCCCATTCCCATGACCTCAGGGTTAACTGCTGCCCATGCAACCTCTCTTATTACTGCTAATGGCTCCAACCCGTATTCTTTCGCCTTTTTCCTGCTCATTATGACAAGGGCCGCTGCACCCGCGTTTAAGGGCGAAGAGTTTCCAGCCGTTATGACCCCACCCGGCTTGAAGGCAGGCGGAAGACTTGCAATTTTTTCAAGGCTAGTATCTGGCCTGACGCTCTGGTCTCTATCTATTATTTTCTTCGTTCCATCAGGAAATGTCACCTCTATTGGAAGAATTTCGTCCTTAAAGTAGCCCTCTTGGTACGCTTTCACCGCATATTGATGGCTTCTGAGAGACCACTTATCCATTTCTTCTTTAGGTATTTTCGATATTTCTGCCAACCTCTCGGCAGTCAGACCCATGTTTATTGCAATACGCCAGTCAAATCTCTTTTCTTTCTGAAAATACTTGATGTTTGGAGCAGCATTGTGTCCCATTGGAATATGTGTCATGTGTTCATACCCGCCAGCGATCACAACATCGGCATTCTCTGTCCATATCTCCATGGCCGCAATCCTTATTGCGGTCATTGCAGATGCACACTGCCTATCAACCGCAAGGGCTGGGGTCTCCAATGGGAGCACTTCTGTCTGCCATACAATTGCCCTCCCGCCGTAACTCCACTGCTCTCCCGTCTGGTTGGAACATCCGAATATGCAGTCATCTACGTCTTTAGGATCGATTCCAGTCCTTTTTATTAACTCTTTTACTACAATTGCCATCAACTCGTCCGCTCTAATCCAATTGAAGACATCTCTCTCAGGTTGCTTGGGTCTCGACCTCGAGATGGGAGACCTAAGATATCCAACGATCACCGCATCCCTATCGCCTAATTTTTTCATACAAGATTCCTCCTAGTAGAACTTATCTTTTCTTCCCGCGTAGTAGATTTATGTAATTCCGGGAGAGTTAATTAACTTTTCTGGATACTAGTACTTCTGAAACTCTCTGAGAAATGGACATTTCTCGTCTATTTCCTCATCGAAACGGTCACCGACAGGCAACTGAAATACTGTACGACAGGCGTAATGACAAACAACTTTCACATAATTCCGGATATTAGCGGAGAACCGAGGCATCTCATCACCCATCTACTTGGAAAAAGCAATACAGCGTATCGAAAAATACGTGTGACCCGCTGGGATACGTGTGAAATTAAGTAAACATACGAAAGAAAAATAACCACGGGAATTAGTAAACAAAAATCATCTGAATCAACGTTGCATGAGCACATCTATGCCCTCTCACTTTCATCATCCAGTTGTACGTCTCAACATTCTCACCTCCGCCAGTACTATAAAGTCTCATCCCAATGATAAAAAACAACACCATAACCAGTATCTTCCACGCCGTAAACTATGAGATCATTATCCGCTCGTCCTCTCTCGTTGCCTGTCCTCACAACGTACAGGATCGCATACACCTGTCGCCCTTTTAGATCCAAGAACGGAATGCCCCTCTCACGATAACATCCACGACCTCCGCTAAGAAGAATCTATGATTCAGGCAAATCCCTCGACTTAGAGCCCTAGCCTCTCTATGTCGTGAAATCATCGCCTTGAGCACGTCGACATATCTGGCGATGGCGTCCGTCACGACGTATCTGTATGCGCGGCATCTCTTGGTGGAGGAGTAATAGCCTCACTCGTTGTATATGCCAAAGTGGGGAATTTCTGTCGCGTCGAGGTCTCATATTAATAAGTGCTGGCGAGCAGCCGCTAAAATCCTTCACCTTCTTCGATAAAAAATTTCAGAAGTACTACTAATATCGAATGATATTGCAGATTCATGCTCTATTGATATTACTCCGGAATACTGGCTTAAGCGTGCCAAAAAGGCACCGCTTATATCTGGACATCGCCCATATCTCCTTACATAACAGCAAATGGAAAAATTAAAGAATTGAAGCGCGCAATTTCTAGATCTAACCGCATCATTCGGGTGAAGACATTTACTCATAAGATCTCTAACTTGTTATACTCTGCAATCGAAAAGACTATTACGTGAGCCTTACTTCTTTTTAGCTAGTCCAATAGCACGGACGGGAGTGTTAACGATGGCCTTGGCATTTGAAAGCGGTGAGCGCCCAGAATCCCCAGAGATAGAGGAAAAACTTTGGAAGAAGGTGGAATTTGCTCTTAAAGAACTAAGGGAGTTCAGAGAGCCGACTGTTGATGACGTGTTTACCGTTAAACGATATTACTTGGGACCCGAGGATTTTAAAGTGACAAACTACATCAGATCTAGGCCCTTCTCCGCCTTTAACCCAGGTGTTCTCCTACGA
>Ga0180300_10000008_pt1 | contig 87835 bp, 94 predicted proteins | sample GuaBasSediGuay15_FD_121798 | JGI IMG/M metagenome (GOLD analysis project Ga0180300, IMG submission 121798) | Subseafloor sediment microbial communities from Guaymas Basin, Gulf of California, Mexico - Guay15, Core 4569-2, 21-24 cm | ecosystem: Environmental > Aquatic > Marine > Hydrothermal...
CATCTCCTTCAACACTTCCTTATCCACCCCCCTCCTAACTAACTCCTCAGCAGCAACTTCTCTAACAGCCCAACTATCATTCTTTAACATCTCCTTCAACACCTTCTCATCAGCTCTCTTAACTAACTCCTCAGCAGCAACCTCTCTGACCTTTGAGTCATTACTTTCCAATGCCCTTTTCAACTGTTCGTTGCTTGAATACTTAAGCACTCTCTTGAGAATGCTCTCTCTCTTAGTTAATGCTTCCCACACAACAAAGTCCTTGCTTTTAGCTAATTCCATTATCTCCTCCTTGCTTAAATTCTCCTTTAGAAGCAGCCTTCTATCCTTTGGGAGGTAAAAAGTGTATGTTAGCTTTGGCTTTATTCTGCCTTTATATGGCTCCAATTCTTTCTTTATTATTTCCCAGGTCTTCAGAGAAGGACCTTTCTTATAATGACGTCCTCCGGGCATAATGTACTTTATGCAAATTCTTTTTATAAATCTTTTAGTCAGGACGCATGTAAGCCTTTTCTGTTATTGCGATGCTAAAGGCTTAAGCGAAACTGAAGCCCCAATAGGGACCTTTGGTCCCTAGTGCAGGGAGAGGGATTCGAACCCTCGAAGGCACTAAGCCACTGGGTTTCTCAGCTCTCACGAGCTCCTAAGCCCAGCCCTTTTGACCACTCAGGCATCCCTGCTAAAAGATAGAACTTAGAGCTTACCTGCCCTATGCAGTCTTTTCTTCTTTCTTTTTCTCATTTTCTTTTTCTTCCATTTCCATCTCATTCTTCCTTTTTTCTTCCATGCTCTAGGTTTGCTTTTCAATCTATCACCTGCTTTTTTGGTATTTTTAATGCTCCCGTCGGGATTTGAACCCGAGTCTCAGGCTTTCTTCTCCTTGTGCGCAACAGCAAAAGGACCGAAAGGCCTGAATCCTTGACCGCTAGACTACGGGAGCTCAAACTTCCTTAATTTAAGAAGACAATCATTTATATATAATCAGGCATACAAAATTATAAACTCCACACTTTTTATATATTGTGGAAGAGGTGTGATTATGGCTATTTTTCCAGAAGCCAGAGAGAGAAGATTGAGAAAAAAGATTTGCAGAAAATGTGGTGCAAGTAACCCTTGGACTGCTAAGAAATGCAGAAAATGCGGCTCGAAGGATTTGAGACCAAAGAAACTTGAGAAGAAGGGGAAAGCGTAGTATGAGACACTATGATCTCATACAAAAAGTAGTTAATATACTTGATGACAATGATTTTGATATCCTAACCTATTTTAGCAGCTGTGTAGACATAGCTGCCCAGAAAAAAAGACTGAAGTTGCTAATAAAGGTTCTAGAAAACATTGATGCGATGAAGAAAGAGCAGGCAGACGATTTGAAGAAGTTATCTGCTGTGCTTTATGCCTATCCCCTTCTAATAGGAGACCACAGTAAAAAGGAAAAGCTCCAGAACGGCGTGCTGTATGAAAGGTACAACATATCTTGCTTGAATCCAGAGACATTTGAAGAAACTCTAACAGGAGCTTATCCTGAAAAGACATATAACAGGGGCAGGCTTATAGTGGAGGTCAACGGTGAAGCACTGAAGCAAGCAAGGATTAGAAAAGGCCTCAGCATGGAGGAACTGGCGAGAATATTAAACGCAAGCAAAGAAAGCATATACTACTATGAAAAGAATTACATGAGAATGAGGTATGAAATAGCAGAGAGACTTAAGAGGATTCTTTCCAGCGACATAGTCACAAAAAAGAAGCCTTTCATAAGACCAAAAGTGAGTCTGGACAAACCCTCCAACGAGATTGCAAATAAGCTGCTTATTTTTGATTTTGACGTTTATGCTTTTAGCAAGCTGCAATTTAATTTAGGTGCGCGTGATGACAAAAACAGCATATTTATCCAAACAGAAATACCTGCAAATACTGAAAAAATGAAACAACTTAGCAATTTTTTCAATGCCCTTTTTGCCATAGTGCACGAGAACAGCAAATATGATAATCTGCCTGTGATTTCTCCTTTTGAGTTTAAAACAGCAAGAACAAAGGAAGAGCTAATAAAGATTATAAGAGAGAGAAGCAACTAAGCGAATTCTATGAAAAATTTTTAGAAAACGATAGTTTTAAATATCATGATTGTGTCATGATAGATACGGAGATGTCATGACAGGCGTGAATCCATTCAAGGATGACATTGACAAGGACTTTGAGAAATTGGTCTTTGATATAAAATACGATAAAGAACAATTTAAAGATTCCGAAACAATCGGTTTGCTGCTGTACAGACTGGCGAAGGAAAGGGAAAAAACCAATTACCTATACGAGCAGATACTGAAACGCTTGGATGAAATATCACGCTCACTTACCACCCAACCAGTGAGAGAGAGTGCCCCCCAAGCAGGGGTACTCTCAGATATAGATATGAAAATACTTGACTTTGTCAAAAAAACAGGCAAGGTTGACGCGCGGACCGTCCAGGAGAAGTTTGGTTATAAGGGACAGAACGCCGCCTCCGCAAGACTTAACGGCTTGTTCAAAGCCGGACTTCTCAAGAAAGGACGGGCAGGAAAAAAGGTCCTTTATTGGGCAGAGGGGTGAATACCCCTCACATTTTCTTTTTTATTAATTTTTAGAATTAGCAGCTGAAAGGACTTTCTGGAAGGTTAATGTCAAATATATAATATTCCCCACTACTTAGTGGTCTTGAAAGAGGTCTCCATTCAGAACTTCCTGCTGGCAAGCCAGATATATTGAGAACAGCAGCCACTTCATTGCTGTCCTTGCTGAATATCTTAACAGCGTCTTTTTTGTTTTTTGGGATATTATCCTTGCCCAGATTAGCTATGTAGACATGAGAGCCATTGCAGTCACTTATATGCACTGGAAAGTATGGGACCTCAGTGCCTTTGCCAAAGAGCGGCACGGCCCAGAACCAGACAACTACAGCAGAGAGTATTATTATAACTATTATAAGCACAATGGACACTGTTTCACTTACAGCTTTTTTCATATAATCAATTTAGTAAGTACTACATTTTATTAATGCCTTTGCCTGAGAACTAGCAGTTAAAGTATACTCTCGGAAAATCAGAATCTTCTATATAATACCTTCTGCTTCTATATATCCTTGAATTGTTGTAAAAGGTCCTCCAGTACAGGCCTCCTGCCACCATCCTCCTCAGGTCTACTTTTCCCCTGTAATTGCCATCTATGTCATAGATGCTGACATTGTGGGATGCTTTTGTTTGGCTTCCCCCAATATTCCTGACAAGCAGTTTTACTGTGCCACCACTTATGTTGCACGATGATACACTTATGTAATACCTTATAGAAGCACTGCTTTCTCCTGGTATGAACGGCATCACGTAAAACCAAACAGCAGCAGCTGCAATCACCGCGATCGTTATCAATAACATTGCAGATACGATGGGAGACATGCCTTTCTTCATGCTATCACTTTAGTTATCTTCTTACTGGTTTAAAGAATTGTCTGGAGAAAATTATAAAATAGAATAAGAAAAATGAGTGTTTTTGATTTGTTTCTCAGCACGTGAATGTTGTTTTCGGTATATCTGTGCCTTCTATATATAGTGTTCCTGATATTATTCCGCTGTCACCAGTGTCATTTTGTATTTCCTCGCCGTGGAGCAGTTCCTGGGGCGATAGGTCCTCGGAAAGCGTTATGTTTCCCACTTTGCTGCCAGCACTGTTATACACTATTAGGACAGAATTAGCTGACAGCGTTGATGAACCAACATTCCTTATACTAACATTCGCTCCTCCAGTTGTTTTAGAGCAACCACTTAATACAAGAGAGTATTGCCCTACTGTGTTGCTTACCTGCGTCTGTGTCAGCATTGGAGCCACCCAGAACCAAACGCCAGCAGCTGCAATCACTGCTATTGCTATCAAAAGCACTACGGAAACAACAGGTGATATTCCCTTATCCATAATATCATACCTCCGTTAACATCATCTTATTACTTTAAATGGAGCAAATCTTTATAAACCTATGCTTGTTCCTTGAGCTTTAGCAACAAGGCCTCCTTTCCCAACATCTCAGATGAGTAATCTACATTGGCAAGGCTTATCCAATCAGGATTTGCGGTTCTTAGCTCTATCAATGCTTTTTTTAATGTTTTTCCGTCAATATTCAGTTCTTGGGCTATCTCCGTTAATTTCTTAGGCACATTCAACGGCATCTTTTTAATGTAATTTTCCAACATTTGCTTTGTGTCTACTTGCGTGTTTTCTATAAGCTCGTTTAACTTTTCCACTTTTTCCTTTATCTCCTCACTTCTCTTTTCAACAGTGCTTAACTTTTCATTGACGTTTTTGACCTTTTCTTCTGCCCCTTTTACAGCTACATGGGCCTCCTGCAGCGTTTTGTCTTTCTTTTTCTTCTTTAAGCTGCCCAGGGTATTTTTTATTTCATTTAACATATTCTTTATTTCAACCATCTTTTCCACACTCCCCCTCGGAAGGATTTTTTTAGGACTCTTGATTTTTAATGCATGGTTTTTTATTCCTCTAAGCTCCTCTCCTTCAATCGCACCGTCTAAATTTTTCTGAGCTTCTAAGACAGCGCTTTTCACGTCTTCTACATGTTTCTCTGATATATGTTCCTCTTTTTCCAGCTCACTCTCGATTCTGCTGAGCCCCTCTGTTAAGCGCTTAACTTTGTCATTGATGTCTTTTGCTTCCCCTTTCTTTACGCTTTCTAATGCTTCTTTGCTTTCTTTATGCAGTTTATTTACTATACTCTCAATTCTCTTGTTCTTCTCGGCCTTCGTCAGATTCTCTTTGTGCTTATTTAGGATAAACTTTGCATCATCTTTTATTATCTTATGCTCCAAATTGTGCGGTTCCATCTCTATCTTGTTTTCAATTTCGCTTATCTTTTTCCTGAGCTCTGCAATTTTTTCCTTTGAAGCTTCTTCCAGTTTCTTGTCCTTGGCATTTTTTATTATAGATTCTATGGCATCAACCTCATTTTTTAGAAAAGTCAAATGTTGCGCTTCACTTATCGGGAAGCTTCTAGAATAGAATGAGATTTTATCAAGTTCTTTTGAGATTTTGCCTATTTTTTCCATTATCATCTTATCGTTTGGATGCGTGTATTTCTTTTCAAGCACATTATCCAAGGCAGATATCTTGTCCTCCACCTTGTTTACTTTTACCTTCAAGGAAGACAAGGCGGTTCTCTCAGGAGAAAATTTATTTTTACTGATGTTTGCTTCAAGCGTCTTTATCTCTTTCTTTACATCCTCGTTCATTTTTGATACTTTGTCAACCCTTTTCTTTAACAAAGCCGCGTCAGTGCTGGAAAGCAATGACTGAACTGTTTTTATCTCGCTCTCTATATGTGCAAGTTTTTGATTGATAGCATCAATTTCCTTTATTGTGGAAAGTTTAGCAAACTGCTTTGAAAGCTCTCCTATTTTTATTTCTAGTTCATCCATTTCTCTTTGTAAAGCATGCACAGCATTTTCATCTTTAAAGTGGGGGCTGAAGCTACCTTCTTTCTCTGTTATCTTCTTTACTTCTTTATCTGTTTCTTCTATCTTCTTGCGCAGGACATCAATGCTGCTTTTTAACGTGTTTATATCCTTCAATAAGTTTACGTCTGAGACAGGCTTACTTTCTACTTGTTTTAATGACTGTTTCAGGGATTCAATCTCCTGGGTCATTACTTCAATCTTCTTGCTCAATGGAAAGTGGTCTGTGAGTTTCATAATTTCATTTAATTTCTTGGAAAAATCAGCAACTTTCTTTTTTTGTTCCTCTATCAGGTCTGCGATTCTAAGCTCAGATTCCTTTTGTATTTCTGAAATCTCAGATTCCAGTTCATCCTGCTTGCTTCGCAGCTTGTTGATGTTTTCCCTTATGTTTTTGAGTTCCTCCAAAATCTTGATTTGTGATTTGGCCAAGCTTTTTATCACCTTTTCTGTTTTGTCCTCCTCCATGTTTTGCGATGCGTCTATTAACAGGTTAAGCAGATAATCTAGCTTCTGGGCTAGCTTTTTGTTATGGTCTATATCTCCACTTATACGTTCCTTCAGCGTAGATGACTTCCCGCCCTCAATGGCCTCTAGTTCTTTCAGGGCTCCTTCAAGCTCCTCTATCTCAGCGCTTAAGTTGTCCTGCTTCTCTCTAAGTTGCTTTACTTTGTTTTCCTTTTCCATATGAAAAATTGAGAGAATATGGGTTTATATAGCTTTTTACTGTATGCCTTCTGCTTGTTAAGCCAGCAGGCCCAGAGCAACAAGGCAAAGAGGGGCATCGCTACTCTCCATAAAATATTATGCACTATGCTGTAATAAGCAATACCATAGCTTTCCATTACATAGAAGCTTAGTGATAACCTTAATAAATTCACAAGATACATAAGCGGAACAGCCCAAAGTAGAGATTTAAGTTTTTCCTTTGGTTTCACGTCTGGAGTAGCCACAATCAAAGCGGTAATTGCAAAAACAGCATAAAGGCCAACACAGGCAGGTATTATGACTGCCTCACTTTTTTCCATAACTATTATGTTTTCCCTTGCCACAGCATTAATCCCAAACAGCCTTAATAACAAAGCGCTGTGTTCAGCAACGTAATCCTGCATGAAGTTTTTTTCTACATAAGTGTCCACTATGTTAAGCAGTAGCCCAAACGCCGCCAGGATCAGCATAAACCTTATTATTTTTACCTTCACACTTTTTATAGGGCAGCTTCGCATATTAATAATGTGGGCATATCTGACAGTTTGAAATATATGTTGAGCAGTTTTGGTTATGAAATAGATAGCGATGGCAATATAAGGCCTTCAATAAACCAGATGGGCTGCCTGTCTATAGAGGAAAGTGATGAAGAAGGCATTTTACATCTTGAGCTTGGTGAAAGCGACTTTCTGCCCCAGAAAACAGGCAATGTTGCAGTACCTGTAAAGATAAACAAAATCTACACCTACTTTCAAGGAGACGATGCTGTTTACAGGATAAGAAACAGGGAATTATTTGAAAACCTTGCACTTGCACTTATGGAAGCTGATAAGGACTTATAACCTGTCCTTCACCTTAACCATAAAGCCTATCAGTGCACTTGCTTCCTTGATTCTAATTGCTGAACGCCCTATGACTCTTTTGAACATTGCCTTAACCTGCTCTGGCTTCATAAAATCCAATTTGTCAACAAGTTCTGAGAATTCTTTGCACAACCTTTGTTTCATCTCAGGGCTAGCAAGTTTTTCTTCTCCTTCTTCCAAGTCGCTGATCTCATACAGGATGACTGTCAGCGCGTGAGAGGCATTCATGACAGGATAACCTCTGCTTGTTGGGATGTGTACGACAATATCGCATAGAGATAGCTCATCATTGCTGAGCCCAGTACTCTCCCTGCCTATTAAAATTGCCTTTTTTCCCTTGCTGTTTTTTAATATGCTTTTTAACTGTTTTGGAGAAACCGTGCTCCTTTCAGTACTATATTTATCAGCCAGTATCCCTGTGCTTCCTATGACGAGGTCAAATTCAGATAAAAAAGACAAGTCTTTTCTAATGCGTGCGCTTTCAAGTATGTCCTTTGCGTGCATGGCCAGCGCTTTTGCCTCTTTAGACAAGGGATCGCATTTTGGGTTTACCAGGATAAGCTCCCTGAAAGCAAAGTTCTTCATAGACCGAGCTACTGCGCCAACATTTCCCGGGTTTTCAGGTTCTACAAAGACAACAGAGAACATGCTAATCTCCCACATTAAATAGAGATTTGTACTGCTCTATGTCCTTCTGGCTTATGGCGCATCCTGAAAATTTAAGGGCATACAGGCCTCCCTCAAGCACCTCTGCGTTTTTTGGTTTGACCAGGCCTTTCTCGTAAGCATAGGCAAAAAGCTCACTGGAGCGAATTACCTTTACTCCTGTTGCCCTTTTCTTTATCTCTTCAACTATATTTTCATTCATTTTCACATCTATGTTCATTCTCTCCTTCAATGTTTCCACAATGCTTTCTGGGTTCTCTATGAGTTCTCTCATGGTCCTCTCATCACAAAGCAGAATGTTTGCCCCAGTTTTCTTTAAGCAGATAAAAGCCTCTGCCTCGCCCCTCTGGATTATCTTTATCCTCTTGCCATTATGCTCAAATATGTTATTTGCCATTGCCATAAACTCTTTTGCGTCAGACTTTAAGCTCTCAGGGTATACCTTTATTACTCCTTTATCTACAAGCTCCCTTATTCTGGCAGCATTAAACATAAAGCGGTGAGTTTGCAAAGGGTCATCGATGATCTCTCTCTTAACACTTTGCGGTATTATGAATTCAGCGTTTATCTCTTCCAGAATGTTTATCAGACATGTGTCTGCCAATGAAATTATAGAACTTGAATCGCAGATGATTTTAACAGCCATCTCAGCCCTCCAGAAAACCCTTTAAATCCTTATACCTCTCTATTGCAGTTTTAGCTTCATGGCGGTCGTGTATTTTTGTCTTTCCAATCATAGATAACAACCGTCCTTTGCTCACGCCAGTCAGTGCAGCAGCTTGGCCCAATGACAAGCCCATGCTGTAAGCTCTGATGGCCTGCTTCAGTCTTGCCTTTTCAACCACGTTGTCAATGTATATGCCTAAATTTTCATAGAAGGAGGACGTGAGCTCTAGCATCTCTCTCAAAACTTTGTCCAGCTCTTCTCTTGTTTGGCTTTTTTCTTCAGCTCTTTTGAGCAGATGCAGCATATCTTTTTTAAATTTCTCCCATTCTGGCCTACGCCTTAAATTGGACTTACTGGCAATTTTATATAAGGCATAACACAGAAGCGAGAGCTCTATGAGTTGTGTCTCCTCATTTAATATAGCATCTCTAAGCAAATCGTTGCTCATGTCTCTAAGCTTTAAGTACTCTGACTTTGAAAAAGCTTCCCTGGCTTCTGATAAAGCCCTGTCAACCTCTTTTTCTTCAATCATAAGACCACTAAAACCATCTGTCTATCCTCGCCTGCGTGCCTTTGTTTTCATAAGCTTTCAACAGCTTTTCAATACCGTTTTTGATTCTGTCTATGCTAAAGTCGTGTTCTTCTACCAACAACTCTATAAGCTTCTCCTCATTTACTTTCTTCCATTCAAGTTTATAATTCTTTGTTACAGGCGGGTTTAAGAAGAACGAACGCAATTTTTTGAAGTCAATATCCTCACTAATGTTATGCTCTTTGTAGACTTCCTCAACAGTTTTACCTGCTTTTACGAGAGCCAACGCTTTTTTTGGCCCTATGCCTTTCACTCCCTTGTTGAAGTCAGTGCCGATTATCATAGCTATTTCAATTAAGTCCTCCCTGCTTATTTTCAGCTCATCTAAAACAGTTTGTAAAGATATTTTTTCAGGCAGGACATCTACATATACTGACTTGCCAGGCAGTTTTCTCTTGCCAGTTATAGTGAGGTTTCTTATGAGTATTGGAGAGCCAAATAACAGAGAATCATAGTCCTGGGAAGCAGATGCCCACACATCTCCCTTGGCAGCGATATAAGCTGCTTGGGCCTCGCCCTCACTTGGTGCTTGAATTACAGGGACTCCCATGTACTCTAACAACTTTTTCGACTCTTCAATCATCTCTGCTGTTAACTTGGAGGAAGCCTGTGCATATTTCCTGGCATTTTCCATATCTCCTCTTATCACTGCCTCTTCCCATTTCTCCTTTGCCTCTGCTCTAATTTTCTTTCTTTCTTCTACTGTTTCCTCTTTCATAACTGGTGGCTCTCCATCAAAAACGTAAGCAGGCCTTATCTCTTTCTCAAAGAGCCTAACCGTCCTGTAAAATAAACCTGAAAGGTGGGAGGTTACTCTGCCTTGACTGTCTTTTAATGGGCTCCCGTCGAACTGTCTTATTATCGAAAGGAATTGATAGAGAGTGTTAAAAGCGTCTATTGAAATTTTTCTTCCTTTCAGTGAATCAATTGAGATCTTCTCTTTTTCAATGATGTCTGACAATTGCACTCCCATTACCTAACTTCCCCCAACATCAACTCTGCTTTCAGCTGTTTTACTGCCAATTTAACAAATTTCCTCTTCCAAGCCCCTATCTTTTTGCTTTTTTTGAGGTAAAGGGACTTATAGCAAGCATCTGCCACAAAGTCCTCCCACAGTTCAAGTATGTCTTTTAATGATGTTTTGCCCCACCATTGGTAGAGCGTCATCCCAGACAGCTTTGCAATGCCTGTGGCTCCCATAAAATCCAGACATATTGCATCGTGCAGCATTTTTGCTTCGATAGATTTCGGCCTGCCTTTTGTCATTTGGTTCTCTATGCAGTCTACGACCTTTTTTATTTTTTCATCTGGAAACCCAATTGAGTGAAGAAAATCAGAAGCATACAAGGCTGCTTTTTTTTCAAAGTCCTGCTCGCCTTGGATTACTGCGTGTAGCATGGCAGCCGCATGTAGCACATCATCGTCAAAATCATCAGCCAAGGTCTTGGCTAGGTCATAGATTCTTTTTGCTTCTTCAAAGTTTAGAGGAAATCTGTCCCCTATTTCCTGCTTAGCAAATCGCTCTATTTTATGTCTCATAGAAGTCTTGTCCATAATAAGATAACTCAGTCCTATAATATTACTTTAACGCAAGATGCGCTTTTTTTACAAGCATTACATAGCTGTCAGGTCCTTTTTTCACTACCTCGTAATCATCAATAAGCAACTTCTTTTTGAATATGGGGCCATCTAAGACCAGGGTTTCAAATTCCCCTCCTTCACCAGAAACATTGAAGCCGTATTTTTCATCAAGTTTTGTTAAGTAGTCAACAATGTTTTCATCTATCTCTTTACCTAGATAGCTTTTATCCAAGCCCATAGCAGAAACAGATGAAAATACAATTTTATAGCCCCTATTTATCATTTCCCTCAACAATTTTTCTTGTTTTTTCTGCCATAACGGAGCCAGAAAAGTTAAACCACTTTCCTTACAGAGCTTCTCAACCCTTTGCTTTTGATAATTTGAGGCAATTGCCCCTACTGCCACTGCCTCTATGCCGTACTTTTTCTTAGCAGCTTCAAGCGCTGCTCCCAAATCTTTAAGCTCTTCCTCCTTCTCCCCTTTTGTTTTCCATGTCAATATTGCTATGCCCATAGCTTCTGCCTGTAGTTCAGCCAATCTGACATTGGCCGTGTGGAACATATATGAAAACTCGTTTTCGCTATACATTGTGATCAAACACGATATTTCATGACCTCTGCTTTTCATCCTGTCGACTGTATAACAGCTATCTTTACCAGAACTGAATAGGACAGCCACTTTCATATTCACACCACAACTAAAAACAGAACGCTGGGGGCGGGATTCGAACCCGCGTGTCCCGAAGGACACTGGCTTAGCAGGCCAGCGCAATACCACTATGCGACCCCAGCTGCAGAATAGTTTTGTATTTATTCTATTAAATTACTTACCGCTTTTCCCAAGTTCTTTGCACAGATAATATTTGTGCTGTTTGTTTTTATGTCTTTAATTTCACCACATTGTGTAGCTGCAACAATGATTAAAGAAGCCCCGTAATCTATGGCCCCTTCAACCCTTGTCTTCACTTTGCTTATATTTAACAAGTTTCCATTTTCGTCCATATCTGCAAGTATAAAAGCGTCTTTCCGCAGCCTTTTTCCATTCAAAAAAGCAATAAAAGCAGTGGCAATTGCTGCAGTGGCACTTTTGCCATCAATATGTTTCGCAGTTGTTATGAACTTAAGCTTGGCAGCATAGTCAAAGTTTTTCTTGCTGTAATTTTGTGCGAAGTACAGTGCTTTTAATACTGAGAATTGAAGCTCTTCTCCGATGAGCATACCTGTGATGTCCACTGAAACAGAAGGCAGGTCTTTTCTGAAGCTTATCTCTATCGGTATTATCTCAGTGAATACTGTGGCATTCCTTTCATATACTGCGACGCCTTTTGTAATCACTGTTTTTTCCCATTCTGTTGTATTTATGCTAAAATTCTCGCAGCTGAGCGGAGAGAGGCTTTCTTTTTCCCCGTGCCGTGATAAGTTAAACATTATGCCAATCTCAAAGAACAGCAATATTATCGTTAGAGAGGTAAGCAATAACGTGGCCTTTCTATTGTCCAATTAATCAACTCCCTACCATATACCTTAATGCCTCTTGAACAGTTCCAACTTCAACAACATCTATGCCCACAAGTTTTTCTATGTCCACCACCCTATAGGAAACAACACACTTTTTCTCCTTGAAGTTTTTCTCTACTTTTTCAACACATTTTTGGACAGGTTCTCTATCAACTGACTCCCCAAGTGGCACAAGGAAAAGCTTTTTGCCTGCCCTGGCCACTGCCTCTGCTTTTGCTCTTATGCCTCCAACAGCAGTTATTCTCCCACCATACGCTATGCCGCCTGTTATTACTGCATCATTCCTCAGCTTCATCCCATTCAGAGCAGCTATTGTTCCTATTGTCATAGCAGCTCCAGCAGAGGGTCCTGCCACCAGAGATGCATTAGTGTTTAAGGAGAAGATAACATCAAATTTAGATTGGTCTTTTCCCGATAATCTAAAGGCCTCTTTCACAGCAGTTCTCATAGATTGCTGTGTGTCCGTGATGAAAGATGGGTTGTCTATATTCATAAGGATTTTGCCTGTGCCTCTCCTTATTTCAATATCAAGGGGTATTAACATACCTTCGTCGTTCTGGTCCACTGCAACAAGATATACTCTTGAATACGCTCTTTCCATGCCATTGCTTTGCAAATCTCCCAAAAGCAAATCAAAGCCCGTAAAACCTATGAGGATAAATGTCAGTGAGACCGAGAACAGAATTGATTTGTTCATAAAACCACCTTTGTGGTGAGTACGTCTTGGGGTGGCAGTGCCTGCAAATCCCCCAGCTACCCAGAACCTCACTCAGTCCTGCAACCCCACAAGCACCCAACCCGCTTGTTATGGCTGCTCCGTTCCCGGCCTGACCAGGTTCCAAACGGGCCGAGTCCTGCGGGACAAGACGTCAGCGCTTGGTCCTGGACTGGAGGACGGCAAGCACCACGCCCCCAAGACTTCGACCCCCCCGTAAGCGGATTTGGGGTTACAGGAGACCGCTGACCTCCCGGCCTAACTCACCACAAATATTATGCAAAGACCTGCTTAAAAAGATTTTTCACTGAAGATGTGTATTGTCAATTCACGTGTAAATTACTCACTTTTGCATTCTAAGATAACTATAAATATCAGAATAGCGTAATAAATACGAGGTGACTGCTTGTGGAATCAATAGTTAGGAATGCACTAAACGTTGACGCTAAACCAGTAGCAAAACCATCACTCGCCGAAGGCCCCAAGATAGTTGTGGCTGGTTGCGGCGGGGCGGGCAACAATACGCTCAACAGGCTTGCTAGATTGGGTGTTAGTGGTGCCGAGCTTATTGCGATTAACACTGACAAACAGCACTTAACATTGATACATGATTCTGTTAAGAAGCTGCTTATAGGTCAGAGTGTCACGCGAGGTTTGGGAGCTGGAGGCTTCCCAGAGGTTGGAGCAAAAGCTGCAGAGGTTTCAAGAGCCACAATTGCCCAAGCGTTGGAAGGTACTGACATGCTGTTTATCACAGCAGGAATGGGAGGAGGAACAGGAACAGGTGCGTCTCCTATTGTTGCTGACGTTGCAAAGGAACAGGGAGCAATAGTAATAGCCATGGTTACATATCCTTTCAGACTTGAAAGGGCAAGGCTTATCAAAGCAGACCAGGGAATTGAAAAGCTCAGGAAAGTGGCAGACACAGTTATAATAATTGACAACAACAGACTTGTTGAGTTGGTGCCAAACTTGCCCATTGAACAAGCATTTAGCGTGGCTGACGAGGTTATCGCGAGAGCTGTTAAGGGAATAACTGAGACAATCACAACACCTTCTCTGATTAACTTGGACTACGCGGATGTCAGAAGCGTGATGACACAGGGCGGTGTTTCAGTAATCTCAGTAGGAGAGACAAGAGGAGGACATTCAAGGGTAGAGTCAGTGGTTGAAGACACTCTAAAGAATTCCTTGCTGGATGTGGATTACACAGGAGCAACAGGAGCGCTAATCCATATAACAGGAGGGCCAGACCTCACACTCGGAGAGGCAAACGAGATAGGTGAGAGGCTCACAGAAGCAATAGACCCATCAGCGACTGTGATATGGGGAGCTAGGATAGTTCCTGAATATGAGGGAAGGATAGAAGTAATAGCCATTATGACAGGGGTCAAATCACCACACATAAGAGGGCCAATGGCAGCAGCATTGAGGTCTAGCGAATTTGAAGATTCAGACCTTGACAAGGCTCTCGGCATAAAGATGCTGAGATAAACCACCTATTTTTTGATTTTTCACAAATGCTTAGCTTTATTCATGTCGCCTTACGTGAAATAAGGCAAAGCACCCAGCAGAAGTGCTGCTCCAGTTATTATTGAGAATATCCAAACAACAATCTTCGCCTTTTTCTTCGCCTTTTTTACCTTGCCCTTTTTCATAAAGAAGTATGCAAGGTCTTCAAGTATGTGCGCACCGTCAAATATAGCAAAAGGCAGGTAGTTTATTATTGCGATAGTGAAGTTTAAAGTGAAAGTCCAGTACAATATTTCCATAATTATCTTCTTCACCCAGATGCTGATATCGTAGCTGCCTTTTTTAATGACATAATAGTCAAAGCCCATCAGACCATTTGCCCCTCTCTTGACCCATAATGTTCTATTTTCAGTCACTATCTGAGCTATGCTGCCCGGGATGCGCTTTTCAAATACCACATCTATGTTTTTTATGATCTCGCCCGGTCTTAAGGACGCATTGAACGCGTTTGACTTGTTTATTACGTGAACAACTTTTAGCCCCTCGACATAATCATGGCCCCATGGGATGAATGAAGGGGAAATGCTCATTGGATCGTAAACAAAATTGTTGGCAGCTGTTAGATAGAAAAGCATGAAGAAGCAGAAAAACACGAAAGCTGTTATTATGTTTGCCATCGAGCCAGCGGCAAAGACCCTCATCCTCTTTCTGACAGGACTTCTCTTCAATTCATCCTCATCAGGCTCTGTAAAAGCACCCATTGGGAATATGCCAACAGTTAGGATTCCTAAGGACTTAACTTTTATTTTTTCCCTTCTTGCTATAATGCCATGAGCAATTTCATGAACTACCACAAGTATTACCAGGGCAAATACAGCGTGAAGGGGAATGTAAATAGGAGAACCAGGAATTTCAACACCAGGAATAACAGGTGTTATTGAGGGAGCTGGTTTTATACCCATTAAGTATGAAACAAGAATGTTTGCAGAAGCAATGAGAAGCAAGAGTAGGGTTGTGAATCCAAGACCGCCAAAGATACTAACAGTGAATACAAGATTTATGAATGGCATCATTACAGTTTTTCCAAAGCTTCTGAGGACGTTTGGTGTTAGTATCTCTAGTCCAAGCACATTTGGAGCCATGAGCAGTGTTAATATGAAAAAGTTCGACAAGATTGAGAGAACGTAAAGCACCACATAATTAATTGCCTTCTCTTTTTTTTCAAGGCTTAAATATAAGGCTGCTATCAAGCCAAAGGAAAATATAATCGCCATATCTGAAAAGTAATCCCAGAACCTTGTTTTGGCCAAGCTATCCAGTAAGCGCAGGCCCCTCTTTGTCCTAAACAAGCAAAGAACAGCGCCTTTTACTTCCACATTTTTTCTCTTTTTTAGGAAATATGCTGGAAGTATTACTAAAAATATAATCAGTATAAAAAACAAGTACAGCATAAAAATCACTTTTTCTTTATTTTCACAATGTCTCCCAGCGTTAAGGCCCCTGTCTTCAACTTCGTTTCTATATGCTCTCTCTTTACTGTTTGCAGCAGTTCTATTTTCAAAAGCTTTTCAAGCTTCTTTGCGAGTTTTTCTGGTGGCTTCATCTTGCCCTGCTCTATTTTCTTTATCACTGACAACTTCTCATTTACCTTTTTGGCTAAGTCCTCCTGCTCCATTCCAAACTCTTTTCTTGCCTTTCTGATGCGTTCATTGTAGTCCTCTACGACATCTATTTCAGTTTCCTCCTCAATTTTACGGGCTTTTTTCTGAGCAGTTTTTTTAGCTCTGTATTTTGATATGAAAACCCCGTGATGCTTACATGCCCTACACACAAGCATTTGCGTGCCTTCTACTGATATGACATATAAGTCGTCTGTCTTTCTACCACAGATTTCACACTCCATAGTGCATCATTCTATCTCTATAATGTCATCATCCTTTCTTTTATTGCTTTTAAGTTTCTGTAGTTCCACTTCCAATATGCCGTTTTTATACGTTGCTTTTCTGTGGCTTCTCTTTACTTTGGCAGGTAATTCAACTTTTTTGTAGAATTTGCCAGGAACCTCTATGGTCAAATATTTGCCATCTTTTGACAGCCTAACTTCTATGTCCTTCTTGCTCACGCCTGGAAGCTCTGCCAAGACTGATATTGTTCTGTCTTTTTCAATAACATCTACAAGTGGTTCCCTTATAGCTATGCTGTCAGGCCCTTTTATGTGCCTCGTATTCCCAAATTCCTCCATCTTTATCTTTCCGTCAGGCCCTATTTTTATGGAAAAGCCCTTAACAACTTTTCTGGGCTTGCCTGGCTCAATAGACGACATTTCTCTCATCATCCTCTCCAAGTCCTCACTTATCTGCCTAAACATGTTGAAAAAGTCATCATCTGACAAGCCTATATTCATCACAGGTTTTATATCATCTTCAAAGAAATCGTCATCATCTTTTTTCTTCTTTTTTCTATTTTTCTTCTTATTGATCCATATGCGCATCAAATCACCACTTTAATTATTGCTTACAACATTATTAAAGCATTCTCATGGCGTTTTTCATGGACAGTATTGGGATTTTATACGACATAATATACTGCTCATAGTATGCATTTCTTGGCAAGACAACGACGCGAAAATCTTTGCTAAGCCCTTCTCTTATTAGGTGGTTTCCAGATGTGAACTCATAACTGAATATGCCGCTCCCTTCGCTGACTGTTATGATATAAAAAAAGCAGGCGTCAGGCGAAATCACTGCTATGTGGCTGCCAATGGGCATTTCTTTTAATTTTGACAGCTTTTTGTGAATTTGCTCAGCAGCCTCTCTAATGCCAAGCGCTCTGATACTGTTAATCCTGGCTCTTTTTTTGGAATTTTTGGCCTTAATATAAATCCTATTGTCAATCACATCAAAGTATTTTGCAGAAAAGCCAGCCTTATTTACAACCTCTTCTATGTTTAAGATGTCTCCTTTTTTCTCGTCAATGAACGGCACTGCAAAATCCATTGAGAAACTAATTAAAATCTCTTTTATCTGCTTTAAATTTTTCATTTGAATTAGGTGCTTCTTCCACGATGACAAGCTGTCCTGCAATATCACGGCCTTACTATATTTTATTTCCCTGTCCTCTTCACTTATGGTTTCACTTATGAAACAGTGGGCTGTTCCTTCCCGTATCGTATGAAACAGATAAGCCAGCTCCTCCTTTGCGTATTCAAGAGCGCTGTAAAAGGTCTGTATGTCATCATAGGGGGATACAATGGCTTTAACAGCTACTGGCAGGCCTTCCTCTCTTGCAGCGCCGGATATGTACAAAGCCAGAGGCAAAACATTATTTCCTATAACAAGTACAGCCTCCATTGGCTTTAGGTCAAGCAGCCTATAACTGTCCTCAAATACTGTCATATCTTTGTTTAAGTAGCTCAAGTTATTAAGATTTCTGTCAGGTTAGCAGTAATTTGCACTTCCAATAGTTTTTTATATTAAAAATACATTTAGCATTTATGTTAAAGGTGCGTTTATGGTTGTTAGGGTTTCTCAAATGTACGGTCTTGAAATCTACGACACAGATGGCTCTTACATAGGTAAGGCATATGATTTAATCCTCAATCTGGAGAAAGGAGAAGTTGTTAGAATAACTACCGAGCCTTTGGGAAAGATAAAATCCCCAGAGAAAATAGAGGAAATTATAAAAAGAAAGAGCATACTCTTTTCTAGGGTTAGGAACATAAAAGACATCATTGTAGTTAATAAATAAAAATATAGAAATAGTAAAAGGTTTATCTCTTCCTCTTTCTCTTGTACGTCTCTACCTTGCCAAACATGTCGTCAAAGAATGCCTGATGCTTTCTTGCTGCTGACGCTATGGCATCTTTAAGCCCATAGCCAAATGCCAGGGCAAGTCCAACTCCAAATGCTATAGCTGCTGCACCAAAGAAGAGCTCAAACGCTCTTGTTAGTATTGTCACGTCAACGCCTGGCAGTATCAAAGGCAATGCTAATACCAGTGCTATGTACGCGAAGAATATCTGTATTATCACTGCGATCACGCCAGTGAATGGCAGTTCTTTTGTCTTGGTTATAAGAGCTCCTATGTAATCAGCCAGCAATATCGCCACTAGGATTACAAGCATTCCCTCAACAAGGCTTGGGATATAAGCTACTATTCCCACCAGTATCTCTGCCAGCACTGCTATTTGGACATAGTCCGCTGCTGCGCCTAAGAACGCTAGAATAACAAAGACATTCACCAGGAATGTCACTAAGCGCGTGAACGTGAAGTCACCTATTATCCTCTTTATTCCGTGTGCTGCTAATAGCTGCTCCACTTTTAGTTCTTTGAACAGTTTCTCTATGATATAGTTTATGACCTTTGCCACTGCATATCCGACAATGAAAAACACTGCTACTACTAGGATTGCTACCAGTGCATCCACTGCATCTACTGCAAGGCTGTATAGTGGTTCAGGCAAACTTGCGAATATTGAGGCTCCCAAACTGGCCATCTATTCACCTCCGAAATGAGAGAAATCAGAACTTATTTATAAATATTTCTAAAATGACTTACATTATTCCGTTATATGTCGTAATTTGCTAATCTTTTTATTATTCTCTTGTGTTAGATATGTGGTGATATTAATGACAGAGGATAAGAGAAAAGCAACAGAGGATATGCATGAAAATACTGATGATGAGGAACTTGATAAGACGCTAAACCTTCCTTTTCCTAATGCAACACTTGTAAGGTTAATGAAACAACACATATCTCCAAATAAAATGATAAAGAAAGAAGTGAAGATTGCCATGAATAGGTTTTTAGGTGATATAGTTAGAGAGGTTTCAGAGAAGATGAATGAATACCCATATGCAATGATTGATTACAGGATGTTTGAGGAGGCAATAAGACCATACAAGTTGGTGAAGGAAATGGACAGAGAAAAAGAGAGGCTTATGCACCATCTTGACACGATAGTACAAGACTGCCTTTCAATAAAGAGAGACTTAGATAATAAATTTGGTTCTTCAGAGCTGTGAGCTGTGTAGTAAGCTCCTTTCCTTCTTGCTCAGTATGAGACCAGTTTCAGCACTTGCCTTAACAGTTAGTACTGCCAAAGCATCGCTTATAAAATTGAATGCCCAAATGTGAGTATCTTCCTCTATGCTTAGTGTTGCTATTAACTGATTGAAGCGCTTTGCAGGGATTTCAGCAAATGCCTTTTCAAACAGTTCTTCCTCCCAAAAACCAAGCTTTGAACTGTCTATGAAACCAGAAGGGCTTTTAATTGCTTCTGAGCCCTTGCTAAGCTCGACGCTGCCTTCATTTACTGAGCAGGCCACAACCTCATTGGATTCAGGGTTGTAGTATGACAATATCCATTCGCTTGGGATAAAAGGAAGTTTTGATATGCCAACACAGGAGCTAAGTGCAAAACCCTCAGACATAATCTTTCTCACAGCGTCTGAGTTTTCAGCTTTTTTTATCGCTTCTTTTGCGTTCATTTTCCCACCGAGGTGATATTTTTATATGCTTTCATCTATTAATAAGCCCATGGTTGATAAAGAATTGGAAGAAGAGATAAAGGTAATAGGACTTACCAAATATCTAATAAACTTGCCTTCTCCAAAGCTGACAGTTTTCCTAATATTGGCTGTTTCCTTCATAGCTTCTCTTCTCGGCTACTGTGCTATGCTGGGCTGTTCTGATATTGTTGCCAATCTTCCGAATATCTTGTTTTTAGCTCTCCTTTACTTGGCCACACCCGCATTTTTTTCATCAATAATCAACACTATGGCCTCACGGTTCAGCAGAAAAGAGATAATACTCAAAAGGTCTCTTTTTCTCTCATTTTTTGGTTTGCTCATTGTTTCATCACTTTTTGTGATTGCCTGCCTGTTTTCCTCTTTCTTCAACGGAAAGTACTTCTATGATATAATGATATTCGCATATACCATAGTACTTGCTGAGCAGGTCTTTATCATAATGGTAACACACCCCTACAATATGTTGCAGACAGTTATGGTTTCTCTTGTTTATCCCCTGATAGGCATACTGGTAATGAAGCCAGTTAAGTTCCTTTCATTGCTTCCTATGGAGATAGCAGCTGTAAATCCCATAACCATCCTGTTAAAATTCTCCATAGCCACAACCGTTGTTCTTCTGGGCATATGGCTTTTCGTTTACGTGGTAAATGCCCCAATGAAAAGGAACTTCAATGTAAAGTCCATAGAAATGGCAAAGCTCTTCCTAGGCCATTGGTATGACTATTCAAGTGCTATAGAGGATAAACTCAAACAGATGGGAACAAAAGCAAAGACATGGATAGGCATACTCTCTTTTAAGAAAGGAAGTAAATTGAAAGTATTGCTCGTAACTCCCTACCTCCACCCAGGTCCCTTTGGAGAAGTTGGCGGCTCTAAGCTTAGCAAAATCTTTTCGGACACTTTAGAGGAGGAGACAGGGGCGAATGTCATAGTCACTCATGGCACAGTAACCTTTGATCTGAATCCCCTAACTACTGATTCCCTGTATCATAGCTGTGAACAGGTTTTAGAGGAGATTCCTAAGATAAAATATAGTAAATCGGCGTCAGCAATGATACGGTGCAGAGACGGAGATCTACAGATGTCTGGCCAGCTTTTTGGTAATACTGTTTTTATGACATCAACGTTAAGTCCAAAACCCACAGAGGACATTGACTTTGCTGTTGGCGTAGCAGCTATGAATGAATTGAAGGAGAGCTTTCCAAATGCCATATATGCTGACTGCCACAATTGCTACCACAACGCAGGAGATTATGCCATCCTATCAGCCAACCCGAAGTTCTTCAACATCCTGAATGCTGCTAGAAAGCTGGGCAAATTACTGAAAAGAGAGAAGAAAAGGAAAATAAAGGCAGGTTATGCGCATGACCCAATGAGCAATTACTCATTAGAAGAAGGGATAGGGCCAACAGGCTTAAGGGTTCTTGTACTTAGTGTTGGCGGTATCAAAAACGCTTACATAATTTTTGATGCCAACAACATGGAGGTTGGTTTAAGGGATCGGATTATAGAGGCAGTTAGGAAGCTCGGCATAGATGATGCAGAGGTTATGACAACAGATTCACATATAGTAAATAATCTCAGAGGTGTCGAGAACCCTCTGGGCATGAAGATAGACACAGACGAGATTGTTAACCATGTTGTTGATACTGTTAGACGAGCATTGAATGACTTGGAAGAGGTTGAAGTTGGAGGCAAAACAGTAGAAGTTTCTGATATAGATGTTTTTGGTCCCCAAAAAGCAGCGGAGATTGTTGCCACCATAGACTCATTAGTTTCTGTGATGAAGATTGTGGGGCCCATTATTTTCATTTCTTCCTTATTTTTGGCATTTGTACTGCAGACATCTGTTATTGGGTGGTGATATGAGGATAGGTTTTTTCAGCGACACTTATTTCCCTGAGACAAACGGTGTTGTGATGAGCATAAATATCTTTGGCGGGGAATTGGTTAGAAGAGGCCATGAGGTTCATGTTATCTGTCCAAAGAGCGATAGGACAGAGGAAAGAGGCATGAAGATTCATTCTAGAAATGGCATTCCTTTTCTGCCTTATCCAGGTTATATAATTGCATTCCCTTGGGGGCCTGTTCCTGACTTGGATATAGTCCACGCACACGGCCCATTTACCATGGGCATACATGCCGTGCATACTGCGCATAAACAAAAGATTCCCTTGGTGGCCACTTTCCACACTATGCTTCCAGATTATGTCCATTACATAGCGCCTTATGGAAAGCGAATTATGTCCAGAGTAGCAGAAGCTTATTGCTATTGGCACTATTCATATTACGATAAGGTCATTGTTCCGAGCCATGTTATAAAGAGGAAGGTCAGCGCTTGGATAAAAAACGAGATAGAGGTAATACCAACAGGCACTGACACCAAGTTGTTTAGGCCCATAAGAAAGAGCATAGCCAGAAAGAAAATGAAGTTAGAAGCTTATGATAAGATTTATCTTTATCTTGGCAGGATAGGGATGGAGAAAAACATAGATGTGTTGCTGAAAGCTGCAAGGAAATTCCTAAAAAAGAACGACATACTTGTTATAGCAGGCAAGGGTCCGTGGGAAGCCGAAATGCACCGCCTCATCAAAAGATTAGGCATAGAGAAGCATGTTAGGTACTTGGGTTTCCTAGAGCGGGATATGGTTCCTTACTGTTATGCAGCTGCTGATGTTTTTATAACAGCCAGCGAAAGCGAGACACAGGGATTGGTTTTAACTGAAGCAATGGCTTGTGGCACTCCTGTTGTAGCAGCGAACGCATTGGCAATTCCAGAGATAGTTAAGGACGGTGTAAATGGTTATCTATTTCCCGCAGGGGATTATGAGGCTCTTGCAGAGATAATCTTGAAAAAGGAGTTTACTAAGTCAATGATAAAAGAAGCGTATAAAACAGCAAACGAGTTTTCAGTTGATAGCAGCGTGAGTAAGTTAGAGGCTTTATATAACAGCTTAATAGAATAGTCAGCTCTTGTTCCTCAGCAACTCTTCATATAACTTTATCAATTTTTTTGCTGTGTTCCTTATGTCTCTCTTCATGGCTTCTTTCTCTCCGTTTTTTACAACCTTTTTCCTGAAACTGTCGTCTTCCCATAGGTGTTTTAGCTTTGCCTTTAGCTCATCGTAGCTGTGGAAAGTATATCCTGTCTTCCCGTCTTTTATAAATTCCTTTATACAGGGTAGGTCAGTAGCTATGACTGCATTTTCTGTAATCATGGCCTCCAAAGCTACCAGGCCTTCTGTCTCGTCCGTACTGGGAAGCACGAAGACCTTGGCAGCGTGATATGCGCTTCTTAGCTCTTCTCTGGACAGCCTTCCAACGAATGTTGCCTCTGGATATTTTTCCTTTAGCTCATCTAGCATCGGACCTGTGCTGCAAAGCACTGCCTTTATTCCCAACTCCTTGCAAGCTTTTAGGAAGAATTCTGGTCTCTTCTCAGGAGAAGCCCTTATAACAGACAAGGCGAAGTCCTCTTTAACACCATATTTGCTTCTAAATAAATTTGGGTCACTATCTCCAAGCCAAAATTCAGCGTCTATGCCCGCAGAAGCAATGGTGACCGGCCTGTCTAGGCCATGCTTCCTAAAACGCTCCTCTGTTGCATGGGTTTGGCAGACCACATGGTCAAACTTGTTCATAAACGATATCAAGTAAGACCAGCCTAAAGGCTCTAAGAAGTTTAGGTGATACATTGAAAAAAAATGAGATGGGGCAGTATGGCTGGTTATGACTGTTGGCTTATTTTTTACTTTGCCTCCTATGAGACCTGCCCAACCAGCAGGATAAACGGTGTGAGAGTGGAATATATCCAAATCCTTTCCAAAGCTTGTGGGAAATAGTATTTCATATTTTGGCGCAGGCGGAAATGGGATTCTTGGATAGTGGTATACTTTGAAATTAGCTGGCTTATCAGAAGAAAACTTTTTAGCCCTTCCGCTCCCTGTGAACACTGTTACGTCAACACCCTCATTTGACAGGTAATATGCCAGGTTATGCACATGAACAGCCACGCCGTTCAATTGCGCATATGTGTCAGTAAACAACCCAACCCTCATCACAAAACACCCCTTAAATAATCAAAATAATACGACTCCATTCTCTTTGTTATCTTTTCCCAGTCAAAATATCTCTCTGCCCTTTTTCTGCCTTTTTTGCCCTCTCTTCTCGCCAGTTTTTTGTCGCTGAAATATTTTATCACCTCCTTTGCCACTGCTTTCTCGTTTTTTGGTGGTATTAGAGAACCAACCTCTCCAATAACTTCAGGAATTCCCCCAACAAATGTTCCTATGGGGACAGTTTCGCAAGACATTGCCTCTGTGAAGACAAGGCCAAATGGCTCGTATAGGGAAGGGAGCACGAAAACATCTGCTGCTGAATAATAGGCTATTAGCTCTTTCTCACTTATGAAATGAGTGATAAATATGACCTTGTCCTCCATATTTAATTCCTTAACCCTTCTTTTCAGCATGTGCTCTTCAGGACCTCTTCCTATGATAAGCGCCTTAAAATCTGGCTCTTCCTTTCTTATCTGTGGCAGTGAGTCAATTACATATTTTATTCCTTTTTGCGGCTGGAATCTAGCAACGGTTAGCATAAGGTTCTCACAGCCCAGCTCTTCCTTCACCTTATTCCTGACTTTGCGATACTTCTTGGTGTCTATGCCATTGTACAAAACCCTTGTCCTTGATTCAGGAAAGCCTTCAGGCACTGTAATTTGCAGCGTATACTCGCTGTTGCCTATTATCATATCAGCTGATTTCATGACTATCTTGCCTATGCTTTCGTCAAATAGTTGGCCAAGAGTATCTGTTATGAAATCTATTCCCACAGGTCTTGCATTGTGGAGAGTCAGAAAAAGAGGTATCTTGTAAATCCTTTTCCAAAAGATAACAGAATCATAGGACAGGAAGAACCTATTATGCAGGTGAATAAAGTCCGGCCTCTCTGATTTAAGTATTTTCCTTAACCTTCTCTGAAAGCCAAAAGGGATGTTGTATGGTGGAGGGAGAAAATATGGAAGTTTTCTTATCAGGAAGCTATTCAACCTATGGATATGGATGCCTTCAATCTCCTCTTCAAGAGGGTCATCTTCATTCCACTTTGATGCAATTATGTGAACATCGTGCTTTCTTGCCAATCTCCTGCTCAGCTCATACAAATATTTTTCAATACCTCCCATAAAAGGGTAGACAAAAGGGTCCACCATTAGTAAGGTTAACCTCTCCATATGCATCACAGTTTGAACTCCTCGTTCTCTATCAATGTCTCAAGCCCCATCTTCAGCGTTACTATTGCTCCCACAAAAACTATTAACCAATAAGATATTAATCTAAATATCGTTGTAAAGAGCGTTCCATCCACCAAGCCCGCTCCCATGGACATAAAGGATATCGACACTATTTCAAAAACACCTATGCCTCCTGGCAGTAAGCTGAGTAGGGAAGTCATCGTCACAGCGAGGTAGATAAACATGGCTGTGTAAACAGGAATGAAAATGCCAGAAGCTAGCATCACCATGAAAAAAGCCATTGAGACAAAGAAGTGCTGGAAAGACATCAGCAGACCATTCACTATAATCTTTTTTTTGTGCAGCAACGGGATTACTGAGGTGTGAAAGTTCAAAACAGTTTTGTCAGCCCATGCTCCAAGCAGCTCTGGTTTGAAATTCTCTTTCTTTGTTATATAATAAGCTATCTTTGCTGCAAACCTAGCGCCTTTGACAACAAGTTTCCTGCACATGTTTAGGTCTACTATAAGGTAAATAATGATGAGAAGAGAAAAAGCAAACAGGGCAAAGAGCACCATTATTATTACAAGGAGTGTGAAGTCATAAGCTCCTTTTATTACTACTGACAGAATCACAGTTATGGCAAATATGCTAAAACCGAAAAACCATGAAACTATCTGTGCCACGACTGTCGCAAATGCTTTTGAATACTCTACGCCTGCCTTTTCGTGCATCAAGTAAGCAATAGTAAATTCGCCGCCAGGGGCAATGTTTGGCAATACGTTGTCCACGAAAAAGCCAGCTAATGTTATCTTAAACATTTTTAGAAAGGAAATCTTTCCGCCTAAAAAATGAAGCAGCAGTTTAAGGTTTAGAGCGTATATATATGGAGACATAAACACAAAAAAAACCGCTGCTAGCAGGAAGAAGGGATTTAAGTGCTCTATTTTTAACAAGGCCTCTCTGGCTCCTGAGAGAGACATGAAAAGGACCAGTGCCAATAGCCACAGTGCGAACACTGCTGCCCACAGTTTCATTTTCTCTTTAAGCTTTCTTTCCTTCATGCTTAAATAAAAAGTAAAAGAATATAAAAAACAATAAGCCTATAACATATGGGGTTTACATGCCAAGCTTAAAGTGGGCCATAATAATTACATTCTTTATACTGTCGCTTATGCTCTCAGCTATATTCTGGTTAGCCATGTTCTTCTTCAGAGTTACAGGGCCTACATTGGTGCTCTCTACGTTTGCCTTTGTGGCTTTTATGATTTTCTTTCAGTGGCTCGTGGGGCCTTCAGTAATTAAGATGACAGCAAGGCTCAGGCCGTGTGAGGACAAAAAGATACTGCACATGGTTGAAAAGATTAGCAGGAAGACGGGAATTCCTATGCCAGATGTTTACATTGCTGACAGCAGAATACCAAATGCTTTTGCTTTTGGCAGGACCCAAAGCAGCTCTGCTATAGCTCTGCACAAGGGATTAATTGACAGCTTGAACGACAGCGAACTGGAAGCAGTTATAGCACATGAAATAGGACATATAAAGCACAGGGATGTAATTGTAATGACTCTGGCCTCTGCTCTTCCGCTAATATTGTATTATTTGATCTACTTTGGCAGTCTTTTTGCTTCTTCTAGAGACAATAGGGGAACTGTGAACTATCTTGGAGCTTGGTTAGGAGCAAGTGTGGCTCACTTTTTAGGCACCCTCATAGTGCTTTACCTTTCCAGAGTGAGAGAGTATTATGCTGACGAGCATTCTGCTTTGGTGACAAAGAGGCCTGATAGTCTCATATCTGCCCTTAGGAAAATAAGTCAAGGCATAAGAAGTAGCCCAGTTCCGAGAAGAGCAGGGAGAGAGGACATATTAAGAACATTCTACATAGAGAACCCTGCCATGGAGCTGTCTGGCTCCTCTCTCATGGAGTTGCTTATGACACATCCACCATTGGAAAAAAGGATAAAGGCATTGGAGAAGATAAAGAGAAAGCTTCTCTAATATGTTCTCAGCTCTCCTTCTATGAGCCTTTTGCTTACGCTTCTTATATTGTCTAATTCATCGTTCGCTATGTCAACAATCTCTTTTTCCAAGCTTTTGACCTTCACTCCTTCTTTCGGTGAGACTTTTACTGAAAGCTTTTTGGGTTGGTCTATGGGCCTTCCTATGCTTGACAATATGTCTACATATACCTCTTCTATGCCTTTTACTTCAGAGTATATTCTGTTTGAAAGCTCATCAGCCAAAACATTGTAGATTTTTCCAACGTGGTTTATTGGGTTTTTTCCACAAGCAGCCTCCAAGCTCATTGGCCTGTTCGGCGTTATCAAACCATTGCTTCTGTTGCCTCTTCCTACCATTCCGTCATCGCCCATCTCAGCACTCAGGCCAGTAACTGTGATATAGACACTGTCTGGATTGTCCTCATGGTCTGCAGTATTTATTGAAACCGATATGGAATCTGCCCTTTTCTTCTGCTCTTTATTTATTTCCTCACAGATGTTCAGCACATCTTCTTCTAGCTGTCTTTTCAGTGAAATGTATTCAGAAAGAGAAGAGACAAACTTGTCAACAAAAGCCACGCCCAAAGTAAATAAAAAGTCATTGCCATCTCTTAGTCCCATGACTTTTACGTCTTCTCCAATCCATGGGTGCTCTATCCTGTATTTCGGGCTATTAAGCGTTTCAGTTACTTTCAAAACCATTTCTTCAAGTCGGGAGTATGGAGCGTATCCAACACCAAAAGAGGTATCATTTGCCAAAGGAATATCTTTTTTATTTCTCTCAAAACAGCTCACTAAGTCATTGGAACCGTGAGAGAGATATGACTCTATTTCTATGTTCTCTACTTTTAGGTTGAACATATTGTTCTGCAAGTAATTCCTGCATGCTTTTATGGCGATTTCATCAACAGGAATCTCTTCTCCCCTGTATTCGCTGCTTGCTCTCCCTATTAATATGATTTTTATGGGTTTCATTATCTCTCCACCGCCAAACTCCGGTTTTGAGGCACCTGCAGCCAGTGCGATTTTGTCAACGTTGTGGTGCAGTACTTCACCAAAGCGTTTTATGTATTCCTTTGAGAGGGCTTTGCTGATTTCCTCTGCGAGAGCATCGCATATGGTGTCTGGATGCCCTATGCCCTTTCTCTCCACCATTTCTATTTCGTAATCCTCTATTAGAGGCCTTCCTGAGTGCTCCACTGATATATTTCTCATCTTAACACCTATATTCTAATTAGAATATTATCAGCTAACATTATAATGAAGAGAATAGAGATATTTTGAAAAAGCTCTTTTTTATACTTTTTGTGGTTCTAACAAAAACAAATCAGGCCGTGTGAAAAGCAATCTCTATGCGAACTTTATATCCTTTGGATTTTATTTCCTCTTCAATGCTGTTTTCTATGTAAGATTGCAGGTCCCTCATGTGGTGGGGCAAATGAATTAGCACATCTACAGCTTTTTCTTCCTCATTTACTTCTATTTGCTTTACTATTCCCAAGTCAACTATGTTCTTTCCGGTCTCTGGGTCCACTATCTCCCTAAGACAATCGGCAAATGCTTTTTCTTCCATAGTCATAAAAAAACAGCTGAGAATAAAAAGCTTAGAGGAAAAGCGTTATAATGCCAAGAACTATTGCAGCCCCAGCTAATAGGATTAATATCTTTATTACCTTTTCAGCCTCTTCTGTAGGAACTCCCAAGCCTCCCCCCAACTTGACCTTTGTTTTCTTTTCCTTCTTCTCCTTGCTTTCCTGCTTTATTCTTTTGAAGACTACCGGGGCCTCTCCTGTCTCTTTCTCTGCCTCCTTTTTCTTCGGAGCTTCCAGAGCTATGGCTTCCTCTTCTAAGTCCAAAGCCCTTTTTATCGCAGCTGGAACAAATTTTACTCCTCTGAGAGTGTCAACTTGGGCAGATAGGCCCATTTCCTTTAAGCGTTCATACTCTTCGTCAGTAATTGCTATTAGCTTGCCTTCCTGCACTTTCTTTGCCACCTGCTTCTCATAGTCTTTCTTCAGCATTATTGCCCTTGGCTTTTCCTCTTTTTCTTCCTTTTTTTCCTCTGAAATTTCAGCTTTCTTCTTTTTAGCTTTGGAGCTGATCTTCATAGGTCTTATGGTTCCTTTATCTCTCATCAATGCCAGGACGTCATCATAATACGCTTTACCCAGGGCCCTTTTTGAAGGTGGCAGTGGCAATCTTATTATGGCTTTGCTTCCAAGGGCTGTTTCTACCTCACCTTCGCTAACCTCAATGCCCTTTATCTCTTTGTGCTTCTCCAAGAACTCTCTGGCCTTTTCAGGTCTCACATACAGCTTTAAGTAGAGCTTCCCGTTTTTCTTGTATGCTATCTTGCTCGCAGCTCCCATCCAGTCCTCGCCCATAACGCTCTTTTTCAGCAGGTATCTGCTGTCCTCTGTTTCAAACTCCAACTTTGACCTTGACCTCTTTCTTGACCACTCCGAAGTACTTGACTTAAAGCGCTTGAACATGGCCCCAGTAGCATCTCCAAGGACGCCAAAGCGTTTTGCGATATCTCTTGTCGTGTATTTCCTTCCATCGCTTGTTTCAACCACTAGCATTTCATTTCCCTTTTCCTTGATTGTTTTGGCTGTCTTCTCATCTATTTCCACCATTTTCCTTTCCTTCACCAGTTTTTCTGTCCACTTGTCAACTATTTTCTTTTTTTCTTCCTCTGAGGCTTTTTCAAACTTTTCTAAAAATCGCCCCAGCTCTGTCTTCTTTTCTTTTGCTTTGCTCTGCTTCCTGGCGGGATGTTTATCTGTGTTTCTTTCTTTCCTTTCTTCCATTATTTTATTTATTCCCTTGCCGAGAGCAGCTTTTTTAGGCATCATCTCACCTGAAATATTATTGCAATCGCATATATATAAACATTCCTGAGACTAAAAAGGTTTGGGAAATATATAAAACTTGGCAAAGCGTCAGGAAAAGCTGATGAGTGAAATAAAGCCCCAAGGTTATGGTCTTCAACCTAAGCTTTTTTCTGTGAAAACTATGGAAAAAGCTTAAGCAAAAAAAGCAAAAATAAGCTTTTTTCTGTGATAACTGTGAAAAAAGCTTGCAAAAATGGGCCAGGAGGGATTTGAACCCTCGACCTCCCGGTTATCAGCCGGGTGCTCCAACCAGACTAAGCTACTGGCCCTGAAAATATGGAAGATATTAGGCAGCAGTAGTTATTTAAACCTAACCCAATCAAACAATGTTGAAATCATCGTCCCTTGGTGCTTTTTTCTTCTTGCCTATTTTATAAGAAAACAATGTTTTCTCTTCGTCTGCCTCGTACTCTGCTAAAACCTTTCCTGACTTTGTCCTTATTTTTGGGGCAGCCTTCCTTTTTCTCTTTGGCAGTTTTGGAAGTGAAAAGCTTTTGAAAGGTGATTTCGAGGAAGCCTTGCTTATAGGATACTTACTTCTACCAAAGAGAGCCTTGATTTTGTTCAAAAATTCCTTTACGCTGTCAAGCACGTCCATTAGCAAGGCCCTCTTAAAGAAGTACAGCAGCACGATTACTACTGCAAACGAAGCAATGCCCCCAGCTGCAACGTATATGGTGGAATCACCAGCTGCCTTTTCTTTCTGTGCAGGCGTGTAGCAGCTGCAGTCACTTATGTTTAACACCTGCTCTTCTGGACAGACGGTGTCCAGACACTTAAAGACGCATTCGCAGTTTTCATTGACCTCGTATCCTTCTGGGCACTCCACGTCGCAAGCTGCTGTTGTCTCTTCAATGCTTTCCGTGGATACAACAGAGGGTTGGCTTTCATCCATAAATTCATCCTTGTCTTCTACCAAGTTCACAGTGTAATTTACCTCTGCCTTTGATTTGGCTTTGACATCCAATGTCCACTCCAGCACAGGGTCGGCTTCAATCACTGTTGGCACGTTGTTGTCAAAAACAATATAACTAACATTGGGAGCTATGTCTTTCGGCACAGTCTCGCGTATCTTTGTTCTCTTTGTTGTGGAAAGAGGGTTGTAAACAGAGAGCGAGACGATTGTTTTATTGCTAGGAGTATCAAGGAAGTACCTTCTCACAGAAACCTTATTGCTCGGGCGCGGTTTCTCCTTAACCTCTATTGTTATCTCCTTATCAAAGTATATCTTATCCTTGTTGTTATTTGCCCCCCTTATAATCACAGTGTAATTGCCAGGTCTTGTGTATTCATCTGTCGTGTAATTAAATGAGTACTGCTTTACTTCTCCTCCGGATACAGAAACACTCCTTTTCCCTTGGAATACTTTTATTATATTATAGTCCTGCTCAACAAAGATATAAACAGCCCTGCCTGTGCTTAGGGTGTTTTCTATTGTTAGAGAGATTGTCTTGTTTTTACCTGCTTCTGCCACCACCTTGCTTACGCCAACAGCAGATATGCCAGGCACTTGCTCAGAACCGCTGCTTTCACTGCTGCCAGCAGAGCTAGAACTGCTACCTGTGTTGTCATTCGTGCTTGACTCGCTTATGGTAAATTTATTTGTGAAGTTTTTGCTTCCAACAAGGCCCCAAACACCATCCACATCAACCATGGCATCATATGTTCCAGCATCAGGTATCGAGCAGCTGGTGAGTGTCTTTGAAGAGCTGCCGCTTATGCTTCCCGCGCATGCACTGTAACCTATTTCATAATAAACAGTGACTGTGCCATAGACATAAGCATTAACAGAGGAGCCATTGCAACTTATGTTATATCTTATCCCACTAACTGTCGTGCTAAAGCTTTCTCCCTCCGTGGCTGAAGCAGATGACACGCTTCCTATGACAATATTGCTTTCCAATGTGCTGTTTCTGAGCACTGGAACCTTTGAGAGCTCGGTTATGCTTCCCTTCCTGCTCTGGTTATCTGTTAAGCTTATTGTAATATTATACAGGCCACCACCATTTACACCATTTACATCAAGCTGGCTTGCGTTAAACTCGCAGTACATGGACGTGCTGCTGTTGTCAAAAACTCTGCTTGTTATACTTTTCAATACTCCCTTTCTCCAGGACAGCGTGCAATTGCTCTTGTTGACCGTGTGCTGCAGGCTGCTCCATGAGATATATCCAAATGTCATGACCCTTGCCTTGAAGAAAACCTTTAACTTGGCATCTTTATCCCCAAGGTCCCCACTGTAGTATGTCTCTGTTATCTTTCCTGTGTCAGGCCCCACATAGCTTATATTCAGCATGGGCTCATAGAAGTATAAGATAACAGCATCTGAATAAGACTGGTTCTTTGATGACTTCACGCTTATGTTAACAGTTGTGTTCCCAGAATACGAGGATGAGACACTTATATTTACTGTGATGTTTTTACTTTCGCTTTTGTTTAACCGGATAGACACAGTGCTTGTGTTTGAGCTTAAACCAGCGCCAGGGCTTACTGACAGCGTATAGGAAGAAGCGTTATTTCCAACATTGCTCACAGTCAAAAGCACGGAAATATTTGCTTGGGGTATGCTGAAGTTTTTGTAGACCGTCTTGTTTGCAGAGACGCTAACATTGTACTCCTCCTTCATAGTAAGAGAAAATGAACTGCTGTTCGTGCTTGGATCGTAGCTTATTGGCAGCTTGTTAGAGCCACTCAAATAGCTGAAGTTCAGAAGCACGAGAGTGCTGTTTCCTCCGCCAATACTGCTGTTTAGGTGGCCATCCACGTAGAAATACCTTGAATTATGTGCCTGCAGTTCAAATGTTATACTGGTTCCCCAGCCACTGCTGTCGTTTAGGTAGATTGGCCAGTCATCCGTATTTCTTAACTCGACCGTTACATTGTAATTGACATTGCCTGTATTGTTTATTAAAACAGGGTGGTGTAGGTAGCCCATTGGCACATTGGCATTGTTGGCAGTTATGCTGACATTTGATTGTGCTCTCACATATACATTGATAACGGTACTCGTTCCTTGGTGTTTGTAGCTGTCATTTGCCTTTACTGTTATGTTATAGTACCCTGGGTGCTCTTTTGAGGTGTCCCAGTCATATGAACATGTTAAGTTCCATATATGAACGTTGTGTGAACAGTCCTCACTGGCGTCTATTAATTGCCAGCCAGTACCAAAGTTAATCATTATCGTATCGTTAAGAAGATTATAATCACTCACTGTGAAGTTTACCTTGCTGCTTATGCCGGAGACATTGCTGCCATTGCCAGGTGCTGTTATGTTCACTGCTGGGGCATCATTGTCAATTGTGATGTTTGTTGTGTTGAACACTGGACCATTGCCTGCTTTGTCTTTTTTTACCCATATGCTTATATTGTAGCAGCCGTCGTCAAATTCAGTTGTGTCTATGGTTTTATAGAAAATATTGGCGCTGTCATTTGACATGTTAAGGTGAGAGCCGTAATTTGAGTAATAATATTGGTCGCTTGCATTATCGCATGGTGTTACATCCATCTGAACATTGTCTTCATTGCTTGGTAGCCCTGAGAGGTTTTCTGATATTCTCACAGTTACGTTATATGTTCCATTTATGTGGCTGCCAGCAGTCGGCTGCTGGAAAATTATGATTGGGTCTTTGTTGTCAATGCCTATAAACCACGTTACGAATGCCCTATTGCTTGAAGCGTCCGTGACAGTTATATTAAAGTAATAACTGCCATCGCTAACACTCTGCGTGATTGGATATGCATTCCACTTTCCATTATTGTTGTCACCACTGTACCTGTTCATCCCAAAGCTTTGCAGTTCATCTGCAGGATTGCTGCCATTTGCGATGTAAAGCACTGCAGAGCTTATGCCGTAGCCCACATCAGTCAGGCTCACGTTTACCGTGACTCCGTCTGATATATACGTGAAATTATTATACCAAACAGTTAGGTTGTATAGGGTTTGAGCATATGTCATAAACAGCGTGCCTGTGTTTATCTCTGGAGCTTTGGTGTCAAGGACATCTATGCTGAAGTTCTTGAACACAGACGAACCGTTCGTATCATAGTCAAAGTAGCTAAGGTTATAGTCGTGGTGATATTCTCCTATGTAAACTTTGAACACCACTGTAACACTCTTATTTGGTGCCAATCCCAGCAAGGTGGTATTGCTGGATGCGTTTACAGTGCAGTTCATAGCAGGCATATCCCTGAACATTCCAATATCGCAGCTGACATTTTCACTGCTTGGGCCAGCCAGAAATTCAGAAAAATTACACTCATTTGGATTGCTGAAATTCGCCAATGTAAGGTTAAACTTAGTTATGTTATCATCAGAGCTTGCGTTATTCTCAATAGTGATTTGCAAGGTGTGAAATCCTGTGTCGTTTACAGTGCTTTGGTTTAGGGTTACAATAGCAACATGTGAAGATACGGTGCTTTGGGCTATAAAAACAAAAAAGAGAGCTATAAGGAAAATATACTTAATTTTCATATATATCGCCTTTATATATGCTGTTCATTTATTTATAATTTTCTAAAATAGACTGCCAATATCTTTTTATTCACATACTGTTTTTATGAGCTGTGAGGGATAGGTGAATGACGAAATTAGAGAAGATTAAGCTAAAGAACTTCAAGTCCTTCCGAAATGTAAGCATACCTCTGGCCATGGGCCATACAACAATTGTTGGACCCAATGGCTCTGGAAAAAGCAATATCCTTGATGCGATTTGCTTTGTTCTTGGAACTACTTCTATGAAAGCATTAAGGGCAACGCGCTTGACAGATTTAGTAAATCACAATTCTAAGGATGGCACAGCCGAGGTTACGATAAGCATAAGAGACGACGGGGGAGAGAGATTTGATATAACTCGCATCATAGACAAGGGAGGAAGTAGCATCTTCAAGGTTAACGGAAAGAGGACAACTATGAAAGATGTTGAAGAGTTGCTGTCAAGGATGGGCATACATCCTGATGGGCATAACATCATTATGCAGGGAGATGTGACAAGGTTCATAAAGATGACCCCACTCCAGAGAAGGCAAATAATAGATGAAATAAGCGGTATAGCAGAATATGAGGAGAAAAAGCAGGAGGCTATGAAGGAGCTGGAGAAGGTTCAAACAAAGATAAAGGAAGCTGAAATAGTGTTAAGCGAAAGGAAATCGTACCTAAGAATCCTTGAGAGCGAGAGGCGGGAAGCCAAAAGGTATCAGGACTTGCAAGAGAAAAGAAAAGTGTACAAGGCCAGCATTTTGAGGATAGAAGTTGAAAAAGCTGAAAAAAGGTTTAAGAGAATTATAGAGAAAATCAGCAAGCTGGAGGGGGAGATTTCTGCCATAGATGAAAAGAAAAAAGCTTTAACTGAGAAGTTAAAGCAGTTAGAGGAGGAATACAATAAGATAACAGACCAGATTTTTAAGGAGGGAGACAAGAGACAAGCAGATGTGTCAGCAGAAATAGAGCAGATAAAAGGCAGCATAGCAATGTTAGACGGCAGGATAAGAGCCATAAGGGAAAGCTTGGAAAATGAGCAGGCAAGGAAGGAGAAGCTTTTGTCTGAATATTCTTCTCTGGGAAACCAGCTGGCAGCTAAAGAGAAGGAAATTGAAAAGATAATATTAGAGATAGATGAAGTGACAAGGGACTTAAACGAGTGTAAAAAAGAGCTTGAAGAGTTGGGTGAAGCTGAAGATTTATCAAAGCTGATTGATAATGTTTACTCTGAGATTGACAAGCTTAATGCGGAGATAGAGAAGAAAAAAGAAGCCTTATATAAAACTGAGATAGCAGTGAAGACCATAACAGAGAGGATAAAGCTTAAAAAAGCTATTCTGGAAGATTATAACGCTAAGGACAGCAGAAAAAAACTGGCTGAAATTGAGGACAGGATAAGAAAGTACTCAAAAACAAAGGAAGAATGTAAGAAAGACATTTTATCTTTTGAAAACAAATTAAAGGAGCTTTACAGCGAGGAGAAGGAGCTTGATAAGGAGCTTAAGCAAAAAGAAAGCAAGCTTTCAGAGCTAATACAAAAAAAGGCAGCTCTTGAGAGCAAGATATCTGTTCTTAAGAATATTAGCGGTCTCTCCCAGACAGCAGAGGAGATAAAAAAAGCAGGCTTAAAAGGCATATTGGGCACCATTGCAGAGTTGTGTAATTACGGCACTAAATACAGTAAGGCAATAGAAACTGCGGCAGGGCCGAGAATGTTTTACATTGTCACGCAGAGCACAGAAGATGCAATAAATGCTGTTAAATACCTCAAATCAAAAAAATTGGGAAGGGCCACCTTTATCCCTCTTGACAAAATAAAAGCAAGAGACATGCATTCTTCTGTTAAAAGCCTGCTCAAGCACCCAAAGGCCCTTGACCTGGCAGTCAAGCTTATTACTTATGACAAAAAATATGAAAACGCAATGAAATATGTTTTTGGGGACACTCTTGTTGTTAAAGACATAGAGGCAGTTAAAGAGATCGGCCTGGGAAAGATCCGCATGGTGACACTTGATGGAGACCTTGCGTCAGAGCAAGGAGTCATAAGCGGAGGCTTTAGCAAGGGCTTGGGTATCTCTGATGTGAAGCAGCTGGATGATTTGAAGGCTCTGATAAAAGATTATGAAAATGCAAAGAAGCTTCTGATGAGGCGCTTGGAGGAGCTTAGGGAGAAGCAGTCAGAACTTCGCTCCAAAAAGAGCTCCTCTGAGTTAAAGATGAAGGAAGCTGACGTTATGCTGAAGGAGTGGCAGAGGCGCTTTAGCGAGCAGAGCAAGGTTCTCAAGTCAGGAGAAAGGCAAAGCATGAGCATTCTAAAAGAGCTTAAGGGCATGGAGGAGGCTTTAATTGAAAAGGAAAGGCAAAAAGGCGAGATTGAAAAAGAGTTAGACGAGCTTATTGAGAAAAGAAACGCTATGAAGCAGGAGCTCAGCTCGTACGAAAAGTCTGAGGAAGCAGAAAGAGTGAAGCAATTAAAACAAAGATATGAGGAATTAAAAAATAAGAAAACAGAACTTGAGCTGCAGAAAAAAAGCATTGAGACCGAAGCAGAAAGGGTGCTTTTGAAAAGCAGGGAGGAAGTCAAACTGCAGATCTCGGAGATAGATGAGAGGATAAAGAAAATGACAGAGGAATTGGAGAGAAACAGCAAAGAGCGCAATGACCTTATAAGAGTACAGAAGGAAAAGGAAATAATCGCAAGGAAGCTTGCCAGCTCCATGACCGAGCTTTACGAAGCGAGGAGCAAGATTGAAACTGAGAGGTCTAAGCTAAATGAGGAGATGATAAGGTTAGAAAGCAAACGGGAGAGCTTATCTGAAAAGCTGAGCGAAGCTAAGGTCAATAAGGCAAACATTGAAACTGAGTACTTTAATCTTAAAAACCAGCTGTCTTCATATAAGGACGTAGAGTTTATCACAGACAAGAAAGAGGAGCAGCTGCAGAGACAGTTGATTGTCATTGAAAGGGAAATGTCCGAGATGGGCTATGTTAACATGAAGGCAATTGAGAAGTACGAAGAGTACGCAAGAGAGGTTAAGGAGATAGAAGAAAAAGCGAAAAAATTGAGGGAGGAAAAAGACAGCATCTTAAAGCTGATGAATGAGATAGAAAAGAGAAAGATTGATGCTTTCATGAAAGCCTTTGAAGCACTCAACAAGAATTTCAACAGGTACTTTAAGGAATTTTATCCAGAAAAAGGCTCATACGCAAGCATCGAGCTAGACAACAAGGAGAAGCCCTTGGAGAGCGGGCTGCTTCTCTCTGCATCCCCGGCTGGAAAGAAGATGAAGCACATAGAGGCCATGAGTGGTGGGGAAAAGACAGTAACGGCGTTGGCATTTCTTTTTGCTATTCAGGCATATAACCCATCACCTTTCTATGTTCTGGACGAGGCAGACGCAGCACTGGACCCAGCCAACAGCCAGAGAGTGGCCAGGATGATAAAGAAATTCTCGCGTGAAACCCAGATAATAACAATAACACATAACAGGTACATAATTGAAGAGGCCGACCAGATAATAGGCGTTCACATGAGCAAGGACGGCTCAAGTTTGATAGAGCTTGACATGAAAGCGTATGTAGGGGATGCTAAGGAGAAAAGCACTGAAGCAACATAAATCTTAAATATGTATAACCTGTTATAGAAGTGGTGGTATCTTGCAGCTCTTTGATTTTGAAAGCAAATATGCATCTGATGTTGCCGAGATGATAAACACAGCCAGGTGGAAGGAAAGGCTATTTACAAACCCGCAGTATCATGTTACTCCTGACAGCTTGGTAGAGTACATAAAAGACAAGAAAAAGAACTGCAAGCAGTATTGGATGCTCATTGCCATAGAAAAAGGAAAGGTTATAGGCTACATTGACTTTGAAATTACAAATAATAACGAAGGCCTATTGAGAGGCATATATCTGAAGCACAACTACAGGAACAAAGGAATAGGCAGAAAGATGATTGCAGAGGCAGAGAGATTGCTGAAAAACAATGGTTGCAATGTTATTTACGCTTATATCTTTGAGGATAATGCTGATGCCATACGCTTCCTGGAGAGGCAAGGCTATCTTTATCAGAAAGCAGAGAAACACAGCTCAAGGAATAAGAAATACATAGTTATGAAAAAAGAAATAATTTACTGAGGCGAGTTGATGGACTACAATATTATTATAATAGGAGGAGGACCTGCTGGCATCACTACTGCCCTCACAGCAAAACTGTACTACAAAGACAAAAGAATATTGCTCATAAAAAGCATTGAAAAGGGAGTAATTCCATGTGCAATTCCATACACATTTAAAACAATAAAGCCAGATGAAGATGCTCTTAGTACAGAAGGTCTTGAAAAAGAGGGAATAGATGTTCTGGTTGACGAGGTGGTTCATGTTGACCGTGAGAGGAAGGAAGTTATAACCAAGGCAGATAGGCATTTTACATATGACAAGCTTGTTCTTGCAACTGGCTCAAAGGCAGCGAAATTACCAATAGAGGGAATAGAGAAAGAAGGCATATTTACAATAAGAAAAGACATGGATTACCTTAAGATGCTCCGTGAGGAGGTATACAAGGCAAACGATGTAGTTATAATAGGTGGAGGTTTCATAGGCGTTGAGATGGCTGATGAGCTATCCCACCTAGATGGCTTAAACGTGACTATCGTAGAGCTGCTTCCTGAAATTTTGCCCCTTTCATTTGACTCAGAGTTTTCAAGAGTGGCGCATGAGATACTCAGCTCCCAGGGAGTAAACATAATAACAGGCAGCTCTGCAAAACGTTTCAATGGAGGAGAGAGGGTTGAGTCAGTGCTGCTTTCTGATGGCAGGGAGATTCCAGCACAGGTGGTTATCATAGGGGTTGGAGCTAGACCAAATGCAGATTTGGCCAAAGACATAGGACTCAATGTAAACAAGGGCATAGTGGTGGACAAGTATATGAGAAGCTCTGATAAAGACATATTTGCCGTCGGAGACTGCGCAGAAAAAAAGGACTTTTTGACAGGAAAGACGCTGAACGTGCTTCTGGCGTCTACTGCCTGTGCAGAAGCCAGGATAGCTGCTGCTAACCTCTTTGCAGTAAAAGCTTTGAGAGAGAATAAAGGAACTGTTGCTGCTTATTCGACAAAGATAGGAGACAAAACCTTTGCAGCTGCAGGCCTGATAGAGAAGCTTGCAGAGAAACAAAACATAGACATTGTTGTCGGGAAGGCAGAGGTTTTTAATAGGCATCCTTCCAAGTTGCCAGGCAGTTCAAAGACAGTGCTAAAACTTTTGTTCTCAAAGCAATCAGCTGACTTGCTGGGAGCAGAGCTTATGGGAGATTCAAGCGCAGCTGAATTAATAAACATCCTGAGCTTGGCAATACAAAGATCGGTTAAGCTATATGACCTAGAGAGAATGCAGTTTGCGACACATCCAAAGTTAACTGCCTCTCCAGTGGCTTATCCAATAGTGAAGGCCGCTCAAGACGCTTTGGCAAAGCTTAATAGTTCCTGAACATCAGTTCAAATTTCTTTTCAATCCTTCTCTTTGTGATGCCAGAGACACCAAAGAGTGCAAACCCTCCGATTATAATCAATATGAAAACTAGCTTTATGCTTTCATATCCTCCGAGAGGCGTTTCAGTGCTGAAATTCGGTATGATGTCTATGAGAACAAAAAGAAAGAGCGAGCTTATAATCAGTATCAAGTAAGTGATTTCATTGCTTATCTCTTTTAAATACTCTACAAGAAGGTATTCGTAAGCTTCAACCTCTTTTACTTCTTTCTCAAGCTTTTGTATTTTGCTTTCTTTCTTAATAGCTCTCACCATACACTTAGCTAAGGCGCTACGGATATAAAAATGTGGGGGTTAGCCGAAGAGGCTTGCAAGACCCCCTGCTGCTTCCTCTTCAGTTTTTTCCTCTTTCTTTTCCTCTTTCTTCTCAGCTTTGCTCTCTGCTGGGCTTGCAGGAGCTGCTGCAGGAGCGCTTGCCACTGGCACTCCTTTTTCTATTGCCTCGTCTATGTTTACTCCCTCAAGAGCAGCTATGAGTGCTTTGACTCTTGCCTCGTCAACTTTTATTCCCGCGCCTTCCAAAACCTTCTTAACATTTTCTTCTGTTATGTCTTTTTTCGCAGAGTGCAAAAGCAATGCTGCATACACATACTCCATTTCAAATACCTCCGTTAACATTATTTTCCATATCCTTTGCTCTCAAGCAGGCTCATCAGCGCCTTTCCCCTGCTGCCGTATTTACTGAGTATTGCTTCCATACTCTGTTTGGTAAATATCTCTGCGTTTATGGCTAATGAGAGCGCTTTGCTGTGGGCCTGTGTGAGCATAATCTCAACAACATCTTTTGTTGGATATCCTATGTTAAATGCCAAGCTGAGTGCCTCTTTATATGCTTTTGTTACATCATTGAAGAGTTTTTCCTCATCTATATCCAGCACCTCAGCTGGATAAACAACGCCATCTTGATAAAAGGCCTTAACATGTAACCATATTTCGACAGGCTTTATTCCCAGCTTATTTAGCGCGTTTGCCACCTCTTTGCTTATAACATCACCTGCCTTTGCTACAGTGCTGTCTTTTGTTATCACTATCTTTCCTTTGTCAAGCTTTACATCTATTTTTGCCATCTTTAGCTCTGTTAGTGCTGGTCCAGCAGGTATGTCTGTTTCGCCAGCAGGCACCACTATGTCCTTCTCTGCTATCATGCCTTCCTTAGCAGATGCCCTGCTCTTGTTTTCTTTGAGGGACCTAGACAACTTAAACGGGTCCTCGGAAGAAAAGATCAGGCCAACAGGGCCCTCCACATATCTCTCAAATTCCTTGTTTTTGTCAATCCCACTCTCTTCAATTGCTCTTTGAATAATGCTTTTTTTAGTAACAACTATCTCTGCCTTGCCTCTGAGCTTCTTTCTTATCTCCTGAAACTGCTGGCTGGGCAATTTTTTTATGTCAATTATTCCAACAACAGGGCTGTTTCTTATTTTTTCCGCTATCTCTTTCACCTTATCTTTCTTCCACTGCTTTACGTGGTCATCTCCATCTCTTTTAACCATTTACTCCACCTTCACGCTTGGTCCCATGCTGGTTTTTACATATATGCTTCTTATGTTTCCCTCTTTATTCGGAAGTTTTTCTTTTATTGCGTTTATCACAGTCATAGCATTCTCGCCCAAATCCTCATCAGACATCTCCTCGCTTCCTATGACTGTATGAATAGTAGGCAAGTATTTGCCTTTGCTTTTTATTCTAACAGTTTTTCTCATCCTTTCAATTATCCCCTCTAACTTTGCATTTGGAGGCACTGGCTTGGGCATCTTGTTTCTCGGTCCTAAAACCTGCCCTAAGCTCCTGCCCACAAGAGGCATCAGCTTTGCAGAAGCAATAAAGAATTTATACTTACTGGCAAGCTTTTTTGCCTCTCTTTTGTTTTTGCCCAATTTCTCCAGCTCTGCCTGAGTTATCACTTTATCTGCATGCTTTTTTGCTTCAGGCAATAAGTCATCGTCAGCGATTACCACACCCTCAACTTTCTTGCCCAAGCCCTTTGGCAACACTATTTCCAGGTTCAACCTGTTTTCAACCTTACTGAAGTCTATGCCCTTAAAGTTTATTATCAAGTCTATGGACTGAACGAAGTTTCTTTTCTTAGACTTCTCTTTCGCCTCTTTAATTGCTTTGATAATATCCATAAAAGCCCCTCCTACCAAGGTGCGATGCACCCAGGTAGTGCTTGGGAGATGTAAATATTCTCCTTCAGCTCATATTTAAACTTTACCTCTTTTTCTTCTTTTCCTTTTTTTCCTCTGCTTCCTCTTTCTTTTCTTTTACATACTTAGACATCCTTGCCTTTTTCTCCTCTTCACTCAGCTCTTTTAGAGCTTCTTTTCCCTCTAATTTTGCATCATACTTGCCTTCATCAACTTCCTTCTGCACCTCTCTTGGGTCTTTTCCGTCTACTAAGATTCCCATCGTAACGCAGGTTCCTATCACTTCCTTGAGCCTCGCCCTTGCGCTTTTCCCGTGAAGCGCGTCTTTTTTCATGAAGCTTATCTTTATCAGCTCGTCAATGCTTATGTCTCCAACCTTTTCATCCTTTGCTTTTCCAGAGCCTTTTTCTATGCCAAGCTCTTTCTTTATGAGGGCACTTGTTGGAGGCGTTCCAACCTCAATTCGGAATGTTTTTTTCACAGTGTCAACAATAATCTTGACAGGCACCGTAACACCTGCGAAGCTCGCAGTTTTTTTATTTATTTCCGCAACTACCTCGCCTGCATTTATGCCTAACGGGCCTAATGCAGGTCCTATTGGTGGTCCTGCACTTGCCTTGCCTCCTTCAATAAGTGCATTTATTATCTTTTCAGTCATTTTTCCTCCTCCTTTTCAGAACTCGCTATTAGCCTCACATTTGAAGCATCAACCGTTATTGGGATAGGCACAGCTGCTTCTATTATCTCAACAGTAACTTTTTCCTTTCCTTCATCAACGCGTATTACCTTTGCCTTTTCACCTTTGAAAGCGCCTGATGTTAGTTCTACAATGTCTCCCCTTTCAATGCCTTTGGTAAGTGATTTTGTTTCAAAGAAATGCTCTAATTCCTCTGACTTTATTGCTCCTGCGATTACCCCCTTTATGTGAGGCACCCTGTATGTCAATTTTCTGACCTCTGCTTCATTGGCAGCCTCGACAATTATATATCCCCTAAGGCCGTCTATAATGCTTATTGAGTAAATGTCCTCCTTTTCCTTTTTCATCTTCGTTTTTAGCGCTTCTGCTACTACCTTCTCCTGCCCTATTGTTACTCTAACACCAAATAACATGGCTCTCCTCTCACATGAATACTTTAATGGACTGTATGATGTACCCAATTATTCCCAGAAGGATTATTCCAAGACCCGTTACCTTGGCTACAAACCAGTACTCCTCTTTCTTTGGTTTTTTTAGCAATCTCAATAATCTAAGCACATCATTGATGAAAGCTTTTACCTTAAAACTAAAACGAGACGCGCTAAATTTCATCTGCTATCACTTTTTGATGTATTTTATATCTAAGTCAGGCCCTTCTCCTTCTGCATAGTTTGCTTCTAAGTAAGGAATATGCCCTCCGGATATTAATATCATTGCTTGTATGCTGTTTTTAGGTAGTTCTTCGTTTATCATTGCCCCCCAAATTATGTGCGCATTTTTGTGTATCTTGCTGGCAACAGCTTCACAGATGATTTCAGCTTCTTTCAATGTCATGTCAGGGCCACCAACAACGTTGACCAATGCCCTTTTTGCCTCTGAGATATCCACATCAAGCAGCGGAGAGTTCAAAGCCTCCTCTACTGCCTCCAAAGCTCTTGCCTCACCTGTGCTGCCGCTCTCTGATTCTCCAAGGCCTATCATAGCTGCACCGCCGTTTGAGAGTATTGTCCTCACATCTGCAAAGTCAAGGTTCACAAGACCTGGCTTTGTTATCATTTCTGTTATCCCCTTAACTGCGTTTGTTAGCACCTCATCCGCTACCTTGAAAGCAGCGTTCAGTGGAAGCTCTGGCACTATTTCAAGTAATTTGTCATTAGGGATTACTATAACTGTGTCTGCCTCTTTCTTCAAGCTCTGCAGGCCCTCAAGTGCGTTTTCCATCCTCTGTCTTCCCTCAACAGAGAATGGAAGCGTGACAACACCAACCGTTAAGGCACCGTTTTCCTTTGCTATTTGCGCAATCACAGGAGCGCTTCCTGTGCCAGTTCCGCCTCCTAGACCGCATGTGATAAACACCATATTGCTTCCTCTGACTATCTCCTCTATATCCTCTGTGCTCTCCTTAGCAGCTGCCTCTCCTATCTGTGGATCGCTGCCAGCTCCCAAGCCCTTTGTCAACTGCTTTCCTATTAACAGTTTTTTGTCAGCTTTTGTTATTAGCAAGTGCTGTGCATCAGTGTTTACAGCAATAAGTTCAGCGCCTTGTATGCCTACCTCGCTCATCCGCTGCAGCGTGTTGTTTCCAGAACCGCCAGTTCCTATCACCTTTATTTTTGCCTGGCCTTCCTTAAGCATTTCCATTAGCTCTTCATCAGTCATTATGCCTTTCTTTCCTTTTAGGTTTATGAAGCCTGCATCACTATTGGTTTTCTTTATTTGCTTTTTTTCTTTGCTCATGTTTTCGAGTGATTTCTTTACTATGGTCTTCAAACAAAAGCCCCCTAAAATTTAGTAAAAACGCTGCTTATTATGTAATTTTTATAGTATATAAATACTACGCTGTTCTAAAGAGCAACGTTTAAAATAATATGTGCAGAAAGATATAAATATATATGAAGCTGGAGTGGCAGAGTGGCAATGCGCTGGTCTCGAAAACCAGTGCCCTTCGGGGCTTGTGGGTTCGAATCCCACCTCCAGCGCTATGCGCAGAAAACACTCGCTCAGAAGAGCAGAACTCTTTGAGGAGCTGCAGGCAATCAAGAAGCTGAAAAAGATAGAAGATGCTGAGAGAAAAAAGGCAAAGTCAGAGTGGAGAAAAAAGTGGGACAGAAAATCAAGAGGCAAGAAGAAAAAGATATTTGTTCTCGTTTTCCCGCTGATGCACTCTGGGAAGCACAGCAGGGCTGAAAGAGATTGGATGAGAAAAGTCTATGAGAGCGATGTCAAAAAAGTGCTTAATGACAAGAATGCGCGTTTGCTGCTTTTAGTTGAACCAGAAAACTTGAAGCAGTTTTCTGGCAAAAGCAAGCGAATGCTTTTGGAATTAGAAAAAGAAGGGAGGTTATTTTTCCTGCGTGAACCGCTGCCAAAAGATTTGATGGAGGGGGACAGGAAGCTGATAGTTAGGGGCGAAAGGGCAGATTTATGCGCACCAAACATTGCAGGGCACTTGACCAGGAGGCTTGGTCTTAAGCTGGAGGATGTCAGGATAGAATTGGAAGACAGCTTCCTATTTGACGAGTCAAGGAAAGACCACAAGGTAACTATTGACTCAGATACTGCTCTCTCATCCTTTTTAGAGGGTTACAGGCCAGGTAAATATATCTTTGGGTATAATGAGGAAAAGGACAAAGCATTATATGCTGCTCATTATGACAAGAGGGCAAAGAGGAGGTTTTTGAGATTTAACTTTGTTTTAAGGGAAGAGCTTGACAAGGACGTTAAGGAATTAAGGCCACTGTGGCGCAAGATTTTTAAGTTGTCAAAAGAGAAGAAGCGCTTGAAAATGGAAGAGCATAAAGAAAAGCTCTGGGAAGCAAGCGAGAAGCAATAATCATATTAAAGTAGAAGGCTTTTTAGAATGGGGTGTGTCTGTGGGCAGGGTTCTAGAGCTGGGAATCTTTGCAATAGTTGTGGTGGTGGTTGCGCTCTTCACTTCATTTGTATTTATAACCATGCCTGAGAAAAATGTCAGCAGCTCTGGCAGGACTCTTTACATGTCTCCATATAAGTACAGCATAAATTACCCAAAGCGCTGGCAAGTGGTAAACAAATCCCTTGCTAATTTGACAGGAGGAGAAATAGAACTGCTTCTGGCCCCAAAAAACAGCTCCAATATCTTTCTCTGCCTGTTCAGGCCAAAAGCAGCAAACGGCGTTAAAGCAGTTGAATACCTGATGGGCTTCGAGAAGGAGAGATATAAGGCAGACCCCTTTTTTACTGCAATGATATACAAGAGCCTTTTCTCTGAAGACGAGGAAGCTGAGGAGATGTTCTACAAGACATATTCCACTGCTTTATCAACAGACATATATCACAAAAAGGTGGTGATAATAAAAAATGATACGCTTTATGAAATGGAATATTTTGCCCCTTCTGACAAGTATAGGTTATTTGAGACGGATGCCGATTCTATCTTCACCTCCTTTAAAAAGGAATAAGCTTTTCACTAAATAGTGTAAGATATCGCAAAAAAGCGACAATCATTAAATTTTTATAAGAGCTTGCACAGAAGTATTAACGCGGAGGATGGCGGCGCGTCCAGCGTCAACCATCGTGCCTAGCGCACCACGGGTTCCCGGTAGTAGCTCGCCTTGTGCAGCGAAGCGGGATAAGAATTTCTCCGAGAAGGAGAAATCACCCGTGCTCGCCCTTTCTTTTTTGTTTTTGTTGCTCTGTCTTAGGCCTTTCACTTGTTTCTTGCTTGAAGGCAGGCTTTCACGAAAGCATCAAAAATAGGGCTTGGTTTTAAAGGCCTGCTCGTGAACTCTGGATGAAATTGAGTTGCTAAGAAAAAGGGATGGTCAGTCCTTTCCAAAATTTGCATAATCCTTTTTCCAGGAGCATAACCTGAGAATATTAATCCTTTTTCCTGCAGCCTATCTACAAAGTCAGGATTGCATTCGTACCTATGCCTAAACCTTTCCCTCACCTTTTCCTTTTTGTATATCTCGTATGCTTTTGTCCCTTTTTCTATTATCACATCTTGACCGCCCAGCCTCATAGTTCCTCCTGCGTCTTTTATTCTCTTTTGCTCAGGCAATAAGTCAATGACAGGAAACTCTGTATAAGGATCTACTTCTGTTGTATGCGCTGATTTCATTCCTAATAAATGCCTTGCATGTTCTATGACTGCCATTTGAAAGCCATAACATAGGCCCAAAAATGGGATTTTCTTCTCTCTCGCGTGCTTCACTGCCTCTATCTTTCCCTCAACGCCTCTTGAGCCAAATCCACCAGGCACTATCAAACCATCTACGCCTTCTAACTGTTTTTCAACCCCCTCAACCTGCGTTGTCTCAATCCACTTAAGCCTAACCTTGCAGTTATTCTTGGCAGATGCATGGCTTAGCGCTTCTATTATGCTTGCGTATGAATCATGGAGCTGCGTGTATTTCCCTGCCATGCCAACTGTTACTTCTTTACCTGCATTTACTATTTTGCTGACAAAGTTACGCCACGCTTCTAGGTCTATTTTTTTCGTTTTTAATCCAAAGTGCTGCAACACTATTTCATCAACATTTTGGCTTTTTAGGTTCAAGACCAATTCATATATTGTCTTCACATTGTGCGCATCTATCACGTTTTTCAGAGGCACATTGGCTGCAATGCTTATTTTCTGCTTGACCTTTTCCTCTATTATGTCCTCTGCCCTGCACACTATTATATTTGGCCTCAATCCCATCCCCATAAGCGTCCTTATGCCCAGCTGCGCTGCTTTGCTTTTCTGCTCCCCCAGGGTTGAGGGTTTCATGATATAAACCAGTGCAACTACCATTATGTTTTCCATGCCTTCCTCGTACTGCATTTGCCTTATAGCTTCTATAAAGTAAGAGTTTTCAATGTCTCCTATTGTTCCACCAACCTCAACCATCACTATGTCAGCATCTGTTTTCATGCCCAAGTCCCTAAGCAGGTATTTTATTTCACCTGTCACGTGCGGTATGAACTGGACATCTCTTCCAAGGTACTCCCCTTTTCTCTCTTTTTCCAATATCTTCTTGAACAGCTTTCCAGCTGTCAGGTAATTTATTGAAGACAGGTTTTCGTCCAGGAATCTCTCATAAGTTCCTAAGTCCATATCGCACTCTGTTCCGTCATCAAGGACAAAAACCTCCCCGTGCCTGAAAGGATTCAGCGTTCCTGCGTCTACATTCAAATAGCCGTCAAACTTTATGGGGCTCACCTTGAAGCCGTTCTCTTTCAGCAATCTCGCGAGAGCAGCCATAGCTACGCCCTTGCCAAGACCAGAGATAACAGTGCCAACAAAGACGATGTATTTTATCTTGCCTGGCTTGTAGCCTTTTGGGGCAGAGGTAAAAAACTCGCCACCAGACCTGTTTGCAAACATGTCAAAATAGTTTCTGCTCACCTTACCACCCTGCCTGACGCAGTAATAAAGAGCTTTCATTTTAATAAAGCTTACTACAAGCTTTAATATCTTGAAAATACTAATAATAGCATGGCAAATCTGCTCGATTTTTTTGAAGACTATGAAAGGAAATACAGGGACAAAGGCATGAAGGACTTTCACAAGTTGAAGGCAGTTTATGACAAGAGCAGTGAAAAAAAAGATTACTCTGAGATGGAGTTTCAGCTTCACTGCATCATGAAGTTCTGCGAGGCCTTTAAGCCAAAGGCCATGCAGGTAAGCATAGAGGAGAGCTATATCCTACCAAAGGAGCTTGAGTTTAACCCAACACTTTCTTGGCCAAACATAGAGATGAAGGACTATCTGGGAAGAGAGTATAGTATATGGTACAAGCCAAGGATATACGCCCCTTCACAGGACGGCGTAAGGGAGCTGCTGCCTGATTTTATAGTTATGAGAGGCCATTACGACTCTCCTTACAAGCTGGACCCTGCTTTTCTTGACAAGATAAAGAAAGAGCCTTTTCTAAACAAGGTTTTGCTGAGGGAGTTCAGCCTTGGCCTTCTGGCAAGGCTGAGGCCTGTCCAGTTCCTAATAATTGCCAGGAGGAAGATTATGAAGTCATACATAAACGAGATAAAGCATATGCAGTTTTACCTGAAGCCGAGCAAGACACTTGTTATATCGCAGTCCACACTGGACAATGAGATAAAGCTAAACCTTCCTGTTGGGGCTCAGTTCATAGAGAATGTTGATATAAATCTTTCAAAGGTTTCAGATGAAATAAAAAAGATGATTTAGCCCTGAATGAATTCCTTCTCCAACCTGTTTCTTATCTCGTCAAGGGAGAGTATTGTGGAGACAATAGGGATTTTTTCTATTTCACTTATCTTTAACGCGAGCTTGTCAATGTCAAGAAGGTTGTGCATTACCACTAAGTTTGGCTTTAGCTTGGTTACTCTTATTGCCACCATTGGGCTTCTGCCCATTGAAACATGCGTGAATATCAGAGCTCTCTGGGTGGTAGCTCCGTATATCTTTATGAAATCGTCAGCAGGTATCTCTAACATTGCGCGCACTGAATCTATTATCGTATAACCGTAAAGCTTTCCTGCCTCAATAAGCTCTTTATTCGTGATCACCTTTGCCTCTATCTTCTTGCAGAACTCCTTGCTGCTTATGGGCTTTCCAAATTCGATGACTTCAAATATCTTATCCATGTCCTTATTTACCTGCAGTTTTTTCAGCACCCATCCTCCTTTTCTCTGGTCTATCTCGCATATTGCCCTCGTAAATCTCTTTACGATATTTACCCCTGGGCTTTTTCTTCTGTTTGCCTCGTAATCGCTTATGGTAGAAGGCGTGACCTTTAGGTATCTGGCCAGTTCTGTTTGGGTTATTCCAAAAATCTCTCTCCATTTCTTTAAGCTTGCCCCTGGGTTATCGCTTAATGCTATTTCCCCTGCTATTTTTTCCATTAGTTCCTTCATCATAAGGTATTTGTGCAATTAACTTTAAAAACTTAACGATTGTCGTAATAATTTTAGTCAGACCACGTTGAGCCCTCTAGGTACGCTCTAGTGCTGTCGTTTGTTGATGGGTAATGCCTTTGCAGCGTGAAGAGCACCGAGCCTTTTTTCTCCACGATTTCCTTCACAGTTACTCTTGCTCCCAGGTGGTTTAGGTGCTCTACAAAAGCCTCTCCAAAAGCCCTGTCAGGCACCACTATCTCAAATTCCTCAACAGCTTCCTTTCCATTGTCAATATCCCTTATTGTCTCTATAATTGGCTTCAATATGCTTCTTCCAAGCTCTGAGGATGCTTTTTCAATGTCTAATTCTCTTTCATAGCACTGAAAAGCTTCTCTTATAAGCCTTCTGAAAAAGAAGGCCTGCCCGTAGTCCGACCAGAATTTAAATGCATATCTTAAATCATTGTTGGTGCTTTTATTGCCAGTGTATTTCAGCACAGTTTTCATGTCCAGGGACTTTATAACAATGCCTTCCCTGCTTTCCTGCTCCAGCTTTTCAATAATTTTCATCACCTTTTCGCTATCATCTGCTGAAAATTCCCCCAATTCCCTAACAGAAGGCAGGTGATATTCGCTTAGGAGCTTTCTCTTTTCCTCTATAGTCAATGGCAAAGCGTCTCTTTTTCTCCTTATGTCAAAAACATAATAACCAAAATCTTTTGATTCAGGATATCCTTTCTCCTGGTAGGGGTTCCTGAGACCTATAACCTCACCGCACAACATCAGTTCTTCATGCTCATCAAAAAAGCTGTTGCTTCCAATAATCTTTTCTATTCTATATGTGGTGTATGGGCATACTATGCCTCCTCTTGTTACTGCCACTAAATTGCCCCAGACCTTGGCAACCCTGACGTTATAGCCGTCTAGCTTCTCCTCAACTACAAAGCGTGAGCTTAGATTTTTCTTAATGCCTTGCTTCAGCATGAGTATTCTTTTTATCTTCGGGTAGCCAGCCATTAATTCCGTTTGATCTCCTTTCAGGAAAACAACGGTTCCCTTCTCAAAGCCCAGCTCTTTGTGCCTAAACCTGTAATAGGGATAAAGAAAACTGCCAACCTTGTGAATGCTGTCTTTATCAACAGCTTTTTTGAATGCTTCCTTTTTGACGCCCAGGGCCCTTGCAACTAGCGATAGCTCTTCTTCCATCTTTTACCTCCCCTAGATGCACATAAACTGCACAGCCCTGTTTTGCTGTCGTAATGCTCAGCGCAAACCCTTGCTCCACAGCGCCAGCAAGTATATAAAGTTAGAGATGGCTTATTACATATACTGCAAATGCCCACAAGGCCATCCATGGTGTTATTAGTGTCCATGTCCTATAAAATATTGAGCATAAAGGGAATAGATATAGAGCTGCACCTGTTTTTCATAATATTCATTTTGAGCCTTCTTATCTTAGACCCACTTACATCCTTTTTTCTGATAATTATTTTCGTTTTTGTTGCTTTGCATGAGTTAAGCCACTCTTTAGTTGCCATGAGAAATGGGATAAAGGTTAAGAAAATAGTTCTCCTGCCCATAGGCGGAGTTGCCATGATAGACAATGTGGAGATGAAGCCCCTTTCTGAAATAAAGATGGCATTGGCAGGGCCGCTCTTTAATTTTCTGGTTGTTTATCTGCTCTTATTCCTTGCCTATATCTTCCAGCTGCCTCTTGTTGAGTGGATAAAAGCTTTTTCATCAGGAAACATTTCCCTGCTCCAGATGTTATATGTCTATGTTTTGTATGCTAACCTAATACTTGGCGCTTTTAACCTCTTTGTGCCTGCATTTCCCCTTGATGGCGGGAGGATACTAAGGGCAGTTTTGGCATTGAAAATGGATTACTTGAAGGCCACTGATTACGCGAGAAAGATAAGCCTTATAATAGCTGCTATAATGTTTGTTCTGGCCTTCCACTTTGGAGACCTTTGGATAATGATAATAACCTTTTTCATAGCTCTTGGTGCAGTCGGAGAGTATGAGGCAACGCTTATTCAGCACTCCTTGAAAAGCAGGAAAGTTTCAGAGCTGCTGACTAGTGATTTTATCTTGTTGAAAGCGTCAGACCCTGTAGCCACTGCTCTTTATTACATGATAATGAGAGACAAGAAGAGCTGCCTTGTCAGGTATTACAACAGGTTTTTTGTGCTTGAGATAAAGGATGTGCTTAGGGTTCCAAGAAGCAGGTGGCTCTCAACAGCTGTTGTGAACGTGGCAAAGCCTGCATTTATTTTGTACGAAAAAAGCAGTTTTGAGGAGTCATTGAGGCATTTCAAGAAAACAGGGCTCTCTATGTTGCCTGTTCTTAGGGATGATGGAAGCTTGTCTGCACTTTATTTTAGTGACTTACAGTCGTCTCTGGAGAAGGTGAAGGGATGAGCTCAAAATTCAGCTTTGAATATGCACCAGATGTTCAGGTCTTGGTTGAAAGGCTGATAAGGGTTTTGGAGCTTGACTACATAAAAAAGGAAAATGTTATTTGCATGAGGTCTTATGGAAGCACAGCAAATGCCTATGCGAGGATATGGGAGCTGCCCTCTATATGGCAAAAGGCCCTCAACATAGAGCCTCATTACGTCATAGAGGTCTTGTCTCAGCACTACGACAAGCTGCCACAGGAGGAAAAAGAAAAAACTTTAATACACGAACTGCTTCATATTCCGAAAAGCTTCAGCGGTGCTACTGTCCCCCACAAGAACTTTGACAGGCGGATAGACGCGAGGACTGTTAACAGGCTTTACAAGAGATACAAGGAGAGGTTGATGGATTATGGATGATTTCTGGGATGAGGATGAGGAGTTCCTGCAGCGCAGCGATGGAAAATATAGAAAACTGGTTAGCTGTATTGTTTACTGGGGCAATGCAGAGCAGTTTCTCTTGCTTCACAGGAAACTCAGGTGGCATGGTTATGAGTTTCCAAAAGGGGGGATAAAGAAAGGAGAGAGTTTGGAGGAAGCAGCCAGAAGAGAGCTGAGAGAGGAAGCAGGCATAGAAGACATAATTTCAATAAAAGACACGGGGATTGAGATTAAATACAAGTGGCCTCCTGAAATCGTGAAGCACCCAGGCAATAAGAACAAATACGATGGTGCAATACAACACTTTATGCTGGTAAAAGTTCCGTACAAAAAAGCAGAGGTAAAGAGCGATGAGCACGATGGCCTTCTCTGGGCAAGAGCAAATGTTGTGGATGAGTACCTTGCTTTTGAAAACCTGAGACAGGCCTTTAGAAAAGCATTAAAAATGATAGCAGAGGTAAAAGATAATAGGCCCCAGTAGCTCAATGGCAGAGCGCTCGCCTCGTAGGCCTTTCAATGATGACTGCTAAAAAGCGCTGAGAGCCGAGAAAGCGAGAGGTTGAGGGTTCAAATCCCTCCTGGGGCTTTTATGGCCGTGAGCCAGAGGTTCTGCTTCGCTTAATCTTCCACATCTATCCCAGAAAAAGGCTTTTTCCTTTTTGCTTAGCTTTTTCCACAGCTTTCCCAGAAAAAGGCATATTTTTATTTTCGCTTAAGCCTTTTCCACATCTATCCCAGAAAAAGGCTTACTTTCCAATTCTTCTGATTGTGCTTCCGTAGTGTTTTATCACGTATATCAAAAGCGCAGGGCTAATCAGAGTTGCAAGCACGGATGATGAGACAATCGCAGTAAAGAGTATTGAGTCTATGATTTTGTTGACGAAGAGGAATTGGGCAACAGCAAGCTCGGTAGAGAACCTTATGGACAGGGCTATGCCTGCAAAGAGGCCTCCAATGTCCTTGAACCTCTTTTTCATAAACGCCCAGCTGACAGCCACCTTTGTGGCCATAGGTATGACATAGAATGCTATCGTAAGCATTGGGAATATCAGTATTGAATGAATGTCTAAGCTCATCCCAACCCATGCAAAGAACAAAGGGCCAAAGAGAGAGTAGCCAACGCTTCTTATGCCATAGTCTGCCATTTTTAATTCATTTGATGGAACTAGGTTTCTTAAAGCGATTCCTGCCAAGATTGCCCCAATGCCCTCTGCTTTTGCAAAGTCACCCAAGGCCAGGAAAACGAAGAATATAGCAAAGCCAGCCAGCATCAGCTGTTCAATCTCAGGGAACCTGAACAGCCTTCTCTTGACCTTTTTTGTTTTTACAAAAATAAGCGTTGTAATAACCATAAGCCCTATTATTACAAAAGACGCTAGAATGTTAAAGAGCGAAGAAAAGCCAACCTTTGTTACTATCAAACCAGCAATAAGCAGCGCGGCCACCTCAAAAACATCATCCAAGACTCCAATACCTATGACAGCAGCCCCTATCTTTGTGTTCAGCAGCTTGAACTCATCAAGGATTGGCACTAAGACCGCCTCCCCTACACAGTGTGCGGTTAGGCCTATCACAAGAGCAACAGAGAAGGGATAGCCAAAAGCCATTAATACTAATGTCCACACAGCTGTTGACAAAACCTGGATGCCTAAGGTTGTTTTCACCACAACATCTGATATCTCTCTTAGCTTCTCCGTGCTCAGGTTAAAGCCAACCAGAAAAAGCATAAAGTACATGCCAAGACTGCCTAACAGCTCATAGTCAGAAAAACCAGAAAAAGATTCATTAAGCCCTAGGAGATTAAACGCTATCCCAACGAGCAGAGCAGCGAACAGCCATGGAATCCTGAGCTTTTCAAATAAGTGCCCTAAAATCAGCGTCACTAAGAATATAATTGCTATAATGTACAGTAGCATATTGCCTATTAAGGAATTGTTATATTAAATGTTTATTCCTTATAGACCCTCACGTTTTCGTGAACCTTCTGCTCAACCTTCATGCCTATGTCATCGCCTGGCTTTGCCTCTTCTATGTTTTCATGCTCTATCTGCATTGACTCAACCTTTTGGCTGAAATCAACATTCGCTCCCTTGAAGTGGACAGTGTCTCCTACTTTTATGTTTCCTGTTACCTTTATTACTGCTACTCCTATCTTATTGAAGTAATGAGTGACAACTCCAACCTCTTCCATGTTAAAAATTGCTGCGTAAATAGAATATAAATTTAATGTATTGATAGGGATGATATTATGTCATCTATTTCCTCTAAATGCTCTGTTTTCTGCTGCCATAAAAACTTAAACTCCCTAATTATATTTTCCTCTATACAGTCGTTTATTATTCTTTCATAGCCTTGCTTTACCTCTTCCTCAGATCTCCTTATTTTCTCCATTAGCTCAAGCAGCTCAGAAGACATGCGCATCACTCTTTTCAATAGCTTCCAGAACCTTCTCCAACCTGTCCTTGTGCTCTTCTGCCTCCTTTCCCATTTGGACAAGCAGCACGAAGACTCTCTTTCCAGAGTCAGAGCCGTCTGACCTTATTATTTCAGATGCCTGCTGGTAGAGGTCTCGCAGCGCTTCTTCATCTTTTATTAGTTTCTCTATCTCCCTGCCCAGGGCCTGCTTTTCCATGCTGTGATAAGGCATTACTCATATAAAACAGTGCTTTCGTCTATTGCCTGCAAAAAGTTTATATATTAGTTTATTAACTTTAATATGCCACGCAAAGAGGGAGTTATATGCAAATACCAGAAGAGGAGTTCCCTGACGAGGACTGGGACTGGGACGATGAGGATGACTTGGACATCCCTTGGGACGAGGATGACGAGTTCCTGGAGGATGAGGAGGAATAATTAAAGCACTGCCTTACTGCTCAGGAAGAGCAGGTATAAGGCAAGTAGGAAGATAAAGCTTATTGCTTCCCATTTTTCAAACCTGTTTCTTATGATGCTTATTGTCATCAAGATCGAGAACGCAAGCATTATGTAAAAGTCAAGAACGTTTTTAGCAAATGAGAGAGGCAGGGCTTTTAACATTGAGGCAGTGCCAAGCACTAATAAAATATTGCTTACATTGCTTCCTATTATGGTTCCTACTGAAACATCTCCGTAATTCTTTTTAAAGGCTGTTAATATAGTTGTAAACTCAGGAAGGCTTGTCCCAAAAGCCACTATGCCTGCACTCATTGCCCACTTGCTTATGCCAAGCAGGTAAAAAATGCTCACAACAGCATATATCACTAATCTTGCTCCAAAGTATAGGGAAAAAAGGGCAATAACCACCAATGCCACGTCCTTTACGTTTAGCTTTTCCCTTTTCACTACGTTATTAGACCTGAATATCTTTTCTTCCTTGTACAGCGTTTTTAGGTATATAAAATACAGAAGCACCATGAAGAAGCCAATTATTGATGGAATGTATCCATAAAAGCCGAGCGCGAATAGCATCAAAGCGCTTACTAACAGCCAAACAGCGTCCCTGTCAAGCACCTTTTTTTCAAAGACCCTATATTTTTTTGCTATAAGGCCTGCAGCTATTATGAAAATGCTTATGTTGAAAATATTGCTTCCAACGATGTTTCCAACGCTTATGCTGGCCTCTGCTTGCCAGCTTGCCAAACTGCTGACAGCCAGCTCTGGCAAGCTTGTGCCGATTGCCATTACTGTTAGCCCAATAAAGAGCCTGCTTATGCCCAAAGCCTTTGCAATCCTGACAGCTGCGTCTACCCCGTAATCAGCGCCTTTTGCGAGCAAAGCTATTCCGATAAGCAATGTTAAAAACTCTAAAAGCATCCAATCTCCTTGGCCACTGTCTCTCAGCTTACAGCTCATTTTTAGCAGCTATTCTTATAAATAGCTTTCTATCAAATCTTTTTATACCTGTAAGCAGATAAAAAACAACATCGCAGGGGTGCCGGAGTGGCCAAACGGGATGGACTCAAGATCCATTGGCTTAGTGCCTTCGAGGGTTCGAATCCCTCCCCCTGCACTAGGGACCGAAGGTCCCTATTGGGGGCTTCAGTTTCGCTTAAGCCTTTAACATCGGAATAACAGGAAAGGCTTAAATCCCTCCCCCTGCACTAAGCTTTTTCCTATGAAAACTGTGGAAAAAGCTTAAGCAAAAAAGAGGGGGAGGGAAGTTTTGATGAAACTTTTGCTAAAAGTTTCAATCCCTCCCCCTGCATTGCAACGCAGCTCGTTGCATCCGCAGGCGATCTTCGATCGCCTTTGCTTAAGCCTTTGACACAGAAAGGATAGGAAAGGCTTAAATCCCTGTGCTGTTAAAATACCAGTGAAGAGGTCAAGGCATGAGGATTGAGAAGAAAATATGGCCGGAGTATTTTCAGAAAATAATTGATGGAGTCAAAACCTTTGAGTTAAGGCTGGCAGATTTTGAGTGCAGGCCTGGTGACATACTGGTTTTGAGGGAATGGGACCCAAGAACAAAAGAGTACACGGGCAGAGTTATTGAAAAGAAGGTCACTTACGTGGCCAAAAGCAAAGACATGAGGTCCTGGCCTGACGAGGACATAAGGAAATATGGGTTTCTGGTTATTGGGTTTAAATGAGCGGCGGTTGATATGTTTTCAATGGTGGCCATATGATTAGATAATCGACAAACATGCGAATCCTTTTTATATGTGAAAACAAGAAATAAAACGATGCCATCCGAAACATACATTACGAAAACCTTGTCATTAAAACTCATTCCATCAGATGAAGAAAAGCAGGCGTTAGAAAACTATTTTATAACATTCCAGAGGGCCGTGAATTTTGCTATAGATAGAATAGTAGATATAAGAAGCTCCTTTAGATATCTAAACAAAAATGAACAATTTCCAGCCGTGTGTGATTGCTGTGGTAAGAAAGAAAAGATAATGTATGTGAATATATCCAATAAAACCTTTAAGTTTAAACCATCAAGAAATCAGAAGGATAGATACACGAAGGACATTTATACAATCAAGCCCAATGCCCACATATGTAAGACATGCTACAGTGGCGTTGCAGGAAATATGTTTATACGCAAACAAATGTATCCGAACGATAAAGAAGGGTGGAAAGTTTCGCGTTCATACAATATCAAAGTTAATGCCCCTGGACTGACTGGAACCGAATATGCTATGGCCATACGGAAGGCAATAAGTATATTAAGATCTTTTGAAAAGCGACGAAGAAATGCTGAAAGAAGAATCATAGAGTATGAAAAGTCCAAAAAAGAGTATTTAGAATTGATTGATGATGTTGAAAAAGGAAAGACAAATAAAATAGTGGTTCTTGAGAAAGAAGGCCATCAGCGAGTGAAAAGATATAAACACAAGAATTGGCCTGAGAAATGGCAAGGTATTTCTTTAAATAAAGCAAAAAGTAAGGTTAAAGATATTGAGAAAAGAATAAAAAAGCTCAAGGAGTGGAAACACCCTACACTAAATCGACCATATGTCGAGTTACACAAAAATAATGTTAGGATAGTGGGTTATGAAACAGTGGAACTTAAATTAGGAAACAAAATGTACACCATACATTTTGCTAGCATATCTAATTTACGAAAACCATTTAGAAAACAAAAGAAAAAGTCCATAGAATATCTGAAACATCTCCTAACCCTAGCGTTAAAAAGAAATCTTGAAACATACCCCAGCATAATAAAAAGAGGTAAGAATTTCTTTTTGCAGTATCCTGTGCGAGTGACAGTTAAAGTGCCTAAGCTGACAAAAAATTTTAAAGCTTTTGGCATCGATAGAGGCGTAAATAGGCTTGCAGTAGGTTGTATAATCTCAAAAGATGGAAAACTTACCAATAAAAATATTTTTTTCTTCCATGGAAAGGAAGCGTGGGCCAAGGAAAACAGATACAAGAAGATTAGGGACAGATTATACGCTATGGCCAAGAAGTTGAGAGGAGATAAAACCAAGAAAATAAGGCTTTATCATGAGATTAGGAAGAAATTTAGACATAAAGTCAAATATTTCAGGAGAAACTATCTGCATAATATCTCTAAGCAAATTGTTGAGATTGCAAAGGAAAATACACCGACTGTCATCGTATTAGAAGATTTACGGTACTTGAGAGAAAGGACATATAGAGGAAAAGGAAGAAGCAAAAAGGCGAAAAAAACAAATTATAAATTAAATACTTTTACTTACAGAATGCTTATAGATATGATAAAATACAAGGCAGAAGAAGCGGGAGTTCCTGTAATGATTATTGACCCAAGAAACACATCACGAAAATGTTCTAAGTGTGGTTATGTTGACGAAAATAATAGAAAACAAGCCTCGTTTAAGTGCCTTAAGTGTGGTTATAGTCTTAATGCAGACTTAAATGCAGCTGTCAATATAGCAAAAGCTTTTTATGAATGCCCCACGTTTAGATGGGAAGAAAAATTGCATGCATATGTTTGTTCAGAGCCCGATAAATAGCAAATTTACTTATTCGGAGCCTGTTTAAGCCATTAGAAAAAGATAAATATTAAGAAGCACATAATTTATTTTGGTTACATATCACTGGATAATGAGAACAGCTGTAGATTAAGCTGTTTGATGTATTGTATTATGCTCCACTTTAATAAGTGGTGCCTTCCAAAGCTATATGCTGAGGGAGGATGGGCGCTGTTGCAGCGTCTGCCCACCTCAGAGTGGGTATCCTTACCTATTTTGAAAGGTTCTGTAAGTGTTTATAAATCCGATTGCAATTTTGCAACTTACCTATTTTTAAGTTTCAGATATCTCGATAGACGCAGCAATACTCAAAAATTGTCTGCCATTGCAGAACCCAAAGTAATAGGTCAAGGAATGCAACTGACTAAACAAAGTTTCGCTAAACTAGAAGAACAGGCCAATTGCAGAACCCAAAGTAATAGGTCAAGGAATGCAACTCAATATCAGACGCTTTATTCACTCTAGGAGCTACCCTTATTGCAGAACCCAAAGTAATAGGTCAAGGAATGCAACATTATATTTATTGTTATGTTATCATATCTCCCAAACAAAAGTATTGCAGAACCCAAAGTAATAGGTCAAGGAATGCAACTAGGTGTTGTTAAGCGACACGGTTAGAAGGTAATCTTGATTATTGCAGAACCCAAAGTAATAGGTCAAGGAATGCAACTCGGCCTTTTTCCAGCCAAGGGCTTTTACTATTGCCCTATTGCAGAACCCAAAGTAATAGGTCAAGGAATGCAACCAAGCGAAAAGTATTTATATAACATAGGTTTGTTTCATTGCAGAACCCAAAGTAATAGGTCAAGGAATGCAACTATTCTTCCAAATTCAACACCTCCAAAATATTTATAATTGCAGAACCCAAAGTAATAGGTCAAGGAATGCAACTTGACAGCCAAGCTAGAAAGTTGTTAAACAGCTTTAATTGCAGAACCCAAAGTAATAGGTCAAGGAATGCAACTATGTTAAAATCGCTATCGGGCGTGGAAGGGGGTAGCGAATTGCAGAACCCAAAGTAATAGGTCAAGGAATGCAACCATAGTATCCCTGCGTTTGCTCTGCAACCGCAGGTTGTCTATTGCAGAACCCAAAGTAATAGGTCAAGGAATGCAACTCTGGATATCTGGTCCCTCCACGAAACCATCACCATCATTGCAGAACCCAAAGTAATAGGTCAAGGAATGCAACCACCTTTTGGTATAGCCCAGAAGCATCAAAAACATGTGAAAAATTGCAGAACCCAAAGTAATAGGTCAAGGAATGCAACTCTTTTTAGCTTTTCTCGGCAGTTTATACCACATATCCTTATTGCAGAACCCAAAGTAATAGGTCAAGGAATGCAACGGTAATGTCAGCCCATCTGACGCAACGGCATTTGAGACAATTGCAGAACCCAAAGTAATAGGTCAAGGAATGCATGAGAACCACATAATTTTTAAATTGCAGGTACTTATCATTTTTTATGATTTTAGTGATAAACGATTTTTCAACATTCCTGGGGAAGAAAGGGGACCGTTTTGTAATTAAAAAGGAAAATAAGCGTGAAGAATTTTCTACAAATAACGTTGAACAAATCATAATTGCTGCAGTCTCATCTATCTCCTATGGAGCTATTCGATTGGCAATTAAACACTCTATTGATGTGGTTTTTTTAAGCAGAGGAGGTACTCCTTTAGGCAGGATATACCCCTGTAAACTCGGTGGAACAACCTTAACGAGAAAAAAACAATTAGAGGCTTATTATTCAACAGTTGGTACAAACATCGTAAAAAATCTCGTTAAAGCAAAGATTATGAACCAAGCCTATTTTTTGAAGTCTTTAGAAAAAACAAGAAAAGATATTAATTTCACTTCTGAAATTAACAGCATTGTTAATATTGCTAAAAAGATTCCAGGTCTCACAGGTCTAATAGATGATATACGGGGAACTTTATTGGGATATGAAGGCATTGCAGCCAACAAATATTTTAGTTCCTTGTCTAACATACTACCATTTAAAGGAAGGGACAGAACAAGTAATGATTACGTAAATATTGTATTGAATTATGGATATGGTGTTCTGTACACGGAAGCAGAGAAAGCGTGTATTCTAGCAGGTCTTGATCCATATTTCGGTTTTTTGCACAAAGATAGGTACAACAAACCTTCAATGGTATTGGACCTTGTGGAAATATTTAGACCAATCATAGTGGACAGGGCAGTTGTTACTTTGTTTTCCCAAAAACAGATAAATTCGAAGTGTTTTGAGAAAGAAACATATGGGGATGTTTTTTTAAGTAAAGAGGGTAGGGAAAAAATCTTATCTGCTCTTCTATCTCGCCTCAATCAGCAGATACGCTTTAAAGGTAAGAAAACAAGCTTTAAAAACATCATATTAGGAGAAAGCCGTTCTATAGCTCAATATGTTCTTGGTAATATACCAGAATATGAGCCGTTTGTTTATAGGTGGTAATTATGATATATTGGGTGATTTATGACATCACAGACAATAAAGTTAGAAGCAAGGTTGCCGAGGAGTGCAAGAACTTGGGGTTACATCGAGTCCAAAAAAGTTCTTTTATTGGCATTCTCTCTAGAAATACAGCCGAGATGTTATATATTAAAATAGGGGATTTAATTGATAAAAGAGATTGTGTGTTCTTTATTCCACAATGTAACAAATGTTTTGCAGACAAACTTATTCTTGGCGATTTTGATGAAAGGACTGTAGAAGCAAAAGATTTCATCGTGGTGCAATGACAACGATGGATGGTTATTTAACTGCTAAGGATTTAATGAACTTTCATTATTGTAAAAGATTAATATATTTTGAGAATGTATTGAAAATTAAACAAGCTACAACCACCAAAGAACTAAAAGGTCGCGCATTACACAACAGTTTTTCTGTATCATCAAAGAGAACCAAGATAATAAAGGAGTTTCCATATTGGCCTAAGATATATAATCTTAGATTAAAATCAGATTTTTTGCACCTTATAACTACATTAGACTGCTTGATTATAAACCAAACAGATAATGAGGCATTTCCGCTGGAATACAAATATTCCAAAAAACCACGCAAGATTTATAAAACCATGAAATTGCAACTGTCTCTTCAAGCCCTTCTCGTAAATGAACTTTTACATTATAGTGTGAAGTTTGGTTTCATAAAGTTTTCCAAAGACAATTCTTTGGCCAAAGTAAGCATAACAGATAGAGATTTAGAAGAAGTGAGAACGACTATATCTGAGGTTAATACAATAGTAGAGAAGGAGATTTTACCTCCACCCACCGAATATAAAAAAAGATGTATTGACTGTTGCTATTTCAATATATGCAAAGGAATCTAAACACCCTCTCACTTCACAGTCACACTCTTGGCCAGGTTTCTGGGCCTGTCGGGGTCTAGGCCTTTGAGGACGGCCAGTTGGTAGGCCAGTATCTGGATTGGGATGATTTGGAGGATTGGGCCGAGCTCCTCGCTTTCAGGCGTTTTTATCCAGTAGTCAAAAATATCGTAATTTTTGTGAGAGACTCCGATGACATAGGCCCCTCTTGTTTTTACCTCATTTGCGTTTGCTATGATGTCTTTGTCATCCTTGGAAACAAAGACAATAACAGGGCTTCCTTTTTTTATCAGAGCCAGGGGGCCATGCTTTAGCTCTCCTCCTGCAAAGGCCTCTGCGTGTATGTATGACACCTCCTTGATCTTTAGGGCAGCCTCCAGTGCTGTTGGATACTGCAGGGACCTTCCTAGCACGTATATGTGTTCCTCATTTAAGAGGCGTTTGGCTAATGCCCTGAGCCTGTCTCTCATGTTCCTAGACGTCAGGTTGTATATATCCATGTAAAGCTTTTTCAATTTTGCCATGCCCTCATCGTATCTTCCAGCGATTGTGTAGGCCAGCATTGCCATTAATGCCACCTGCGACGTGTATGTCTTGGTTGAGAGCACTGACAGTTCTGGCCCTGCGTTCATGAGAAGAGATTCGTGGCTCTCTCTTGTCAGAGATGAAGCAGCCCTGTTTACTATGCTTATAATCTTACTCTGCTTTTCCTTAGCTGCTCTGACTGCCTCCAAAACATCAGCTGTTTCGCCTGACTGTGAGATAGCGATTATCATGCTTTCTTTCTTCAGGAAGTGCTTGTAATTCTTGAACTCAGAAGCCAAGACAGGGTTAACGTGCATTTTAGCTACTTTTGAAAATAAGTAACTGCCTGTCAAGCATGCGTGGTAGCTTGAGCCGCAGCCTATCAAGAAAACACCTCTAGCCTCTTTGAGCTGTTTTGCTATCCTCTCAACAAGCTCTCTTTTTTGCTGTATGGCTCTTCTTATTGTGTCGCTCTGCTCAACAATCTCCTTTAACATGTAGTGCTCAAAGCCATCCTTTTTTATCTGCTCAGCTTTCCACTCAACGCTGTCTATTGGCCTTGAAACAAAGCCGTCCTTGAGATTGTATATCTTTATCTCTTTTCCTGCCTCAACCACATCGTAGTCATGTAGGTAAATCACCTTTTTGGTCCAGTCAATAAATGAAGGTATGTCTGATGAAAAGAAAAAGGCATCACTAGAAACCCCAACTACTAAAGGAGAGCCTTTCCTAGCTGCCATGACCTTATTGCTCTTAGCCTCTATTGCTAACACAGCATAGCTTCCTTTGAGCTTTGATATTGCCTTTATGAAAGCTTTATCAAAAGGCAAATCTTTCATTTCCTCTTCAATTAAGTGAGCTATGACCTCTGAATCTGTTTCTGATTTGAAGCTATGGCCTTTCAGTTCCTTTTTAAGCTCTTCAAAGTTTTCTATTATGCCATTGTGCACCACTGCTATATTGCCAGAGCAGTCAAGGTGGGGGTGGGCGTTTACATCGTTTACCTTTCCGTGAGTGGCCCACCTGTTATGAGCTATGCCTATGTTGCCTTCAATGCTTGGGAAATCTACCTTTTTATTTATCTCTTCAACCTTGCCAGCCCCTTTCTTGCAGATTATCCTCCCGCTGTCAATTACAGCCATGCCTGCAGAGTCATAGCCCCTGTACTCAAGGCTCTTTAATCCCTTTAGAAGAATGCCTGACGCACGCTCTGGTCCAATATATCCTATTATGCCGCACATAAGCAAAACTTCCGAAATCCTTTATTTTGTTATGATAGAGTCAGACGTAGATAGGGGAGGAGCTGCTATTATCAGAACCTTCATCCTGCCAACAGCCTTATGCCTTACCCTTGGCGGGATAACAACTAGATCAGAAGCTTCTACATCTATTTTATTGCCGTCTAAGTATACAGATCCTTTCCCCTCTAATATGTAATAATATTCTTTAGAGTTGTTGTGGTAATGCTCCTCTGCCTCTTCAATATCAACAATGTCAATGCTTATTCTCTCATCATCCAAAACATCGCGCACTTTACCGCAATGGCCTTCTCTCTGTCTAATTTTTTCTGTTTTTATCAAAAAGTTTTTCATTACAGCACCAATTATATTTAGCAATCTTTTTATTTAACCCTTGTGTAAAGATAATGGTTTGCATGGAAAAGGTTTCTATTATACAAGTTGGTTTCGGAAATGCTGCCAGGATTCACAGGGAAGCCTTCAAGAGACAGGGCATTCCAGTGGAAAATATAATTGTCATCGAAAAAGACCCAGCAAAGATTATAGAAGCCAAGAAGCAGGGCTTTAGAGTGTTTAAAAGCCTTAATGAGCTCAACCCAAGGCTTCTTAAGAAAAGCATACTGGATATTTGTGTCCCCACCGCTGAGCATTACAGCGTTCTGAAAGAAGCTGTTAAATTGGGAGCAAAGAAGATTCTAGTAGAAAAACCTATGGTGTCCCCAGAAGACGTAAATAAGGTTAGAAAATTATTAAGGGAGTTTGATGGTCGTATTGTTGTAAATGAAAACTACAAATCATCTGTTGTTACAAAAGAAATAAAAAAACAGCTCAGGGGAAAGCTACCCGAGATTGTTGTTACCGAATTTTCTAAAAACAGAAGGCCTGATATAGAGCGCGGGCGTTTTATAGATAAAAAGTTGGGAGCAGCGGGTTATGAAGGGCCACACCAGGTCGTTGTTGCTTCTGAGCTTGCTGGCGCACCTATTGAAATTAAAGAGGTTAAATTTGAAGACATGCGATTGTCAGATGGCACTATATTACCTATGCAGGCCAGCGTTGAAATAGAGTACAGGAGCAAAAGAACGGACAATACAAAGCTTCTGTCCTCCATGGTGGGCGAGATTAAGCACCCCACAAAACCATTTAAAGTGATGACTGCCTTAAACGATGTTAAAGACCCAAGACATAGATACAGGATTTTACATGTCAAAGCTGACAAAGGTATAGAGGTGATAGGCATATACGAGCCAATACCTGGGCAACCAAGGAGCAGGGCAAGCGTGTGGAAATTTGTTAAAGGGATTGCGGAGATCAGAGACAGGAGGCTGATAGATGACTCAATGGGGGCCCACCTGCGGGAGTCTATTAAATTCCTGGCAGGGGAGAAGAAGAGAAACCCATATAACCCTGAGAAGGCGCTAAAAAATGTAGAGCTGCTTTACAGTGCTGTTAAGAAGGCACGTGAGTCAAGGCAGAGAGTCAGAAGGCGCAGGTAATCTTTTACATTACTTTTTATAAAGTGCATGCTATGATGACAGCCAGACCAGTTGCTTGACTCCTGAGACATTAAAAACAATATAAAAACAATAAAATGAAAGTGTATGGCGACAGTGAGAAATATGGGGGTGGCCAAGCACCACTGGTGAGACACGTGGATGAGACGAGGCAAGGAGATACCTTAGAAAACATATTTTATGATATGGTATCTGGGAGTTGAACCCATAGTTAATAGAAGCAACAGTTAATAGAAGCAACATAGGGTACATTGTGCTGACAGCATAAGCAGGAAATAACTATTCCTTAACTGCGAAGACGTTTATCCAGGTGTGTTTCTTGTTTTTCTCCTTTTCGACTATGAGCTTTAAAATTCTGAAATCACAAGCTTCAAGCAATTTTTTGATTTCATCTTTAGTGTAGAATGCGAAGAACCTTGCCTTTCCTTTGTATGCCTTTTTTTCAACCATCTTTTCGCCAGAGCCTTCCATAACAGATAGGTAAAGTAGCCCAGAAGGTTTCAGTACTTTTCTGAAACCCCACAAAGTTCTTTTCGCATCTTCTTTTGGGATGTGCAAAAAAGAGGCAGAGGCCCAAATGCCATCAAAAAAATTTTCCGGAAAATTGAGAGCCCTAATGTCCATTTGCACAAACCTGGCATTTGGCACATTTTGGGAGGCCACCTTTATGAAATTAGAGGCCAAGTCAATGCCGATTACTTCCAGGCCCTTATCTGTAAAATATCTTGCGTCCCTTCCTGGCCCACAGCCAGCATCTAAAACTCTCTTGCCCTTTAAATTCCGAACAAAGAAATCCGCAAAATTCTCTATTTTCTCAAGGTCATCAAAATGCCTTTTGCGATACTCTTCTGCAAATTCCTCATAGGTTTTTATTGTTTTTGTAACCACGTCGTCTGTGTTCACGGACCTCCACCCTTCAGAGCGTTAATATTGTCTGTAATTCTATTTATATAAAAAAAGCTTTATTTTGCTTATGAAGGTGGAGATACTTTCCATTGTTCTTATTACAATCCTGTTTTCTGCTTGCATCAGTAACCGCGAGCCATACAGAGAGACAGCCATGGAGCATAAGGCCCCTGAGCTTCAGACAAAGGTTTTCAGGCCGATCTATGATGACAGCCAGGCCTGGTGGCCTGATTTGAACATCACATATCCCATGCTTTTGGAGAATCCCAGGTGGTACAGGATGCCGATTCCATACCACTTCGTTGTTCCAAATGACAGCAAGTTTATTGACAAGGACATGGAGATAGCAAGGTGGGCCATGAGGAAGTGGGAGGAAAGCACAGGTGGCCTGATATCATTTGTGGAGAGCAATGACAGCAAAGGACTTTCAATAACCTGGTTTGACGTTCACTCAAAGAATTACGTTATAACTGCCACTGGCGAGGGAGGGCCAAGCAGGTATATCAGCATAGGCCCCTATTCTCTGATATTGGAGGGGAAAGCGAGGATAGCCACCCTGAGGTCTTCTTTAAGCAATGGTTTTGGATACACGAACCACACGGCCTTGCACGAGCTGGGCCATGCCATAGGTCTAGGCCATGCATCCAGCAGCAGGGATGTAATGTTTCCAAAGTCATATGGTGAGGCACACGAAAGGCAGATGAAAATAAGCGAAGCTTCTGTTAAAAACCTGACAAAAATTTACTCATTTCCAGCAAAAGCAGAGTTGATGTTTACTGACTACTCTGCGAAGCAGTACGGCCAGAGCGTTTTCATTGAGGTTGTGATAGGAAACCTCGGCTTGAAGAAGAGCAGTGACTTTGAGCTTGATGTCAAGTTTGGAGAATACCGCGAGATTAAGCACATAGCTGCCTTAGGCCCAGGAGAATATCAGAAATACGCCTGGCATGGAACTGTGAACTACAATATATCCAAAATAGAGATGAGGATAAAAAGCGAAGACAAGGAGTACTCAAAGGAAAATAACATACTGCTACTTACTTGATGCCTAGCTTTTCTGCAAACGTTGGCTTTTTAACCTGATAGAAAATGCCCATGGCTATCTTTGATTTCGGGTCTAATGAATAATCCCACTCAGCAGCTATCTTATAAGCTTCCTCAAAGCTCTGCTTATTGTTTCCCTCTACCCAGTACAAGTGCTGCTTAATGAAATCTCTTGTGTCATGGAAGGTCAGGCAAGGCTGCATTACCTCTACGACAGAAGCGCCCTCGTGCTTTACTGCTTCTTTGAGTATCTCTTTTGTTTTCTGGATGTCAAGAGCATACGTCCTGGCCACGAAGGTAGCGCCTGATGACAATGCCAACGTCAGAGGGTTTATTGGATTCTCGTAGTTGCCTTGCGGCGTTGTTTTTCCCTTAAATCCTCTCTCTGTTGTGGGCGTTGCCTGGCCTGTTGTCAAAGCAAAGACCTGGTTGTCGTGGATTACCATGGTCATGTCAGTGTTGTGCCTGCAAGCGTATATGTAGTGAGACACCCCTTCTGCCAAGGCGTCTCCGTCTCCAGCAAAGACAATTGGCTTCAGCTTTGGGTTCGCTATTCTAAGGCCAACACCAATGGGAATTGCCCTGCCGTGCAGGGAGTAAAAGCCGTTAATGTTTAGGTAATCAAAGATTTTAGCATGACATCCTATGCCAGTGACCTGCACTATGTTCTTTCTCTCAACAGCCTTTTCATTCACAAGCTCTGCAATGGCCTGCTTGGTGGCTGTCAGGATAGCGAAATTTGTGCAACCAGGACACCAAGTTATTGGCTCTTTTGTTGAAAGCTCATTAACAGTAAGTTCAGGCATGTTTTACTCCCTCCACAATCTCCTTGGCAGAGAAAGGCCTTGCATCGTATTTCAAAACCTTCTTCTTTACGATTATCCCTGTTTTCTCAGCTATGATGTCTGCTAGCTGGCCTGTCACATTGTTCTCTACATCTACAATCTCATCTGCCTTCTCCAATACTTCCTTAACCACCTTAGACGGGAACGGCGACAGGTATCTTATTTGAAGGTATGAGTATCCATCAAGTTCTCTCAAGGCATCTAATATTGCCCCTTTGGTAGAGCCCCATCCAACTATGACCTTACTCCCATTTCCATACATCTTTACAGGCTCTAATTGCATTACCTCTTTTTCCAAAGTCTTCATCTTCCTCATTCTCTTGTCGTTCATCTTGACAGTCATCTCTGGGTCTTCTGTAGTGTTCGAATACTCGTCGTGCTCATAGCTAGTTGCCTTAACCACCACATTGTCATCTTCACCTGGTATTGCTCTTGGGCTCAAGCCGTCTTCAGTAATTTTGTAGTGAGCGTAATTTTTATCTGCCTTAATGATAAACTTTTCTGGTTTTCTCTTTGGCTTTACAAACTCTTCAATAGTGAACTGGCTTTCCGCAACGTGCTTGTCTGTTAGAATGATAGCCAATGTCCTGTATTTGTATGCCAAGTAAAACGCTTCCTGAGTCAATTCGTATATCTCATCAGGCAGGCCTGGAGCAACAACTATTCTCGGAAATTCTCCATGCCCTATGTTCAGAGCCATCTTCAGGTCAGCCTGAGCTGTATACGTAGGCAGGCCAGTTGCAGGCCCTGTTCTCTGGGCCAGGTTTATCACCAGAGGAGTTTCAGATATGCCTGCCAAGGAACAAGCTTCTCCCATGAGCGCTAAACCACCGCTGCTCGTAGCTGCCATTGCCATCTTACCAGCGTATGAGGCAGCAATAACCCCGTGCACTACTGCTATCTCATTTTCCATCTGCACTGCCTTCAGCTTTTCATTTTGATGAGCTGCTATGTAATGAAAAACAGGAGTCGCAGGCGTCATTGGATATCCTATGAACCTCTCAAGGCCAGCATCTATGGCTGCCTTGCCAAGCGTTTGGCTTCCGCTTATTATGAAGGCATTAAGCTCTTTTCCATTGTCTATGCTAAACACGGTTTCAGCAGCATCATAGCCTCTTGAAGCTATCTCAAGCTGCTTCTCTCCAAGGCTCTCCTTTACTACAGACAGAATTACCTCTTTCTTCATTCCGATTGTCTTTGCAAGCACGCCCACAAAGAAGCTGTTTTTTGAGATAGGAGGTAAGTTGAGCTCTTTTATTGCCTCGTCTGCCTGGGGATAATCCTTATACAAGATAACTATGCCACCACTTTTCAAATGGCTCTTGTGCTTTTCAGCTGTCTCATCGTTGAGGGCAAGTATAACATCATATTCCCACTCGTTTGAGAATACTTTTTCCTTTGAGAAGCTTATCACGTTGAAATTGTGCCCTCCTCTTATCAGGGATTGGTAATCCCTATAGTTGAAGGAGTAATAACCTATTCTCCTCAAAGCTTCTGTTACTATTTCAGAAGCCTTTTCAACGCCTTGGCCTGCTTGGCCTCCAATCAGAATTGATTTCATACATATCCTCATTTTAATAGAAGCAATTGAAGGTAATTTAAGTTTTTACACCTTAATAAATCTTTCAGAAGCATTTTTGCACCAAAATATTTATATGCTTCAAGTTCATATTCTACTACGACGGTGATCTGATGTCAGTGATTATCGCAGGCCTCATGGTTCTATCCAGCATACTCATTCTATTGCTCGTTATGTACCGAAAGATGACCCAGCTGACAGTTGAGATGATACCTCAGGCAGAGCCAGAGGCAGAGCTAGAGGATGAAGAGGAGATCAGAAGGTTAAACGAGTTGATAGCTGAGTACATAAGGCAGAGGAACAGCGAGGAAGCCAAGAAGATTGAGGAAACGATAAAGGCAGAGGCCGATAAAGAGCTTGAGAAGCTGGGCATCATAGAAAAGCCAAAGAAAAAGGCAGTGGCAGTTGCCACGACTAAGGGGAGTGCCTCAGTGTCTGCGGATTCATCGCCCAAGAGAGTAAAAGCAAAAAGCGTTAAGGTCAAGGCTCCCAAGAGAGTGGCAAAGAAGACAAGGAAGAAGAGCAGCGTTAAGAAAGCAAAGCCTAAAAAAGCAGCGAAAGGCAAGAAATCTGCCAAAAAAGCTGTTAAGAAGAGCAAGGCCAAAAAAGAGTTTCACCTGAGCGATGTTCTGCTTCCCGTGGACAAGGCCTTTTACTTTAAGCACCCTGAAACAGGAGTCACCATGTACGCCCGCTCTCTTGACGAGTTCCTTTACGCTCTTCAGAATTTGCCGCAGGAAAGCTTTGACTTTCACCTGAGGGAGGACCAGAACGATTTTGCTAATTGGCTGAAGCACGTGCTTCACGAACACAAATTAGCAAATGAAATAGAGAAGATAAAGATGAAGCACGGTGCTGACAGGGAGAAAATCATAAAAGCAGTGGAGAACAGGGTTTCCCAGATAAGGAAAGTAGACTTCATACACTAATTATATTTTTACAAAGCCAAATATTACTAAAAATGCTGCAATGCCAACAGCAGCTATGAAATACTTATTGTTGCTGTATGCCTTAGCAATCATCACAATTATCAGCACTGCTGCCAGGTTCATCAAAATGCCTATGTACTCAAAGCCAGGTATGTGCTTGGCTATAAACCTCTTCACAAACCACTCGCTCAGGCCCATATTCTTCTTAGAAAGAGCTAGTTTTAAAACCTAACGCTTTTAAAAATAAATTTAACAAAAGGAAGCTTGCGCTTCCTTTCTTGGTTTCTGGGCCTATGGGAATATTGTTTCGTATAGACCTGTGTACGCGCTTGGCGTTGATGTTGGTATTGTCTCTGGTATTCCCTTCTGCGGCACAATGCTTATTGTGAACTGCGTTGATGGTGGCAATCCATTTGCAGTTCCCAGCTTGTACCATATCTCTATCGTCTCATCTGCATCCACCGAAGCCCTGTTTGTGTTGGAGTAATCGCTTGGCTTACCTAGGAAAACTGCAGAGTAGGTCTTTCCTGGCAATGTTGACTGCTTTGCGCTTGTTACTGTGTTTGAAGCAGACATGTTGTAGTATATTCCAGAGACCTGGGTGTTCTTGGCTGTAAAGCCAAGGAGCGTCTCGTTGAGGTCTATGCTGTCACTTCCAGGAGCCAGTCTTGCTGTTATCCTCAAATACGTTATGTTGGATGGGTTGCTGGCATCGTTTGTTTCTCCTGTTATTGACATGATTCTCAGCTTTGATGAGACCTCTGCTGTTGATTCCTTTCCCGTTTGCAGTGCCTGCCCTTCTAGTGAACCGACTGTCTGCAGGAGTACCATTGCCGCCACTGCTGCCACTAGTATCATGGCAATGAATATTATCAGTACTCCTATACCGGATATACCTCTCTTCATTAAACTTCACCTCATAAGTATTCCACTAAATAAGCTAATAATGAGCTTTGGATTTATAAATCATTAGGTTTGAAAACTAGAGTTCCTTTAAGTATCCTTTGCTTTTTAGCCAGCTCACTTCTGCCTCTCTGTACTTCCAAATTATATCTCCTTTTTTTTCAGATTCCACTTCCCAAGGCTTCACGATAACGTAATCATCCAGTCTCACCCAGACCCTTTTCATCCTTCCAGGTATCCTGCACATTCTCACTCTCCCGTCCGAGCACTTCACTGACATCCTCTTTCCGCCGTGCAGCGCGTCAACCCTGCCAAATAGCTCACCGTTCTTTGGCAATCTGACTCTAAACTCCTCTCCCTCGTTTTTAATCATCTTTTTCTGAGTTTTTCTGTGGCTTGAATACTTTCTCATAATTATCCTCTATATCTTTATTATAATAGCATACGGCACGGCTTCAATGCTCTTCGTGGCCTTTACCAATCCTTCCTCAACAGCAATTCTAACTGCCTCTTTCCCTATGATGTTTATGTTGTCGCTCTCTCTCAGCAATTCCCTGAAGCCTGATTCGTCAACCAATTCTTCCGCATAGAACGACTTCTTAACCTGCATACATAACTCGCCTTCTTCAAAGATTTCATCTAATATGCTCTCGTCACAAGCTGCTAACACTTCACCGTGCTTTTTTACCCATATCATGATATCACAGCTTTTTGACAGGAGACCTGGCACCGCAGACCTCGCACCTCTTGTAAGGCGCTCCCTCAAATGTTATCAGCGTTGTGTCCGGCTTGTGGCACTCAGTGCACAGCACGTACTCTTTTATGTATGAGCTCAATCTTGCGTTTAGCTGCTTGTCCGTAAACCTGCCTTGCAGTATTATCCTTCCGTTGTCGTAATTTCCAGACGTGGCCAGCTCTTTTATGAAAAACTTCATTATGTGCTGGACATCTCTTCTGAGCTTGTTTGCGATTTCGTTTGCGTTCCTTATTACTGTCTGGTTCCCCTGCTGGTAGGACTCCACAACAGGAGGCTCCCATCTCTCCTTGGCATGAACCTTGTCAGGTATTGATTTGTATGCCTTTTCCAACAGCGTTTCGTAGTCCATAAGAAGTCAACCTTCATTGCACTTGATTTCCAATTGCCGCAATACCTGATATTTGGGGTTATATACCTTTTTAATGATTTCTCCAACCAGCTCGTCTCCCTCAACCTTTCCTATGACTATGGCGAGGTCTCCTTCTTTTATCTCCTTTGCCATCAGCCGAGTCCAGCCAGTAAACTTGGCCTTCACAGAAGCGGACTCGTCCTCTAAGCTTATGCCAACAATATCGTCTCCCTCTATGCTTCTGACCTTGCCTAGAACATTTACTCGAGAATGTCTCTTTACGTCAGCGAGCCTGCACTTCACTGCTGCCTCTCTCATCATAATCATTTTATCCTTTAAGTCATTAAATAACTTTATGCGCATTATGGAATTGTATAACTATTTATTCTCTCTTTTGGGAAGGCAGGCCTGGTGGCCTGCGGATAGCCCTTTTGAGGTTGCTGTTGGAGCAGTCCTGACCCAGAACGTCTCCTGGAAGAATGTTGAGAAGTCAATTGAAACTTTGAAGAGGAAAAGAATGATGAGCCCGCAGGCCATAGCAAAGGCCAAGCTTTCTCATTTAGAGAGCTTGATAAAAGCTTCTGGCTTTTACAGGAGGAAAGCCAGGACATTAAAAGAGCTTTCCAAGCTTTTTATCTCGTCAGGAGGCGTTGGGGAGTTTTTTGAAGGAGAAACAGCAGAGCTAAGGAAGAAATTGCTCTCAATAAAAGGCATAGGGCCAGAAACAGCAGATTCGATACTGCTTTATGCAGGTGGGCATCTCATCTTTCCTGTGGACAACTACACGAGAAGGCTCTCCAAAAAATTTGGCATATGCAGTTCTCAAAATTACGAAGCAATCAGGCAGTGCTTTGAGATGGAGCTTCCGAAAGACGTTGAGGTCTACAAAGAGATGCACGCTTTGATAGTTGAGTTTTGCAAGCGCTTCAAATCAGAGTGCTGATTAAAAGCCCAAGGCAGGCAGCTGCTGATATTGGAGGCAGGGCAGGAAGCGCTTTTCCCTTTTTTCCCATAACAAACTCAAACAGCAGAAGCAGGCCAAAAAGGGAAAACACCATGACAAAGTACGCTGCTTTTGGGCCGTAATGTATTAATGAAGACACTGCCAGCGTTAAAGGCACTACCAGGTCTCCCCCTCCCAATTGGTAAGCATACGCTTTTCTCTTTCCCTTTCCCACAGCAGTTGGAAGGGAAGCTGTGAAAGCAGTTGGCCTTTCAGTCATTGCCTTTGCCATATAAACCATGTGCTTGGTGTAGAACACTGAGATAAAGTCATAGGCAGACAAAAGGAGCATGAAAAACACTATTGCCAGGGGCGAGAAAGAAATGCCTATAATGGCTCCTGCCCCTGCTGTTGAGAAGATAAGGGCAGTGTTTTGCGTTAAGATATTTGGTTTCAGCATCTTGGCAGCCGTTAGCAGTATTGCCATCACTGTTCCAATGGGGATAACGTTAAAAACCACAAAGGGAAATAGGAGCTCAAAAACAATATCGCTCATGAAAAACACGGCAAGTGCCTCCAAGAGCAAGAGCATTTTCTTGAAGAGCTTTATCGTGATTATGATTATGAGGGTAACAGCCAAGATATAAATGAAAAGCTCAATGACTGTTGATATGTCCGAGCCTCCTGTTATGGGGCTTTCCAGGCTGCCCTTCTCAATTGAAGCAATGTATCTGACAGCTGTTGCTATCCCTATTAACTGCACGCTAACAAAGAGGATTATAATCGTAATTCTTAACATCTGCTTGTTCATGCTCTCACTTCATTTCTGTTGTCCTGTAGACGTCGTGCTTTGGCGAATAGATGTCTCCCCTCTTCTTGAGATTGTGGAGAATCTCCTGCAATTCCTCTGCGTCTATTCTTATCTTCTCTGCTTCCTCAACCAGCATCTCATGGTTTACTTCGTCATATTCCTTCTCCAGCCGTTTTATCAGGTTGTAGATGCTCCTTATCTTGTCTGACTTTGACTTTGGCTGCCCTATTGCTATGATGTCTATGTCATACTTGCCTGTCTCTGGGTCTATTCCTATTTTCTTCAGGCAGAAGGTAATGAGCCTTATAGCCCTTTCGGCATCTTCTATCTCAACTGTTTCGCTCAATCTCACCTTGGCAGAGGCTTCAGCCAGCCTCACTATGGCCTCTAGCTGCCTTGCTGTTATAGGTATGCTTCCTTGGTTTTCCCCTATGCTCCTCAGGTTGACGTAAAAGTCCCTTATCTTTTCTATGGCTTCTTGGGATAGCACAGGCATTACGTGCTTCCTGCTGTAAGCGATGTACTTTTGAAGGAATTCTGGTTCTAAAGCAGGAGCTACCTTTTCCTCGCTCTCCTCTCCCTTTACACTCTGCGCAGCATACCTATGCGTCTTTAGAATGTACTCAGCCATCTCTGCATCTCTTTTCTTGTCAAGCACGTCCCTTACAGGGAAGATTAGGTCAAAGCGAGAGATTATTGTAGGGGGTATGTCAAACTGTTCAGCAGGCGCTGTGTTTGGGTCAAACCTTCCGTATTTCGGGTTGGCTGCTGCTAATATCGCTGTGTTGGCCTTGAATGTTGTTATTATGCCTGCCTTAGCCACGTGTATCTCCTGCGTTTCCATTGCCTCGTGCATTGCAGCCCTGTCCTCTGGAGACATCTTGTCAAACTCATCTATCATTGCCATGCCGCCAGCTGCCAGCACAAGAGCGCCTGCTTTCAGCACCCATGTGCCTTCCCCAAATTCCTCCTTTTCAGCAGTGGCAGTTAAACCAGCAGCACTTGAGCTTTTTCCAGAAACATATATGCCTTTCGGAGCAAGTGAGTTAACATATTGAAGCAGCCTTGATTTAGCAGTGCCTGGGTCACCTATGAGAAGTATGTGCATATCAGGCCTTATTCTCATGCCATCAGGAGTCATCTTTCCAGGCGTTCCTCCAAATAGCTGTAATGCAATAGCCTCCTTTATCTCATCATGGCCGTATATGGAAGGCGCTATGCTCTTTACGATTTTCTTATAAACGTCAGGGTCTTGGGAGAGCTGTTTTATCTTTTGCATGTCCTCTGCACTCAATTCAATTTCCTCAAACTCTTTCTCCTTCTTCACAAAGTTGTTGACGTCTATAAACTTGTTGAATATGCTCCCCTTCCTTTTTGGAGCTTCCAGCCTCAGCACTCCTATTACCTCTATCTTGTCTCCTGGCACCAATCTGTTCGTCAAGTCATCTTCTAGCCACAGCGTGATGGTTTTTACCTGCTCTCCTCCTCTAAGCACTTCAAGAGGTTCCTGGATCTCTGCCTTTTGAGTGTCTATGAACTTTGACTCTTCAAGAATAAGCTCAAAACTCTTTCCTCCGCAAACACAAACAGTTGGCTCTGTTAGTTTCTCGCTCTGCTCCTCCTGCTTTACAGAGATTCTCCTCAAGCAGTTCTTGCACTCAAAAACAGCCTCAACTATCTTGGGCTTTACTTCTGTTACCTTTGTCACGACACCGTCCACGCTTATGAACTTATTTATGTGCTGGCTGCTGAGGTTTCTTAACAGCACCTTGTTTTCAGGTGGCAGGTTGTAGAATCTCACATGTGGCTTGAACTCCTCTCCTGTGCCTGAGAGTAAGCCCATTTGGATTATGGCGTCTCTTGCTGCTCTTATCGTCTGATATGGCTTCTCTATAACGTCATCAGCCAATTTTATATCATATTTGTCTAGCTCTTGATAGTCTATCTCAACACTTCTTTTTTCAGGAAATAACTGGGCTATCCTTGTAATCTCGTCTTTATATTTCTCATTTATGAACTCTTCGAACTGAGACACCTGAGGAGCAGAACTAGTTTCCATCGAATATTTTTTCTTCAAAATACTATTTATAAACCCCCCACAGTTCCAGTATTTGTCGCGTGTCAGTTAAAATTATACGGAGACCAGGATGATGGCTCTTCTTTCTTCTCTTCCTTCTTCTGGCCCTTGCTGTAATAGTAAATGGTTGTTATAACAGCAATGCCAATAATTACCGCGATTACGATGTTAAGCAAATTGCCCTCTTCCTTAACACACCTTCCATTGCTTTCCTTCATGCCAGATGGACATACGCATTTTTCTCCGTTCCAATACTTTCCCCCAGTGCATTTGGGAGGCCATTCTCCCACTCTTTCTTCCATGTCTGAGATATCCTCCTCCAAGCTCTCCGCCATTTGGTTTGCTTTTTGTAAGTTTTCCTTTTCTATGTAATTCGCCAATGCCTCCAGGTCAGAGGCAATGTCTTCCAGGTCTCTTCTGTGCGCAGGGCTTATTTTGGCTATCTGCTTAACTATGCTTTCATACCTGTCATTCAGTTCCCTATACTTGTCCCAGAGCTCAGATTTTACCGTGTTGTTCTCTCTTTCAGCAATGCGCTGGTCTAGGACCCTGTAATATTCATCAACCGTGCTGTCCAGGGAAGAGAAAAAGGAATCAATGTTTTCTCTGTTTTCCTTGCTTTTGTCCTCCATGTCTATTATTGTTGACTCTATGCCAGAGATAAGGAATTCAGCAGACAAGCTTATGCCATATGATTCGTCAATCTCGTTGTTAGCGATCTTTGTATTTATTTCCTCTCTTACATCACTTGCCCTTTCCTTCAGCTCTCTAAGCGCATTTATCAATAGGCTCTCTTTTTGGAAAAAGCTGTTAAACAGTGACTGGCATTGGCTTATCTCCTCCACAGTGTCTATTGACTTTATCTTTGATTTTAGTTCCAGTGCAGTGTCCCTGAGCTCTTCAGCACTAGATACTGCAGTTGCTAATGCGTTTTCGTAAGCTGAGAGCGACGTTATGCTAACAGGCAGGGTTGGCTTTATGTCAGTGTTCAACCTGTCCAGCCTTGACTGAAAGTCTGCCTGCATTCTGGAAGCACTGTCCCTACTGCTGTCAATGAAGTCTTCTATCTGCTTTTCTGCGTAGAAGAAATTGGCTAAGTAATGCACTTTCTGCACAGCTTTTGCATTGTCTCCTTCTGCAATGCTGCCGTCTGAGACAGCTATGGGAATAATAGTGACTATCTTGTTTGTGGATGACACCAGTTCTATAGGCCAGTAAGCTTCCTCTCCGAGAGAAATTTGGTGCTGCGGCACTATGTTGGTGTGCTCCCCCACATGCTTGTATTGGTTGGCTATTGCAACAGCAGAGTTTAGGTCTACTTCTTCAGCTACTGCGATGCTGATTAGAAGGAGCATCATAAGGATTGCTTTTCTCATAGTATTGAAAAAAGAAGAAGCATATAAAAAGCTTTTCACTAGCTCTGCTTTATCTTGTGAAGTGATTCAAGAAAAGGCCTTGCCTTCTTGCTCTTTAAAGCTCCTGCCTTGAACTCAAGCATTAGCAAGAGGGCTGCAGGCCCCCTGCTTTTCAGTATCCCGTCAGTTATTTCAGATTGTATAATTGTCCCTATGCCTATTGGCTTGTGCTTTAAGTCCTCCTCGCTCAGTCTTATGCCTGCTTTCTCTGCTTCCTTGGCTATGCTTTCTGATACCTTTACAACCTTTTCAAGCCTTTTTCTCTCTTTTTTGCTTAAGCTGGCCTTAAGCCTCTCGTCTTCTAAAATTGCTCTCCCTTCCCTGCTTATCCATCTGGCATAAGCCACGGCAGTCCTAGTATGCTCTGGATTTATGCCATTGAGAATTTTCAGAAGCCTCCTCGTTGCCTTCCTTCTGAAAACGCCTCCCTTTGAAATTTCTCTTAGCTCCTCTGCTTGCTTCTTTTTCTTCTCTTCCTCAAGCTTTCTTTGGAGCTCCATGTTGAGGGTTCTGGCCCCTTCATAAAGCTCTACAACGTAGTTGTCAGCGATCTTTGCCGCATCTCCGTTCCTTATTACAAGATACCTGTCCTTAGGAAGAGGCCTGCTGTACTTGCTTGATATCTCAATTGGGCTGGGAAAGCCAGTGTATGCTTCTATTACCATGTCTTCCTTTCTCCTCCTCATTGCTGCTTCCATGCCTTTCTCTATGCCCTGCTCTATTGCCTTTTCTAATTCTTCTATTTCCTCCATTCTTTTCTTTCTCTCTATTTGCTTTTTTCTCAATGTGAACCACACAGGCCCCAAAAACATAACAGCAGTGGCTGTTTTATTATATCCCATTTCCGAAAGCTTGTCTGCCAAAGCAACAGCCCCTGCTTCCATAATGCCTGTTTCAATAGCTAGGTCCCTGTACTCTTTGATTCCCTTGATTGCCTTTTCCCTAAATTGCTCTGGATTGCGCCAGTAATACCTGTATTTGTAATAAATGCTGCTTTCCTGCCTGAGCTTCCTCTCCTTTCCCTCTCTAATCATCTTGCCCCAATCTTCGGCAGCTGTTTTTACGGTGTAAAAGCCCTTTCTTCTCACCAGCCACTCTTTGAATTTCGGGTTTTTTTCCATAACGAGTTTTGCTGTCTCTCTTGCTAATCTCCCTTCCCCCAATCTTCCTGCTTTAACATTCCTTTTAATTTTCATCAATAAGATTAGAAACAATTACTTTAAAAATATTTTGCAACTACTTTTTCTTTTCTTTCTTCTTTTTGAAGGCAGCGTTGTACAGCCCTACTGCTGCAAGAGGGTCTATTCCCTCCTCTTCTGCAATCTGCAATATCATTGCCTGAGTGAGCCTCTTTTCTTCCTCACGTGTCATCATCTTCTCCTTCACTGGCTTCCGCTTTGCTCTTCTCAAAGACAACCTTCCCATATCACTCCCCCAAAATCTTCCTCACTTGATTAAATGCCTCTTTGTATTTATTCTTTTCAGGTCCTCCGCCTTTCCATTCGTTTCCCTTTCCTCCTGCCTTGCCTCCCATAATTTCAGCAGCTTTCTCCACTGCTTCCTTCACAGGCTTGCCACTCTTGTTGTCAACTCCTATCACTTGGCCAGGAGCAAGCACGACGCAGTAGGCTTTCTTCTTGGCCACTTTTCTTGCAATCTCCTGCATGAGTTTCATATCTGCCACATCTATTATCTGCACGGTTTCCTCAGACAATTCAGAAGCCTTTCTTTTCTTTTCCTTTTCAAGCTCCTTTGAAAGCTGCTTCCATATCTTGATAATGCTGTCCAAATCCTTGCCCTCTACATCAATTCTTTCCTTTTTTCCAGTAAGCATTTCTTTCTCAGCAATAAGAAGCTCTACCCTTTTCAGCCACGCGGCTTTTTCCTTATCTTTTTCTTCCTTCATTCTCTTCATAAGCTTGGCTATCATTTCCTTGCCAGCACTAAACTCTATCCTTATCACGCCGTCCTGGATTTTCTTTACCTTCCATATCTTTATTTCTTCCACATATTTCGTGTTGCTGAAGTGCGTGCCTCCACAGGCCTCAACGTCAAAACCTTTTATATTGACAACCCTTATCATTTTTCCAGGCACTGCCCCTCCCTGGTACAGCCTAAAACCGTATTTCTGCTCTGCTTCTGTCCTTGGCATAAATCTTCTCTCTATCGGTATTGCCTTCCTTATGACCTCGTTTGCTAACTTTTCAATTCTGCTTATTTCCTCTGCTGTTGGAATTTCATAGTGGGTTATATCTAACCTTGCTTTCTCATAGTTTTTCTCAGCGCCGGCCTGCCATATGTGATTTCCCAGAATTTCTCTGGCAGCTCCGTTAAGTATGTGGGCCCCAGTGTGCTGTCTTGTCAGCTGCAGTCTTCTTTCCCAGTCAATCACGCCATGCACCTGTTTTTTTCCAAGCTTTCTGTCAGTCTCGTGTATAACAATATTTCCCTGCTTTATGACAGCCACGACATGAGCGCCATCCAATTTTCCCTTATCTGAGGCCTGCCCTCCACCCAGCGGATAAAAAGCTGTCCTGTCAAGCACTACGTAATGCTTACCTTTCTCTTCCCATTCCTTTAACACCTCTGCGTCAAATTCCTTCACGTCATCCTCGTAATACAGCTTCTCAGTTTCAGCTATGCCTTTTAAGTCAAATTCTTTCTCCACTTCCCTTTTTCTTTCCGGCCTTTCTCTTGTTATGAGTGCATAGAAGTTCTCAGGCAAGGAGACATTTACGTTGAGAGTATTTTCAGCCACTTCTCTTATCAGTTCAGGCGTTATGCCATAAGATTCGTAAAGAAGGCGTAGCTCATCAGCGGATATGTTTCGTTTTTTCTTTAATATTTTGACCACCATCTTCTTGGTTCTCTGCCTTGCGTTTCTGTACTTCTTTTTCTCAATGTCCAGGATTTTCATTACGTCATCAATGTTCTCATTCAGCTCAGGAAAAAGCGGCCTCAAGTACGCAGCGTGCCACTCTGCAACCTCCTGTAGGGAGAAGGGCCAGCCGTATTTGTCTATAAATGACATTGCTCTTCTTGCTATCACCCTTAGGTTATATCCGCCACCCACGTTTGAAGGTAGCATGCCATCACTTAAAGCAACAAGCAAGGATTGGCTGTGATCAGCTACTGAGAAAAGAGCAGCCAAAGGCATAACCTCTTTCTTCAACTCCTCCTTGCTCACAGACAGTTTCTCAGCTATTTTCTGCCAGCTCTTTTCTATATCCTTGTTTTCCTCAACATTCAGCTCTCCTGCAAAAGGCATAAAGTCTCTAAACATGTCGCTGAGCTCCAGGCCTGTCTTTTCAAAAAGCTTCTTTATAACATCAGGATAATCTGACTCATATTGGGTTGCGCTTCCCTGTGTTACCCACACAGTTCTACCAAGCCCCATGCCCATGTCAAGAACGCGAATGGGAAGCTCTTCATATCCTGCATCTGAAACCTTGTATATCATATATACCTGGTTTTCTATCTCCAGTCCCCTTACAAAAGCTTCCATACAGACGCCAAGGTTGCCCCCACCATACCACTGTTTTTCTATGTAGCTTATTTCTTCCTCTGGAATTTTCATTCCCACAGTCAGCCATTTGTGGATGTGCGATAAAAAGAGATTCTGGTCAAAATCCTTTGGAGGCAAAAAAGCATGCTGCCCCACCATAACAAAACCTGTTTTGTGCCTGCCTGTTATGCCCACGTTGTCTATGTCGTTAAACCTGAGGCAGTATTGAGGCACTACAAGAGGGTTTGCTGGAGGTTCTACTTCCCCTGAAACAACGTGCGGCTGAAAATCATATATAGAGGCCTGCACAAAGTCAGTGTCATCTCTCCACCTTGCCACTACTGGATACCTTTTTATTGGCGTATAGCCGAGCGATTTAAACATCTCTGAGAATTTATTCCAGGACTCGATATACTCTAATCGCTTTCCCACTGGCTTCCCTATAAATGAGTAACCACCAACACAGTCAGGTTCCCCGCAGAATTCTCTCTCTGGGTCCTTGGTCCAAAACCTTGCCCCGCATTTCTTGCATGTCTTCCTTTCAAAGCCCCTCTGTTTCAAAAAGTCAACAGCGTAATATTTGTTTATGTTCTTTTCAACCTTCTTTTTTAGCTCTAGCTTTACTTTTTCTATGTCCATCACTAGTCACCAGGGATTATATGTAGAGCCTGTGTTCCTCTCCGCTTTCCTCTTCCCCCATAACCTTCTCTATTGCTTTTTCAAAGTCCTTTTTCAAAACTCTTGTTCTCCCTTCTCTTATTGCGAACATGCCTGCTTCTGTGCATATGGCTTTTATCTCAGCTCCGAGAGCGCCCTCTGTTTTCTCAGCGAGGTATTTTGCTTTGACAGAAGTATTCATTTTTCTCATATGTATCTTGAAGATTTCTTCCCTCGCTTTTTCATCAGGCAGGGGAACCTCTATGATTCTGTCAAACCTCCCAGGCCTTAGAAGCGCTGGGTCTAAGATGTCTATCCTGTTTGTAGCAGCTATAATCTTGACGCCCTCTCTCTTTCCAAAGCCATCCATCTCTGACAGCAGTTGCATTAGTGTTCTGTTTACCTCCCTGTCCCCTCCTGTTGTTTCGTCCAGCCTCTTGGCCCCAACGGCATCTATCTCGTCAATGAAGATTATGGAAGGCGCTTTTTCCTTGGCCATCTCAAAAACGTTTTTGACAAGCTTGCTGCCTTCCCCTATAAACTTTTGCACAAGCTCGCTGCCAACCAGCTTTATGAAAGTGGCATCGCTCTCAGCTGCCACTGCCTTTGCCAGCAGGGTTTTGCCACAGCCAGGAGGACCATAGAGCAGGACACCAGATGGGGCCTCTATGCCTACTTTCTCAAAAAGCTCTGGATTTTTCAGAGGCAGCTCAACGGTTTCTTTTATCTCCCTTACCTGCTCATCAAGGCCGCCTATGTCCTTAAAGCTGATTTTAGGCCTGTCTATTATCTCTATTCCCCTGAGGATTACGTCCTTTTTCCTAGGAAGCGTTCTTACAACATTCAGGGTTTGCTGGTTCAGACCAACAGAAGAGCCAATATCTATCTCTTTTATTGTGTCTGGGTCACAGCTAACCAAAAATTCCATTCCATTTGAGTTTTTGACTATCAGCTTGTCATTCTCTATTTTCTCGACAACAGTTGCAACCATTAGAGGCAGTCTCCTCAGCCTAGCCAGCTCTTCTCTCAAAGAAGAAATTTGAGACCTCAAATATTCTGTGTTGTTTTCAAGCATCTTATTTTCTATCTGAAGCTCAGTTAATCTCTTTTCCAATTCGTAAAGATAGCTTAACGCGTCTTCTTTCTTATTCGCAGAGGTATTTGAAGGCATTTAAACCACTCTTATTAATAAGCAAAAAAAGTATTTTAAGATTCCTTTTCTTGATACATTCTTCTATATATAGCTTTATTTCTATTTAACAGCTCAACAAATTCGTCTGGATTCGGTGGAGACAGCACGTATTCTTTTGTCTTTCCCTTTCCTCTTACCCTTATCAATACCCTGTCCTTGAAATTCGTGCAATAATACCCAAAGCCAGTCAACGCATACTTATGTTTTCCGCCAACTTTTTCAGCACTCTCAAAATCAGCAAAGCTTATTTTACCAGGCCTGAAGTAATTTATTATCAGGTACTTGTCAGTTATCAAATAGAATGCATTGCTAAGAGGCCACACGATAAATGTTGTTGTTAGAGTCATCAGAATTAAAGAGATTCCCACCACAGTTCCATTGCTCCACAATATGCCAGAAGCAAGCAGGAAGACAGGTAGGAATACGGATAAAGAGAAGACCAGCTTTGCAGGCGTGTCCATTTTTGGTCTGAACAATTTGGTGGCCATTGCTAAAATAAAACAGGGAGAGGTATTTAAGGGTTTCTGATGATAAATTATATCATGCTAATCCTTAAGCACGCGGAACTCTTCACTAAGAGTGAGCAGGTTAGGAAGAGATTTTTGCGTAAGCTTGTCAGGAATATAAAATCAGCCCTGCCTGATGCCAAGGTGAATAACAGGAGAATGAGAATTTTCGTTTACGCTGGCAATGAGGAGAAAGCAGTAGAAATTCTAAGAAGGGTTTTCGGCATTTCCTCTGTGGCGATCGGCACAGAGATGCGATTTGATATGGAAGCAGTCAAGAGAAAAGCACTGGAAATTTCGAAAGCGTGGGATGGAAGCTTTGCAGTCAAGAGCCAGAGGTTGACAAAGGATATAGATATGACAAGCCAGCAGATTAGCAGCAGCATTGGAGCCTTCATAAAAAAGCACAGAGGCCTTGAAGTTGACCTGAAAAATCCAAAACACGTGCTTTTCGTAGAGTATTTTGAGGGCAATGCCTATTTGTACACAAGGACCTTTCAAGCAGTTTCAGGCCTTCCTCTCTCAACAGCTGGTAAAATCATTGTTGAAAACAGCGACCCTTATTCTCTGCTTTCGGCGTGGCTTATGATGAGGAGAGGTGCGTCTATTATTTTAAGAGGCAGCAAGGACTTTTTGAGATACTGGGATTACGGGGCAGAAGTTGAGGAGCTTGCTGAGATAGGAGATCAGGAAATTCAGAGAGCAGATGGGATTGCCAGACCTTACATATCTGAAAGCAGCTTTGTTAATGGCCTTCCTGTTTTTTACCCACTTGCAGCTCTGGACAAAAAGACCTGCAACAAGCTGCTGTCTTTTATCAGCAAGGGGGAGCTTCCTCCCTCTTTTGATTTGCTTCTATAAAAATAAATACTAGTAATGACTTTTTTACTTGGGGTTGCTGTGAAAAAGAAGGCATCGCTCATTGTTTTCTTATTGGTTATGCTTAGTGTTTCAGCTTATGCTTCCTGGGGCTCTTCCCAGTTTTTGGGCTATGGTATAGCCTCTGTGAACCACAACGACAGCCTGCCAGACGTTTACTGCATCTCCTGGCACAACTGCATGGCTGTTTGGAGGGGCCAGCTGAACCCAGGAGACAGTATAGGCATTGTGTACTCGATATGGGATGGTGTTTCGTGGTCCAGTCCTTCTGTGATCCTGCCAAGACAGAATTCGCCTTACAACTCTTTCTATAAGCCGCGGGTTTCAGGTGCTGAAAACAGCAGCCATTTCTTTTACAGGATTGTGTGGCAGGCGTACAGGCAAACATCATATCAGGTCTATTCCAATGAGGAGATATTAACAGCCAGTTTTGACAATGTCTCTGGCATTTCAGATTACTACAACCTTACGAACGACGAAAACGATGACGAGCACCCATCTGTTTCCTGCTTCCTGAACCCCGCTTCTGGCGCATCCGATATACGCTGCGTTGTTGTTTGGGATTCTTATGGGCCAAACGGTTTTTCAAGCAGGGAGATAAAATACAAAGACATAGGCAAATACGCCTCTTCTGGAAGCTTTGTTACCAATAACGATACAAATGAGTCAATGCCTGATATTGACTGTCCTTACAACCCCTCTGTGAGCGACTACTGCATTCTTTCTTATCAGTCATTAAACGATTATGGAAATTGGGACATTCACTCAGCTGTTTTCACTTTTGGCCTCACTGGTGCTTCTTGGTCAAATTACACAGCAGTGCATCCAGCAAATGCTGTGGATGATAGGAGGCCAAGAGTGTCATATTTTAGTGGCAATGGCAAGTTAATATGGTATAATTGGAGTTCTTATCAAAACAATTATGAAATAGCCACAGCAGAGTGGACTGGGAATGGTTGGACTAATCTAAATCAGAGAACAGCCAATGGGCAAGATGACCTGTATCCTGATTTGAGCTGTCACACTACTGGCACTTTGTGCAGGGCAGCGTGGTCCTATTACAGCAGTGACTACAACCTACTCTATGCTGACTGGGACATCGGATTGTGGAATAGCAATAACATTCCGACAGACAGTTATGATGACATGACCCCTTCTATCCACTGTCCTGAAGATGGCTACTGTAAGCTTGTGTGGACCTCTGGCCGTATTTCCAGCCCTGACCTCATTTTTGAAAAAACGTTTAATACAAATCCAGCGCCTCGCCTCTTTACTGCCAATGATTCAAACGCTGTGAGGATAAAGAAAGAATCAAATGTTACTTTCTGGGGCAATTGGACAGACCAGGACAGCGATGAGAATGATTTTCTTGTGACTACTAATAAGAGTTTCTACAAGTGCAATCGGCTTCAAAAAAGCGGTTGCATTTGTTATGAAGCTGGCCAGACAGACGGCCTTGGCAGGTGTTTGTTTAACACATCATCGCAGAACAAGTCTGGGAAGGTTGTAAACGTTACTTGGTATGCGAGGGCTTGCGACAGCAAAAATAGCTGTACCAATATAGTTAACGACAGCTACCTGATTGACAGCAAAGCACCAATAATAAGTAACATTGATGCTTCTGAACTGAGCAATGTAAGGGTTAAGATAAGCTGGGACACAGATGAGAGCGCCAACTCAACTGTTGATTACGGCACAACGCTCTCACTTGGCTCCAGGAACAGTTCATCAAGTTTCGTAGAGAGTCATGCAATATGGCTTACAGGCCTGTCTCCAGACACGCTTTACCACTTCAACGTTACATCTTGCGATCAGTATGAGAACTGCAATGAAAGCTCAGGAGGTAGTTTCCGCACATCTCCAAGCACCGGATGGCTGAACGGCAGCGTTTACGATGCTTTCCATAACCCCATTCCAAACGCGCGAGTAAATGCGTCAAACAGGGATTACGGCAGCTACGAGACATATACAGACAGCGAGGGCAATTTCTCTATTATAGTGGGGGTTGATGCAAGGGCATTTTACAATGTGACTGCTTCAAAAAGAGCGTACTCTCAAAACAGCAGTTACAACCTTCTCATAAGAGCAACAAGAGGGAATAAGACAAAAATAAGAATAATTTACATTGGCACTGATTTAGGTAGTATGGGAAGGGTCTCTGCTCCAGGCATGGATATATATGTGCTTTTCCTTGTCTTTGTAGCAGCTTTGCTGTATTATGCTCTTAAGGAGAGGGGCAAATGATATACATAGAAGACATAAGAGACTTTGTCTCAAAGTTATCAGATAAGGCTTGGACTATACTGTCTTCAGTGATTGGCAGAGATGATGAGGAAAAAGCATTGCTTTTCTTTGCCTTCGCTTATCTTGCTGAGCAGTATACTGCTATCTCAGAGGAACTGCTCAGACAAAAAAAGAGCGCAGAAGCAAGCTATTATTCAGCTAAGGCAGTGGTTGTCAGGAGGCTCTGCCATGAGATTTTTGAAGAGGTGCCTGAAAAAGATTACTATACAGAGCTGTTTCACCTGCCCCCGTCCACGAGAAAGATGGAAGACGAGGAGCTTGTTTATTTGCACAAGCTGGCCCAGTTCTGTGTTGAGAAGATAGAGCCAGACAAGGAGATGCTCTCTGATATCTCACATTTATATGCTAACCTAAAGAGTTTAATAAAATCAATAAAAGGAGGCCCAACAATATCAAATGCCAAAAGGGTTTTGCTGAAGGAAACAAGGCATTACAAAGACAGGCCTTCAAAATTGCAGACAATTTATGAAGTTGTGCTGCTTGTCATGAATGTCTCTGCTGTTATTGAAGCCCTCACAAGAGAAAAGACAGAGAAAAGGGAGGAAAAGCTCCCTGGTTTTAAGGTTTAATTTTTTAAGGTTTAATTTTTTATGCAGTGCTTTATATTCTCATAGGCCTTATTTATTGCCTTTCCAACCTCTGCCTCTGATTTTGCTCCAGTGCATATTAGCTTTCCGTTCTTGAAAAGAAGCAAGCTTGTTTTTGGATTCTTCAG
>Ga0180300_10000009_pt1 | contig 73962 bp, 91 predicted proteins | sample GuaBasSediGuay15_FD_121798 | JGI IMG/M metagenome (GOLD analysis project Ga0180300, IMG submission 121798) | Subseafloor sediment microbial communities from Guaymas Basin, Gulf of California, Mexico - Guay15, Core 4569-2, 21-24 cm | ecosystem: Environmental > Aquatic > Marine > Hydrothermal...
ATGTCTTTTCTTTTTCAAATCTTTAGAAATTTCAAATGAAACAATTCTCATCTGTTGCGTATATCTTTTTTTCATTTTAAAAATAATATACTTTAAAAGTTCATATGCATACTTTTTTTGATTACGTGTACTTTCAATTTTTTCTTCAAGAGTGTTAAGAATTTCAAGAAATGCTTTCTTTACATCTTTTTTCTTTATATGACCTGGAAAATCCATTGTAAATGGATGTGGCTGTTCGATGCTCCTAGTCAGCCATGCACTTTCTTTCATTGCCCATCTAGGGAAACGTTTTTTCATCCAGGGAGTTATATAATGTGTATCAAACGTTCTTGCAGAATATCCTTTACTATTCCATTCTGGCTTTCCAAAATCAACTTTATGAAATCTGATATCCTGGTTTGAATTTAGAATTTTCTTTACTAAAGATGTTATTAATGCTGTTGCTACTGCCTTTTGTGAATCTATATTTTCAACTATTAAATTTATTCTTTTCCTATTTTCTTTATTAACTTTAAAATTTTCTTCTTCAGCATTGTATATTTTTTCTAATATTTTCCAAACATTTGAGTTATTTGCCATTTTAACACCTTAAACTATATACTCCAAAATAGTTTGAATAGTTTTTACTCTTTTTTTAGCATATTCAATATATTTTGGATTAATATCCATCCCAATGTAATATCTTCCAAGTTTCTTTGCTACAGCTGCAGTAGTTCCACTACCTACAAACGGATCAAGTACTATTCCCTTAGAAGGGGATAACAACTTTATCAGCTCTCCAATAATAAATTCCGGAAAAATTGCGGGGTGTTTTATACCTTTTATTGTTTCTACCGGGCTTTCAATAACATCTCTCTTTAAATCTTTACCCAAAATACGGATGATTGTGAAACCATTTTTTTCTAATTGTATTTTTCTTCCGCCTTCTTGGCCACCAAAGGGTAACGCATGAATACCCTTTATTTTCATTCTAAATCCAGCAATCTTTCCTTCTTTAACTTCTCTTATAACTTTATTCAGCTCTTTAATTGCTTTCTTTTTCTGCTCTGGAGTAAGACCACTTTTTTCTATAAGTTCAAAATATCGCTCTCCAATTTTGGAGTTGTTATGATTATTCTTTTTCCTTTTTAAGAGAGAATGTATAGATAAAAAAGAATCTATATCAAAATAATAGTCTTCCGACTTTACAAAATCGAAAAACGGTTCTGTAGCACTTACTAATCTTTTCTTATATTGTCTAGGTGTTGGATTTAATTTAACCCACGTTATAACATTAATAAGTTTTAAGTCAGAGAATCTGTTAAGTACTTCTATTGCAAATCGCCAAGGAACTAAAAGTAAAGAGCCATTTTTATATTTGTCTCCTATATTGAAGACAATATGACCATCTGGTCGTATTATTCTTACACATTCCTTAAATACTTTAATTAGATTATCAATATACTCTTCTACTTCCTTTTCATTTCCTATAGCTTCTTTAATTCCATAGTCTCTTTGTTGAAAATACGGGGGAGAGGTTATTATCATATGTATAGAATCATTTGGAATTTCTTTCAATAATTCAGCACTATCACCTACTAATAATTTGTTCAAAAATTTATTTTTCCAACTTATTTCTTTATCTGTCATTTTCTCTCACCTTTCAATTCATCTTCTATCTCAAACTTTTCATGCAAACATTTTATTTCTCCTTTCAGTAAACCTCTCAAAAACTCCTTAATTGTTATCTCTTGTCCAACTCTTGCCTGAGGATAAAATGTTATTGGTTTATTATTTTTATTTCCAAAAACGATAAGTTGGGGATAAAGAGATTTTGATTTTCTCGTTTGTTTAATTTTTATTCTTTTAGCAACAGAAATACCCCATAAAATCTGATATTTTAAGTCATCTTCTCCTTTTTCATCAATAACAAATTTTTTTACACTAACTTTAAGTTTTGTTTTTACTTCATTTAGTAAATCTTCTATTTCTCTTACTTCATCTGAGTCCTCTAAAGCACGGGGAATATAAAATTCAAATCTAAGCATTCTTACCACCATAAATAATGGTAAGAAATTAATTATTTTTAATTATTTTAAAGTTTACGGTTCTCTAGTACCCTACCCTATATCACCAACAAGTTTACAGAACTTAGTTTAGAAAGCTTTAAATACCTCTTTATAACCTAATATTTAAAGCTTTCTGTTCTAATTTTGAGGTGTTTTGATGTTGAAGCATTTGAAAAAGATTTTGAGAAAGAATGGCCGTAGTGTAAAGACTAAAAAAAGCCAGGAAGGGAAGGGTATGAAGAAGAAAACTGTAAAAAAATCCGAAAAGAAGAAAACAAAAACAAAAGCTGTTAAAGCAAGAAAAAAGAGCAAAACTTCTAAGAAAACAGTTAAGAAAAAAGCTGTTAAGACTTCTACGAAGAAAACTGTAAAGAAGGTGGTAAAGCGTGCAAGAGGTCGGAAGAGTGTTAAGCGTCAGAGGAAAAAACCTAGTTCTTCTAAGAGGGACAAAAGCCCTAAAAGAAGGGACAAAACTGTACGACGACCAGCAAAATCAAGTAGGCGTGGTAAAAGAAGTTCTAGGACCCACAAGAGCACCCTACATGTTAGCAAGAGTAAAGCACCCAAAGAAGCTCTTGGGCAAAAAGTTATACCATTAGAAAGTGAGGCCAAGAAAAAAGAGGAAACTGCGATTGAGATATTGGCAAAGGAGACAGTTGCAGAACCCCTAATATCTGAGTCTATTGAAGAATCCATGAAAGAGGAGGCTTTGCCTGTTCCAAAAAGTCCGGAAGCAAAACCCAGCAAAACAATAAAGTGTCCTGAATGCGGGTCAACTGATGTTTCAATAGACTATGAGAGAGGAGAGGTTGTTTGCAACAGGTGTGGTTTGGTTATCGAGGAGAACCTTGTTGACTCTGGCCCTGAATGGAGGGCTTTTGATTCAGACCAAAGGGATAAGAGAGCAAGAACAGGGGCTCCTGTGAAGTTTACAAAGCCAAACAAAGGGCTTGCCACTGAAATAGACCAGTACAACAGAGACATAAGAGGTGTTAAGATAAGCTCCCAGCAGAGGAGCCATATGTACAGGTTGAGGAAATGGCATAAGCGAACATCAATATCCTCCTCAATGGAGAGAAACTTGGCGATTGCCCTGTCAGAGCTTGACAGGATTGCCTCTTACTCAGGCCTCCCTCAGAACGTGAGAGAAGCAGCAGCCTTGCTATATAGAAAAGCGGTTGAGAAGGGGCTGATAAGGGGCAGGCTTATAGAGAGCGTTGTGGCTGCAGTGATATATACTGTTTGCAGGCAGTACGGTATTCCGAGGACCTTGGACGAGATCTCTGCTGTTAGTGGAATAAACAAGAAGGAGATAGGAAGGACTTACAGGTTTTTGAAGAGAGACTTGGGAATAAAGATGCCTTTAACTGACCCAACGCATTATATTCCAAGGTTTGCAAGTGAGCTAGGTCTGTCAGGCCCTGTGCAGGAAAAGGCCAGAGCTTTGCTTAAGGAAGCCATAGACAAGGGTCTGATTTCTGGAAGAGGGCCAACAGGCGTGGCAGCAGCTGCAGTTTACATAGCAGGAGTTCTTATGGGTGAGAGGAGAACACAAAAAGAAGTGGCAGATGTAGCAGGCGTAACAGAAGTTACCATAAGAAACCGCTACAGGGAGCTAAAGGACAGGTTAGGTCTGGATGTGCCTGCCTAACCTTCATTACTTCTTTTTCTCAACAGCCATTTGATAGGCATCCAAATAATTCTTTATTAAAATGCTCCAGTCACATTTTTCTGCTAACTGCCTCGCCTCTGCCTTCTTTTGCAACCTCTCGTCTCTCTCCAAGAAATAAAACCACAGCATTGTTTCATACAGCTCATTTACAACTTCGTTATATGTTTTTTTATCCCTTTTCAGCACTATTATGCCTGGTTTTTTACTCTGGTCGCTTATTTTTTTCACAAATGCCCCAAATCCTGCAAGGTCTGTTGTTACAGCTAATGCATTTTGAGCAGCTGTTTCCAATGGAGTATATCCCCATGGCTCGTAATAAGATGGGAACACGCCAAGATGCGAGCCAATGATGACTTCATTGTAGTCCATACCAAGCATGCCATCTGCTTTTGAAACATATATAGGGTAAAAGACAACCTTCACCTTGTCCTCTGGACCGTTATCAAGGCCGTTTTTTCTGCATGCGTTTAATATAGGGTCATTTTTTTCGTTTTCCAAAATATGCGTTGACAGCGGAGCTTTTCCTTCTTTCCTAAATGCCCTGTAGTCCTGCTTGATTGACCTCAAAAAGGTAACATCAAAGAGGTTATCTGTCTTGGGCATTTTGCCTTTTACCAATGCATCCAAAATCCTTCTTTTTATGTAAGGCAGCTCCTCCACCACCATCTCTTTCATATCCTCAAAGAAGGACAAGTTTGAAAGCACCTCTATGTCCATGCTCTTAACAGCAGCAGGTATGAAAAGAAAGGCAAATACGTTCTTTTCAGCGTCCATCTCCCTCAGTTTCTGGTTTAACTTTCCCAAGGCATCGATGAAGACATCTATCCCCTTATTCCTGAATTCATATCTTCCGCTTATGAAAAATATAAGCCCCTTCTCCACATCTATGGGATAATACGGATTGAAATAACCTCTTAAGAAGTCCCTTATCTTCTCTCTGTACTCCCTGTGTTTGTTTATCAGCTCCTCTACACTGGGAAAGGTGCTTATTTCAAGACCGTTAGGAGTTATTACATCTGGAGACTTTCCCAAGATATATTTGGCCTCTCTTGCTGTTATCTCTGAAACAGTTGTGAAGACATCTGCGTTATGGGCACAGGCCTTTTCTGTTAAGTGCTTTGCCTGAGCGTTATATTTTTTTGCCTTTTCATCAGGCATGCTTTCGTTTCTCATAAGACCTTCATTTACCTCTTTGTAAAGGTCCTCTCCAGACTCCGCGAGAATCCTTCCCATAACAGTGGCGTGTGTTGTGAAGACAGTTGATATGCCAAGCTCTTTCTTTTTAAGGTAAAGCAGTGCAGCTCCTGACAGCCATTCGTGGAAATGTGCTATCATTTTCTTACTGTCAAAAACAGAAATCAGTTTTTCCAGCAACATACCTGACGCTGTTGCCCACACTATTGGGTCGTCAAACCAAATGTCTGCTGTGAGGGAGTCAATCTTGTAATCTTCCCAAAGCTTTGCCTTTATCTTGTCCTTCTGCTTCATGAATCTTGAGTAGTCAACAAGAAAAGCATTTGGATTCCCCTTTACAAGCCATTTCCCATAGTGGATTATTATGCCCTTTTCCTTCATTTCATCATATACCCATTTGCTCTTATCTGGAAACGGAAGCTCCCTGAACCATATGGCTGCTTTATTCGGCACATAAGGGCCTATGGCATAGTAACTCCTACCAAAGCGCTTTATTATTTCAGGAGTCTTTGACTCTATAACGCGGTATATGCCACCTATTTTGTTGCAAACTTCATAGGACAGTTCAAAGAGCATTTTGTCTTCCATTTTTTCCCTCCAAGCATATACTAATAAATAACACGTTTAAATAATATATTGCTATGAATGAACTTAGAAAGGACTATTTGCTTGATAGGTGGGTAATTATTGCAAAGGACAGGGCAAAAAGGCCCACTGATTTCAAAAAGCCTAAGCATAAGATACCCTCTTCAGCTTCCTGCGTTTTCTGTCCAGGCAGGGAATCTGAGACAGGCGAGGAAACCTACAGGTACGAGGTTGACGGCAAGTGGATAGTAAGGGTCTTTAAGAACATCTACCCAGCTGCCACAATGGTTGGAGACCCGAGGATAAATGATGAGGAGAAATTCTTTACTCACGGCATTGCTTATGGTTCTCACGAGGTTTTGGTTGAGACACCAGAGCACGGAAAGAGGTTCAGCGACCTTTCAGAGATGCAAATAAGGCATGTGCTGGACGCTTTCATAAACAGAATTAATGCCTTGAATGACCTGCCGGGCATAAGATATGTGTCAATCTTCAAGAATCAGGGCCAGGAAGCAGGCGCCTCCATATTCCATGCCCATTCGCAAATACTTGCGCTGAATGTGACACCGTCCTTCGTAAAGGAGAAAATGCTTATGTGCTATGATTACATAATAAAAAACGAGAGCTGCCCTTACTGCGAGATAATTAAGATGGAGGCAGAGGGACCAAGGAAGGTCTTTGAGAACGAGTCAATAATTGCTTTCACCCCATACGCCTCAAGATTTCCGTTTGAGGTTTGGTTCTTTCCAAAGAGGCACCTGCCCAACCTCAATACCATGTCTGATAAAGAATTAAATGATTTGGCATCTGCACTGAAAAAAGTTATAGGGAAGTTAGACTCTTTGGGCTACCCCTCATATAATCTTGTTTATTTCAACGCAGAGCCAAAGGGAGAAAACTTTCACTTTCACATAGAGCTATTACCGCGGCTTTCAAAATGGGCTGGCTTTGAGATGGAGACAGGCATAATAATTAACACTGTTCCTCCTGAGGAAGCAGCCATGTTCTACAGGGGAGAAAAGTAATTACCACCTTCCAGCTTTCTTTTCCCTCCTCCTGTTTTCTATCCACCTTTGGATTTTCTCCAACATCTCATTCTGCTTCTCAAAGAGTCTGCTGGCCTCTTCATCATACCTTTCCTTCTTTTTTATGTCTTCCCCCTCTATTGCCTTTCTTGACAGCTTTATTGCTTCTATCTCTCTCTTCTGAAACTCTATTAGCTCCTCTATCTTTCTTTTCGCGTCTGTTGTTTTTGCAGCATTGGCAAGTTGCCTTAATTTTTCTATGTTCTCTTTCCTCTTCTCTATTTCGCGTTTATCATAACCGCGTTCAAAGGCCTCCCCCCTTTCAAAAGCTCTCTTGCCCCATTTCTGAACCTCTTCAAAGCTCTTTATCGCCCTGTCCAGTAATACCCTGTCCTGTGCCGTCTCTTTAACTGCACGTTTTAACTTTTCTCCTAATGTCTTTTCTTTACTTCCTCTAACCATCCCGCGTCTCATAAGCCTCACAGCTTTTATGTTTCCTAAGTATTTAAACTTTATTGCAGAAACACATCGCACCAGTGCGACCAGAGCTGAGCAGGGTTTTTCACAGGCACAGGGTTTTCAGATTCATGAGTTGGCCTTGGATTATTTCCTATTGGAAGGGAGAAAAGCTCGTGATTATATAATATGCATCCTTCTGACATCTGGTGGTCTATTGCATTTTCCAGCACTGCGTTTGCCTCATCCTCTCTCCCTATAATCCTGAAGTACTTCACGAGGTATGGAGAATCCCTTGGCCAGATGACACTGTCATGGTATTCCCTGTCCCCGTAATATGCTTTTTTGCCCTCTTTCACCAGTACTCCAAAAGGCTGTTTCTTTCTGAACACGAGAATCCTTTTAACACTGGGCCACATCCTTTTCAAGTCATTGCTTGAGTAGACCAATTTATGCAGCATAACTGCTGAAACAAGGCCCATGCTTGTTATTGTGGGGTCTCTCTTAACATTTAACACCGCATTGTATGGAAAATTTGTGTTGATGTTATGGAATATCTTTTTATATTTTATAAGAGCACTTGCCAGCATTTTTGAAGCCACTTCTTTCAGCTCAAAGTCACCGTATCTCTCTGCTATCTCTGAAATGCCTTTTAGTGATAGTATCCACTGGGCATTTATTTCGGGCAATAGAACATATTGTGGATTTCCCCAATGCTCTGGAACCCTAGTGCTTCTGCCATCTACAATGGAATCTGTCCATGAGGAAGCTGGATTTGCGTAGAGCAGGCCAGCATCAACATATGGAGCCCCAATCTTCCTATTTCTCTCGCTGGTGAAGGCATTTAGCAGTATGCGTGCTGACCTGAGCATCAACCTTGCCATCTCATTGCTCCATTTTTTATTTAGCCACTTTGAAAATGCAATTAAGTAAAGCAAAACAGCGTCAGTGCTTCCATAATCATTCCCAACAGTTGGAATTAAACCAGTACTTATGTCCTGTACACTTGCGCAGTGTTTGAGAATCCTTGTGATGCTCCTTCCAGACACTCTGCTTAAAACCTCCATGTTGTTGAGCAGTGCCTCTAAGAGGTCCCTGTACCAAACCTGGTTGAACCAAAAGTCTCCTGCGTCCATAAGCTCCTCAGGATACTGAAGAAAAGAGCTCAGCGTCATTATTCTCGCAATTAGTTCAGGGCTTCCCTTAAAAGCAGTAGCTATCCTCTGCATTCTCAGCCTTAATTTCCTCTCATTTTCCTTATAATGCCTTAAGCAGTAGTCATGGTCCTTTTTTAGCTCAGGAAGAAAACCAGAGCTAATAATGATAGTCATGTTTTTTTCGCCCTTAACTGGAAACAGCATCTCAAAAAGAGCAGTAATTTTTCTCTGCTCATGGATAAAACGCGTGCCGTTTTCCTCCTTCCTAAAGCCGCTCCCCAGCTTGTAATCCCAGTTGATTTCCTCTGCACTGCTCAGAATTTTTACACTGCTCTCTGCATCTGATGAAAAGTATATGCCTTTATTCCCCTGATGCACCAGCAGATTTTCTCCGTCAAGTTCAATCTCATAAGCAACGCTGCTTTCTGCGTTCAAATCTCTTATGTCTATGAAAGGCTTTACGTGGATGAATCTTTTCTTTGAGTCATCTGTTTTGATTTTCAAGTTAAGTAGTAGCGCTGCACTGTTGCTTTTGCTGTTCATCAGAGTGTATCTGCTCCGTATTTCAATGCCCTGGCCTTTGTAGACGTAAGTAGCTGCAAACGGTTCTACTATCACATGCTTTGCCACTAGATTCTGAAAGCCTTTTCTTTCGTCAGCAATAGCAATGCTGTCCAAAAATTTCCAATTGCTCCTGGGCAAATGTAAGCTAAACCCTTGGTGGTGATAATCCCTATTCGGGGCTATGAACTTTCCCATTTCAACAGAAAACAAGCTCTGGCTGAATGAGGCCCTGTCTGTTCTTATCAAAAACTGCTTGTTTCTGGCGTAATCCCAATCTGGGTTTTCCTCAGGGCTGTATACCCACACAAATGATTTCATTGAGAATGATTAGATAGGCATTATTTAAGTGCTTTTCTAGGCACCACAGCCGCCACTGCTTGCGCCGCTTCCTTCAAAACCAAAGCCAGGACTCGGCACAGTGCTGCTCAGAGAAGCAGTGCAGGCCTCTGGCTTTTCCTCAAATGCAGAACATATGAGTCTCAGCAGTGCAGACGGGCTTCTCTCAGCGCTTATTTCCTTGCCATTTATGATGAGTGTTGGAGAGCCCCTGACAGCATATTTTTTGACATCTTCTTCATAAACCTTGTACACTGGATATCTCCCAGACAGCCATGATGAGCGATTTTCATAATTTTTATTTATATCAAATTCAGCATCTGCTTCTGCCATGCAGTCGTTGATCTCTGTTTCATTTATTCCCAATCTTGATATGCAAGCTTCACTGTCCCCTGCTTCTAAGAAGCACCTAAGGTATGGCAGGAAGTTTTCTTTTTCCTCTTTTTGTATGCAGTACTGTCTAGTGTTTTCATCAATCTCTTTCTTCCCGTGCATTGCATAATCACAGAATTTCACGCTGAAATTTACATTATCTCCAAGAGCCTCTATAACAGGTATTATGGCCTTTTCCATCTGCGTTCCATAAGGGCAGTAGCTCATAACAAACAGTTCAACAGTGGGTACCTTTCTCTTTTCAAAAGCAGTGCTCTCCTCAAAGATTTCAACATTGGAGCGCTTCTTTAAATTTGTCATATACTGCTCTAAGACCAGCTTTCTCTTCTCATCCAGCAGGTAATTCTTTATGCTCTCCTTAACAGTGTCATAAGGCAGTGTAATATTGTTGCTGATAAAACTGCCTTTGTTTGCTTCATAATAAGCTCTTGCCTCCATTTCGCTTACAGAAACATTCGCTAAAACCACCTCGTTCAGGTACTTGTTTATCGTAAATTCTCTTGCGAAGAAATTTAGCAAATCTTCATAGCCAAAGCTTTTGTTTTCTATGCTTTTCTCAAAACTGGTCCTGTTTTTTCCCATTCTGCTGATGCTCTCTTCCATATATGTCTCTGCTTTGCTCATGTTCATTGAATAACCATGGGAAATAGCATCTTGGTAAACCAATATCCTATCTATTATGTAATCAGGCGGCACCTGTGATTTATATGACTCATCAACACCATTTACAAAGAGCAGCATATCTACCTGCTTATTGTAATCAGAGAGGCTGAGTTTATAGCCATTTATCTCTGCAAACAATTGGACAGGACTCTCATTTTCCACAGGGTTTACTGAACAGCTGTTGCCCTCACAAGGAGAAGAGGCAGGACTCACGGACAGAGCATAGAGTAAAAAAGAAGCCCCTATTAGCATGATAGCAACTGCAATGTAGCCTTCCTTTTTCATACGAAAGAACTCTCAAAATTTGATGTTATTTTTCTGTTTTTGCCTTTTATAAGCTTGTTGGTATCTCGCCATATTCACTCTCTCTTGGTATTATCTTTGCCATCAGCTTCCCTTCCAGGTCCTGTAAGACATTCATGAAGTTCATAAATGCGTAGTATGGCGACTCCACGTGCTCTGAGAAGTACTTGTGTATGTCACCATCAGACCACCATTTAGTGCACATATAATAGATATGGTCACTTGTCTGCAATCTTCTCCAAGCCTCTTTTAATTTGATGTCTCTTGCCCTCTTCACATATGACTCCAGAGCTTTTAACTTATTGAAGGCTGTTTTCTGCATCTCATTGCCGAGCCAAGCAGATAAGTCCCTGTCCATATCAGCCCATGAGCTGTAATAAGGCACGTCTATCTCATCAACTGCCTTCATTTTTATGAGCTCATTTATGCCTACAAAATCAAGGTGCTCATAGGCAAGCACGTGTTCTGGCAAGTGCCTCATGAAATCAAAAATTCCCGTTTCCTTCCACTGATGCTCTCCAAACGTCTCATAGTCCATAAAGAGGTTTATCACCTCTCCAGGACTTGCTGCCAGCCACGCAGCATACTTATCTGCTGTTAGCGGAAATTCTTCCCAATACGGTGTTGAAAACCTAAATGAAATGTCATCTGAGAGCTTGTAGTTTCTCAGGAAGAGTTTTATCTTGCTGCCTTTTGCCTGGTAGACATAGTTCGGAGAGCGCCAGCCTAGGTATGAGTGCCAGCCTTCAGCCACTATGCCTTTATAACCCAAATCCTTTACTGTTCTTGCAATGTCATTTGAATACATAGCCTCAGTGTTTCTGAAAACCTTTGGCTTGTAATTGAAAAGCTCCTTAAAGAGCTTCCTGTGCATCTTTACCTGCTCTTTGAACTCCTCTTCGCTTATCAAATAGGCAAGGGAATGGTAATATGTCTCGTCTAAGAGGTCTACATGCCCTGTTTTTACCAGGTCCTGGAAGCTTTGTATCAATTCTGGTTCAAATTCCTGTGCCTGTTCTATCCAGGTGCCTGTGATACTGAACGAGACCTTAAACTTCCCCTCGTATTTCTCTATTAAGTCAAGAAGCAATCTATTGCTCGGAAAATAGCATTTTCTTGCAGCTCTCAGGAATATCTCCTTATTGAGCTTTTTGTCGAAATACTCTGTTCCATTGCCTATATCAAAGACAGAGTACTGTCTCAACCTGTGCGGCTGATGGACGTGAAAGTACATAACTACATGTGTCATCATTATCACCCGTAAACTGCCATTTTATAGGCCTTTATTGTCTCTTCAGCTATTTTGTCCCATGTGAGGTGTTTTATCTCTTTTTTGCCATTCCTTGACATCTCCCTCGCCATTGGTGGGTACATGAGAAGCCCAAGTATAAGCTCAGCCATCTTATTTACATCCCAGAAATCCACCTTGAACGCACTCCTGACAACCTCTGATGCCCCTGACTCTTTGCTTATGACAACAGGGGTGCCTGCTGCCACTGCTTCAAGCACTGTTATGCCAAATGGTTCAGAGACGCTCGGAAGCACGTAAACATCACTTATCGCATAATATTTTGGCTTTTCCTCTTCAGGCACGAAGCCAAGAAACATTACCTTGTCTGAGATGCCCAGGTCTATTGCCTGCTTTATCAACTGAGGCAGCATATCTCCTGTACCTGCTATAAGGAATTTGACATTTCTAAACCTCTCCACAACCTTCTTGGCTGCATTTAGGAAGTAATCAGGCCCTTTCTGGACGAAAAGCCTTCCGAGGTACAGGACTATCTTGCTGTTGCCTAAGCCGTGCTCTCTCCTGAATTGCTGTTCAAACCTCTCCTGGTCAACTGCGTTGTATATGACAACTATTTTGCGCGGGTCAACTCCTAATTTTTCCACTAGGTTTCTCTTCATATAATAGGAATTGGCAATTATCAGGTCAGCGTTATAATAGCCTGTTTTTTCTTTCTCCACAATGTAGCTCCATGGGTCATGCGGTGTTCTCATGTACTCAATGGCATGCGCATGGCAGATCAGGGGCTTTCCAGTGATCTTCTTCAATCTGACCGCTGCGTCAAAGACCATCCAGTCCTGGGCATGTATCACATCAAAGCTCTCGTGCAGGCACCTTTTTACAAGCAGATTATTGTAGTCCTCTATACTGCCTTTGAACACCATTGCTTCTTTCTCATTGTATGAACCAAATTCAAATCCAGGACCTACTTCAACAACCTTGACGAAATCAGAGCGAACCTTCTTCATCCTTTTGGGAAGTACATAGATGACATCAATACCTTTAGCACTGAGCTGTTTGGTAAGCTCGTAGCAGTAGACTCCCAAGCCTCCTGTTATATACGGTGGGAATTCCCATCCCAATATAAGAACCCTCATTTCAGCTCTCTCTTAAAGTTTTCCTTGTAGGTATTCTGCCGCTACCCTATTAGCGTACTCTGCTGTCTCTCGGAGCTCCCAGTTGTTCACAAGGCCCTTTATGAAGGCTGCATTGAAGGCATCCCCGCTTCCAACAGGGTTCTTAACAGTTAGCTTCACAGCAGGACTCTTAAAGCTCAATTCCCTGCTGCACACATATGCGCCCTTTGCTCCTAGGTGTACCACCACCATCTTAGTGAATTTCATCAGTTTTGAGCATGCTGATGATATGCTTCTGCCACCCATCAGTGAGAGCAGTTCTCTCTTGTTCAGGAAGAGAACATCGGCGTAGTTAAGAGCCCGGAACAACTGCTTCCTCCGTGCATCAGACCATCCCCTGTAATTCCACCCGATCCCAAGGGATGTCTGCCTATTATTCTGTTTTTCGAACTTAAATAATGTTGTGTTCCCACCATTGAGTAGTAACTTGTTATGCCAGTAACCTCCTCTAAATAGATGCTTTGAGGAAAGCAGCAGGGTTTTGTCTATGTCCTTAAGAGAGAGCAGCTCATTCACGCCGTTATCTGTGATAAATGCCCTATCTCCTTTCTTCAGCCGTATGGCCATTGTAATTGCCGTCTTGCCCCTTTTCCTCACTAGATGCCTGTCAAGGCCTAGTTTTCCAAGCTCTGTTTTAAGCCATTTGCCTGCGAAATCTCCAGCAATTGGGGCGATTAGAGCTGTTTTAAGCCCTATTTTAGTGCCTACAACAGCAGTATTTGTTGCCTCTCCTCCAATTTGAGCCCTTATCTTTGTGCTGAGCTGGGTCTCAGGACTTGGGTAATCTCCTATGTCCTCTGTAACCAAATCCAGGTTAAGGTCTCCCACGCAAAGCAAGTCATATTTGTCCACATTCCCACCGAGTAGTAGTTACAACGATTCAAACAATTCTGCCAGGTCCTTAATTAGCTGCTTTTTGTTTTTGGACTTGGCAATCCATGAAGCCACCAGGATGCCCTTAGCACCTATCTGAAATGCCATTTCCACATCTTTAAGGCTGCTTATCCCGGCTCCGCACCACAGTGGAATCCTCTTCCTCCTGCCAAGAGTTGCAGCTTCTTCCAATACAGAGACCTTTGCCCTTGATACAGAAATGCCTGTTGCTATGAGCTCTGGAGGTTCATAGACAAGCACGTTTGGTCTTAGGGCAGAGATCTGCTTCAGGTCTGCCATATTATTTGCACAGCAAACAGTCATAAGCCTATTTTTCTTGCACATAGCTATCAGCTGCTTCAAGCTAGCTTTATCAAGCCTGTGTTCAGAGTGATTTAGAAGAGTCCCTTTGCAAGAAGCTTGCTTGATGGAGTAGGGACTTACAAAGCCAGTATGTCTTCCTGGCTCAATCGGGTCAACGTGCTGAGAAAAAACAGCTATATTGGTATTCATACTTATTAAGGAGATATCCACCATCTGAGGTGCTACTCCTATATGTCTATCAGCGTATTTTTCAATGATTTTTGCTAATTCAAGACCTTTTTTCCCACTTAGCTCTCTGTAAGTCTTATAATTTACAATTGCTTTTAGCTGCATTCCTATCCCTTAAGATACTACAAGAGTATATGCTGCAGCAACCACAACTATGCCTATAATTATACCAGCCCAGAGTTTTATGTTCTTCCACATCTTCTCCATACCACCACCCCATAATAGCAAGGATTATAACTTTAAAAAGTTTGCTATCTAGCATAAAGTATTCTGAGGCCAGGCAATTCCCTTCCAGATAAGTAGTGTACCAGTGCACCTCCACCCATACAAACGTAATTAAACTGTTTTATGTTGAATTTAAGCATTTTTAGGGCCTCTATGGTGTTTCCGCCCCCTATGAATGAATGGCCAGCAGTGTTAGCAGCTGCCTTAAGCAATTCTCTTGTTCCTACCTCAAAGCCTTTGTTTTCATATATGCCTGCTGGTCCTTTGACAACAACAGTGCCTGCATTGTTTATCTCTTTCGCATATCTCTTGTAGGTTCTTGTGCCTATATCCATTATCATGTAATTTGTAGGAAGCTCTGTAAGGCTTATCTCCTTTCTTCTGCCTCTCACACTTATTGCCAGGTCTACAGGTGTTCTTATCTTGTCTCCAAATCTCCCATAGAGCTTTTCAGCCCTCTCAAGGTACTGCATCCAGCCGCCCTCTTCGTGCTTTTTAAACGTTTTCTTTCCGAGCTCATATCCTTGAGCCATCAGAAACAGCTCTCCTGGCACTCCGCAGCTGAGCACAGCATCCATCTCTCCCTTGGGCATCATATATTCCATTAAAGCAAAAACATCATCTGGCTTTCCTCCTCCCAGCACAAAGATATTTGGAGGCACTGCGTGCTTTTTTATCTCGTCAAGATATGTAACTGCCTTTTCCATTGCCCTGCCAGCAATGCATGGAAGTATGTGATAGAAGCCCACAACAGTAGCATGGCTTCTGTGACTTACGCTGAAGGCATCAAGAACAAAGAGGTTTCCATAATATGCCAATGTCTGAATTAATGGGCTTTTAGCGTGTTCTTCAGGACTTTTCTCAAGCATCTCATATGGGTCTTTCCTGATATTGTCAAGCATGATGACGTCTCCCTGCCTTAACCCTTTTATCGCCTTTATGGCTTTTTCTCCCCTTATGTCTGGAACAAATACAATCTTCTTTCCAACGTATTTAGACAGTAATCTAGCATGTTGTTTTAAGTCAATGAAGTCTTTTGCACCAGGCCTCCCCTGGTGTGATATTAAAACTATTTTGGCCTTTTTCTTGATTAGCTCCTTTATAGTTTCTGCATGGGATTCAAATCTTGGGTGCTCTCTAATTTTTCCATTAGTAGAAACAGGAACATTTACGTCTATCCTAACCAAGGTTACCTTGCCTTTGAAATCGTAATTATCCATCGTCTGTAGCATTTTGCTCATCTCTTAAGGTTTGCCGAAAATACCAAGAGACTCATTCGTCATTTTTATGCTCCTCATTGGGTCTTCCTCAATACCTGTTATAGCTCTTATAGCATCTATATTTTCTGGAATAACAATTGCCTCTGAATGCACTGCATGCATCCAGTACACTGTGTCCTCTTCAACTGTTACTGATTCATCCCAAATAACTGTCTCATACATGTCATATCTTGGTCTCAGTAAGTCTCTAAAGCGCTCTATTATAAGAGCAGTGTCTGAATAGCCGTCAGAGCCTTTTAATAACAGCACTCTAGGGGTGTTTGAGAGAATCTCCTTCACTTTTTCCTTCTCAGCATCAGCCTTTAGCTCAACTGCTACCATATGTGTATGGGCCAAAGTAGTTGGAACTTTAACTGCCATTGTTTCGACTCTCAGGTCATGGATTATCGTTTGCAAGTCTGGGCCATGGTGTGAAGGAAGAGGTAAAACAGGCACTATGGCATTTATAGGGCCTTTTCTTGCATCCCACGGGTCCACAGCTCTTCTGACCAATGAAACAATTGCTCTTCTCACATCAAAGTTCTGTTTTATAGCTCCTATAGTCCTTGCAAGAGAAGTAGTGTTACAGCTCACCACCCTTGTGCTTTTCTTATTGAAAGATTCCAAATAGTTTACATTTGCATTAAAACTGACCTCTGCTATACTCGCCTTTGCTCCACCCTCATAAACCTGTTTTACATTGTACTTTTCGTAGAGTCCTTTGTTTTTCTCTTCAATTCCTGCAGGTGTGGCATCAACTACTACATCAATTTCCCCTGAAGCCAGCACTTCCTCCAGCGTGCCCTCAGGATTTAAACCTGCTTCTGCCAGTGTGTTCTGGGCCTCTGGCAAGCTCGCGTAAAGCTTGACTCCTTTTAATGGACCATCAAGGACAGACCTAAGCACTGCTGTTGCTGAAACATCAGATACTCCTGCTAATGTCATGTCTTTTTGAAGCCTAACTGCGTGTGCAACTCTTTTTCCTATAGCACCGACGCCGTTTACAAGGACCTTGACTGTCATATCAAAACAGAAGGAAGAAAGGATTTTTAAACATTGCTGTCATTATTCTTTTGTATGGCTAAACTGGAAAGTAATCTGCGCTATATCTTAAAAGCAGATGAGATAAAGATACTCCTCTTTCTCGTGCTTGGTCTCTCTTTTGTGTCTATATTTACTATGCTTTGCTATAATTGCAATCCATTTCTGTACAACTTTGTCACGCTTTTGCTTTTGATTTCAGCATATCTGCTGAGCTGTATAATTATCTTTTGGGAGAGACACAGCTAAAGCTCAGCGCTTCTTTTTGACTATCCTAACAACCTTTTTTAGAAATGAAACCGCATCATCTCTTGCCCAGACATTTCTCCCAACAGCAACACCTGCGGCCCCTGATTTCATGACTTCCTCAACTGTTTGTAAGTATACATCTCTATGTTCCAATTTTCCCCCAGAAGCGAAAACTGGCTTAAAGGCAGCTTTAACCACATTAGCAAAACCGCTGTTTTTTGGGTGATATGTCTTTATAAAGTCAAAACCGATTTCACTGCCAATCCTGGCCGCATACATTACATCTCTCTCATTATACCTCGTCGGAGTTCTTGGATAAACAATTCCCAAGACAGGCAGCTTTCTTTTATGCGCTTCCTCTTTTATATAGGCTGCCAATCTCAGCATATGCTGCTCGTCATTTGAACCTGGATATACAGTGCACGCAAACACATCTGGTTTATATCTCATAGCATCAGCTACTGTGGTATGCATCTCCTGCATCTCCCTTTTGCTGAGAGAGCTTTTTCCGGTTAGTTTTACAATCCTTACTAACTTTCCTGTATTTCCAACTATTTCCCAGCTGCCGCTGTTCATCATTAGAGCATCTGCTCCTCCTTTTAGAGCTATCTTTGCTATTCGCTTAGGGTCCATATCCACATCTGGATATGACTGAGGCCCATGTTCAAAACCATGGTCAAATGCAATTATTACCGCAGGTGTTTTTAGCTTTCTCATATGAACCTCGCCTTGAAACGTTTTAATTGATACAGATTTGGAATGCCTTCCTGAGCGCCTGCCTTTGTTATTACCATAGCACTTAGCTTGGCTCCCAAATCCATCGATTCCTCAATATTTTGTGAATGCAATTCACCGTAAATAAAGCCAGCTGCGTAGGCATCTCCTGCTCCTGTGGTATCTGCAACCTTTACCCTATACGCTCTGTGCTCGTAATACTTACCGTCAACATATGCGGCACTGCCTTTTGTTCCTCTAAGTACTACAACGGTCTTAGGCCCCATCGATGCTGCTTTTTCCATGGCTTTTTTCATATTTTTTTCACCCATCAAAGCAGAAATCTCCTCTTCATTCAGTATAAGCGTATTAGAATATTTCATGAGGTTCAGCAATGTTCTAGCTTTTTCTTTTATCATTGAGATGCTTGGGGCCAATGCCAGATAATTGTTGTTTTCCCTGCATATCCTGCCTGCTTTCAAGGCAGCATTAGCAGCTGTTAAGCTTGTCATGCTTGTTATTACAACTGCCTTTGAGTGTTTAATGAATGTGTCAGGAACATCCTGCGGATTTATGTGATTTAAGGCACCCCTGTCAATTACGAGCGTCTTTTCATTTTCATAACCTACAAGGTTTATAGAAGCAGCTGTGTTCACTCCTATTGTTCTTTTAAGATATGTGGTATCAACATTAAGTTCTTTTAAGTGATTTATTATTATGTTCCCGTAAACATCATCACCAACACGTGATATTACATATGTGTTTTCTCCTAATTTACTCAACGCTGAGGCGATGTTGCAAGCGCTACCACCAGGGTGAATTACAATGCTCTCTGCATTGTGTTTCGTTCCCTCTTCAATAGCAATAAATGTTTTTCCCTTACTTTTTATACTTCTGAATTCTTTTGACTTCACAGTCATGTCAACAGTAGCACTCCCTAAACAGACAATTCTATCCTCATTTTCTTGCATGTAACCACTCTCTAGTGATTTAAAATTTATGCTCCTTATAGTGATAATGAAGCAAAAGTATTTAAGTTTATTTGTTTAAATAATATTATCTACTTGGAGAGGTCGGAAGGGGTGTTATGAGAAGTAAAAAAAGCAAAACTAGGAGAACTAAGAAAAAGGTCAGCAAAAAGGTCTCAAATGACAAAGCCTTCTACTTTAACACTTGGCAGGGCTTTACAGGTATAAAAGCCAAAAGTTTGGAAGAGTTTAAAAAAGCAATAAAAGTGGTTCCAATTGAATCACTATATTATCATCTCAGGGAGGATAAGAACGACTTTTCAGCTTGGTTGAGAGGGGTGCTCAACGAAAAAAAGATTGCAGACGAGATAGACAAAATCAAGTCGGAGATGCTTGAAGGAGAGCATCTTAGAAGAGCGATTTACTTCCATCTTTGAGGTGAAATGTATGATGACCAGTTATAAGAGATTAGGAGATAATAAAGCATTTTGGTTTTGCGATCCAAATGGCATTAGAATAGGGGATGTAGCCAGAAGCTTTACAGAATTCAAGAGAAAGTTGCGAATAGTTCCTTTGTCCTCTATTGAATATCACATGTACAGAGAGGAGATCAGCGACTTTGAAAAATGGCTCAGGAAGGTTTTGAGAAGGACAAAATATGCAAACAAGATAGCCAAGATAAGAGAAAGCAGAATATATGGAGAGGACCTGAGGAAAGCATTGTTGAGGGCACTTCGTTAACTGAAATGAATTTTATTTTTCAATAACTTTTCAAAGAACTCTGGCTTTTCAAGGAATATCTGGTCCAGCTGTTTATCTGAAAGCATTTGCTTAGGTCTTATCTTGTTTATTTCAGGAAAGAAGTCATAATTTGGATTTTTAATAAATTTCTCTCCTTTGATTAAATAATAACAAAAGCCATGCCTTTTTTTAACAGTTTCATAATCGTGTTGCATTGATTCTCTGGCATTTATATCCAGGGTTAGCAAGGCTTCCTTTCCTGTATTTACAAGAATGTGGCCGTAATTTGGAGCTATAAAAACCTTGTCTCCTTTCTTTATTTTCACAAATTTGAATATCTTCATGTTTCTGTGTTGGAGGAGAAAGGCCCCTTCGCCAGACAATACTTCATATATCTCGGGATAGCTGTCATTTGTTCCCGGGACATTTATGTGGTAATGCCCAATTGTTCTTATATACTCTTTCCCAACAAAACCAGGGCGCAGTAATGTGAGGTTTAATGTTAGGTCGTGCTTGTCAGCAATTCTTTTTGCATCGCTATTCAGTCTCTCAATTGAGCGGTACATGAGATATAAGGGCTGCCTCTCTTTTCTTAATGCTTCATCGTCCATGTAGAAACCTATTGCATCTTCAGGCATTCTGCTGCTGTAATCTAATTCAAGGGACAACTTGAGGCCTTCAATCTCAAAACTCTTGCCGAATACTTCCATCACAGCTCTTAATCAGAGGGATTATAAAAAGATTGGCATACCATTATATTAACAAAAAACAGAAAAATATTGGTGATGAAGATGAAAAATCTTTTGCTGGCAGCATTAATTATAGGCATTTTTATTGTAAATACGGGTTGCATTTCGTATTTTGAAGATGTAAAAGACTATTTCTCTCCGTACATCAAGACAGTTATGTCCAAAGAGTCTAAACCAGCAGGAGGGCCTTGTGATTATGATGGAGATTGTAATTCCTGGGAATATTGTGACTCCCATATCTGCAAGCCAAGGCCTGGCTTCTGCAACAGCATCGATGATTGCGAGGAGTGGCAGAGATGTTCTGAAGAGCACCGTTGTGTCTTAAAGCCAAGCAGGTGCAATTCCGATTTAGATTGCCCATTGGCAAGACCGCACTGCGACGAGGAACATTACTGCAACAGGTGAAGCAATGGCAAAGGACTACTCCTTTACTGTAAAAAAAGGGAGAAAGACTCTTCTAGTGAAGTTGCCGTCTGATGTTGATGTTAACACAAAGGAGATAATAATTAATACAGTCAAGCAGACTGTGGATAAAAAATATCAAAGAAAAGCGCTTGAGCGCATAGAGTTCCTATTGTCAGAGATAGATGTCTTGATAGAGCACTTGAAAAAGGAGGGCATTTACGATAAGCATTTGGAGTATATCATAAGGGAGATACTTGGCCAAAACATGATGAAAGGCATAGAATTAGCAAAGAAATACGCTGGTTCTCCAGAAGACCTTCTTTCAATAATTGAAAGCGGCAACATAAATTTTGAGCCAGTTTTAGAGAACATTGGCCTTGACAAGAGAAAGGCCGCCCGTTTTATTATTCACTCAATGGAGCTTGGCAGGCTTGCTTATGAGACTGGCTTGGCTGTGAGCGCTTTTGTAAATATGGACAAATTAAAGAGATACTTGAAAAAACTAGAGAAAGAAAGCCAATTGTATTTTCTGTAGTGTGGGGATTGATATATGTGCAGATTGTCAGGATACATGCAAAAAGAGCGTTTACTCCCACTAAGATTCCTGGCGCGGATTATGTCATAAACCAATATATAGGTTGCCAACATGCATGCATGTACTGTTATGCTAGATTTATGTGCAAGTGGTACAATTATGGGGAGTGGGGCTCTTGGATTGTTGTTAAAGAAAATCTTCCAAAGCTAGTTAAAAAAGAGAAGGTGAAAGGAGAGGTTTATATGTCAAGCGTTAGCGACCCATATCAACCTATTGAAAAGCAGTTAGAGCTTACAAGAGCTGTTTTGCAGAATATGGATAAAAACATAAAGCTTGGCATCTTAACCAAGTCCAGTATGGTATTGAGGGATATTGATGTTTTTAAGCAGTTCAAAGATATTGAGATAGGCCTGACGGTTAACAATTTTAACAAGGATATAAAAAAAGAAATAGAGCCATTTTCATCAGATAATAAGAAGAGGTTAGAAGCTTTGAAAGTGCTTCACGAAGAGGGCATTAAAAATTACGCTTTTGTATCGCCTATAATCCCTGGCTTGACAGATGTGGAAAAATTGATTAAAGAAAGCAGGAGCTTTACAGACTTTTACTGGTTTGAATTTCTTAACTTAAGAGCGAGCGGTAAGCAATTCAAGCAGTGGTTAAAGCAAAACTGGCCAGAAAGCTATAAAAAAGTATCAGACAAAAGCAAGATTAAGGAGTATATGAATAAGGTTATAGATATAATCCGCAAGAGTAATATATCTGTTAGAGGAATTGTAACCCATTATCCAAACTTTGTGATCCTAAAATAAAAGGCGCTGCTATGAAGGGTTTAAAGAGACTGAGGATTAAGGCCTTATACTGTTATCAGAAAATAAAATAATCTTCACGCTTCACTATAAGCTTTAAATATATTTCTAGTGTAATTCTATCATGGCAAAAATTTTACCATTTTTAAGAGATGTGTTTTTGCTAACTGTGTTTATCTCTTTACTCTTCAGCACAGCTCTGGCCCAAGGAGAGCTTTTTGGCAAGGTGCTTGATGATAACGGCAGGCCATTGGCAGCTGTTGAGATAACTGCCATGTCTGTAGGTGCTTGTAGAGGCTCCACGCGCTTTTATTACGACATTACAGACTCAAGCGGAAACTATGACATAAAGTACATGTGCCTGTCGCATGACAATAAGATGCGCTATCTCGTAGTGCCTTACAAACAGGGATATTATTATGAGAAAGGAGCTGCGGATGTGGAGGTTTCGGAAACAGCAACAGAACTAGACATAATTATGAAAAAAGAAGCCAATTCCAGCATAGGAGGTTATGTTTACTATTCAAACAGCAAGATTGCAAATGCAAGGGTTGTATTGAAAAACAAGGAAAAAGGAATTGACTTATTTAATGTCACAAGCCAGGAAGGGCTCTACAATATAAGCTCTTTGGAAGCAGGGAATTACGAAATACAGGCCAGTTATAATAATTTGTACTACGCCTCTTCTGTTGACCTGCCTGAAGACACAGACCTCAGGTTTGATATAACACTAAAAGAAGCGCTGCCAGACATAGTGCTTAAGGACTTCACAATTGAGGAGGAGCTTGAGCAGGGAGAGGCCACTGAGATTTCTTATGAAATTGCCAATGAGGGCCACGCGCGTTCGTCTTCCTTTACTGTCAAAATTTATGATGGAGACGAGTTAATTGAAGAGGAAGAGATAGGGGGCCTTGATGTCAATGAGAAAACAAAAATTTCATTTGACTATGAATTCTATGACATTGGCAGGCACGAGATAAAGGTGGTTCTTGACGCTGACAATGATGTCGTAGAGGAGAATGAAGACAACAATGAATATGTTTTTTATGTGAATGTAAAAGAAGGACATGGAGCTTATCTAAAGCCCTACTGCGATGTAAAAACAGACAGTTACGGTTATACTGAAATAAGGGCCAGAGCAGGATACTATGAAAACGGAGGTTTTTACTGTTATGGAAGCAATGTCACAGCAAAAATAAAAGACTTCACATATGAACTTCACAGGCATTATAATTGTGATTACTCCAAGCTTGTCTTGCTGCCAATCGGCACTTATAAGGTAGAGTTTAATGCAGAGTTCCCGAATGGCAAGGAAGAGAAGGATTACTGCCATATTACTGTCGGAAACCAGAGCCAGCTAGAGCTTATGATTGACAGCCCAGCCAATAACAGCGAGATAACACCTTCCTCTAAGCTTGATTTGGTAGCACATCTTTTGCTTTTAGGGAATGTTATAAGAGAAGGCAACCTTACCGTTACTTTGAAGAGGGGTAGTGTTGAGGTAGAGAAAACAGAATTGCATCCAGACAAGCATGGTTTTTACAGGGGAAGCCTTGATATCCCAGATAAAGAAGCTTTGTATGAACTAGTCTTTGACTATGAAAAAAAGCCGTGGACGAAGGAAAGCAAGATATACCTCAATGTTTCAGCTGCTGCTAGGAACATAAGCTTAGGCAGAGCCATGAAGATAGACATCATTTCACCAAAAGCAATGACATACGAAATTGGAGAAAACATGAGCATATCTGTAAGAGTGTATGACAGCCGAGCATCCATAATAACTGATGCAAATCTCAGTGCTAGGATATTTAGAGGAAACGTGGAAATAGACAGAGTTTCAATTCCATATGTTAAATATGTATACGTGAAGCCATATAACTTTACTGGAGCAGGCAATTACAAAATAATAATTGAAGCCAAGGCAGCTTCTTTGAAGGCAAGTGCTGAGAGAAGATTTACCATCAGCAAAGCTGCATTAGAAAATATATCGCAAGAAGGGCCTTTGAGAGTTGATATTATATCACCAAAGTCTGATGTTTATCCTGAGAACTCAAGTATTATGGTTTTGGCAAAAGTAAGCTATGAGGGAGACCCAGTGAATAACGCAAACGTGACTGCAAGCTTTGGCGGAAGGCTTATACAAATGAGGTACCATCGTTTTGGAGAATATGTTGCTGTTTTGCCACCGCGGGAGACAGGCAGGTATGAGTTATGGGTTCAGGCAGAGTATAACAATTACAGCGCGAGGGATAAGGTTGAGTTTATGTTAAGTAAAAATCTGATTAGCGTGAGGGTTAAGCATCCTGAGAACAACAGTGCACTAAACTTTACTGATGGTCAAAAGCTTTTGATAAGGGCAGATGTCTTAGACATCAGAGGAGATGTCGTCGTAAATGCTGAAGTGATTACTCATATCAGGGAGCCAACAGGAAGAGTGCATGAAATGAGGGCTTTCCAAGACCCGAACACTGGCGAATATATAACAATATTTTATCCAAACGACAATGGTGTCTATCATATCTCAATAACTGCTTCGAAACCAGGATATGTGAGCGGAGTGCAAGAAAGCTCTTTCACTATAACATTCAGAGAGAAATCATGGCTTGCTGCAATGACATGGAAAACCTTATTAACTTTGCTGTTGTTAATGGGAATAATACTAATCTTGCTTGCCATTGTTAAAGGATTGTTGTTCTAATTTTTAGATAATTTTTGTAAGGCTTTCAAGATTACATCATATGAAGCATTTGTTTTTATCCCATTACTATTAAAATGTGTCCTTGAAACCCTATAGCCCTCCTTTCTAAGCGCTGCCATTATGTCTGCTATTTTTGGGCAAGATACCTTATTTACTTTTGCAAGGTAGTGAAGGTTGTAATGCAAGAAAGGTAATCTGATTTCTTCTTTAAGTGTTGAAAACAACATGCTCTTGTCTTTAATCGTATCAATGACGGTGCTGTCACCAAGTTCACCAATCCACAACGGACCTATATGAATTAAATCTGCCCCGCAGTCGCAATTTTTTGCTCTTTCTTCCCATAATCCACTTACATGTCTCCTGTCACATTTGGGACACCACGAAATAAAACCCATCTTCTTTAATCCCCTATTAACTCTTTTGTTTCCTGGCATCACTCTCAAAAACACCCTATAGTAATGTATGTTTGCGTACGACAGGATAGGTTCTATTGATAAGGAATTCTTGGCAAATTCCCTAAATATACTACCTATCAGGCCCCTCAACCCTATTTCGTGTTTCATGCTTGTTTTATGAGATATATATGAGTACTTTCTGAAGCAGGCCCTTGGAAAACTGCCAGATAGCGCTCCTGGGTCTGTAGCAGTAGCGCAAATCAAACCATTTTTAGCCCTTACTGCCTTGCTGGCATTAAACACAAAATTAATAGGACTACCAAAGGGGTCTATGTCTATACAATCAAAGTTTTCTGCTCTCTTTTCTAAAAGAAAGTGGTTTGCTTCATCTATTGATGTCCTTATGCTCACAGCGTTTAATTCAGCGTTTTTTTTCACGATAGCTATGGCAGTGCTTTTGACATCATTTGCCCATACAGAAAACTGTTTCCCTTCCTTTGCATATCTAATTGCTCTTGCCCCAGTTGCGCTGAGCAAGTCCAATACCTTTGCTCCGCTGTCTAAAACTTCGTTAAGCACTTTTACTGATAGACTTCTGTCAAATGCCATCTTCGGATTGTAGAATACAGGCGCTTTGGAGGGCTCTTTATACACCTCTAAGGAAGGGACCAACAACCTGCTTTCTCCTTCTTTTATCTCTTCCAGTTGGATTTCCATAGAAATCAACTCAATCAGGGTACAATTTCCTTGCTTCTATATTCAATCTTTCCTTTAATCTTATCAGTAAATTTCTTTGTTCTGGCGTGAGCTTCTTCTCCTCTAACGAGTCGTTAATTTGTTTTATGCCCTGAGCTGTCAGATGAACTGGATTCATAGAAATAAAAGGATTGTTAACTTTCTTTTTCATCTACTCAACCTCCTTCACTGCTCTGTGGACCATAACTATTCTGGCGTTTGCTTTTCGCCATTTGGTGTTTTTGAATTCTATTTCTTCAACTTCTCTCACAGTGATTATAACCTTATCGCCAACAGCAATGTCATTCAATGAAAGCTCAGCCTCTCGGCTGGCAGGGATCGTATAAAGTAGAGTATTAGAACTACATTTAAAATCTTCCTTAAAGCTTTTTGGCACTGAACAACTGCAGTTATTCTCTGACTGCGCCAGCAAGATTGCAGAGTTGACAAGCTCTGGAGCATCCTCAATTACACTTTTTCCACACACGAAGCCCCTAAAATCCTTTAAAGGACTATTTTCAGCATAGAGCAGGGTATAACCTCCAAGTTTTTGGCTACTTTGGTTTACTGTTAACCATGTCCAAGAAGGGCCTGGATTCTTCTGAAATGTTTCAACGAAGAAGGAAAGCATAGGTGGCCATAGGTAGAGGTAAAAAACGACTAAAAACAAAGCAGCAAACAGCAGATATAACAAGCGTTTTGCGCTCTTTTTCTTGCTTTCAGCTCTTCTTTTTTTGTTAAAGACCTGGGAGATTATAAATCTTATTTCCTCTTTATTGTAGCCTCTTTTCACAAGCTTTTTGCTTATGCCTGCCTGTCCTATGCCTTGCTTGAGCCAATATTCAGAAAGTTCTATTGCATTCTCTATGCGTTCTTCCATAACTAATTAATATGCTTCTGAATTAATATTATTTATCTGTGATTCGCTATGAAATACATTTTAGGCATTGATGAGGCTGGAAGAGGGCCGGTTGTAGGACCCATGGTAATAGCAGGAGTACTGCTTGAAAAAGCTTCTGAAAGAAAGTTAAAACGTCTTGGGGTTAGGGATTCAAAGATGCTCAGCCCTGCGAGAAGAAGAGAGCTTAGGAAAAAAATATTGGACGAAGCTGTTGAATTCCATTGCATAAGCATTAGCCCTCACAGGATTGACAGTAGGAAGGTTTCTCTTAATGAATTAGAGGCCCAGGTAATTGCTGAACTATTGAAAAAGTTTAGGCACAGAATTGACCACATCTATATTGACTTGCCAGACCCCAGCGCAGAGTCTTTTATCAACAGAATCAAGAAATACATTGACGTAAAAAGTAAAATAACAGCAGAGCACAAGGCAGACCTCAAATACCCTGTTGTGGGTGCTGCTTCTATAATTGCAAAGACAGAGAGAGATAAGAGAATAAAGGAATATGAAAAAAAGTATGGGAAGATTGGAAGTGGTTATCCTTCAGACCCGCGAACAATAAAATTTTTAAAAAAGAACATAAATTTACCCATAATAAGAAAGTCGTGGAGCACTACTCAAAGACTAAAGGAAAAAGGCAGGCAACGTAAGATAGAAGATTGGTTTTAGACACTTGGTTCTGGCGGCTCTAAGTCTGGGAATAGCTCTTCTTCCTTTTTTTCCTCTTCTTTCAGTTTTTCTGGGTGAAAGACATAATCAATAAACATATCCGCAAAATTCTTTATACCTTCCTCTGACCATTCATCACTTTCATAGAAGTACTTGAATATATTCTTCCCAGTTTCAGCTTCTAACACTGCAAGGCCCTGGTAAAAAGCGTCTATCTTCTCTGTTTCTGACCTTTCTATTTCCGCTATCAAAATCAAGTGTTCATGTGATGAAAGTTGCTTCAAAAAAGCCAAGCAATCCAAAAGGTCAAGGGCTTTTTTCTTTACGTATGAGACATCCGCAATCTTTTCCTCGACTCTCTTTATGAAAAAATCAGACAGGTCTGCCCCATACTCTACAATGGCTATGTCCATAAATAAAAATAGGGTTAGGGGGTTTTAAAGCTTATCCCTTCTCAGTACTCCATACCCATGCCGCCTTGCGGTCCGCCTGTTTCTGGTGCTGAGCTCTTCTTTGAAGCAGCAATGATGTCGTCTATCTTCAGTATCATGTTCGCTGCCTCAGCTGCTGATGAAATGGCCTGACTTTTAACTTTAGCTGGCTCTATGACATCTATCTTGGACATATCTCCTATGTCTGCTTTGTCTATGAAGACTCCTATATTTTTGTTTCCCTTTGCGTGTTCTGAACGCAGCTTTACTAGTGTGTCTATTGGGTCCATACCTGCGCTTTCAGCAAGGGTTCTTGGTATTATCTCAAGGGACTCAGCAAATGCCTCTATTGCAAGTTGTTCCCTGCCTCCTATTTTCTTTGCATAATCTCTTAATTTCACTGCAAGTGCTGTTTCAATAGCTCCTCCTCCATAGACAATCTTTCCCATTTCTATTGCAGATATGGCAGCTCCTATTGCGTCATTAACTGCTCTCTCTGCTTCATCTACAACGTGCTGGGTGCCTCCTCTTATTAATATTGTCACTGCCTTTGGGTCATTGCAGCCTTCAACAAATGTCATAGCTTCTCCTGCTATCTTCTTTTCTTCAACACTTTTCGCATAACCAAGGTCATCCTTGCTCAAATCGTTAACACTGGAGCTTATCTTTGCCCCAGTTGCCTTGGCCAACTTGTCCATATCGCTCTTCTTAACCCTACGAACAGCGAATATGCCTGCTTTTGCTAGATAGTGCTGGGCAATGTCATCTATTCCTTTCTGGCAGAAAAGCACGTTTGCTCCGCTTTCCACTATCTTGTCAACCATTTCCTTTAGCATTTTTTCTTCCTGTTCTATAAAGAGCTGTAGTTGCTCTGGAGAGGTTATGTTTATTTCAGCATCTGTTTCTGTCTTCTTAACCTCAAGTGCTGCGTCTAGCAGCGCAATCTTTGCATTTTCCACTTTCCTCGGCATGCCTGAATGGACTCTTTCCTTGTCAATTACTATGCCTTTTATGAGCTCTGAATCCTCAAGGTTGCCTCCCTGCTTCTTTTCTATTTTTATATAGTCCTGATTTATTGTTATGCTGTCTTTGCTTTCCTCAGCGACTTGCTTAACTGCATCCACTATTATCTTTGCCAATTTTTCCTTGCTTTTGCCTATTGTCCCTTTGCTCGCCATTGTTGTCATACAGACCTTTACGAGTTTCTTTTCATCCTTTATATCTATTGGATCAGATATTTCGTTAAGCAGGTCAATTGCCTTTTCCTGGGCCATTGTGTATCCCTTGATTATTATTGTTGGGTGAATCTCCTGGTCCAACAGGTTTTCAGCATGCTTAAGCAACTCCCCTGCTATTACCACTGCTGTTGTTGTTCCGTCTCCTGTTTCCTCATCTTGTGTTTTTGCAACCTCTACAAGCATCTTTCCTGCTGGATGCTCTATATTCATTTCATCCAGAATGGTTGCTCCGTCATTTGTTATTGTTATGTCTCCTATCTCATCTACAAGCATTTTGTCCATGCCTTTTGGTCCCAAAGTTGACCTAACAGCATTTGCAACTGCTTTTGCAACCATTATGTTAATTCTCTGGGCATCTCTCCCAATAACACGAGAACTGCCTTCTGGAAGAACAACTATTGGTTGTCCTGACAGCTGACCTCCTACTCCTGTCATTTACATCACTCTCCTTTACAGTAAACATAAAAAATAAGGTTTCATTCAATATTGACCTTAAAGCCAGATGGCTTTTCTCTCGGCTCTTTCTTGTAAAGCGTTATTTGAAGGACTCCATTTTTCAGCGAAGCCTTGGTTTTCTCTGGGATCACCTCTGCTGGTAGCGTCATTGCTCTCCTAAAAGCCGAGCTGCTTCTCTCCCTATGGTAATATCCCTTCTCTGACTTTTCAAATCCCTCAGACCTCTTTGCATTTATAACAATGTAGTTTGGCTCTACCTCTATGTCTATGTCGTCCTTTTCAATGCCTGGCATGTCTGCTATTACTTTGATTGTATCTCCCTCATCTATGAGGTCCACTGCTGGTTGCTGGAAGTTCACTGACGGCAGTGGTCCTGACAGTTCTTTTTCCATCCTCTCAAAGACCTTATCCATCTCTTTTCTTATCCTCTCAAAGTCACTTAAGAAATCTATCATAGGCATCACCTCCTCCACATTTTTTCAAATGTGGGAAGGTTTTTCATATAAAATATACAATATATTAAGTGGACATCCACTTATATAAAGCTTTCGATTTTGATGGGCATTCACTTAAATTGAAAGATTTTTATACTTTGCATTAGTAAGTTTAGTGATGATGAGAGCTATAAGCAAGAAAAGGCTCGACAGAATTGACGACCTTGTTTCTTTTTTGAACCAGCATAAAGATGGGCTTAGATACGACCTTCTCAACAACTTTGCAAGGAGGCATGGCGTTTCATACGAAGTGGTTAAGCGAGATGCATTGTTACTTGCCTATGCCACTATACCTTCACATAGGGGATATAACCTAAAATATGTGCCAAAGGAATACAGAAAAGAGGTTAGATGGCTATGGAAGGAGATTTTTGGGATACGCGGGGGCAAAAAGAAAATGGACAGAGCAGCTGCGTGGAGAGCCTCTCATGTCTTTCTTGAGCACACTCCTTATATGGATTTAGAGAGGGTTAAAAGGGAGTTTGACTTGAAGCAGATGCTTGGTGGCGAATTTTACCAAAAAAACATAGATTGGCTGTCCGAAGAGGAAGCGCAGATCCATGAGATGCAGAGGGAGATGGCAAGAGAGTTAAAGAAAATTTCGGAAGAGAGCAAGGCCGAACTTGAAGAGCATATGGTGAGAAAGTACAGCGATGCTTGGCTAGTAATGGGGCGCAAGATTCACAAGGAACTGGCAGAGCTTAAGAAAGCAAAGGAGAGGGGTGCTTTCAGAGATGAGATAGAGTACCTACAAGCCATAAAAGACATATGGAGAGCAAACCTATATGAGGTAAAAGCAAGCAAAGATTATGAAGCATTTAGGACTAATTTGTTAAAAGCTTTGAGAAAGGAGTTCAAGATTCAGCACAAAGCTGTTGTCAAGAAAGGGGCAAATCCAAAAAAACAGAGCACACCTCTTTCTTCCCTGTTTTTTAAAGCACTTAGAGAAACGCCTTTTCCCAAAGAAGCCAAATATGATGAAGAAGCTAGAAAAATGTGGCTTACAAAACTGAATCAAAATTTTGAGAAACTTAAAAGGCAGTCATTAAAGGAAATTGTGCTAAAGGGAAAAAGCAAGATTGACAGCAGGGAGAGGTTATTTAAGGATATGAAGTTTATGATGAGAAGGTATAGACCAGGAAAGAAAGGGAACATACCTGTCCACATGTCAGACCAAATAAGAGTGTTGGCTGAAGCGTATGCTGAAAATCCAAAGAAATTGCTGTCTTCTCTTTCCTCTGTGCCAAAAGACAATTTCTTCAAGCTGATAGTCAAGGAAGGGATGAAAATAAGCGAAGCAGATTATTATTATAACAGAGCGATGAGAGTCAGGAGCAGAATTCCTGTAAAGACATTGTTGCCTCGTTCAATAAGAAAAGGTAGAAGGCATTAGAATTTTCTAATATGCCTGTAAAACTCTTCAAGATTTGGGTAGTAGTAATCTGCATCATCATGATATCTGCCTATAGCAATTGCAGTGAGGCCTGAATTGTGGGCAAATTCTATATCCACCTCAGAATCGCCAAGCATTAGAATATTTTTGTTTGGTCTTATCCCAAGGGCATTACAAACCTTTTCTGCTACAATCCTCTTTGGTTTGTGTTCATCTTCATTGTAAAAGTCCCTTTCGTATATGTAATCAAAGTATTTCTCAATTTTGAAAAACCTCAAAACATTATGAACGCTTTCTGCGAGAGAGTTGCTTACCAATGCCTTTGGTTTCTTAACCCTTCTCAAAAGCTTCAGGGCGCCTGGTGCCAGATATGCATATTTTGGCATTAATTCCTTCTTGGTTTTTACTATCACCTCAAAAAGCACAGGTCGCCACACTGTTAAGTAATCTTCGGCAGTTATGGCAAGTTTCTCCAGTCTTTCTTCAACATCATGCCAGTAATTTTGATAGAAGTGCTCTGGATTTTCCACACCCATCACTTTTAAAAAACGTGTAACTATCTCTTGGTGTATTGGAATCCTCCAAAGCACCAACGTATTGTCCAAATCAAAAAATATAGCGTCCATATAATCACCTTTTAGCCTTCTGATGCACTGTTTTGAACAAAAGCCATGCTTTTTCTCCTCCCTTGTCAAATTTCAGAAGAGTATACCTTCCTTTCATTCGTTTTCCGTGGAGAATGAAAACAATTTTGTTGCTCTTCTTAGACTCAAGCTCATAACTTCCCTTGTCCCATATCCTAACCTCACCAGCGCCATAGTGTCCTTCCTCAATACTTCCTTCAAAGTCTGCATAGTCAAGAGAGTGGTCCTCAACCTCTATTGCCAGCCGTTTTATTCCCGGCTCAAGAGGAGGTTCTTTAGGTATTGCCCATGACTTCAAAACACCTTCCATCTCTAACCTAAAATCCCAGTGCAGATGGCTAGCATGATGTTCTTGAACCACAAATATCATATTCAGGCTCCCAAAAGCTCTGCTATCTTTCTCCCGAAATCCCTGGCAGCGTCAGGACCATTTCCTGTGATTATTTTGCCATCTACCTCAACACCCTTTCCAGTGTACACAGCACCTAACTCTTCAAGCTTAGACCTAACTGAAGGCCAAGCCGTGACCTTTCTTCCAGAAAGCAGGCCAGCATTTCCCAGTATTACAGGAGCTATGCAGATAGCTGCAAGCACTTTGCCTGTTTCGTGGGCCTTTCTGGCAATCTCCAGGGCTTCTTTGTCTGTAAAGTACTGGGCAGCTCCTGGACCTCCCACAAAAACAACTGCATCATAATCATCTACCTGCAGTTCTGAAAGTTCAAATTCCGCCTCTGCCTTTGCCCCTAATTTACCTGTTCTTATGCCTCTTTGCTTTGAGGCTATTTTGACAGAAAAGCCGGCCTTTTCCAGTTCCTCTTTTGTGTGGAAAAGCTCTTCGTCCCTAAAGTTTTCAGGAGCTATAATCATCAGCACAGTTTTCATTTCATCACCCCTAACAGTTCAGAAAACTTTTTGGCATTGCTCGTAGCGTGTGCATAAGCATCATTATTGAAATAAACATATACATCTCCGTTGAAATATTTTATCTTCTTTGCCCAAGCTTTTAACTCCTCATCGCTGTAGTGGTAGTCATACCATCTAGTCCTGCCATGAAATCTTATATATGCAAAGCTTGCAGTTGTCCTAAAGCTCTCTGGGAGTTTAGGTGCACTCACATTGCAAAAGGCAATGTTCCTTTTAGATAAGCTTGAATATGTCTTTTCATTGAACCAAGAGGAATGCCTGAACTCAATTACATTTTTAAATTTGTTATCCATTTGCCTTAGAATGTGCTTTAATTTTTCCTCATCAAATTTCATTGACGGAGGCAATTGGAATAAAACACAGCCAAGTTTTTCCTCTAGTTTGGATGCAAGCTGATAAAACTGGGAGATATCATCATCAGTGTTATTGAATCTCTTCCTATGCGTTATCAATCTCGGTACCTTCAAGCTTATCTTAAATCCAATGGGCGTTCTGTTATGCCAAGATGCAATCGTTTTCTCCGATGGCCAGTGGTAGAATGTTGAATTTATCTCAACAGTGTTAAAATGCTTGGCATAATATTCAAGCCACAGCTTTTTTGGAATCTCTCTCGGATAGAATAGCTCGCTCCAATGCTCATACTGCCAACCAGAACAGCCCACATAAAACATGTGTAAAATTAGCACATTTTTATTTAATAACGATTTTTATTTATTTTTGATTCTATCTCTCTTTTCAATTTCCCTTACTAAAAGTTCTATCTCCCTCTTCCTGAGATTTATAGCAAAAGCCCTATCCATAGGATTTTTAACCTTTTTTGCTTCTTCAAGAAGTTCTTGGGCTATTTTCAAGCGCTCTATTATTACCTCTGTTGGAACGCCTTTCCACCTCTTAGGAAACTCTTTCTCCAGGTTTTTCATTTGCTTTTCAAAAAGAGCTCTTTTTATCTCCATGGGATGATCCAATCTCTCCTCTTTTGCTTTCTCTTCCTTTCTCTTTTTTCTTTCTTCCAAAATTCTCTGTAGCGCTTTTTTTACCATAAGGTAAATGAAGCAGGGTTTCTTTAAAAACTTTGCCTATATCAAAAGATTTATTAAAAGGCTCGACTAAAAATATTTGGAGGTGCTGGAGATGAAAGGTGCTTCACTTTGCCTCAAAGATTCTAAGGTTTATTGATGACTCAGGAAGCGCTAGCACTTCAGAAATAGCTCGTTCTATAAATGCCTCTGAGCGCAGTGTTAGGTATCACCTCAGTAAAATGAGGAAAAAAGGGCTGCTTGTTGAAGATATTAATTTAAATGACATGAGAATCAAAAGATATAAACGGTGTAATGCTCTAAAATATCTGTTTGTCGGGTTGGCAGAGTGGTTATGCATCCGGCTGCAGACCGGAAGACGCGGGTTCGAATCCCGCGCCCGACTTAATTGAGGGTGAGTTAATGTCAATAAAGGTTTTTAACACGCTAGGAAAAAAACTAGAGAGCTTTAAGCCTCTAAACGATAAAAAAGTTAAACTATTTGTATGTGGTCCAACAGTTTATGACTATTCCCATATAGGCCATGCCAAAACATATATTGCATTTGATGTCATTGTAAGATATCTCAGATACAGGGGCTATGAAGTAGAGTACATCCAAAATATAACAGACATAGATGACAAAATCATAAAAAGAGCTCAAGAAGAGGGAGAGAACTCATTAGAGCTATCTGAAAGGTTCACAAAAGAGTACTTTAAAGACATGGAAGCTATTTATGTTGACAGTGTCAGCAAGTATGTTAAGGCCACTGAAGTTATTGATGAGATAATTAAACAGGCAAAAGCACTCGTAGACAAAGGCATAGCGTATGTTTCAAATGGAAGCGTTTATTTTAGCATATCTAAGTTCCCTGATTATGGGAAATTATCAGGAAGAAAGCCAGACAAGGAAAAAGCAAAATCAAGGTTGGAGGAAGACCCAAATAAAAAAGACCCTCTTGATTTCGTGATATGGAAAGCAGCCAAGGAAGGAGAGCCCTCCTGGAAGTCACCATGGGGGGAGGGAAGACCTGGTTGGCACATTGAAGATACTGCCATAAGCATATCAAATTTTGGGGAGCAATATGACGTTCACGGCGGCGGAGAGGATTTAATATTTCCTCATCATGAGGCAGAGATTGCAATAGCAGAATCATACACAGGGAAAAAACCTTTTGTAAAATACTGGCTACACAGCTCCTTTTTAAGAGTTGAAGGAAGAAAGATGTCAAAATCTCTGGGAAATTTTATAACCATAAGGGACGCTGTTAAAAAGCACGGGGGCAGGGTTCTCAAATTTTATTTCGCCTCTGTTCCTTATTACAGGCCTATCGATTACTCTGACAAGCACATAGAAGCTGCAAAAAAATCTCTGGAAAAAATTGACAACCTGGTTGAAAACCTTATGTTCATTCACGAGAAAGGCAACATCGATAATGACAGCTTTGAGCTTGACTTAGCAGCTTACAGAGAAGCTTTTGTGAAATGCATGGACAACAATTTCAACACGGCAGAAGCAGTTGCTGTATTATTTGACTTGGTGAGGACAGTTAACCAGGCAGTTACTGACAAAAAGCTTAGGAATAAGGAAAAGGCAAAAGCAATTCTAGATTTGTTAAAGGAATGGGAAAAGGTTTTAGGCTTTCCTATTGTGATCAAGAAAAAGGAGAAAGTGCCAGATGAAGTAATGAAGCTCATTAAGGAAAGAGAGGAAGCGAGAAGGAAAAAAGATTGGGAGAAGGCAGACAGGATAAGGGAAAAAATCAAGTCAATGGGTTGGTATGTAGAGGACACAGTAGAAGGGCCAAAACCAAGGAGGATAAAGTGATGGATATACACTTCATTCCGGGCAATCTAAATTCCTCAAATTCAATTCTTGTTGGCAATGTCCTAATAGACCCGGGCATAGAAGAAGATAGAAGCATTGTTGAGGCATTGAAAAGGCTTGGATATGAGAAAAGAGATATTGAAAGAATAATACTCACGCATGCACATTATGACCACAGCTCAGCAGCAAGGCTCTTTGATTGTCCAACATATGCTTTTGGTGCAGACGCCACAGCTCTTAAAAAAGGAGATGATGATTATACTCTTTCCAAGTTTTTTGGAGATTCACTGCGCATTGAAAACATAAGAACTCTTAAGGATGACCAGCTTTTTAACGGGCTGAAAATAATATCAACACCAGGCCATACAGATGGAAGTATATGCTTACACTATGAGGATTATCTCATAAGTGGAGACACTGTCTTTGCTTACGGCATTGGCAGGTATGACCTGCCTGGTGGTTCTCTGGAGAACTTGACCCTATCTCTGAAAAAACTCAGCCAGCTAAATTTTGAGGTCCTACTTCCTGGCCATGGTCCTATTGGAAACAAAGACAGCGTAATGGATGCTTTAAGGCAGATAGATGCATTTTACTGATTTTGTATCTTTTCTATTTCAATGCTAATCTCTTCTCCTCCTATCTGCCATTTTTTGCCTTTATTCTTTTCAAAGCGAATTTCTTTAGAGTTGCTAACTCTTTTAATTTGTTCAATATCTAATACCTTCTTGAAATCCTCACTACAGTCAATAAATGTTATTATCTCATCTTTTTCAATCAAACCTGCCTCCTTCCGCAGCTGCTGTATTCTTCTGAGCAGCTCCCTGTTTATGCCCATCTTCCTTAATTCCTCATCTATCTCTACATTGAGGTACAGAGAAAAATCATTGCTTTCAACCCTGATATAATTGTCACCAAGAGGAGGGCTATCAACAAAAGACAAGGATAAGACATTAAGCTGTTTTGCTATCAAATCAGAAAAAACACTCGGCTCTTCTTTCATTACTACAATTGCCTCTCTGAGGGCCTGTCTTAGATTGATGCCTGCCAAATTCCTGGCACTCAAACCAGCCTCTATTATATTCAAGGCCTTTTGCATTGACTCTTCAATTTCATTGTCTATCTTCTTTTCATCAGCTATTGGCCAATTTTCTAAATGGACGCTTTTCTTAGAACCATCAACATGCAAGTATATCTCTTCACTAACAAAAGGGCATATTGGAGCCATAAGTTTTGATATTTCAGACAGCACATAAAACAAAGTGTTGAACACTGCAGTATCATTATCCTTGTTCCTTATCCTGTCCCTTATGAATTTTATATAATTTCTTGACAAGTCGTTTACTATAAAATCTCTCAACAACCTGGCTGGCTCATTTACATCTAAATTCTCGTAAGCCTGGCTAATCTTTTTCTTCATGTTTTCTAATTTAGAGATTATCCACTTATCTTCTGAATAAAGCTTTCTGGCTTTTTCTCCAGTGTACCCATTCACCAAAGAGAATCTCATAGCATAGGAGTATGAATTCCACAAGGTGTTCAGCGCAGCCTTTGTTGTTTTTAGAGCCTCTGGGTCAAAGCGAGTGTCCTCCCATGGATTGGTAGACCAGAGCAAATACCATCTGAAGACATCGGCACCAAATTGCTTTATTACATCCATTGGATGAATTACATTCCCTTTGCTCTTGCTCATTTTTTCTCCTTTTGGGTCAAGAATCAATCCATTTACCAACACGTTCAGATAAGGCGTCCGTTCAAAAACAGTAACAGATTCCACCATTAATGTATAGAACCATCCTCTTGTCTGATCTACTGCTTCTGTAATAAAGTCAATGGGGAACCACCTTTCAAACTCTTTGTTCTCAGGGTAGCCAAATGAAGCCCAGGTGGCAGCTCCCGAGTCAAACCAAACATCCGTTACGTCTTTTACCCTGTGCATTGTTTTTCCACATTTTGGGCATTTCATCGTTATCCTGTCAATATACGGCCTGTGAAGGTCCATTCCTTCCTCATAACCATCGGCTTTTTCTTTAAGTTCTTCTATGGAACTTATAACCTCAAAGTGACCACATTCGCACTCCCATATAGGTAAAGGAATCCCCCAGTATTTTTGGTGGGATATGCACCAATCTCTTGCATTTTCCAGCCACTCTTTAAACCTCTTATGTCCAGCCCAGTCAGGCACCCACCTGACTTTTTCGTTTTCTTTTAACATTTTTTCTTTTATTGGTGCTATCCTTATGAACCACTGCGGACTTGCCCTAAATATAAGCTTGCTCTTACATCGCCAGCAGTGGGGGTACCTATGAACTACTTTTTCCGTATGGATTAAAGAGCCTTCCTTTTTTAAGTCCTCGATTATTATCTCATTAGCGTCAAAGACATAAAGACCTTTGTATTTTCCTGCTTCCTCTGTAAAAATTCCCTCTTCATCAACAGGGCAGAGAATCTCCAGACCGTACTTCAAACCTGTTTCATAGTCTTCAGGCCCATGCCCGGGAGCAGTGTGCACTAAGCCAGTGCCCTCCTCTGTAGTTATATAATCATCCAACACTATTGGATAGAGTTTTCCTTTGTGGTACGGGCATGACTTCTCCATTATATGAATATATTTCATTCCTTCCATTTCCTTTCCAGACAGGACCTTAGTTACCAGATAATCATCAATATGGAATTTTGCCATAAGCTTGTCTACGAGAGGCTCTGCTATTATCCATGTTTCTTCTTTTCCTTGCCATTTCAGTTCAACCCATGAGTAATTGAACTTTGGATGAACAGTTATCGCCACATTCCCGGGCAAGGTCCAGGGGGTTGTGGTCCACACAAGGAAGAAAGTGTTTTCTTCATCTGCTTTTTTGAATTTCAAATAAATGCTCGTGTCTTCGACTTCTCTGTATTCTTGACTAGCCTCATGGGCGCTTAAACTCGTCCCACACTTTGGACACCAAGGCACACTCTTTTTGCCTTTGTAAATCATATTCTTTTCCTTGGCGTGCTTAAAAAACAGCCATGACGATGAGATATATTCATTTTTGTAGGTCAGGTATGGATTGTCAAGGCTCCACGTAGCCATGCTCCCAAAAGCTTCATAAAAGCTTTTCCAATCTTCAAAAGATGAGAGAGCATGTTCCCTACAGGCTTTGTTGAATTTGTCTATGCCATATCTCTCGATATCTTCGTTGCTTTTCAAACCTAATTTTTGCTGTACAATGACTTCAACAGGGAGGCCATGCGTGTCAAAACCTGGCTGGGCCCAAACATCAAATCCATTCATTTGCTTATATTTAAGAAATACTTCCCTCAATGTCCTTGTCAGAGCATGACCTATGTGGGGAGGAGCGTTGGCATAAGGCGGACCGTCAAGATAGTAGAACTTTTGCTTGCCTCTGTTTTTTTGTTTTATCCTCTCTACTAGCTTTATCCCTTTCCAATATTCATTTAGCTCTTTCTCTAATTTCTCGTGGTCAAAACTCTTTGGCATCTCGATTTGCATAGCATCACTTTAAGTTATGCATGAGTATTAAATCTTCCTTAAAAGGCAATAGCTCATTTGGTATTTCAATACCTCTTATTTCGGACTTCAGAGATATGTTCATTTCCTTTTTCTTTTTCCAAACCATGGAATTAAAGTTGCAGAGTGCTTCTGTTAGCTCCGAGTACCCTTTTTCTCCAAACTTTTCAGGGAAAGCTCCCTTGTGAATGTTTCCGCCGTATATCTTTTTGTAAGCTTCATACGTAATAAAAGGTATTATGGGGGCCAAAAGCTTAAGAATCTTTTTGAAGCTTTCATGAATTGTATAAAGAGCAGAATCATCGCCTTCATATGCTCTTGACTTTACCATCTCCAGATAATGGGGAGCATATATATTCCAGATAAATGTCCTTACCTGATTAGCAGGGATGTAAAAATTGTAATCGTCATAACCCTCCATACATTTTTCAATTAAAACATCTACTTCTCCCATAATCCACCTGTCTGTGGCCTTGATCTCAGGCATTTCTTTTTTGATAGGCAATTTAGACACAAACCTAGCAACATTCCACAGCTTAGTCAGAAATTTGCCTGCTCCAGCAATTCTCTCCGCACTTATCCTAAAGTCACCACCTATGCTGGTTTCAGATGCAGCCCAAAACCTAAAAGCATCAGCACCGTACTTTTCAATTACCGGCTTTGGCTCTATGATATTTCCCTTACTCTTTGACATTTTCTTTCCGTGTTCATCAAGCCCCATGCCAGTTATCCAAACGTGCTTAAAAGCAGGTTTCCTGGTAAGCTGGAAATTCCTAAGCAATGTGTAATATAACCAGGTCCTGACAATGTCTCTTCCTTGAGGTCTCATATGTGTAGGGTATGCCTTTTTGAATAGTGCATCATCCCTTAGATAACCAGAAACATAGAGGTTGCTTATACTTGAGTCCATCCATGTGTCAAAAACCTTTTTCTCCCCTGTGAAATCTTTATCATTACCACAGTGCGGGCAAGTTCCTGGGAAGTCTTCTTTCCACGGCTGATAGTACTTTCCAGGTTCTGGCACAAGCCACGCTCCGCATTTATTGCATTTCCACAAGGGAATCTCAGTAGCAAAATACCTTGCTCGGCTTATAGGCCAATCCATCGTTATTGAATCAATCCAATCCAACAGTATTCTCTTATGCTCCTTCGGGTGGAATTCAATGTTATCTGCTATTTTTCTTATATCGTCCAGGAAATCCAGTTGCTTTACATACCATTCTTTCATTGGAAGAAATTCTATCCTTGACCCACACCTGCTACATCGCGGCACCCTTTGCTGGACCCTCTCTTCTTTTACTTTGTAAGGCTCAAGGTCTTTCAGTATTGCTTGCCGTGCTTCCTCAACAGTCATACCTTTGTATTTTCCAACAGCTGCAGTCATCCTACCAAATTCGTCAATGCACTGCAATGGCTCTAGCTTTAATCCCTTGAATAGTTCTATATCACCGAAGTCTCCATAGGAACATATCATGACCAGGCCAGAACCATATTCTATTTTTGCGTATTTGTGTGGAATAATAGGAATTTTATTGTTATACAAAGGCACTATGGCTTTCTTTCCTTTAAGGTGCTTGTACCTTTCGTCTTTTGGGTTATAGATAACAGCTTTACACGCTGCTAAAAGCTCGGGTCTTGTGGTTGCAACTATCAACTCTTCTTCTGAGTCCTCTACCTTAAAGATTAAGTAATGCAGTGTTGTACTCCCTTCCACGTATTCTAGTTCAGCATCTGCCAATGTCGTTCTGCAGCCAGTGCACCAGTTTATAGGTCTTGTATCCTCATAAACCAAACCCTTCTTCCACAATTCAATGAACGTGGCCTGTGTTATCTTTCTGTATTCAGGTGAATCAGTCATGTACGTATTCTCATAATCTGCACTCATGCCTGTCCTATAGTAAAGTTCCAATATCTCCTTGGAGTATTTATCTATTTCCTCTTTACACAGTTTTATGAACTCCTCCCTCTGGTACTCATGAAGTTTTTTGCCATACTTTTTCTCAACAACTCTCTCAACAGGTAGGCCGTTCCTGTCCAAGCAAAATGGAAAGATTACCTCCTTACCTTTCATTCTCTCGCTTCTTGCTATAGCGTCAATCAAAGTATAATGAGCAACGGCTCCTATATGCCACGAGCCAGAAGGATAAACAGGGGGATTGTCAATTACAAAAAATTCTTTGTCTGAGTCGAAATTAGCTTTAAAATCATTGTTCTTCAACCACTCTCTAAAGATTTCTTTCTCTTTTTTTACATCCCATCTCTTCTCTTCTATTTCAGCCATTAAACAACCTCTGTTTCCTTTAGCCGCTTGACAAAGAGCCAAACGGCTAAGAAATCGTTACTATAACAGTAATTTGTTTTATAGAGATAAAGGCCATAACTCTCCCGCATTAGTAATTTCTCATAGATATTATATAAATTTACTGTTCTTTTGTCTCATCATCAGGACCTATCAGTACTGTGCCTCCAATCTCTTTTCTACCTGTAAATGTTTTCTCTTCAACCTCTTCCTCTATCTCTTTTTCAGCTCTTTTTATTCTCATTATAGCAATGAAACCAAAAAATATGATAAACACCACAGTAACAGCAAAACCTACAAGCCTTCCAGTCGCTGACATAAGAAAGTCTATGAAATCATCAAGCGGCGTTCTTTTGTTTTCTATAATAACCTGTTTTGCTGGCAGAATCGGAGCAATGCTTTGGTTTTCTTTCTTTCTTGGTTCTATCCTCTCTTCTCCAACAACTATATTTGAAATTTCCCAGTACACATCCTTTTTTGCAGGGGCCAGAAGCTTGGAATGAAAGAGAATCGTTAGATTCTTACTATCCCCACAATCAACAGTGAAACTCTTTACATAAGTTTGGTTTAAGGCAATAGGTGGGTTTTCTGATGAATAATCGCCACTAAAATGCTCACAGCTACCATTGTATTCTCCTTTTGAGCTATCGTATGAATAGCAATTCGCCTTGCCCCAAAGCTCAAAAAAACCTCTTATTTCGTTTAAGCTATTGCCATTCCTCACTGAATAAACATAGCACGCTTCGTCTGCAAAGCCGTGTTTCACAAAGTCTGGATTTGAAAGATTGACATCTCTGTCGTAGAAATACACGTCAAGCCGAGGTATAAATGAAGTTCCAACATCTATCCTAAAACTAAAGGAGAAGTCAAATCTATCTCCTCTCTTTCCCGTATTAATTTTCAAAAACCACTCTCCAAACGTTTTTTTCGGAGCACTTACCATAAAAGAGCTTTCAGTTTCATTTAGAGTGAAACCAGAAGCATTTAGGCCCGATGTTGTCAATTCTACATCTATTGCTATTGAAGGTATCAGAAATGCCAAAACAAAAAATATCACTTTTGCCCTCATCAAAAATGAGAACACATTTGCATTTAATAAGATTTTGCTAAGTAAACCATCAATTTGGCTTCTCTTCCACAGATAATACATTTACCTTTTGCTGCTTCCTCTCTACCATGTAGGACGCCTCTAACCTCCAAGCCAGTTTCTTCTTTTATCACGTCAGCGCAAGGCTTGCCATCACTATCAATTGAGCAGAAGGGCACTTTGATAAAGCCCCCTTTATCAGCTAACTTTTTCAATTCTTCTTTCGTTTTTGCCTCAAAGAGTCGTGAATTGAAGTCTTTATCTGCCTTTTCTTTCAGATTTTTGAGAATTTCTTTTCCTACATTCTTTAGATACTTGTCAAGCTCTTTTTCATCTATCATCTCTCTTTTTCCTGTATCCCTCCTTACGATAGTAAGTTTGGCTTCATGTAACTCTTTCTCTCCTACCTCGATTCTGATTGGAACGCCTCTAAGCTCCCAATAATAAAATTTAGCTCCAGGTTGCTTATCACTCTCATCAAATTCAACCCTGTATTCTTTTTTTAGTTTCTCGTGTAGCATCAAGCACTTGGTGTTTATTGCATCAATATCTACTCCTGTCTTGAATATTGGCACAATAACAATCTGAATAGGAGCTATTTCAAATGGAAAGACGCAGCCTTTATTGTCACCGTGAACTGCAATCACAGCTGCCAGGATTCTACCTACAGCAGGCCCATAGCATGTCTGCCACGGGTGCCTTTCATTTCCGTCTTTATCAATAAAGCTTATGCCAAATGTCTTTGAAAAGTTCTGGCCTAAAAAGTGAGTGGAAGGCAGCTGTAAAACCCTCCCACTTGCAATCAAAGCATCAGCCCCAAAAGTATATTCAGCACCTGCAAACTTGTCCCATGAGGGTCTTCTAAAATATAAAAAAGGAATGCCCAATTTATTGTGGATTATCTCCTCTGTGATTTCCATATCTTCAATAACCTGTCTCTCAGCCTCTCTTTTGCTCTCAAAAACATCATGCGCCTCTATCCAGTAAAACTCTCTGTCCCTCAATAGAGGTCTAGTATGCTTGGTCTCATAGCGCCAAACTTGGCAGCGCTGGTAAGCTTTAAATGGAAGGTCTCTATATGAGCGAATCCATTGGGCATACATTATATACATTGCTGTTTCGCTTGTTGGTCTCAATGCTAGCTTTTTTTCCAACTTAGTACTACCACCATGAGTTATCCAAAACACATTTGGTGAGAAGCCCTCAACATGTTCTGCCTCTTTCTCAAAGTTCTCCTCTGGAATCACAGCTGGAAAGCGCATTGGTTTATGCCCTCTCCTTTGCAATTCCTTTTCAAACATCTCTTCAATCAGGTTTTCAGCAATTGTGGCATTCGGTCTGTGAACTAGAAAACCCTTTACATTATACCTTTGATCTATTAGCTCTGCCCTCCACAGTAGTTCATTATACCACTCGCTGAAATGCTTTTCTTTGTCTATATTGAACTCTTTGTCAGCAACCTCTTCAGGCATTATACTATCACCTTACCCTGCTTATTAGCCTCCTGCCAAGAATTTCCCAGACTTCTACCTCCTGCCCTGCTTCTAGTTTTCCTTTCATGTCCTCTGGGATGTCCTCTTCATAGGTCTCATAGCTTTCCATGTCCATTAACTGCGCCCTATCGCCCATAAGGGCTATGACCTGGGCAGTTTTCCTAATTAATATAGGAACATCAACCCTCATATCACCAGGTCCCAAAATATTTTTCTTTTTTCCTGAAAATAGCGAAACAGCAGAAACCCTTGCTTTTGCTTCACCATGCTTTCCTGGTTTGCTTATACTTATGTCAACAACCCTGCACGGCTCACCATCAATAACAACTAGTTTTCCTGGTTTTAATTCCTTAAGCTCCTTTCTCTCAACTTCCATTCCGCACACCTCATTTGATATCTATGTCAAATTTTTTCTTGCGCTTCAGGCCCAAACGATAAGCGCAGAAAAGACCTGTGAAAGTGACAAGCCAGTATGATATAAACCTGTCCAATATAGTCTGCGCTCCGGCCAAAGCAGTGTTCATGCCTGATAGCACATAAATAATTATCATAGAACTCTCTATTAAAGCTAACCCTCCAGGTATTAATGGAAGAAAACCTACAAGAGCAGTTATCACCAAGACAGTAAATATGACATAAAGAGAAACATTGGCTCCCAAAGCTCTGAAAACAAAGAACATCCTGAAAGAATCTGCGAGCCACACCATAAATGAAAGCACAAGAGCGTACAGCCATAGTCTTTTCTCCCTAAGCAGGTATCTAGCATTGTATATATAGTCTTCAACGCCTGATAATATCTGCTTCTGAACTGATTTTTTTCTAAGCCTTCTCGAAAAACGAGAAAAGAAGCTTATAAGCTTGTTCACAAGACCCATTCCTGCCTTCTTTTCTAGAGAGAGATAGAGCATCACAAACAAAAAAAAGGCATTAAAGGCAAAAGCAATGAAAAGCAATGAAGATATCCATAACGGCAATACAACCATAGCACTGCCAAGAACCACGAGAGAAATCATTGCAAATGTTGCTGCATCAAATATCCTTTCAATTACAACAGTTGACAAGCTCTTTCCAGTTCTGCAATTTCCGTGTTTGTTTAACAGATAGGCCCTAAGTGGCTCTCCTCCTACACGAGCTGAAGGTGTTATGTTGCTTATTGAAATACCAGCAAGCATGATTTGATATATTTTAAAAAAAGAAATCTTAACACCAGCCTTGTCTGTAAATATCTTCCACCTCTCTGTTAGAAAGGCAATACCTAGAAACTGGAGCAGGACAGCCAAAGCAAGATATAGCAAATTCGCTTTATTGAGCAGGGCAATTATCTCATCCACCCCTAAGATAAAGCTTATTGTTACAGCTACAAGAACACCTGTCAGCACCAAAACAAATAAGAGCCTCTTAATTTCCATAACTAACATTACTCTATACTTTTATAAATAATATTGCTGTGACTGATGCATTAGGTGGTGTTGTGATAGACAACCATGCGCACTTAGATGATAAGCGATTCAAGAAGGATATTGACGAAGTGGTCAAAAGGGCCAAAGAAAAGCTTGATGCAGTTTTTCTGCCTGCCTCAAGCTTTAGAAGCAACAGGCGAGTATTACAACTCCACAGGGCCTATCCTGAATTCCTGTATCCCATGGCAGGGATGGACCCAATGGCCTGCCTAAAAAAGCCAGAAAAGATAGATGATGTTGAAATATGGGCAAAAGAGGAAAAAGATATAATTGCAATAGGAGAGGTTGGTTTAGAGTATTACCATGCAGCAGAGGAAAAGGAGCGTCAGAAAATAAATCTTGGGAGGTTTATAGCACTGGCAAATGAGATTCACAAGCCATTAGTAATTCATTGCAGAGAAGCGTGGTCAGATATATTCAAAGAGCTTGAAAGGGCAGAAGTTAACGTAATACTCCATGCTTTCTCAGGAGGGCTGGAAGAAATCAAGAGAGCGATTGACAGCTCTTTTTATATCTCTCTCGCTACCAATATTTGTTATCCAGAAAACATAAGGTTAATTAAACACATTCCCTTAGATATTATGTTGCTTGAGACAGATTCACCGTATTTACACCCTTACAGACAGGGAAGAAATGAACCTGCAAATGTCTGGGAAAGCGCACGAAAGATATCTGAGATAAAAGGCATAGAATTAAAGGAATTAAACAATATAATTAATAAAAACACATGGAAAGCCTTTAAGGTAAGAGGTGCTTAGATGCCGAGAATACTGGAAGAAGTTAAAACAAAATTTGGTATGGGAAAGAAAAAGAAAGCAATAGCTTTCTTTGTTGATGGTCCGAATATGCTTAGAAAAGAATTTGATTTTGACTTGAACAAAGTCAAACAGCAACTGGAGAAATTTGGAAGTATAAAGATTGGCAAGGTTTTCTTAAACCAATATGCTCCTGAAAAACTGATAGAAGCAATAGTGAATCAAGGTTTTGAAGTTGTTATAGTCACAAGCGATGATATTGATGCTCCAATGGCAGCAGAAGCCATGGAGGCAATTTTCAATGGTCACATAGATGTAATTGCTGTAATGACAAGAGATGGAGATTTCCAATCCATTTTATTGAAAGCTAAAAAATACGGAAAAGACACTATTGTTATAGGAAGCGAGCCACTTTCGGCCTCATTAAGAAACACGGCAGATTATGTTATTAAAATCAATGAGAGGCGCTGATATGAGGATAAGTGCTGGGAAGGTAATTGACAAGGGAAAAGCCACTGAAGAAATTAATGCAAAGGAATATATTCTAAACCTAATGAATGCCTCTTTCAATGGATATATAACAGTTACCGCAGAAGGCAATTACGGTTTAGAGGAGGGAATAATTGTCTTCAGCGAAGGCAAAATTGTTGCTTCTTCATATAATTATTTCACATTCGAAAAAGAATTCAGAGCAGAGGAAGCATTAAAGAGAAGCCTCAATGCTTTTTTAAATCCAAGAGCCATCATTGACTCATATGCTCTGGAGAGCTATCAAGTACAGCTTTTTATGACTCTAAATGATGATTACCTTTTAAAAGAGGGGGTGGGTCCAGAAAATTTAACAGTTCCCAACAGTTTCTCCCGTGATTTTGAAAATGAGGTTCTTCACAGTAGCAAAGAGGCTTCTGGTCTTTCAAGAGAGGCATTGTTAAAGAAGTATAATCTTGTAATGCTGTCAAGCCCACCATCTTTATCAAAGGGAGATAAAAATGAAAGCAGTTGAGTTAATTTATAATATACTTGGGAAGAAAACTTCTAAGCAATTAGAAGAGGAAAAAATGAGAATACTCAAAGAGCTCATAACTGAGCATAAGAGGAAAGAAGCAGAGAAACTAGATGAATATGCCAAACAATTAGCGAGTGATTACGATGTTAAGCATATTGTTGTTTCAAATGTAAATGGAGAGATGGTGCTGAGCACTGATGAAAAAGCATACTCAAATGCAATAAAAGGGTCAAGCATATTTGAATACATTCAGTCTGAGTTTCCAAAAGCTAAAATGGTAGTAGTAAAAGATGACGAAGGATACAAAAACATCTATAAATTCAAAAATAAAATTTACAGCATAAGAGCAGATGGTGAGATGAGTTCAATTGAATTAAGAAGAATCGCTCAGATGCTTGAAGAGGGGAGCAAAAGGTTTAAGGAGGAGGAAGAGTGACAAGAACAATAGCCATTGCCTCTGGCAAGGGAGGTGTTGGGAAAACAACCATTGCAGCTAATTTAGGTATCGCTATTGCGGCTACTGGAAAAAAGGTAATTATATTGGATGCAGACATTGATATGGCAAATCTAGAGCTGGCTTTGGGAATGGAAGGCAGACCATTAACGCTGCAGGATGTAGTTTCTGGTGAAGCCAACATTGAAGATGCATTGTACGAAACATATAATAAAGCACTATTCATGCCAGCAGGCATAAGCCCTGCACAGCAGAGAAGAATAGACCCTGAGAAGCTCCCAGAGCTTGTGGAGAAGTTGGCTGAGATGGCTGATTTTGTGATATTGGACTGTCCTGCTGGCACTGGAAAGGACACTCTTGCCTGCTTTAATGCCTGTAAAGAGACCTTACTTGTTGTGATTCCAGAAAAGATGAGTGTGGCAGACGCATATAAGACAGCACAAGCTGCTCAAAGGATGGGCAGTTCAGTCACGGGTGTAATAATAAACATGATAACAGGAGAGAGAGGAGAGATAAAAGACAAGGAGATAGCCGCGCTTCTAAATGCCCCCATACTGGCAAGAATAAAGCTTGACCCCGCTATCAAAAAATCTGTTGCTTCAGGCAAACCAATAGTGATATCTGATCCTGAAAATGAGAATGTTGAAGAGATACACAAATTGGTCGCTTCTCTGACAGGTGCTGCTTATATACCAGAACTTCCTAAAAAATCATGGTTGAAAAAAATCATTAGTTTTTTAAAATTTAAAAGAGGTGACACAAAACATGGCAGAGGAGATAAGCAGGCCTTTTGACCTTTTGAACAGCATCGTTGGAAAAAGCGCAATGGTAAAGCTGAAGGGCAATATGCAGCTGCGCGGCATATTGAGAGCTTTTGACCAGCATATGAATCTCGTGTTAGAAGATGCTGACGAGCTGAAAGATGACCAAAAGGTGGCCAGGATAGGAACTGTAATTGTAAGGGGAGACAACATTCTATATGTGTCACCTTAGAAAGAGTTAATAAGTTTTTATTTCAAAAATTTCTTAGTTTTACTTATATGCAAAAGGGCCCGTAGATCAGTGGTAGATCGTCCGCCTTGCACGCGGAAGGTCGGGGGTTCAAATCCCTCCGGGTCCATTTATGGTCGAAGACCATAAGCTTGGGGCTTTATTTCGCTTAAGCCTTTAACATCGCAATAACAGAAAAGGCTTAAATCCCTCCGGGTCCATTTTTGCTTAAGCTTTTTCTGTAGGTTTAGTAGAAAAAAGCTTATTTTTGCTTTTTTGCTTAAGCTTTTTCCATAGATTTGATAGAAAAAAGCTTAAAGCCTTTAACACAGCAATAACAGAAGAAATAAGTTAGTGGCTTTCTTTTGTTAGCAGGCGGTCCAGGTAATCTATTAGGATGTTAAGGGTTTTCAGCAATTTCTCCTTCTCCTTGAATTCTTTTTCCTCCTTTTCAAGTTGCCTTTTTAATATTTCCTCACTGTTATAAAATGAAGGCACCAAGCTTTCCTTTGCTCTTTCAAGTTCTGCTTCCACAGGGCTTAACTTTCCTGCTCTCCTTCTTGCTTTTTTTAATTTTTCTATATCTCCTGCCATCCTGGTCAAATCCCTTGACTCTGGGAGCAATACTCCCAAGTCTATCAGCTCCCTGACCAATTCTTCCCTTCTTTTCAGCAATGAGTCTCTGAGCCTCTTTAAGTCTTTGAAGTGCTTTATCTCTGCTTCCCTATCTGCTTTTATTCTGATTCCTTTTTCTGTGACCTCTACCACTGCCTTCTGTTTTCCCCTCTTTTTCATTTAACCATTTCCTCTATTTTCTTTAATTTCTTCATTGCCTCCTGTATGCGGGCTAACTTTAGCAGTATCTCCTTCTGCTTTGAAGGGGAAGACATATACCTACTTTCCAATCTCCTACGCTCATTATCCAATTCATTCTTGAGATTTTCCAGCTCGGGCAAGGTTTTGCGCTTTATTTCTTCTAGCTCTCTGTCTAATTTACGCAGTCTTCTTTCATCAAAGTTTATCGCTTCTTTAAGCATTTCCACTTTGCTTTTCTGTTGTTCTACAATATCAGGCACCAAGCCTGAATCTCTTATCTTTGGAGGAATGGCTTCATCAACTTTGCTTTCTTTCAGCATTAAACGCAGCTTCTCTGCTTCCCATATCTCTTGAATCTCCTCGCCCTCCTCAATTATCTCTCTTTGTTTTTTCTTTAATTCTTCAACCTTTCTCGCCGCCTCTTCTATTTTGTTTATTTTGAAAAGCCATTCAGGCATAGCTTTCCTGGAGGCAGTTTTCCTTTTAACTCCCATACAGCTCACCGCTCAGCACAACAATAAGAAGAGCGCATTTACTATATAAAAATTTGCAAAAATTAGGCAGATGCCTTAGCTGCTTCCTTGCCTGCCTCTTCTTTCCTTATTGCCTCAACCTTTACTTTCGGTGTCCCAGGCATCCTGCTACCTGCTTTTCTTAATGCCTCTCTTGCTTCCTTTTCAAATTGCTTCGTGGTGTAAATGCTCATTATCTTCTGTCCTTTCTTAACAACAGCAGCTCTTCCAACAGGCTTGCCAAAAGCTTTTCTCATACCAGAAGAAAGCCTGTCAGCTCCTGCTCCTGAAAGCATTGCATGTTCTCTCAGAACCTGATGTGGGAAAACACGCACTTTGAAATAGTAATTTTCCTTTCCAACATGCTTCTCCATATGCCTATTGCATGCAATTCTTGCAGCCTCTAAGGCATTATGTCTTATTTGGCATGAAAAGCTTGGTATTAGATACACCTCAACATCTCCCTCTTTCTGCCATTTTGGGCTTCCCATGTCAAAGCTTCTTATTCTTGAATCAGGAACGCCTTTAACAAAAGCCTTGTTTACTTTTCTTCTAGCAGTTCTGGTCCAAGCCCTTTGAATTGCCCTGTATATTCTTGCAGGTCTAAGTCCCATAGAAACACCTTTTCAATGCTCAGAAAACGCAGTAAGATTATAAATGCAGGGGTTTAAAAAGCTTTTGTCAAAACCTTATTTGCTCAGCCTTCTTAACGGCAGCCCTCACCAGGTCATTAGCATTGTCAACGCGCGACTCTGCCTCTTTTATATCTTCCAAAGAAGCATGCGTTTCTGGGTGCTTTGCTATCATAAATGAACAGCAATCAGTATAAGGCAATATAGATATATTATACGTCCCAATGCGCTTTGCTATGTCAATCACCTCTTGCTTGTTCATAGAGATAAGGGGGGAAACAACAGGCAGCTTGGATGCTTCATAAATGCACTTCAAGTTTGCCAACGTCTGAGAGGCGACCTGCCCCAAACTATCTCCGGTTATGACTGCGTCTGCATTCCCTATTTCATTGCATATCCTAAACATAAAGCGCCTGTAAATAATCATCCTGAACCTTGGCTTTATACATTTGATTATTTCCTTCTGGATATCTCCAAATGGAAGCAGATAAAGAAGAAATGGCTTCTGATATTCAGATAGCTTCTTTCCCAACACCTTTATTTTACTCAACATTTGTTTACTTTGAGAGGTTAGATTAAATGCGTGAACGGCTCTAATCTCATGTCCTCTTCTCATCATTAAATAAGCTGCTACAGGACTGTCAATGCCTCCTGAGATAAGAGACAGCATTTTCATAAGATTCCCTCCATTAGCTTACACATTTTACATATTTCTGTTCTGCTGGGCTCTCCACACAACCTACACCGCTTAAGTTCACCACCTGGGTCACAGTAATCTCTAAGTCGTGGGAGCAGCTCTAAGAAATGTTTAACGATTTTAACCTTTATCTCATTATCATATCTTTCTAATTCTCCCAGGTGCTTCCTCATAAGAAGTCTAGAACCAGAAACAAGAAAAGGACATGGTTCGTAAATAATATTAAAACCAATGCCTTCAGCATATCTTTTTATCTCCTCATTACTGAGAAAGTAAAGTGGTTTTATTCTCTGCACGAAAGCTTCGTCTCTGAGCACGCCTGTCATTGGTCCTTCATTAATACCTAAGCAGGGGTTCCCGCTGAATAAATTCATTAATATGGTCTCAGCCGCATCATCCAGATTGTGGCCTGTGGCTATCTTCCTAAATCCCAACTCTTTCGCTTTTTTGTTCATCAACCACTTTTTCACTATGCCACAAACCATACAATTGTTCAGCTTTTTATCTTTCAACTTCTTCCAAAGCTCCAGCATGGTAAAGCCTATCTCTTTTTTCAGATAGAATATATGAAGTTTAATGCCAAGGCTTTCAGCAATGTTCTTTGCATTGACCATATTTTTCTCAATGTAATCTCCTGTTTGGATGTCGATAAAGATTCCCTCTACTTTAAATCCAAATTTGTTCAAGAGATGCATAACTACTGCAGAGTCCTTTCCTCCTGAAACTGCCACCAGAACTTTTTCACCAGGAGAAAGAAGGCCATAGCTATTTATTGTCTCTCTGACCTTGCTTTCAAAACGTTTCGTAAACTGAGTGTCCATGTTAATATAGATTGGCCGGCAAGTTTATAAATTTAGACTATGTATCAGAGATAGGGTGCTTGAATGAGAAGGGTTAAGATAAAGTCCGCCAAGGGCCTTAAAGGACCGGTATTGGAAATTGAGAAAGCTAAATACAAAGAGGTAATGCGTAGGCTTCAAGAAAAAGAGGAGAGAGAAAGCAATGCCAGACTAGTAGAGCAGATAATGGACATAGGAAAGCAGTCTTTTAAGGAACTAAAGGGATGGATGAAGGTTGAAGAAAAAAGAGCGGCAAGTGATCCAGAGATTGTAGAGAGAATGAAAAGAATTAACGAAAGCTTAAGCAAGAAAAAGCTTCCAGAATTTGCATTTGAGGTAAAGGAACTCATTGATGTGTTAAGAAAGAAAGGGGTCGCATTACCAAGGAATGCAAAGTTCACTTTGAATATGGAGCAAGTTGTTGAAATTGCAGAGAATGAGGCTGCATTAAGGAAAGCAAAAGACGTTGTTGGACTAATGAAAAAAGCAGAGAAAAAAGGCACTGTAAAGAAAATACGTGGCTGGAGTGATTGGGAAAGGTTGATAAAAGCATATGGGGGAAAGCTTCCTAAAAAGCAGGAAGCAAAAAGGGCAAAAGACATGAGAGACATTGTCTGAAGGAAATATTTATAAATAAACCCGAACAAAATATTGCAGAGCTTTTTAATTATCCTCAATGTTGGCTAAAAAGCCAGAAGAGGAGCAAGGAGTGAGTTGAATGGGAGCAAGTAAACTAATATCTGAAACATTTAAGAGAGAGTATTCTGGAAAGGACAAAGAACTAAAAGAACTGTACAGGCAAAAGCTGATTGAGTGGAGAAAACAACCTGCCCAGGTAAGGGTGGAAAAGCCAACAAACCCAGTAAGAGCAAGAAGGTTAGGGTACAAAGCAAAGCAGGGGATAATAGTTGTCAGAGTTAGAGTTAAAAAAGGCTCTGGCCACATCACAAGGCCAAATGCCAAAAGAAGACCACACAGAATGGGAGTAAATAAAAGAAAGAGGGCAAAATCATTGCAGAGAATCGCAGAGGAAAGAGTTCAGAGAAAGCATATGAATATGGAAGTAATAAACTCCTACTGGGTTGGTGAGGATGGACAGCACAAATGGTACGAAGTGATCCTCGTAGACCCAAATCACCCCCAAATAAAAAATGATAAGGATTTGAATAAAATCGCTAACAGAAAGCATGCGGTTTTCAGGAAGCGGTAATGTGAAGAACATTTCAGAGGTGGAAATGGAGCTATTCATATACCCCACTGAAGATGAGAAGAAAGTGCTGGAATCAGTGAAGACGCTAACTGAGATAAAGCCTACAAAAGAATCCATAGAATCATACTATGGGCCAAAGATAAAGAAAATCACATACAAGATAAAGAAAAGCAGGGACATCAAGAGCTTTATAAATAAATTAAAATCCTTGCTTTCTGAAACAGATAGGAATGAAATCTTAGAATCACTTGGGGATAGGATAGATAGCGAAGGCAAGTTATATATACGCTTTTCAAAACAGGATTTATTAAAGGGAAAATTAAAGAAACAATACAGCGGAGATATAATCTTGGTTAAAATACATTTGATTTCATACCAAAAAGCAGATGAACACAAAAAGATTGCAAAGGAGATATTGGCATGATTAAGATTATAAGAAGCCATGAAATGAAGTTTAAAAAGAAGGATGGTTTAGAACTTGCAGACTTAATTCCAGAAATAGAAGAGCCAAAAATTGAGAAATTAAAGGCCATCAATTGCAAGGAGAGAAAAACAAGCGGTGAATATAATATTCTATATTATGTATTAGCAGGGGGTTTAATAGTAAAATTCGGCAAAGAGCCTATGACAGCTGGGCCTGATGATGTCGTTTTTATAGGGCCTGGTGAGTACTATGATATCGAAGGCAGCTTTACAGCGATAAGAATAAGATGGAAGGGAAGTAAATGAAAGCCTTTATTGATTTTGTAGCTTCAGAGGACTGTGTCTCATTTGGAAAAAAGCTTGGCTTTTCTAGACTGCTTTTTAATGAGCTCAGCCGTGATAAGATTTCAAAGACAAAGATAAATATTATATCGCCTAAAAGCCCTGAAGAAAGCAAAAGACAGCTGAGAAATAAAATGATTGACATAATATTGGACCCATTCGACAAGAGAGGACTTTTTATTGATTCTGCCTTTCTGAACATAGCAAAGCAAAAGCAAATATCAATAGGCATCTCCTTCAGCAAATTCCTCCGGGCTGATGAGAACAGTAGAATAAGATTATTGCACAACATGAGGCGTTTGACTGCGCTTGTTAGCAAATTAAAAGGGGATTTGGTGTTGATGAGCTTGGCTGCTGAGATTTACGAAATGCGGAGCCCTGAGCAGTTAATCCTTTTTGGTGAAATGCTTGGCCTTAGCAGAGCTCAAGCCACATGGTGCATCACAGAGTCTCCAAAAGGGATAATAAGAAGGAAAAGCTTATGAAACCCTTTCCTGCTGTGCTGAAAGAAAAAAAGAGGTATGTCATATTTGAAATAATCTCAGAAAAAAGAGTAAAGGAAGACGCTGTTAAAAAAGCCTTTTTCAGGGAAATCAAGTCATTTATAGGCATCAATGGCATGGCAGATGCAGCGCCAACGGTAGTATATTTTGATGAAAAAAGCAAAAAGGGCGTGTTAAAAGTGGACAACAGGGCCTTAAAGCAGGTAGAACAGGCATTGAGCCTAATAAGAGAAATAAGCTTTAATAAGTGCTTTGTTCATATTATAAAGACTACAGGAACTGTTAAAAAAGCTAAAGAATTGGTTAAAAGAGGTGATTAATTGCTTCCGGTTTCTTCCACACAAGCCTATGACAGGGCAATAACAGTATTCAGCCCTGATGGGAGACTATTCCAAGTAGAATATGCAAGAGAAGCTGTCAAGCGTGGTTCAACTGCACTCGGCATGATATTCAGAGATGGGGTGCTGCTTGCCATAGACAAAAATGTGGAGTCAAGACTGCTAAAAGGTGAAAGCATAGAAAAGATATTCAAGGTTGATGAACACATTGCAGTTGCAACATCTGGCCTTGTTGCAGACGCAAGAAGGCTCATAGACCATGCAAGGGTTGTGGCTCAGCAAGAGAGGTATGTCTATGACGAGCCAATAGATGTTGAAACACTTACAAGAGACATCTGTGACCTAAAACAAACATATACGCAGTTTGGAGGAGCGAGGCCTTTTGGAGCAGCTCTTCTCATAATGGGAATTGACAAAAGTGGTAAACATTTATTTGAAACTGACCCTTCTGGAGCATTTAGAGAGCTCTACGCTTCATCTATAGGTTCTGGAAAACCACAGGTAGATGAAATTTTAGAGAAGGAATATGACGAAAACATATCAATGGATGATGCTGTTTCATTGGCCTTGAGAATACTGACAAAAGTAGGGGACAAAAAAATATCTGAAAATACTGTTGACATATTCTACATAATGGACAGGGATAGAAAAGTAATAAAGATGTCCAGAGACGAAATAAAGGCAGCAATTGAGAAGGTAGTGAAGAAAAAGGGACAAAAGAAGTGAGGTAAATGATTAGTGTAGATAAGGCAGTTATTGCCAGATATGAGCATAAAGGCAAGAACTTTGAGGTACTTGTTGAGCCTGAAAGGGCGCAGGAAGTCAGGAAAGGGAATAAGGTCCCACTTGACGAGCTCGTGGCAGACATGGAAGTGTTTTCAGATGTCAACAAAGGAGAGAGGGCAAAGAGAGAGGACATAATAGAAGCATTCGGGACAGACGATTTTGAAACTATCTTGTATTATATTTTGAGGCACGGAAACATTCAGATAACAACAGAGCAGAGGAGAAAAATGCAGGAAGCGAAGAGGAAGAAAATCATAAATATGATTGCTAAGAACGCTGTTGACCCTAATACTCATATGCCACACCCAATGCAGAGAATTGAAAACGCAATGAAGGAGGCCAATATCCACATTGACCCATTTAAGAGCCCTGAAGAGCAATTGGATGCAGTGATATCTGCTCTGAGGAGAATACTCCCACTGAAAATCGAAACAGATGTAATTGAAATAATAATTCCAGCAACTTATGCTGCAAGGGTTTACGGAACTCTCAAAAAATACAAAATGACAAAAGAAAGATGGTTGGATGACGGTTCGCTTTATGCCCTATTTGAGCTGCCAACTGCTGTCGAATCAGAGTTCCTGGACTTTGTCAACAAGATAACTGCTGGAAATGTTGAAACAAAGATCATTGAAAGAAAATAAGGAGATTATATGAAAAGATTTGTAATACCTGGAGAAAAATTGGAAGGAAGACCAAACGCCCACTATTATAGGGAAGGAAATAACTACTACTCACAAGTGTTTGGCATATTGGAAAAGAAAGACAACTTCCTCAAGATAGTGCCACTTAAAGGAAAATACATGCCACACAAAGGAGATTATGTAATAGGAATCGTTATTGATGTTAAATACGGCGGTGTTATTGTTGACATAAACAGCTCCCATTTTGCATTCCTGCCAACCAAGAACTCCCTCAACTACAAAGACATTGTATCAGCAGAAGTAATAGACATTGATGAAGTAAGAAATGCAACACTGGGTAATGAAAGGAAACTTTTCGGTGGTGAGATAATAGAGATAAACCCTGTTAGGATACCTAGGGTAATAGGAAAGAACAACTCAATGCTCAAATTACTAAAAGATAAAACTGGCTGTTCGTTCTTCGTTGGAAGGAATGGCCGCATATGGATAAAAGGAAAGAATTCTCCGATTTTAGCGGATGCAATCTTTAAAATAGAAAGAGAGGCCCATACATCCGGCCTTACTGAAAGAATAGAAAAGTATTTAGATGAAATGTTGAAAGGGTGAATTAAATGGGAATGAAAAAAGAAGGTTTAAAACTGTTTGAGAATGGAAAAAGAATTGACGGAAGGGCATATGATGAACTGAGACCGATAAAGATGGAGGTAGGTGTCTTAAAAAGAGCAGATGGTTCCTGCTACCTTGAGTGGGGAGGAAACAAGGTTTTAGCAGCTGTGTACGGACCCAGAGAATGTTTGCCTAGGCACACACAAGACCCTTTGAAAGCAAGAATAAATTACAGGTATAATATGGCTCCTTTCAGCACAGATGAGAGAGTGAGGCCAGGACCCAGTAGGCGAAGCATTGAAATATCAAAGCTCAGCAAAGAAGCCCTAGAACATGTGATTTTTACGGAATACTTTCCAAAAACCAGTATAGATATATTCGTTGAGATATTGCAAGCAGATGCAGGAACTCGCTGTGCTGGTCTAACGGCAGCTAGCCTTGCGCTTGCTGATGCAGGCATACCTATGAAAAGCTTGATAACTGCCTGTGCTGCTGGGAAGATAGATGGGAAAGTCGTATTGGACTTAGGAAAGCTAGAGGATAACTTTGGGGAAGCAGATTTGCCAATTGCATACATGCCAAGGACAAAGGAACTTGTCTATCTTCAGATGGATGGTGACTTAACAAAAGATGAGTTTAAGGAAGCACTAAGATTGGCGCTGAAAGGTTGCGATGAGATATATAGAATTCAGAGAGATGCTTTGAAAAAAGCTTATGAAGGTGAAGTAAATGGTAGATGAAAATGAAATTGTGTGGTTAGTAAAAAAGGACGCTGTAGCAGATATGATAAAAAATGGAAAGAGAAGTGATGGAAGAAAAGCATATGAATACAGGCCTATTGAGATAATTACAGATTATGTGAAAAGAGCAGAAGGCAGTGCATATATAAAACTTGGAAACACACAAATCTTGGTGGGCGTGAAAATGGATGTGGGCCAGCCATACTCCGATTCTCCAAATATGGGAACATTGATAACTAACGCTGAGCTTGTTCCTCTGGCTTCTCCTGTTTTTCAGCCAGGCCCTCCTAACGAAAACGCAATAGAACTGGCAAGAGTTGTTGATAGAGGCATAAGAGAGAGCAAGATGATTGACTTTGAAAAACTGTGCATCACAGAAGGCGAAGAGGTCTGGAATGTGCTAATAGACATCCACGTCCTTGATTTTGACGGAAACTTAATAGATGCAGCAACTTTGGCGGCTGTTAAAGCTTTGTGGACTGCAAAGATGCCAAGATATGAGGATGGAAAGGTGATATACGAGGACAAAAAGGATAGTCTTCCTGTCAGCAAAAAGCCAGTGGCTTGCACCTTTGCAAGATTTGGCAATGTAAGTATTTTAGACCCTTCTTTAGAAGAAGAAAAAAGCATGGACGGCAAAATAACCATTACCACAACTGACGATGGGAAGATATGCGCTGTACAGAAAAGCGGGATAACTAAAATTAGCGTTCCTGAGCTTGAAAATTTGATAGACGTTGCCCTTGAGAAGGGAAATGAAATTAGAAAGACTTACTTAGGGTGATAAGATGAAAAAGAAGAAAGGAAAACTGGGAAGCGCTGCCAGATACGGAGCAAGATACAGTTCTGTCTTGAAACAAAAAGTAAACAAAATCGAGAAGATTCAAAAAAGACCTCAAATATGTCCACAGTGTGGCAGAAAGTCATTGAAAAGAGTGAGCTTTGCCATATGGGAGTGCAGCAAATGCGGTCTAATAATGGCTGGCGGGGCATACAGCCCGCGAACTAGAATAGGGCTGGCTGCTGAAAAGATAGTTAGTGGGAAGGGAAGCAAAGAAGAGGTGCTATCTCTTCTGGAAGAAGAGAATAAAGAAGAGAAGGTGGAGGCATGACTTGGAAGTGTTTTAGGTGTGGAAAGAAAATTGATGACATAAATGCAGTAAAATGCCCTTACTGTGGATATAGGATTCTCATTAAAGAAAGACCTCCCATTGCAAAGAAACTGAGAACTGACTGAGTTTTATGTTGTTGATAAGCAGTTCCAGAAAACCTTCAAGGAAGACAAGGACTTTAGCCAGGCAGTTAGCAAAAGCAGTGCCTCACTCGCGTTATATCACAAGGGGAAAGAAAAATATTGATGCCTTATGTTCAGAAGCACGGCGCTTGGGTTATTCAAGAATTGCTATCATATATGAAAAACACGGCAATCCAAGTCAGATCCACTTTATAGAGAACCACGTAGATTCGTGGGAATGGCTTCCTGAAATAATCCAGATAGAGCACAGTAGTATCAATGAAAAAATAAAAAAGGCGTTTGAGGAAATTAAAGTACTGGGTGAAAACAAGGATAAGATAACAAAGCTGTTTAACACAGAAACATCAGATGAAACAGAAAATGTCATAGAGGCTGAAAAAAATACCATCAAGGTTAAAAAGCATAAAAAGGAATTTGTGTTCATAAAGTATAGGATAATAAAAAAGGAGGTTTAAGGATGGCAGAAGAAGATTTGCAAAAGCAGTTGGTCTTTGCAGATAGCCTGCAGAGGCAATTGCAGAACATATTAGGACAAAAACAGTTCTTGGAATTGGAAAATGTTCAGATAAACAACAGCTTGGCTGAGCTTGAGAAAGCCAAAGGCAAGGTATTTAAGGCAGTTGGAAATGTCCTTATTGAAAAAGACGTGAAAAAACTTATAGATGAGCTCAATGAAAAGAAAAAACAAAACGACGAGAAAATAGAAAAGCTTAAAAAGCAGGAAGAAATGATTAACTCAAAATTAACCGAGGTGCAGAAGGGCATTGAGGAGAAGCTGAAAAATAAGAAGAATGAATAAGCTTTAAATATGAATACTGGTTTATAGAATAGAGAGGCTGATTTGCTATGTATAAGCTAAGCGATGTTTATGGAAAGAGGATATTTGACCAGCATAGTAATTTCATAGGCACTGCGCGAGATGTGCTTATAGACCCTGCAGAGAAAAGGATAAAGTTTTTGCTCAAAGAAGACCCTATGAGCATTCTTGGAAGGGATAGAGTAGAAGCCAAGAAATTCATAAAAGAAAACTTCATTCCTTTTGAAAAAGTAATTGCCATAGGTGACATAATCATATTAAAGGAGTAAGGTATTATGAAGCCAGTAATAGGAAAAAAATTAAAAGGAAGGGCCGTGGTAAGCACAGCAGGTTTGAGATTGGGAGAGGTTCTGGACGTGTATTTTGAGCGCGGCGGAGAGCTTCTTAGCCTGGTGGTGAAACCAGAGAAAATAACAAAAGACATAGAAGAGTACATAAATCCAAACAATCTCATTGAGGTGCCTTTTGAAAAAGTACAGGCAATAGGCAGGTATGTTATCGTTGATTTTCCGTTCTGAACTTCTTTTTTATTAATTTTTATAATGAATGCCCTTAGCTGCTTTTCTTTTAAAAAGAGAAAAAGGCAAATGTGGTTGTGGAGAGGCAGGGAAACCACACAAATGACCCCTTTGGCTGGGTGAGCCTTCTCCCATGCCTCTCCTAATTATTAACAACCGTTTCCTTCCTGCCTCTTAAGCCAACTCACCTCCAATAGTTATAATGAACAAGTGATATATAAAACTATCGTTTATGTAAAAAATTGGCACAGAAATCCATATAAATAGTATACAATTGTTCAATTATTTAAGTATAAGTTGGATAAATGTCTATATGTATATAAATAGGTTAAAATCAACACGAAGAATTAGGGCCATCATTGGCAGTTTCTTAAGGGCGCGCAGATATATAAAGATTTTGTCAAAGCTTAATAAAGTGCTCTTTCTTACTTTATTTATGGGAGTAGATTACCGTAAGCATTTAAGAAACGTTAAGAAAACTTTGGAGATGCGAGCGCTTCTCTTTGGCGCTGACCTTACATATGTAAGCGGCTGGCCTTCTTCTTACTCAGAAAGCTATGATTGCCTGCTTACTGGAAGGCAAAATTACCTATTTACTTGGGATTATGAAGTTTTTAAAAGGGTGAGTAAAAAGATAGCTGTAAGGCACGGAAAAAATCTAAAAACTTTTTTGGAAAGCAAACGCATAAAAGAGCTTGGAATCAGGAAGGATAAGATAAGCTATAAGCTCTACCAAAAATTAAGCAGAAAAACACGTTTGATAGATATATCAGAGGAACTGAAAAAAATAAGGAGCGTGAAGGATACTGAAGAAATAAAAGCGATAAAAAAAGCATGCAGCTATGCAGACAAAGCAATGGGAGTAGCTATGGAAGTAGTTAGAGAAGGTGTTAGTGAAAGAAAGGTTAGAAATGAGATTTTGCATGCTGTGATGGATGAATGTGAAAGCATTGCTTTTGAGCCGATAGTGGCAAGCGGAAGGAATTCATTATATATTCACATACTGCCAGAAAAAAAGAAGATAAAAAAGGCAGAAACAGTAATCGTAGACATCGGCTTTAAAGTAAACAATTACTGCTCTGATTTAAGCAGGACTTTTATAGTAAAGCCAAGCAAAAAGCAGAAGGAATTGTATGAGAAGGTGCTTGAAGCCCAAAATGTGGCAATGGACTTAGCTTACCCTGGCGTGAAGGCCTCTGAAATATCAAAAGCCGTTGATGATTTTTTTCAAAAGCAAAGGCCTTGATAAATATGTCAAATATGCTCTTGGTCATGGTGTGGGAATAGAGGTTCACGAAAGCCCTTTGATAAGCTCAAAAAGCAAAGACCTGCTGCATGAGAACACAGTATTCACGCTGGAACCTGGCCTGCACATTCCAAAGCTAGGAGGCATACGCATAGAAGACACCTTTGTCATGACAAAAAAAGGCCCGAAAGCATTAACAAAGGTTGAAAAATAAGGTTAAAAGCAAAAGATTGGGCTTTTATTCCTATTGGAATAAACGTCAAAGCCCTATGTCTTCCTCAGCTTCCTCTACTTCTGGCATTGCCTTGCCGACTGGTATCACAATGTTTCTGGTTTGGTTCTTGTCTACTGAATAAACTATCCTTATGTTGCCGAAGGCAGACCTTTCATTGGAAAGCCTTTCTATTCTATCTAGAATATCTTTTGCCTTGACGCTCATCGCTCCTTCAAATATAATATCCTCTACCTTAAAGCCAGCCTCTTTGAGCATTTTATAAGACTTTACAACTTCATCTTTCATTCCCATATAAACCACTAAAAATAGGCAGTGCAGATTTATTAAGCTTGCTCTCAGCTGTGATATTTATTAATGATTAATAGTCTAATAATTCAAACAAATTTCAGTGATTAAAATGAATGTAGAGATAATCCGAATTTGCAACTTTGAGCTCTTTAAGTTCATAAATGGCATGGCAGGAAAAAACACAATTTTAGATACTTTTATGATCCTATCAGCCAAGTACATCATATATATAATACCCATACTGGTCGCTTTAATGCTTATTAAGAAAAGAGATAGGGTGAATGGCATATTGGTAGGCATAAGCACTGTACTGGCCTATGCATTAGTAGAGTTGATAAACAGCATATATTATCATGCAAGACCTTTTGCGCTTGGCGTTGGGACAAAACTAATTCCCTATCCTTTGGAAAGCTCATTTCCCAGCGGCCATACTACTTTGATGTTTACTGCAGCATTTTCCCTTCTCTTGCTGGGCAAAAAAAAGCTTGCGAAAGTCATGCTGTTTTTGGCTTCAATAGTTGCTTTTTCCAGAATTTACGTTGGAGTGCACTTTCCAATAGATATATTTGCAGGCGTTGCTTTAGCTTTTTTTGTGTCTGTCTTGGCAATTGAGAGTAAAAACAAAATTATGAGATGGTCAAAATGATAGAGATATTGGGAGAATTGGCCTCATTGATTGTGAATGCAGTTGGAGATATGGGTTATATAGGAATAGTAATTCTCATGTTTTTAGAGAGCTCCTTCTTTCCATTCCCTTCGGAGATAGTAATGATACCTGCTGGTTATCTTGCCTTCCTGGGAAAAATGGATTTACTGCTGGTTGTTTTTTTCGGTATCCTCGGCAGCGTTCTCGGAGCTGCCTTTAACTATTGGCTGGGACGGTATTTAGGAAGGCCTATGCTCATTAAATACGGAAAATATTTCTTCTTGAGCAAGGAGAGATTTGAATTTGTTGAGAGCAAATTTAATGAAAATGGGGAGATGATAACATTTATAGGCAGGTTAATTCCTGGCTTGAGGCAGTACATCTCATTTCCTCCAGGCATAACTAGAATGAACTTTGCTAAGTTCATGGCGTTTACAGCTATGGGAGCAGGTATATGGGTAAGCATTTTAGCAATACTTGGCTTTTACCTCGGAAAAAAACAACATTTAATAAATGAATACTTAAGGCAGATAACAATAGTTATCCTTGCACTATGCATTGCTTTGATAATCATATATTTTGTGTGGAAGAAAAAACAGCGATCACATTGAACCTTGGGCAGCAATCTCCAGCAACTTGTTTATCTCTATTCGATATTGGAAGGGCAGATGCTTCAGAACGGGTTCAACAAATCCCTTTATCAAAACTGCTCTTGCAGTTTCCTCATCTAAACCCCTGCTCATCAGGTAAAAGAGTGCCTCCTCATTTAACCTTCCTATGGACGCTTCGTGGGAAAGCTCAGCGTCTTTATGTTTAGTAAATAATGCAGGCACACTTTCTATTTCGCTCTTATCATCAAGCAATATGCCATCACAGGAGATATGGCCTTTGCATTTGCTGAAAGCTTTTATTTCGTCCTCAATAAGGATACTGGAAGCTTCAGAAGCAATTGCCTTGCTTGGCAACACAACAGAGGACTGTTTGCCTCTCACATAAACGGTTGCTCCAAGCTTTACTTTGCTGCTTTTGGTGAAAACAATGCTCTCCACAGATACCTTTGAATTATCTCCTCTGATTTCTATCTCAGGATACTCAACTGTTGAGGCCCCGCCACCATATATAACGTTTATCAGATGTAACTTTGAATTATTTCCAAGTACAATCTTTGATATGGGTCTTGTGTGGACATGCTTTGGCCAATTTTGTAATTTTGTAAGTGTTAGCTCAGCATTGTCTTTTATATATATCTCATTTATGCCTATGTGAACTGATTCCCTTATGAAAAGAGGAGCAGTGCAACCCTCAACCAGAAAGATTTTTGAGTGCGGCTCTGCTATTACAACAGTATGCTCCATTTGGCTGTAAAGTGGAGACAGGAGCATAAAATAAGCATGGATAGGCAAATCGTATTTGCCTTTTGCCCAAACAAAAACACCATTCTTCCAATTTGCAGCGTGATATGCAGTGAGTTTATTTTCGTCATATTTCACCAGATTAAAAAAGTACTCTTTAAGCCAGTCGTATTTTTTTAAAGCTACATCCATTGCCTCAATGATTATCTGCTTTTTCGCTAACTCATCCCTAACCTTTTTGTATATGACATTGTCATTGGCCTGCACTGAGAGCCCAAAAAACATCTTTCTCTCCTCTTCAGATATGCCCATCTTCTCAAATAGGTCCAGCACCTCTTTTGGCGCGTCCTCTATTTTCTCTATCTTGGGAATTTCTTTTGGAGATTTTATGAATTTCATGATGTCTATAAACTCGCCTCTCGGCAGAGGCAAACTATTAATTGACGCTGATGCTTTTTTCCTTATCTCAGTCACCCAATCTGCTTCATATGTTCGCATATCCAATTTCCTCCACCTGCTTTAGAATGTCAGTGCCTGCCTCCTTGACTATCCTCTTGTCTTTCATAATGTAAACTGAGTCAATGTCAAGATAATCAAAGAGCTTGTATTGATGGCTGATAATAAGAAAAGCAATGCCTTTTTTCTGCATTGACTTTATCCTATCTGCCATCAGCTTTATAGAGTCCATATCAAGGCCAGAGTCAGGTTCATCCAAAATTGCTAACTTGACATCCATGGCTTCAAGTAAAGAGAAATCCAACTTTTTCTTTTCTCCGCCTGAAAAACCTTTATTGAAATACCTTGACAAAAATTGAGAATCCATATTAAAGAAGCCCATTGCTTTCTCTACTTTGCCAACCATTTTAGCAGGGTCTCTGTTCAAAGCAGATGCTATGCTGCTCACAACATCTCTAACCCTAACCCCATCAATATGGGGCGCTGATTGGAACATTAGATAAATTCCTAGCTTAGCCCTCTCAGAGGCGGTTGTGTTGTTTATGCTTTTGCCATTGTAAAAAATATTGCCCTCAATCACTTTGTAATCCGGCCTGCCGGCTATAGCATAAGCCAGTGATGACTTTCCAGAACCATTAGGACCTATGAGAGCTTTTATTTCCCCTTTATTTATTTCCAAATTGGCCTGTTCAACTAAATCCTTCTGATTATGTCTAACAGTTAAGTTTTCTACCTTCAAAAGCATAGAAATCACTTTAAGTATCCTAATTTCCTCTTGGCTTCGTCGCTCATCATATCTGGATTCCAAGGCGGGTCAAAGACCAGCTCAATATCTGGTTTCTTCCCAAACTTCTCTTCAAGAGCCACAGTAACAGAGCCAAGAATCCACCTGCCTAGAGGGCAAGTTGGCACAGTAAATGTCATCTTCACATGTATGTTGTCATTAACTTCTATGTCATATATCAGACCCAGATCAACAACGTTCACACCTAGTTCTGGGTCTATCACCTTTTTTAACACCTCTAAAACTTCCTCTTTTCTTATTTTCTCACTCATGCTTTCATTTGGCGTAAATAAAATTATTAAATGTAATGTTAAGCTCAAAGCAGCAATGAAAAGCTCAAAAAGGGCATCAATTTATAAATATTCTGTTTTTGATATATTAGGAGGCACTTTGATGATAAGAAAGAAAGCAATACTGATTATTTTTGCTATTACAACAATCTCATGGCTATTCGGATTTTTAATAAACATCAGCGGAAAAGAGATTATCCACGGTCAAGTCCCCACAAACCCAATAGTTAGCTCTCTGGCGGTATTTACAATATCTCTTTTTCTTTTTGGATATGGGGCTCCTTTAGTAATGTTCGTAATTGGAGTTATAAATGGCATTAGTTTTAGAGTAAACTCTCTTTTTGCCCTATTCTCAGCCTCAGCTGCATTCTTGGCTGCGTACGCAAGTATAAGACTGGGAACAGCAATGCTGTCAGACATAAAAGGAGAGGGAAATTTGAGAAACGCAGTAAAGATAAGCTTAACTGTGCTTTTCGTGTCCTTAATAATTTCTTCTGCTGTTGATGTGTCCCCAAGCCTTGGCATACCTTCAGAGAGTTTAGATATGCCAATTATGACAGAAGATATGCTCTCCATAAGACCTGTGAGGGACTGTTATATTGATGAAAGCTCTCCAAAAAGTTCATTTGAAAACAGCGAGGTCTTAAAGATAGGCAATAAAAACGGGGAGAAATGGATACTGCTCTCTTTTGAGATGCCTGATCTAGAAATAAGCTCAGCTACTCTCAAACTATATGAGAGGGATTTTAAAGATAATACAGCAGAGAAGGTTTTGGTATTTATTGATGAAAAAGAGATGCCTCAACAAATGACGTGGACAAAGAGATTTAGGATATCAGAGGAAGTTTCTGCATTTATCCTTGAGCCAAAGCTTGGACCTGTAAGTGTAAAGTTAAGTGGATTGGGAAGATATAGGGGAAAAAGGATAACACTTGTTTTAAAACCATCCAGCTCTCAAATTAGCTGGGAGAAAAGTATAGGAAGTCTTGAATCAATCTTGCAGGAAATGAAGCCAGAGCTTTTAATAACTTACAAAAAGCAGGCATAAAACAGCAGCCTGTGTCGCATTAGGAAGTTTTTTATATAAGAATGCACTTATAAGCGTGGAGGCCTTCGTAGACAACCAATGAAGGACCTTTTTCACTACGCACGCGTCACCGTTGCGTTGGGGATGCCCCAGGCATCCCCACTGTTTTTGGGAAGTTTTAATTATTGGGATTGCTATAAGTTTAGTATGAAGAAGACTTTTTTTGATGACCTTGAACTTGTAGTTTTTGAGGATGTTTACGAGCCAGATGAAGATTCCTTTTTACTGGCAAGACATGTCAGGCCATTGCCTGGAAGTAAAGTGCTTGATATGGGTTGCGGCTGTGGGATAATATCTATAGTAGCAGCACTAAAAGGAGCAAAAGTGTTGTCAGTGGATATAAACAAAAGCGCTTTGAGAAATACGGAATTGAACGCCATAAAACACAAGGTAAAAAGCAAAATAAAGGTTTTAAGCAGTGACCTCTTTGGAAACGTAAATGGAGTTTTTGACTATATCTACTTCAACCCCCCATATGTGCCCAGAGATGAAAATGATGAGATTTTGGGGCGGAGGCATCCTGTTTTGTCAAAGTCATGGGACGGCGGAGAGAAGGGCAGGGAAGTAATAGCAAGATTTATTAAAGAAGTTGGAAAATACATGCATGAAAAAACAAGGACCCTTATGGTGGCCAGCTCCAAAAATGATTTTCAATGGCTAATAAGTTTTGCAGGGAAGCAGGGCCTTAACTGTCGCATAATAGACGAAAAACATTTGTTTTTTGAAGCATTGGGTCTTTTTGAACTTAGGAAAGCTTAATATTCTGTTTTTTGCAGAAATAGAGATATGCCAACTAATGTCAGTGCAGAGTATTTAGCAGCCCAGAAAAAATATGAAGAAGCAAGAACGCTAAAGGAAAAAGTAACTGCTTTGCAGGAAATGCTAAGAGAAGCACCAAAGCATAAGGGAGCTGAAAAGCTGAGGGCAGAGTTGGGAAAGAGATTGGCAAGAATGAAAGAGGAATTAAAAAAAGAAAAGCAAAGAAAGAAAGGCAGAAGGAGCTTGGCTGTAAAAAAACAGGGCTTTCAGATATGCATAATAGGAAGCCCAAATACAGGAAAGAGCACGCTTCTTAAAAAACTGACGAATGCAAATCCAAAAATAGCAGGCTATCCCTTCACAACTACAAAACCAGAAGTAGGCATGATGGAATCTAAAGGCGCTCTGATACAGGTAGTCGAAATACCTGCCTTGGAAAGAGGAGCTGCTGACAAGCAGGCAGAGCTGCTTTCAATTGTAATGAACACAGATGGCATAATTATGATAACAAGGAATCAAGACGAGCAGGATATCTTGCAGCGTGAGTTAGATGAATTTGGGATAAAAAAGCCGACAATCTACCTAAGGTACAAGGAAGAGATAGACAAAGAGGACATAGTCAAGTTTTTCAAATTGATAAGAGTATACACAAAAGAACCAGGAGAAGATGCAGACATGGAAAGGGCTTTATTGCTAAAAGAGGGGGCCACAGTATTGGACGCTGCTAAGAAAATCCACAAGGACTTTTATAAAAACCTCAAATTCGCCAGGGTTTGGGGTTCTTCAAAATTTCCAGGCCAGCGCGTTGAAAAAGAGTATAAACTCAAAGACGGCGACATAGTTGAGTTCCATATTTGAATTCCTATGAGAATTACAATTCCAGTTAGAATAAAGACAGGGGTAGTAACTTTAAATTTAAAGAAATTCTTGATTGTACTATGCTAGGAAAAGACCACATGAGTTTATCCTTTTTAACAGCTTTAATGGTTTCGCTTCCTCTGTATTTGGGCCAGGTAATAGGTAGTGATATTCTCATATGCTTTATTTTCACTGTAATAATCGGTTCTCTATTACCTGACACTGATTGTAACGGGACTCCGTTATTGTATTGGAAATTTGGTCCGCTGTATTATCTAATGAAAGTATTGGTATTTCCGAGCACCAAGTTTGTATTAAAATTCATTATAGAAAAAAGAGATATGTGCAACTTATATAGTGAAGAGATAAATGATGAACATAGAGGAATTATGCACTCCCCTGCAGGTATTATAACCAGTAGCGCTTTGTTAACAATTTTTATTGCTTTATTTCTTTATGTACTTGGTTATTTCCATATTATTTATACTTTTGTTGCTTTTCTGGGTTTCTTTGGTGGACAATTCCTCCATTTATTGCAAGATACTTGCACAAAGTCAGGTGTCAATTGGGGTTACCCTTTTACAAATAATCTTCTAAGAGGAGACATCTCAACCTTCAGAAAACAAGGGGAACAAGTTGATGGAAGACTTAAGGAGTTTCAAGCGATCTTATTTTCAGGTATAATTTTCGTTATAGCTATTTATTCTTATAGTAATAAAAATTTTTTCATATACCTGTATCCTGTTATCATATTGATAAGTATGCTTATTTGGATTTATATCTTATGGAGAGCAAATGTTTTTAGTGAACATATAGCAGCGAAAACTTTATAAATCAGGTGTTTTTTTCTTTTAACCCTGTTAGCAAGATAGGGATGCCCTATGAAAGTCCTGAAAAATGGGAAAGAGTTCATAGTTAAGATTGAGGAACCCTTAGAGGAATTTATGAATAGGGGGATGACTGATAGGATAATAGGCATTGACAGTCTTGAGGCCCGTGTGGTGGCAGGGCATATAAAAATGAGGGCAATAAAAGACAACCTGTATTCTTTCAGATGGAACAAAATATAGCAAGGATAGAAAATAAAATTAGAAGGGTAAGCGCCAAAGGCGCCCCCTGCCTGCTCAAAAAGACAATGGTTTAAGACACTTACCTGCGTCTCCTTTTAGACCTTTTCTTCGTGCTCTTCTTCCTGGAGGATTTCTTCTTGGATTTCTTAGATTTCTTTGCTTTCTTCTTTACCTTTTTCTTCTTTGCCTTCTTCTTCACTGCTTTCTTCTTTGGCTTCTCAATCTTCTGGATTCCTATCTTCCTTACATTTGGCTTCCATACTGTGGATGACATCCACTCTGGCCTCTCAAATGGTGCAGGCACTTTCTTCCTGGAACCCTTGTAGATGTGGATCTTGTTTGTTCCTCTTTCTCTTAATCTAATGTCTGTGTATCCTCTGCTTGCTGCTTTAAGAGCTGCCTGTCTTGGCTGTCTGCCTGTAAAGACAGATACCTCTTTTCCTCCTCTTATCAGCACGAAGTATCTCTTCCCTGCCAAATATAGCACCTCCGCTTTTGTTTTCAGCAACAGTCGTTGCCATGCGTAATAAATCATAACTAGTATTTAAACTTATCACTTGGCCAAAACGGTTTTTCACTACACCGCAAGGAAAAATTGGAAGGGGCGGATAATGCTTAGTATAGAAAGATTTTTAAACATCTTGATGGAGGAATTGATCTTTTATTTGATGCAGGCTTCAAGTCAGGTTATAACCTGTTAGCATATAACAAAGGAAATGAAGACCTTTCTTTTTCTATGATCTCAAAAGTATTTGGGGCGATAGGTTGGGGCGACATAATGATCAAAAAAGAGGGAGGAACGATGGAGGCTCTAATAAATTATTTTCCATGGACGCCGTATTCAAGTAATTCTGTTATTTTTAGAGGTTTATTATCTGGAGCTATATCTTACTTGGAGGATAGACGTGTTCTTTTGTCTCTAAAAGGTAAAAATTTAAATAAAGGATATCTGGCTATTAGACTGGAGGAGGGCAAAACTTGAACAGAAAAATATTGCTAGCGTATATTGGGACTACTAGGCCCATTCTGGTTTTAGGTAGTATCTTTTATTTAAGTCTAGGAATAATTCTCGCTGATATCAAATGCACTGATATAAATCTGTGGCTGTTGTATTTAACCTCAATTTTCATCACTGCTTCTGTGTATTCATTTAATTGGTGGACTGACTTTATAGAAGACAATCTTAATGAGACCTTACCATACCTCACTAAGAGATATATTCAACCAAAAAAAGTTATTTTGTTATCATTATTCAGTTTGGTACTTGCTTCAATTTTTGGTTTCTATTTACGTCCTTATATACTAGCAATAGTATGGACTATATTTTGTCTAGGAATTGTTTACTCTTATCCTATGTTTAAAAACTTACGTTTAAAAAATATTTTGGGGGCCAAAAATGTTGTAATTGCTTGTGGATGGAGTCTTGGCGCAATTATGCCCTTGATGTTAGTTGAAGCGTTTAGTAGGTACCCTATTCTTATATTATGGTTATTTGTCTTCTTGCAGGTCTTTATAGGAAGTGTAATACGAGATATAAAAGACATGAAAGGAGATATTAGAGCGAATGTGAAAACATTCCCCACAATGTGGAAAAGAAAAAAAGTATACAACTTCTTACATGCTGTAAATATTTTCTCAGTATTTTTACTGTTTTTCGCAGTATACTTTAAATTAGTTCCTTTATTTTTTATTTCTCTAACAATCGGCAATATATGGAGGTATTTCAATATAGAATATACTTACAAAAAAAACAAGTATATTAACTTTATTTACGAAGAAATGAACATATATACTGGTCTAATATTCGCTGTCTCTTTTTTGATGGGCAAGTATCTACTATGAAAAGTCCTGAAAACATTTATATAAGCTCTCTGCTTAATTATTGCAATGGCGCACAGAAGAGATCCGAAAACAGGGATGAAAAAAAGAAAGGCAAGGCCGAATAATATAAGCGCTCGGCCAGGGTCTATGAAAGCAGAGTATATGAGAAACAGGACAAGAGAACAACTTTCGCCAGAGGAAACTCAGATTATGGTCATTAATCACTTGATGAGTACTCTCTTCAGACCTCGCAGGATTCCCTTATCAGAAGTCCTGGAGAGAATAGGAAAAGCTGCGGAAAAAAGCCAGAAGAGAAGGGAAAAAGCATGGTTGATGGAAAACCTAATGCTAAACGGTGTACCAAAAAAAGTTTTAAGAAAGCATGAGGAAGACATAAAAAGGCTGCAAAACTTCTATGAATTCCTTCGTGATCCAAGAATTTCAAAAGAAAACAGAAAAGCAATATGGAGGGAAATAAACGAAATAGTTGCATCAATAAAAAAAGATATTGGGGAGACACATGAGAAGAGGTAAGAAGATAATAGAGGGCAATGAATACATGAGAACTATTAGAGAGATGGAAGAAAAAAAGATCGCCTTTCACAAAAGCACAGCAACAAAGGCAATAAGAGATGAGGATGTGCTGTCCATCCTAAAAAGAAGAGTTATACCAGAGTTGAAAAAGAAGAACAAGGTTCTTGTATACGACATTGGTGCAGGCATTTCAGAACTTGAAGGAAAAAATCATCGCCCAACCATATGAGTTGGCCATGTTGATGAAAAGGCAAGGTCTGGAAAATTTCATAGTGAAAGTTCTTAGAAGGAAAAGTAAGGAAAAGAGAATCGTCATCAGGCAACACAATTCTAAAGATTGATATTCTTGAGGAAATAAAAAACAAAATCTCTTTTGTTCATGGTATTGATTCTGTTAGAGCATTGCCTATTAAGAGAGGAGACTTAATCGTAGCGAAAAATGTACTACCTGAAGATGAGAGATTACAGAGAATTATGCTGGGAAATTGGATACAGTAGCTGAGAAAAGACTCCTTTTTGATTGTGAAAACACAACATATCAAGAGCTTTAAGAAACTAATAAAAGAGTTGGAAAAACATCAGAAAGAGTTTGGGATAAAAATCATAGAAAAGGAAAGAAATCACACGGTGCTCATAAAGAAAATTGAAGATGTGGAGATTATCTAAGCTTCTGATTCTTTAGAACAAGCGAAAAAGCAGGGGCAAAAGAGCTGAGGACTTATGCGTCTCAATTAATGATGGAGGTGGTTGCCCCTGCTACGCCCTGAAGGATAAGTGAAATTCACTCACCCTACCTGCGCAGGAAAATTAAACATTCAAAATATAAAAAGTTTTCTTAACTGCCAAAGGTTAAGCTTCTCTTGCAATCAAAAGCTTTATAAAGGCGTGTAAATAAAATAATAGACGAGTCCAATTAAACAATGAGGTGCTGTCCGGCACTGATTTTTGTTTAAGTTGAGAGAGCTACAATTTGTAGTTCAGATATCTTCTCCAATTATTTATAGACAACCCAGACGCAATTACCCTCTTTTGAGGCGAGCGTCTTGAACAAAAATATATTTTGAATCAGCAGTATATATTATGTTCATCAATCTACAAATCACGCTCATGAGGACCAGAGTATCTTTGGTCTGATGTAAGCCCGATAGAGATGAGTAAATCCTGTGGGATCCTCCACCAATTCCAGTTGATCCTGCTGGAGGGTATCGCTATTGGAGTCTGATTAAGCCATGCAAGTCAGAGGGCAACCTCGGCGAACGGCTCAGTAACACGTAGGTAACCTACCCTGAGGTCCGGGATATCCTTGGGAAACTGAGGGTAATACCGGATAGGATATGGGTACTGGAATGTCCTATATCCCAAAGGCTTGCCGCCTCAGGATGGGCCTGCGGCGGATTAGGTTGTTGGTGAGGTAATGGCTCACCAAGCCGATAATCCGTACGGGCGATGTGAGTCGGAGCCCGGAGAAGGGGACTGAGACAAGGCCCCTAGCCCTACGGGGTGCAGCAGGCGCGAAAACTTCGCAATGCGCGAAAGCGTGACGAGGAGACTCCAAGTGACCCAGTTCTGCTGGGTCTTTTCCCGACTGTAAAAAGGTCGGGGAATAAGGACTGGGCAAGACCCGTGCCAGCCGCCGCGGTAATACGGGCAGTCCAAGTGATACCCACGTATACTGGGCTTAAAGCGTCCGTAGCCGGCCTGGTAAGTTTCTGGTGAAATCCCGTCGCTTAACGGCGGGAAGTGCTAGAAATACTGCCAGGCTTGGAGGCGGGAGAGGGCAGAGGTACGTCAGGGGTAGCGGTTAAATGCTATAATCCTTGACGGACCACCGGTAGCGAAGGCGTCTGCCTGGAACGCGCTCGACGGTGAGGGACGAAGGCCAGGGGAGCAACCCGGATTAGATACCCGGTTAGTCCTGGCAGTAAATGATGCAGACTTTGTGTCGCAGAAGCCACGAGCTTCTGCGGTGCCGGAGGGAAACCGTTAAGTCTGCCGCCTGGGGAGTACGGTCGCAAGGCTGAAACTTAAAGGAATTGGCGGGGGAG
>Ga0180300_10000010_pt1 | contig 72133 bp, 64 predicted proteins | sample GuaBasSediGuay15_FD_121798 | JGI IMG/M metagenome (GOLD analysis project Ga0180300, IMG submission 121798) | Subseafloor sediment microbial communities from Guaymas Basin, Gulf of California, Mexico - Guay15, Core 4569-2, 21-24 cm | ecosystem: Environmental > Aquatic > Marine > Hydrothermal...
AAGAAGAATGGGATGAAAAATCCATAGCCGAGGCCAAGTAGCTTCTCTCTAAGCGCGTCTCCTTCTTCAGTGACCTCCGATATTATTAGGCCTGCTAGAAAGGAGCCTAAAATCGCGTGAAAGCCCAATATTTCAAATAGACCAGCTATTATCACGGTAAGTGCAAGACAGAATCTAACCTCGTGCTTAAAGTGAGATTCCGTTGCGAGCCACTTCGATAGGTATTTCTTAATTCTAGTCCCCCTCACGAGTACTGGAATTGCGAATAATGCAAGAGCTGATAATGATGAAAGAAGTATTGATGAACATGAAGTTCCCTTCTCTGCCTCAAGGGAGACCGTTAATGCAAACATACTCAATGCATCAACCATTAAGGACGACTCCAATATTATATCTCTTATCTCCTCAGTTAGCTCCAGCTCTCTGACTACTGATAACACCACTCCTACTGATGTAGTTGAGAGCAAGACACCTATAAGCAGAGGACTTATTTCGTAGATCCTACCAAGAATCATACCTATAATGAATGGAGTTCCAAATGAGGCTAAGGCTATTAAAAGGCTCTCTCTTTTAAACATCTTAATTCCCATCTCCAGGCCTGCAAGGAATAATAGGAATATTAGCCCTAAATTCGAGAAGAAGTTCAAGTAGACATCCTCGCCTAAGATGCCAAGCCATGAGTTGCCCAGTAATATTCCTATGACTATTTCTAACACTACTATCGGAACTTTTATCCTCTTCGATAGCAGGGATGTTATCAGTGCCACCACTAGCACAAGCCCTACTGACAGTAACGAGTAAGTCATAGACAACGAACTCCTAAAGGCACCTAATTTTAAGGTGCGAAGTAAATAAACCTTTCGCTCATCACTAATGAATGAGGCTAAGAACTTGACCTAACGTCTTAATTGTACTCATTTTTATCTTAACTACCTATAATGAGAATCGCTTATATGTACATGTTCACTAAGGTGAATTGCTGCATCTCCATATATTATCCTTAAACTCTCTAACTTAAGCACTTCATCGGGCGTTCCCATCATGTAGAACTGTCTATTCAATAATAGCACCTCCTTCGTATACGGTAAAAGTAATGTTGGATCATGTGTGGCAACTACGACTAATCTATACTTCGCTATTTTTCCTATGAGCTCTGCTAATTCCACCTTACCTATAGGATCTATACTAGAAAGTGGTTCATCCATTAGCAGTATTGGTGGATTATGAACTAAAGCCCTTGCTATGAGCACCCGTTGGCGCTGTCCTCCGCTAAGTTCCCATAATGATTTATTCCATGCCTCTCTTTCAAGTCCTACCATTTCGAGAGTCATCTTAACTATTTGAACATCATCCTTTGACTTAAGTCGTGGCCATCTCTTATGTAGTTGACGTGACATGAGAACATATTCCCATGCGGATACTGGATATTCTTCCCTCTCATTAAACGCTAACTGTGGTACATATCCTATTAACGCTCCAGCCTTTAATGGATTGCCTGTGACGTCCTCTCCGTCTATTATAACTTCTCCTCTCACTGGTCGTACCAGTCCTAGTATAGTTCTAAATAATGTTGTCTTTCCAGCTCCATTTGGGCCAAGTACTTGTATTAAACCAGGTCCCTTGAATTCTACTGTCAAGTCCTTCAGTATCACTTCAGAATCATACATTACTGTGATGTCCTTAAGTACGACATTATGCTCCTCCATTGTCCCACACCCCCTATTTTCGCATAGTTCGATAGATTTATTTATGCACATATATTTTAGTTTATATCTTGAAGTGTGCACATGGAGGGATATACTTGAGATCATGGATGCTATCCCTAATCATGCTTACATCAATTATACTCGTGTCCCTCTCCCTCACTCCTACTATGGTAGCACAGGATGCTAGTGGTCACGGCTTATATATCGTAGTCACGTTTCCTAACTTAAAGTATGATGTGGCATTAATTGCCTGTAAGGATGACGTAATAGTCTCAATAGCCCCTCCTGGAGTTGATCCTCATAGCTACCAACTAACTCCTGAAAACGTGGTAAGCCTTAAGAGAGCAGATGTAATAGTATCTACAGCCCATGCTCCATTTGAGCTTAAGATAAGGGAGCTTTATGGTAAGGGAGAGCTTAAAGGGGTGTTAATAGAAATTCCAAGGATCCCTGGAATCAGGATATTCAAGAATCCAGTTACAGGGGAGTACAATTTCCACATGCCCATTTACGATCCTATAAACTTTAAAATCTTCATTGAGTACCTATGTAATGTGTTTTCTAAGCTTAGACCTGAATGTTCCGACGTATACGAGAAAAATATGGTCAAGGTGCTGAGTGAGATCGATAGTTTGTTGAAGGAGACTCCTAAATTGAATGTTACCATCGCTATAGATATGCCTTCGCTTCAATATGCTATCTCCTGGATAGGCTTCAAGATAAAGTATCTAGTAATAAAGGAACATGGAATACCTGCTACTCCTAAGGATATAGAGATACTAGAATCCGCAATAGCTAATGGTGAAGTAAAGCTCGTGGCAGTTCAGATTCCAATCAGGGCGAGTGCATCCATCATACTAAAGGAACTTGCTGAGCGATATGAGATCCCTATACTTTATGTTCCCTCCCCTCTTCTGCTAAATAGTACGGTAGTTAAGCTAAAGTATATCTCTGGGGAAGTCAAGAGACTTAAGTTTGCGGAAAAGGTTCACGTTTTCTTATCACGTCTTGATGTAAGATGGTTTCTCACCATGGTCTCTGCAGGGATTACATATGGTTTCTTAGGACCGATAGTTGCCGTAAGGAGGCTTCGTTTCCTAGCAACGGCCTCTTCTCATGCAGCTCTATTAGCCGTTGCACTCGCAGTAATAATAACCAACTCCTTAGGAGTCCTTAATGAGTATGTTTGGTCGATATTGATTTCCCTCTTTTTAATATACATGGTAGGATATATGATCTATAGGGGGATAAGTCCCGATACCGCTACGTCTATATTTGTCTCCTTATCGGCATCATCGAGCGTCATTGCGATGTATTTCGTCCTGACTAGGTATTCCATAGGAGTTGACCTATGGTCTATAATACTTGGCGATCCACTTCTGGTTAGATGGAATGACGTGTTTTTCAGTATTTTAATTGCCTTAGTAACAGCGCTTTCTGTAATTCTTACCTATAAGGAAAACGTATGTATTGGCATATCGCGTGATTGCGCTCTGATAACTGGGTTAAGGGTTAGTCTTTACGACTGGTTAATCTATACTCTTCTAGGCCTAGCATCTATAGCTATGATAAGGGTGGTGGGCTTCATTCTAGAGCATGTTCTCATACTTCTACCTGTCGCGATAGCAATTCTCTATGCACGTAATGCTCAGGGAGTCTTAATTATGAGCACTATAATCAGTGTAGCATCAAGTGTGGTAGGTCTTGTAATAGGTATAGTAGTTAACCAAGCACCTTCTGGAATGACAGGTCTTTTACTTCTAGCTATATATGCTATTCTGATATTGATAAAGTGGAGGAGGCGTTAAATAATGCCTAGACGTCATGAACGTAAGCGAAGATTTGGAATATCTGTTCCTGAATCCTTAGCTGAGCAATTAGATAAGCTTACTAGAACGTTAAATGCGGATAGATCCAGGCTTGTAAGTGAAGCACTAAGGGAATATCTTCGTGATCATAATCACTATCTATTCCCTCATAACTGTAGGGGAATATTAATTGTAGTCGGTGATGTTGACACCATGAACCTTATAGGCGTACTTAAGGAGTACCAAGACGTAGTTTATAGTTATAGTCACGTCCATGTTGATAAGCAGTGCGTTAACGTAATCGTGGTTTCTGGTTCATCAGGTCGCCTTGCCTATCTTCATAGGAGGCTATGCTCTATGCTAAACTGTATTATAAGGTTCATTCCCCTATGTGGCACTGCTCCACATTAACTCTATTAGGATTTCTTGCGAAAGTCAAGGAGTACTGCTAGCGTCTCTTCCTTTCTCTTAAGCAGTAATTCGTAAGCCTCATTAGCTCTTTCAAAGGGTATTATATGCGTTATCAAGTGTCTTACTTTAACTATTCCATCTGCAAGCATCTTTAGGAATAATTTGGTGTTTCTCCTCCTGGTCCATGGGTAATAGTATGTCTCAACTTCAGGTTGACTTGAGAAGTGTGTCCCTTGTATTATTCTACTTGGCGCATTTACCTCATCATGGAAATCTAGTGTCGTAGGACCTCTTGGCGAGCTTAATATTATAAGCCTTCCCATTGGTCTAACTAGCTTGATCGCCCAAGGTATTACATCAGGGCTTCCGGTGACTTCGAAGACTATATCCGCCATGTTTCCTTCAGTTATCCTCCTTACTTCCTCATGTACATCCTCAGTACGGGCGTTTACTATATGCGTAGCACCTGACTTCTTCCCGATTTCAAGTCTCTTCTCATAGAGGTCGATACCTATTACTGGATATGCTCCACAGAGCCTACTAAACTGAACTGCCATTTGCCCTAAAATACCCAATCCTATTACAACGACGCTTGTTCCAAGGGTAACTCCAGAGATCCTAACACTATGCATAACTCCCGCCGCTATTGTATGGAATACAGCTTCCTCCAAGTGAACTCCACCTGGTACTTTTATCACATTATCTGAACTCATGAGAGCATATTGAGAGTGATGTGCCGTACTGACGACTACATCTCCTACGTTTATCTCCTTAACGTCTCCGCCTACCTCCTCTACGATCCCTACATTACAATATCCTGGACGAAACGGATATCGCACGTAATTCGCCCATCTAGATCCTGGAGGGAAGTTTCCAGTTAATGCCGTTAGCTCCGTACCCGCGCTTATTAACGTAAGCTTAGTCCTTATTAACACTTCATTGCCTTGGGGTTTAGGTAATTCCTCTTCCATTATCTTAACTACATGTGGTTTGAGGAAGACTACATATTTAGATCTAACCATGATTTCACGTGCTGTATAATATTGACATAGAGCTAACATAAGACTTTACTTGAGTTGGAACAATGATCTTAGCAAATCCCTTAACGACATAATTAGAGCTCTCTTGTAGTTATGTATATTCAAAACATATATATTGTGTGATACTCAATATATCTGGAGCCGGGTGTTTATAAATGAGTCAGGAAATGAGATTAATCTCCGAGATTAGGAAGTTTCTGAATGATTATCGGGAGTGTGTGAATCGAATAACTAATACTCTTAAGAGACTAAGTGATGCCCAACAGATGCTTGCTCGAGAGGAAATTTCAAGAAGCGTATACGAATCGTTAAGAAAGGAATACTTCGAGCAGCTCTTACCCTTTATCGAGAGGTACTTTAGGCTTAAGTCTGAATTACGGAAATATAAGGATAGACTTCAGGTTTTAATAACAAGGCTTAGATTAGAAGGTAAAGGCGGAAGTGTATCTGCGTCCTTAGTCAAGCAGATGGAGATATACCGGAGTAGTTCAAGATATCGGTTCTTAGCACCCAAGATAGCTGAAGCAACCGAAGGTCCTCCTGTAGAATCTGAGGTGAAGACTCAAGTATCTTATGATCTTACTGATGTGGAAGCTATGCTAAAGGAGCTAGTTGATCTTGAAATGAAAATAGATGTAATAGATGAAGTCTCCCTTCTAGAGGAGTACCTTAGCTACGCGATAAAAAATAACATCAATATAGATAAGGCTGAGTGGGAGAGACATTTAAAGGATGTTATGGAGAAGTGGAGCGAGAGGAAGTCCTCATTTTTAAACCAACTCGAGAACTTAGAGGCTAAATTAAGTGAACTCGAGGATGCGATTAGGGAGAATGAGATACGTTTTGCCGTTGGCGAATATGATCATGATACGTACAATGAGAGAAGGCTTGCCTTAGAGAGAAGGCTGAATAAAGTGAAGGAAGATATCGAGAGAATTCAGCGTACAATAGAGGCAACTGATATGCATATTCTAAGATCCATGGAACTCCTTGGTAGTATCCGACGGGAGGTTTAGATATATGTATCATCGTAGTTTTAAACTAAGGTATAGTATAATTGTCTTTCTTCTCATCCTAATAGCGCCGACGTTATCATGCATTTCCGTACATTCATCTTCAGAAGAGGGAGTAAAGGTAATATCTAGTTTAGGCTCACGTAAGGTCATAATAATAAATCCATCACCATTTAATGTAACCAAGATGGCCATAGTTAATTTGACATTCATGCCCAGGGAGGCATATAACAATACCATATGCGTATATGATGAAGAGGGGAATCCTGTACCATTTCAGATATTGAATGCCAATTATTTCCCTGAGACACATTACTACAAGTCATGCAATATAGGCATACTGGTTACTCTTCCCAAATGGGGATATCGTAAGTACGTGATAACTTTCTCCTCAGAGCCCATAACTATAACTCCCATGAGCACAGATCTTCGTGTAGTCATATTAAATACGACGACAGGATTAGTCGTTGAGAATTCCTATTATCGCGCTGAATTTAGGAATGATGTTCCCTATGGCATATACCGGCTTTATATAAAAGGCTTTTCACAATCAATAGTCATGGAGAACTGGCTTCTCATGGGCTTTTCTATTATGCTGAGCAACGGTAGTATAATATCTCCTATGGACTTTAAGTACGTTAATTTAACAATAGCTTCTCTCGGTAATGTATCTACTACAGTATCAATTATAGGACATTCTGACATCTTAGAGTATACATGTACGTACATTTTCAGGGCATCTTCCCCCTGGATAGATATGACCCTTACGCTTCGTCCTTTAAAAGAGGGCGTGATAAAGAACGTATTTGCGCCTCTCGCCAGAGTTCCAATTGATGTATTTGATGAATACGTTCTATCATACAACGTATCTGGGCCTTTAGAGTTTTCAGAGATATATCCATCTAAAAGTTATAGGCCGGCTCCAGTATGGTTTATGCTTATATCTAGGAAAGAGGGATTTGGCGCCCTGTTCTCATATAGGTTTAATGAAATCAATATGACGGAGCTCAACGAAGCGATATTCAATAACATAAACTTCTCGGCTATGAGTGAGAGCGAAAAGATCTTACTTAATTCAACGTTTACGAACATGTCCCTCTTATTAAATGCGGAACGCCTCCTAGGAGAGGGCATACTTAGTGTAAATGACGTAATTCAGATGCTTAAGTCTCTTGAAAATAACACTCAGAGATACGTTACCTACTTGACTAAAGTACCTTATACTTTCTCAACGTTAAACGTATCCTTTGCGAAGCGTTTATCAATAATAGCTATGCCCACCTGTTATAACCTAGGCCTTCACCTGAATGAGACTTTATATGATAGACCCATAAGCGTCACGTGTTCCCTCCTAGTTTTAGGACATATTCCCTCATTGCAGAACAGCACTTATTATGCGGGATGGTTATCCTACATTGAGCACTACATACCGTTAATAAAGGCATCCTTGCCTATAGTAGCCTCAATGATAGTTCCAAGTAAAGTACAAGTAGACGAGTTCTTTAAGGTAAACTCCACACTTCGTTTTCTTGAGGATCTTCACTCAGTCAATATTACCTTTGAGTATCCCAATGAACTGAAGCTACTTGAAGGCAATAAAACATATCACTTCACGGACGTGAAATCAGGAGAGGCACTTAACTTAACTTGGTATTTTGTTGGGCTCTTCGAAGGTAATCACACGCTAAGCATGACCATATGCTCTGAGAAAGGCAATTTAACATTAACATCAATCATAGCCGTACTATTACCTCCCGTCATACCGACTAGGACGCACTCATTAACTGTTAAGTGCTTTGACGCTGAGGGCAAGCCTATGCCAAATCACGTAGTACTCGTTTACGATAAAAGAGAAGGTAAACTTGTTGCATGGAACGTTACAGATGTGAATGGAACTGCAATATTTGAGAACCTATCCGAAGGACATTATGAAATAAAGGTATCCGACGGTCGTATTCTCAATAGTACATCAATATACTTGTACAAGGATATGGAAGTTCAAATGAGAGTCTACAAATATTCCATAACAGTAAACGTCTTCTTAGAAAATGGTCTTCCTATGAAGAATACGGCAGTCTATATCTATGATGTAAATGGCTCTCTCGTATTTCTAGGGTATACCAATGAGAATGGAACTCTTACGAAGAGAGGGCTTCTACCAGGTAATTATACAATCGAGGTTAAGATGGGTGACTTAAGCGTAGATAGTAAGGACGTGAACATAGTAAAACAGAGTACTGTAGATTTCGTGATAAAGATTTACCAGGTAAATGTACAGGCTCTCTCACCAGAAGGTAGACCTCTTCCAGGAGCACTTATAACGATACGTAGTGCTAAGGGCGAAGTAGTAGCTACATACGTAGCGGATAGCTTTGGCTTCGCCTCGTTTACCCTTCCAAAGGGTGCATACACGATAATTGCTGAAAAGGTAGGCTATCGTGGAGAGAAGAGAGTAGAGATATCAAATAACATGACAATTTACGTGGTTTGCCATGCACCTGAGAGGACGTGGATATTGATGGTAATAGCACCTCTTCTTCTGATACTCTCCTTCATACTTAGGTACAAGCGTTTACAGGCAATGTATAGTGTGGAGAATAAGTATAGGCAGTTATTGAGGAGACTTGAGGAACTTTACAGAAAAGGACTTGTAGAGGAGAAGTTCTATATAAAGTTGAAATCGGAATACGAGGAAAAACTCCGCGAATTGGAGGGTGGGCGTCCATGAGATGGTGTAAGATAATTACATTAATATTACTTATTGCGCTTATGCTATTATCATTGTCCATCATATGCACCATAGGAAAAGCAGCTAAACCAAGTAGGCCTGTACTTGTCGAGGTTACCATTAGGGACTACTTCTCGGAGAAACCCCTATCGAATGTGAGTTTATTTCTCTCAATACATACTAATGTCGGAGATGGCACTGTTCGAATATATACGAATACGACAGGTCAAGGTTCCGCTATTTGGGGAACAACTAGGCTCAAACGGTTGAGTGCACATCTTACCAGACTAACTTTGAGGTATACCTCACCTCTGGTAGTGATAAAAATATGCGATACCGTAATGGAGGATGTAGAAGCCATAACTAAGTTCTATGTCCTAGCTAATGAATCAACTTACGAAAACATGAGAGTAGAGTTACGCGTCGAGCAGCGAAACGAATCCTTTGTCATAAAGTGTAACATATGGACCTTGCCAGGGAAGCTTGTTAATGTCTCATCAATAGATCCATCAACAGGTAAAAAGATCGAACTTCTCATAACACCTGGTCTTCTTGTAATGGAGAGATCTTATGAAGACACGTATCTCCTTCCGTTAAACTATTCAGTACGTATCCGTGGCATCATAAGGGAGGAGGGTAGTAAGATACCTGTGGACGTGAGAGTTCTCATCACTAACGACACATCGTTCATTCCTTGGAGCTCCTATGCTGCGAAAGTACTTGTAGAGAGGAGGATAGGTGAGATCCAAAGTCTTGCCATATGGTTTAGGAAGCTTGGCTACTCCATAACAGAGGAGATAGGTGTACCGCAATCCCTTGAGGCATTAATGTATCTTGCAAATCAATCTCTCGTTCTCTTCGAGGTTGGAGAATACGAAGCTGCGATATCTGCAATGTCTCGTCTATGGGAGAACATAAGAATTACATTAGACTCTATCGCCGGATATGAAAGGGTGGTGATATTCTCAGGTCTTTTAATGCTTGGGATAATGTTAGGGTTTAGCGTTACAATAACTACGATATTCGCAAGGGAGAATAGATTTAAGGAGTTAATAGCATTCGTTCTCTTTATGCTCATACTCTTCTCATTAGTGATGTTTCAACCATCCATTAAAGTAGCTATGGCAATGTCCTTAAAGTTATTCGGTATTAATATTGGTGCCGTAGCTCCAGAGAAAATACCCCTTCTGATAATGTTCTTAGGAATGGTAGCGTTCTCGTTATACTTAGTGGTATCATCCCTTCTCCTAGGTAGGGGAAGAGGAGTAACGGGTCTTGTACTTCAGTACATAAGGGCTAGGTTTAAGAGAAGGGCCCTTGCTCTCTTCACTCTCGCTCTCACCATATCCTCTATGATAACTGTAACTAGGATCTCAGTAAGCCCTATGCTTTATGAATCGCATACTAAACTTGAGAACAACATATTCGGAATATACATGGTGGCGGATCTAACGAAGAGACATGAGGGCTTAACGTTGGCAGATCTTAAGTGGCTTGAACATCAGTTATTAGTCGTGGATGAAGCCGTAATAACAGAGTCAATGCTATATGGGTATGAGATAGGAATTAAAGCGCCAATATGGGTTCCAGTGAAGCTCATTGGAATAGATCCGGACTTCATGGAGAGGTACTTCCATATTTCGAAGTGTTTAACGAAGGGTAGACTCATTTTGAGTAATAGCTTTGAAGTAATACTCCCTGAAACTTATTCTAACCTCTTCGCACTAGGGTCTAATATATCCTTCGCATTGCTCGAGATGAGCTCCATGGGCTGGGTTGATGTAGGTCCATTAGTGCCTATACCCTTCCGTATCGTTGGCTTCTACGATCCATTTATGCTCGCTAATCTCACTGGGCCAAATGGGAAACCATTCTTCTCTGATGTATTAACTAAGCCTGTGATAATAGTCCCTGTTGACGTACTAAGAATTGGAATGGTTATAAGCAGGATCATTGTGATAACTGAAGGTCCTGAGGGATTAGCTGCTCTTGCTAAACAATTGGCTGTTCTAATGCCCGTAGAAGTTACTGCCATGTTATATGACGAAGCTATTACATATCGTTACGTCTCTGCGATTGCTGTAGGAGGCCTTAAGGAACTGATAGTCCTCCTGATAATAGGCTCTATGTTCACATTCTCCATAATGTTAAATACGCTTGAGGATAGAAGGCGTGATTACAAGATAATAGGGATACTTGGCGCTAGTCCAAGGAGGATGTCTACCATAATGGTGACTGAGGCATTAATCCTAGGATTCTTAGCTTCATTCATTGGTTGGGTGATAGGGCCTATAGTAACAGAAATAACAAAGCGTGGTACTGAGTTCTTTAGCAGTTCCTTCTTAAGATCTCCATCCTTTGAGACACTACCAATAAGCTCAATATACGTTGCGTTAACATTAGGACTATTCATGACCTTGATAGCTAGCCTAGCTCCAGCCATGAAAGCTCAAGTTCACTCCCTAATGGGTAGGGTTAAGCGGAAATCCATTACCTTAAAGGACTTAAGGATTGAGGGCGGTTATGCTAAGTACACATTACCTATCAGAGTATCGATATTCGAGGCAAATCTGCTTTATAGATTCATCAAGGAGGAAATAATAAATCCTAAGGATATACTAAATGAGGAGGTATTCTTAGATGGAACGTTTTCAATTACATTTACAACTCTTCCAGCACCTCAGAAAGATCTCACCATACGATGCAAACTCAAGACCGTGAGGAGGGACGATACATTATTACTCGAACTTCACGTACCTCAAGACTTTGCGCAGTACATGTTCTTAGGCAAGGTCATATATAGGATAGAGACCAAGCTATTAAAGTATCCCGAGTGGAAGAGCAGGCAGATGCGATTCGTAATACTTAGGCGTGAAGCTCCAGCTCCAATAGTAACCATCGATGAACTCCTCGAATCTGCCAGCTCAATATTAAAGGAGATAGACGATATAAGAGATAAGATCAAGCGGTTAGAAGAGATGAAACCGAGGATCTCTATAAGGCTTTATAGCGAATATAGTGAGAAGTATAGGAGAGCACTGTCATCCTTAAATAGGAGGTTGATGTCATTAAGAACCAGATTAGAGCCATTCTATAAGCAGTTAAGTGAAGAGATAAGTAAATTAAGAAGTGAGCTAGAGCGTTTAGAGATAGCTCATGAGCTAAACGAGATCTCCAGAAGAGAGTATGAGGAGAAGGCAAGAGATCTGAAGAGGAAGTTAGAGGAGTATGAGGCGAAGAAGAGAGTTGCGGAAAAAGTATTTAAGTACCTTGAAGCTCCTGCATCCGAACTATTGAAGACGTAATAGACTTTAAGGTTATTTAATAAATTCTTAAGACTTTTTCTTTAAGATAGCAAGATGTAATCATCCTTAAATCCTCATGGCAATTGTTGAAATAATGGCAGCCGCAATCATCCTCACCATATCGGGTGTGTCATGCGGCTGTCGCGGGCCAATGTATAACCTATGTATTGATCTATTTAAACCATTCCTCCTTAAGCAATACCTTAAGTAATTCAACAATTATGAATATCATTACTGCTACTATAATGCTTAACATCCAATCTAACATGCTAGGTTTAACTACTCCAAATGCCTTCTGCAATGGCTCGACGTAAAGTATTGGTATCTGGGCTAGTACGGATATCACTATTGCTGCTATTAGGTACTTGTTCTTGAACATTCCTACCTTAAATACAATATGTCTAAGTGACCTACAAGAAAGCGATAACATTAACTCCGTAAGTATCATTGTAAGCAGTAATGTAGTCCTTGCTTCTATAACTGGAACTCCAAAGCGTAATTGTGTTCTAAATAGCGTTATTAAAGCAAGGGTAGCTAATACTGGCGTTATTACTAAGAAGAGGAGGAGTTCACGTCTGTCAAATATTGGATCCTCTAATCTTCTCGGCGGTCTCTCCATTATGTCTGGATCGGGTGGGTCAACTCCTAAAGCCAAGGCAGGCGGGCCATCTGTTATTAGATTTATCCACAGATACTGTATTGCTGTGAATGGTAGTGGAAGGTTCATGATGGACGCTACTAGGGGTATTATTATCTCCGTTATGTTACACCTTAATAGATATGCTAAGTACTTCCTTATGCTTTCAAATATCTCTCTTCCTTTCCTTACGGCCTCTACTATGGTTGCAAAATTATCATCAGCCAATATCATGTCGGATGCCTCTTTAGCTACCTCTGTTCCTGTTATGCCCATCGCTATTCCAATGTCGGCTGCTTTGAGAGCGGGTGCATCATTTACTCCATCTCCTGTCATCGCTACTATATGCTTACGTTTTTTCAGTGCTCTAACTATTCGAAGCTTATGCTCAGGAGATACTCTAGCGTAAACTTTTACATTCTCAACAATTTTTTCTAAATCATGGTCACTCATTCTATCTAAATCAGTTCCCGTCAATACTATATCATTGTCACTATAGAGACCTAGCTCTCTTGCTACTGCGATAGCGGTCAACTTATGATCTCCCGTTATCATTGAAACCTTAATTCCCGCCTTCTTACATAAATTAAGAGCTTCCTTTACCTCCGGTCTAGGTGGATCAATCATTCCTACAATTCCAAGAAATACGAAATTCCTTTCAATCTCCTCACTAGCTATTCGTGCTTCCTCAATACTAGATATTTTATAAGCAAAAGCAAGATTTCTCAAACCCTGTGATGCAAATTCCTCTACTACCTTCATTATTTTCTCTCTCATCTCTCTTGTCAAAGGCTCTATCTCGCCATTGACCACTATGCTGTTTGAAAGTTTTAAGACTACTTCTGGTGCTCCCTTAATAAAAGCTATCACATTTCCATCAGGCGTTTTATGGAAGGTCGTCATCCTTTTTCTCTCTGATGAAAACGGGATTTCACCTATTCTCGGATATTCCCTCCTCATTCTCTCTTCCCTAAGCCCCGCCTTTCTGGCTAAGACTAGTAAAGCTCCCTCCGTTGTATCCCCTCGGATAGTCCACTTTCCCTCTTTATGTTCAAGAACAGCATCATTATTTAATATGCAGTTAAGTAGGAGGAGTTTAAGCTCATTTATCGATAGGGGATCTATCCTCTTACCGTTAACTACGAATTCCCCTTTTGGCTCGTAGCCACTTCCTGTGACATCTATTATTCGATTATAAAGGAATATCTTTTTAGCAGTCATCTCTCCCTTAGTCATTGTTCCTGTCTTATCCGAGCATATGAAATCGGTACTTCCTAAGGTCTCAACTGCAGGTAATCTACGGATTATCGCTCTCCTCTTTGCCATATGGTACATGCCTATAGCAAGCGTTCCCGTAACTATTGCTGGAAGTGCCTCAGGTACGGCCGCAACAGCGAGACTTATTGCCCACATTACCATTGTTAGTGGATCATAATGCCATACAAGGAGTCCTATTAACGATACGAGTGTTGCTACAATGAAACATAATAGTGCTAATACCTTGCCTACTTTCCTCATTCTTTTCTCTAATGGCGTTTCCTCTTTTTCAACCCTCTGAAGAGAGGCCGCTATTCTTCCAAGTTCTGTTCTCATACCCGTAGCGACAACAACTGCTTTACCTTTACCATATGTAACTACTGTACCTGCATAAACCATATTCCTCCTATCAGGCAGGGCAGTATCCAAGGGCAACTTCTTAATATCCTTCTGTACTGGAACGGACTCTCCAGTGAGAGGTGCTTCATCTACTTTAAGGTTTACTACCTCTATTAATCTAGCGTCAGCAGGAACTCTGTCCCCTGCGGATAAGAGTAATATATCTCCTGGCACTATTTCGCTAGCCGCTATCTCTTTTTCCTCACCATTTCTTAATACCCTCGCTGTGGGCGTTACAAGTTTCCTTAACGCTTCAACAGCCTTCTCTGCTCGAAACTCTTGATAGAACCCTAATACCGAACTTATTATCACTATGGCTATTATCGTAATGGCATCTACTATTTCTCCAATAAATACTGAGAGCGCCGTAGCTATTAATAATAATATTACCAAAGGGTTGTTGAATTGCTCTAAGAATATGATAAGCGGCGATTTTCCTTTCTCCCTCTCTATGACATTAGGGCCATATTTTAATAGCCTTCTCCTCGCCTCCTCCTCACTTAATCCTTTTGTTGAAGTACGCAGTCTTTTAAGTACCTCCTGAATATCCATGCTATGCCAGCTTACCTTCTCTTCACTCATAGCACTTATTCTTGATACATATTATAGTTTATATCCTTTATCTCACTTCTATTAGGATTTACTTACTACGATACCTTTACGAACTTATAGCGCTCGTAAATAAGCTCTACCTTATCCTTCTTCAGGTAGAACTCCGCGTATATCTTACTACCTCTTGATAGAGTGTAGAACACTACAACGTCATCTTCCTCTCTTTCGAATACAAGTGGAATTTGCCATTTAACGTATCTTCCCTTCATTTCCATGAAGAGGAAATCTCCTTGTCTCTTAATTTGAACTCTCATGGTACCTTTATATGTCTCATAATCTCCCTCTAATTTCCTAAGTACGTTCTCCCTATGTATGAAAGGTAGTTCATCAGGATTCTTTCCTAACATCAGCGCCAGTGCATACATACCAATGTTTGATAGTGAGTATCCTGAGGAGTTCGCAAGAACGGCTACCCCTATGCGCCTTTCAGGAATATATCCGACGTATGCTGTATAGACTAATACTGAACCTCCGTGACCAATTAACTTCTCACCTAAGAAATTAGGATATATCATGAGACCATAACCATACGCTTCATCGCCGAATATCTCATATGGTACTTTAATATATGGTTTCTCCATGAGTTCTATGGACTTCTTGTCGGCTACTCTCCTTCCGTTATACTCGCCCCTATTTATGTACATTATTAGGTACTTTGATAGGTCAACGACATTGCTAAGTAAGCCTCCATCTGATGTTATACCATAAGGGAACCTACTTGGTATATGTCCTTCCTTCTCACTAAACACATACGGTGTAGCTACATCGGGATCCCTATCTACGTCTTGTTTATGGAAGTACGTTCTACACATATCTAAAGGTTCTAATATCTTTTTCTTAATGTAGTCTTCGTATTTCATACCGCTAACCTTAGATATTATATAACCTAGCAAGACATATCCTTCGTTTAAATAGAAGAACCTCTTTCCCGGTTGGGTTACTACCCAATCCTCAGCCTCCCTCATGAACGTTATTATATCCTCTGGCTTAGCTACAGGTAGCCAACTCCTTCCTCTCTCCACAATGCCATGTATAAATGCCTCAGCATACGCAAGTGCTGGTATTCCCGACGTATGCGTCAGAAGGTGATGAATTGTAATCTTAGAGCCTAATGGCCTTATCCTTAATGGTACGTACTTCTCGATGGGATCATCTAAGCTAAGCTTCCCCTCCTCCACGAGTTGCATTACGCTTAGTGCTGTAAAGCTCTTCGTAACAGAGCCTATACCATATATGGTTTTAGGTGTTGCGGGCATTCCCGAAGTAATATCTCTGAATCCAAAACCCCTACTATATACAATTTCATTATCCTTGACTATCGCTATGCTTAGTCCTGGAATCTTGGTTTCACTCATCTTCTCCAATATGAAACCTTCTAAACGTGATGGATCCCACGTCATACTAGTTCAGTCCCATCCTCACATTATTGTTAACTATAATATTTTAGGATTTATTGCAAAACTTATGCAAATGCATCGATTAAGCAAGATTATTTAGGTATTTCCTTATATGCCCGAAAAGTTTCGTACCAAAATATTATTGATGTAATTACGCCAAACACCAATGCTATTATATTGTGTACCGTAAACGTTTGTGGATATGCTAGTAAATACGCTACTAGTAGAGTGGTCGTGAATACTGCATATAATAGAAATCTCGGTAACACCATTCCTCCAATCTTTATAAATGCCTTTAACACACCTACCTTTACCTCTTTAACTACTTTATATTTCCCATCTTTGGTCTTTGATAAGAGGCCGAGCTCCCTTAACTTTTCAAGATGGTAGAGGGCGCTATTAGGGCTTTTAAAGCCCATGGCCCTCTGTATTTCACGAACGCCAAACTCCCTATCACTACCCTTAGTGAGCATATATACGTACACCTTTAACGTCGTGCCTTTAAGCTTACTCTCTATGTCCTCCACTACTTTCCACCTTGTTTTCTATTGCTTATGAGTAATAGCATCTCGCAGTATAAAAATAGGGTGTTTTTATTATCGATTTGATGTGTGCACTCAGAGCTCTATCTCATAGACTATAGTGACAATGGCGGTAATGCTCAATTCCTCAGGAGCTATTATTGGAGTAGTCGTCTTAGTCTCTTCTAGGAAACGTATGTCCGTTATCCTATAAGTTCCATAACCAACTGTTATTGAGATAGGACCACGAATCTTAACACCAGCGGCTTTAGCTATAACCTCAGCTTTGTTCTTAGCGTCTTCAACTGCCTTAGCTAACGCTTCTTCCTCTAGCTTTTCTATAGTCCCTGACTTTAACGTGAAGGTTATCGACTCTATTCTGTTAGCTCCTCCTGCTACTGCTAGATCAATGAACTCACCTGCTCTTTCAATCTCTTCACTCTCAATCTCTATTGTATTGACACATTCATAACCAACGAAAATCTTGGCACCTTCCTTATACTCATATATGGGGCTTAGGCTATAACGAACTGTTCTTATCTGTTCCCTACTTATCCCTGCGTTCATTAGATTTTCGATTACTTTATTCATCCTTTCAGAATTCGTCCTTTGAGCTTCAGAAGCGCTCTCTGCTCTAGTAATTACGCTTATTCTTATCCTTACTAATTCCGGCTTACTTGATGCACTTCCTATGCCTACTACCTTTATCGTTCTATATCTTATCTCCTCTTCCTGCATCCTCATGATGTTAGTAATACCTTTAAAGAAATCGGCTTCCCTCCTAAGCCACTCATATGACTCAATTCCTCTAGTGGACACATATCTTGGCATTAATGCTACATTCACTGCAAGCAATGCTACTGCTATTACACATAATATAAAGGAGATTTTCACCATCCACTCTTGGGTAATCATTCTTCGTATCACCATTTTAATATCCTCGCTCATCTCCTTAATTCTATACTTTTGAACACCTCTCTCAAAAAGTTGAACAGGAAGATACTTAAAGAAAAAGATTAATCCCTTAACCTTTACTCTATTTTCCCTAACATGAAGTTCGGTATGCGCGCATATTCCTCAAGGTATTCTGGTATCCCATTTTCCTCTATTATGTGCTTATATATGAAGGCGCTAGGTCTAGGTACTCTTTCCTTGGTCTTCATATTTACGTAAAAGAGTCCAAATCTCATCTTAAAACCGCTAGCCCACTCTAGATTATCTATTAGGCTCCAGTGGAAGTATCCAAATACGTTAAGACCATGCTCTCTTATTGCCTTGTGTACATAATATAAAGTTGAGATTAATAACCATGGCCTGTGCCTATCTATGGCGTCTGCAACGCCATTTTCCGTAATCGCCATTGGTTTTCCATATTTTGCGAAGAGTAGTAAAGCCTTTAATACTCCCTCTGGATATAGCTCCCAGCCTGTATCGGATGTTGGCCTTCCTGCTGCAGATGTTGACTTCGGTTTGCATGAGAACCCGTAGTTCTCTACGAATTTAAAGCCAGGAGGTTCCTTCTGGTACTTGACCACTAGTCTGGAGTAATAGTTTACCCCTATCCAGTCAACGTGATTTCTCATGTCTTTTCTATTTATTACTTCTCCATATTCTTTGGTGCCATAAGAGGTATCTATTTCTCCTTCTATGACAGCCCTAAAGAACCACAAATTAGATGCGTAATCCGCTTTTTTAGCTGCTTCTATATTCTCCTCCTTATCATCTATTGGTTCTGCAGGTGCTGTAGCATATATGACTCCAACTTTTGCCTCCTTACCAACTATCCTCTTTATCTGATCATATGCTCTCGCATGAGCTTGTGCTATATTAACCATTATCCTCGGTATTACATCTAACCTCCTTATCCCTGGTGGAAAATTCCCTCCCGAGTATCCTATGCTCCATGTAACGTTAGGTTCATTAAATGTACTCCACATGTCGGCTAAATCGCCAAACTTCCAGGCTATATAGGCAGCAAACTTGGCAAATTCAATGATAGTATCCTCATCATACCATCCCCTAGGGCCTTCTCTTAAATTAGTATCCCTTACCCTTATCGGATCATGAAGCCATAGGGGTAAGGGCCAATGGTAGAGATTTATTATGAGCTTCATGCCTCTGTTCTTTATATCACTAAATATCTCCCTGTAGTGCTCTACAGCACTTTTGTTAGCAAGCTCGTCAAGCTTTTTTAAAGAGTCTTCGCTTATCTCTATATCCTTTATTCCCTCATCATCTTTATGTACCGTCACCTTTACATCCTTCGTAGGCTTTGGGAATATCCTACTCCACTCTGGATTTAATCTCCATGCGTTTAGACCGAGCCACTGTCCCAATCGGTGATCATTTCTGAATAAATCCCAATATCCCGGACCATTCTCAGGTACATCTCCGCTTACTATTCCTTCCTTTATATTCCTCTCATCGTGAAGCCATACGTACCAGTCACTATTTGGATCTATTGCTTCCTTTGAAGCTCCCATCTCATATTGGAAGGCTGCCATTGAAATTCCCCAGAGAAATCCCCTTGGAAATTCATACACTACACTCATATCATCTCACCACTAAATAGGTAAGCGATCTTTACTTAAAACACGTTACCTAAGCTTGTCGGCGTACTTTTTATTTTTCCATAACCTCTACCATTATATCATCCATATTCTCTTCCGTTCTAAAGACGCTTAGTCAAGTACTTACAATTTCTCTGCCTTATCTCTAATCGCTCATCAAGTCCCTCCAATTGTACTAGCAATATGGTGGCTTGAAACTGCGCCATACGGTAGTTCCACCAGTTTAATACATCCTTACTCTTCCTCAATCCTTTATCGAATAACAGCGACTTTAATGTTGCACTACTAATAGCCCAGAACTTTAATGCAGAAACTAAGACCTCGTCTCCTTGCACTAAAACGCATCTATGTATTTTGAGAGTAAGCTCCTCACCTCCTCAACGATCTTAATGACCTCACTCATATTATCCTTGCGTTTCCAACCGTATCTCTTAATGACACTCTCCGGCTCCCTTATATATGATATATCTAGCTCGGCTAATGCTGCAATAATGGCTAGTATGGTGTAGGGAAGGCCTGCCTCAACGCTATAACCTCCTTCAAGTATTACAACGACCCTTCCTTCACATGTATCCTTGGCTAGATCTACCGTCTTCTGCATAAGCTTTCCATATCCTTGTGCTGTTACTCCAAGATGGGTTATCGGATCCGAAAAATGACAATCAACTCCTGCCGATACTGCTATTAGTTCGGGCTTAAACCATTTAACAATCGGTCTTACGATACGTTCAAATATTAATAAATACTCTTTATCTCCAGTACCTGGTGGTACTGGAATACATATCTTAGTGCCTCTTGCATCTCCCTCCCCTATTTCGTGAATAAAGCCACATCCTGGATAAAGGGTTGTAGGATCTTGATGTATTGAAATGTATATAACATTTGGATCTTGGCTATAGATTTCATATGTTCCATCACCGAAGTGAGCGTCCCAATCAAGAATTGCTACTCTTCGTACATTATACTTCTCCCTTAGATATTCCACCATTATGGCCATGTTGTTCACATAGCAGAATCCTGCTCCTATATATGATTTAGCATGGTGACCTGGTGGTCTGATAAGTGCGAATGCCCTTTTATAAAGTCTCTTCATCACGAGCTCTCCCGCTGTAATAGCTCCTCCTGCAGCAAGAAGGATTATTTTAAGAAGTCCCTCAGGAAAAGGCGTATCATAGTCTATGAAACCACCTATTTTATCCAGATCCTTAAGCAACCTTATGTAGTCTGATTTATGTACCCTGAGCAAATCGTCCTCTGTAGCTGACTTAGGCTTAACTAGGTCTACATGTTCACTATCTAGCATTCCCTCTTCCATGAGGAATTCCATAGTATATGCAAGTCTTTCCCTCCTCTCTGGATGAGTAGCCTCATGTTCATAATCTAAGTATCTTTTATCGTAGATAAGAGCGACTTTAACCATTTATTCTCACCATGATATCGGGTTCTGCACGAATTATACAAGTAATCATATAGCCTTGGGGAAGATTTTCCTTTATTAAAGAGCACTTGTTAAGATATACAATCCTTATATTTTTAATAAACTCTTCCACACCGTAGTATCTCGCAATGCTCTTTAACTCTCCTTCTGCCATGTTGAATACATCATCGATCCCTATATCCGTTTTATCTAGCTTAAGTATTCTCCCTGACGGGATAAATATCGCTCTACTATCATATGTGTTGACATATACGCCAACCTCTAACGAAAGTGAACTAATAGCCGCTCCTATTGCATTAATGTATTCATGATGCTTGGGAATAACATACTGTAATCCAAGATCTTTAGCTAAAACTCGAACAAGATGACCACTAAGAGCTCCTCCTGCAATTAATGGTCCTTTCTTTCCCATGCTTATTAATTCCTTCCTCACTAATCTCACTACATATTCTAACACTTCTTCAGCAAGATCCTTAGGATTCATACCCCGAGATTTAGCATATGCATTTATTACATTCTTCATCCTCCTTCTATCTCCAATGTTCAAATCCAGGTAATAAACTACAGCATCTAATACTGTAAGCATGTTTCCTCCAAATACTGCAGGAGTTTCTTCCTCTTGTAGTACCTTAACAGTATCACCACTTACGGCTACTTTGCAGTTCATACTGATTGGTACCTTCCTGTGTTCAGGCATGTATGCAAAAGTTGGGATACCATGGAAGTGAAACGGCACATAATTTACCTTTCCTTCTTTCATAGATACAATGTTAATTGAATGTCTTCCTATATTAATCATTGTTCCCGTAACATTCTCCATAACTCCCCTTATGCCCATTGTAAGGGATGAAACCTCTGCACCTAACAGCATTGCTGGCATTTCAAGTACAATATCTGCAGGTACTGCCCCTCCATTTCCTCTCATTAAGAAAAGTCTCCTGAGCTCATCCTTTCTCATTCCTTTGAGAAATTCTAATAAAAATGGTCTTATCTTAGCACTTACAATTGTCGTCGCACTTCTCCTTATGTAGTTAAAATATGGTAACCTAAAACTCATTACTATGTTTTTCATGCCTAATTGAGATACGTATTTCATGACATCACGTTCCAGCTTAGGTCTCCTTATGGAAAACTTTGAGACTATTGCTATACCATCTATATCCCCTTCACTAACCATATCCTTTAAATGAGTCAAGTCTACATCCTCAAGTATCTCGCCCCTAGGATCTATGTATCCACTTAGTACTATGCATTTCTCAGCTAAGCCGAGAGGAGGTCTAAGACAAGGCCCCGGCATTAATATGAGCAATACTCTTGTATTTTTCTTCCTTAGAAAATAGGTGAGTTCTGGGAGTACTATTGATATTCTTCCTTCAGTTTGACCTTTGATAACGTTTAATATAGCGGATTTTTCATCATATTTTAAGTATGGGTATTTTTCAACAGAGATCAAGTTACCATTCTTAAGATCTACTTTAACTACATCTATCCCCATATAACCTACGTATACTCCAGTACAGGTACTGTTAAATCCGTACACTTTAGTCTCCCGTAAGAGTTTCACAGAGCGTAGTTATATTTACGTTTACTCATTGATTTTCTACTCTAGGCGTTACCTTCCTTGGTAAGATACTCAATGAATCTGGCTAGCAGTTTCCTATATTCACTTAATTCCTCGCTTATTTCCTTAAGCTCGTTCTGAATTTTACTTAGTACTTCCTTCCTTACCTTAAGCGAATTCAGCCTGATGAGATATTCCTTTAGCTCTACTTCTCCTTTCTCTGCTTTCCTTATGATCTCGACCTCCTCTTTGTTTATTCTATTTAGCTCTTCACTTATCCTTTCCATTTCCTTAGGTAGTTTATTTTTAAATTCGTCCTGTTGCTTTACGCATCTTTTTGCTCTTTCTAAGGCGTTAAGCAACTCCTTGTATATACTTTCGCTCTCTTTTTTCAGCTTTCTTGCCTCCTCTAGTATTCTATAGACAGAAAGATCTGCACCACAATACATACAGTAATTCCCAAGAATCGTTAATCTACCGCAGTTAGGACATCTAATTAGATACCTAGCATCTGATGACATATCTCTTCTCTCCTTTCCTTTTATCTTTATTGAATACTTAAATAAATCTAGGATAGTATTATCACAAGATGAGTACGTTTACTTGGCTCTACGTACTTACAATAATCTGGCTACTAATCTTCATATTGCTTAGGAATAATCGTGAACTCGAGAGAAGAGGAATTTACGTAGGGCCTTTCTACGTCTTTATGAAGACAACTAGGTTGAATTCTTTCATTGCTAGAGTGAGTAATAAATGGCCTTTATTTTGGCACATCTTGTTGGATATCGGTATAGCCATGGGTTTTGGTCAGCTTCTTTTTAGCATTTATTGGCTTTTCAAAAACTTAATAGCTTTTTTGAGACATCCTGCTGTTGCATCTCCAGTGTATCCAATAATTCCTGGAATTACTATTGATGTAAGGTTCTTCGTGAAATACATAATACCCGTACTTATCTTAGTAGCCTTCACTCATGAACTTGCACATGGAATCGCATCCATTTTAGCTAAAGTACCGATTAGGTCTGTTGGAGTGATAGTTGTCTTCTGTCTTTTAGGTGCTTTCGTAGAGCCCGATGAGGAATTACTTAATAAGTCAAGAATTAGGGACAAATTAAGAGTGTTCGCTGCTGGCTCTTTAGTGAATCTCATTACGGCATTACTATTCCTAGCCCTTATCTCATCTCTATTCTATTCTAACCCTCAGGGGATACTAGTTGTAGACACTATACCTGGTTATCCAGCACATGGCGTTATCCCCAAGTATTCTGTTATAATGGAGCTTAATGGTACTAAGATCCTCTCTATAAGCGATCTAACGAACTTTATGAGAAGTGCTAAACCAGGCGACTTAGTTATGGTAAAGTATATTGATCCTAATGGTGACCTTAGGGAAGCTGCATTAAGGTTGAAGGCCGATATAAAGAATAAGACGAGACCCATGATGGGAGTGAACATAGTTAACTTCTTTAAGTCAAGAATCGACCTAAGCATAAGGAGTTCTTATGAGTTATGGAACTTTTTATTAACCACTCATATAATATCCTTAAGCGTAGCTATATTCAACATGTTGCCCATATATCCCTTTGATGGAGCCCGTTTCCTCTTCTCCTTATTGGAGAGAGGAATAAAAAAGACTCATCTCCTAAAAATCATAAAGGTATGCATAATGACAGTAGCAGTTATACTGCTCGCATTAAACATTGCGTTTACCTTTATGTGATTGTAAGAAACGATAATTGTGCTCACTTAAGGAACTTCTCCTCGTACTCCTTAATGTATTCAACGGATTGTTTGACATCAACGAAGAGATTGCGCACCCTTTCAACATCCCTTACCGTTACCCTCTTTCGTCCCTCCATCGTTGCCGCCTCTTTAGCTGGCGTTAATAATTGTACTGCATACCTTAGGGAGTACTGCGTACCTATTTTAGTTAAATAGTCTAGCGCATCTGGTTCCAATTCGACCTTCTCTTCCTTAGCCCTTATCTTTAAGATCTCCTTTATCTCGTCTTCTGTATATGGCCTTGTTCTTATTATCAATAACCTATCCAATAGGTCTAGTGGAATACCATGAGGTGCCTCTACGTCCGTGCCTCGTATCTTAGTTATTCCTCTATTTGTTGCCAGTATTATTATGGGGGCCAAATCGCTCTCCATAGCCCTTGAGAGGAAGCTGAATGCCTCTATGTCTAACATATGGACATCATCTATAAATAGGACTCCTGGTATTATCTCAGCTCTACCTTCATCTACCCACTCCTTAACGGTCTCATCAACTCTTTGTCTTACCTCATTTGATATCTCACGAGGCCCACCTCCGAAGAGCAATGAAAGTAGTCCTTGTCCGCTTCTAGCATGCATTTCATCTAAATCATGAAGGGTTACCGTATGTATGAACTCTTTCTCCTTAAGAATTGGTCCCCTAGGCATAGGTACCTTCTCCTCTGATGAAATATCGTACACTCCTATTGATGGAGCCTCCTCACACTTTCCAACTTTAGTTACCCTTCCCGTTTCTGCATCAATCCATATCACATCGCCTACTTCAACTCCCTGTGCTATCAACTGATATGCTACTGTAGCATCTGCTCTTAACGTCTTCTCTTCGCTTCTAGTCTTTAACGTTATACGTACGCTTCTTGGCACCTGCTGATATGGGTTATAGGGATGTTTTGTAAACTCTATATTCATGTCGGATACCATGCCTTCATAGACCTTTCTCACTTCTCTTATCCTTACGCCTATTGCCTTTCTCATTGCTTGCATAAGTACTTCGGTCTTCTTCATCTCTGCTGAGTATATCTCTGCTGCCGATAGAGCTACAAACGGAGTGTCTTTTCCCAGCTCTCTTGCTATAGCTATTGCTATTGCAGTTTTACCTGTACCAGGAGGTCCTACAAGAAGTACTCCCCTTCCTGCCATTTTTCCCTCCCTTATCATCCTAACTACGATACCTGCAGCCTCCCTAGCCTCTGTTTGTCCAACCATACCATCAGCTACTGGTAGTGCCTTTCCATTCTCAAGGCCAAGGCCCCTTATATGACTATGCGCGCTTACTCTCTCAAACCTTCGAGTAGGAACTACCTCGCTTATATGGCTCATCGGTATCACCAAGTATTAAACATAATGGGGGGTAATTTTAACGTTATCCTCTTAAGCGCTTAGTATATCCTCTGTTCATGTATACCTCAAGTAGTGCCTTTTTACTCTTAAAGCATCTCCTATGCTGATATAAAAGGGAGTTTCAGCTACCCCAGGATCGGGTCATCCATCCCCTTGGCATGACTCTCATCATCAACTATTATCCTATCTGATCACTCAAGATATACTGCAGGTCTGCCGGGCTGTGCACTCTTTGATTTACCTACAGGATCATAGCTTGTTCTTAATGCGTCCTCCACTACCACATCTAGTCCTATCTCTCGTGCTATATATTCCTTGAGCTCCTTAAATACCGTTATCTCTCTTTCGCGTGTGGTTTTTACAATAGGTACTATCCCTTTGAACATAGCTTTTACTAGCTCAACAGCTTCCTTTGCATGCCTCCTTATCTCACTATCCTTCATGACCTCTCTTATTATCTCGTTTATTCTAGCTCCTCGCATCTCATATACTATGTTGCTTAACTTGTACTTCCAAGGACTAGCGCCTACGTAGATGTATGCTTTAGTCGGCCTCTTCTCTTTTATAGCACTCATAATGTTCCTTATGTCGTCTATCGTATTGTTAACGACTTTTACTAATTCTTCAAGTTCCTCATCTATATATTCCTTATTAGGTGTTGGCCAATTCTCCAGTGATACAAAGTCATTATATCCTAGCATCCTCCATATCTCCTCGGAGATATGGGGTATGACTGGAGTCAATAACTTTACCATTCTTTCTAAGCAATACCTTAATGCCCAATTTACCTCCTCCTCGTTGCTTCCCCTCATCATCTTAAGGTATTGCTCTATATCGTTGAGCATGTTAAAGAATGCCTCCTGTACGTAATCACGTAGTCTGAGATCCTCTATGTACTGTGTACATCTAATTATCGCTTGATTTATCCTCGAGAGTAACCATTTCGTAGCTAAACTCATCCTGATTGGGGCTTTCCTTCTTCCTGCCTTACAGATACTGACCGCCAAATTCCAGAAGTCCATCAGTCTTCTTAATACGCTCTTTACTTGAACTTCTCTCCAGTCTACTACACTTGCTAAATCCGCTGCATAGATGATGTATAATCTGAAGAGATCCGCGCTATACCTCCTCGGTATCTCTACAAGCGGTAATACGTTCCCTTTGCTCTTGCTCATTTTCGCTCCTTCCCTAATTACGTACTCGTTTAGCGTTATCTTCTTAGGCCATAGCTCAGGTGGGAATAGTGCTACATGATGGAAGATGTAGAAACTTAAGTGATTTGTTATATGACCTACCGCGGTATGTCTTTGATCTACAGGATACCAGTAAAGGAATTCGTCTCTCATTCTCTTTAGCAGACTCTCTGAAATACCCGTCCTATTCGATATACTCCTCGGATCACCTTTTCCTAGGAATATGTAGTCGAAGACCTCTGGCGTTAGTTGGTTTGGTTTTATATCATTCTCCCTAATTATGTGAACTATCGTGTAAAATGCCATATATATTGTTGAGTCGCTTAATGACTCTATGATCCATCCCTTATCGAACGGAAGTGGCGTCCCAAGACCACGCTTCCTAGCACAAGGCCTTAGAGCAAGCCAATCAAAGGTATCCTCGAATAGCTTTCTATATTTAGCTGGGTATATCTCTATTTGATCTAATGCCTTCCTAGCTCTTTCCTTCCACTCCTTATTGCCGTAATTTATAAACCACTGATCTTTTAATACTGCTACTACTATCTTGCTGCCACATCTACAGAAAATAGGTCGTGGACTTGTCTCGTATATTGTAATTGCGACACCCCTTTCCATCAGCCATTTCTTAATCTTCTCTTTAGCGTCCTTTATCATCATTCCATTAAAGGGTTTACAAATCTCCTTCATGATGCCTTTGTAGTACTCGTCCTTGTAAAGAATTCTTGTTGCTTCCTCTAGTTTATCTCTCTCAAGTTGACTCTTTATTCCAAGTTTCTCTACTACATCTCTTGCTGGCCACTCGCTATATCCCTCGATCGAGATTATACTTATGGGCTCTATTCCCTTTACCCATTCCGGATTCACTCCATACTTCTCAGGATTAGCCTTTACTTCAAGTAGAGCTACGTAATCATAAGGTGCATGTGCTGGTACGCTATACACAACTCCTGTTGCCTCATCACAGTTAACAAAAGTTGCTGGGAGTATTACTAGTCTTCTACCTCTTATGGGCTCATAGCATGCCTTACCTACGAGCTCTCTTCCCTTAAATTCCCTAATCACTTCGACGTTTAGCAGTTGATATTTTAACTTCTTGCAAGCTTCCTTTGATATTATCCACCTCTCATCATTGACTTTTACTAGAACGTACTCGCCCTCAGGATTTACCCAAATATTCGTTACCCCAAATATGGTCTCAGGTCTCAGCGTAGCTGCAACTAGGTATACTTCGTCTTGTTCTTCCATTTTAAACTTTATTGCCGTAAATTCAACTACCTCAGCTCTAAACTCATCACCTCCCCTTATATCATCTTCACCAACTGCATTTCCATCCCTAGGACAGAAGAGTACTGGATGCGTGCCTTGAACTATATATCCTTTATCCTTTAATCTTAAGAACTGCCATGTAATGAACGCACTATAATCTGGATCTCCCGTAGTAAATCTCCTCCTCCAGTCTATAGAGTATCCTAAGCTCTTGAAGTCATTTGTTATCGCATTGGCGAAAAACATGGCTACGTTCATTGGTATTTTGAACGAGTCGACTATTTTCTTGACCTTCTCCTCATCTTTCTCGTATAGTCTAACATAGCCTGTATAGAGCTTTATACATTCTTCATCTCCTCGTGAGATCCTTGCTGATATAGAGGCAATAGGTGTACCCGTGATATGGAACGCCATTGGCCATAGTACATTGAATCCTCTCATCCTCTTATATCGAGCAATGACGTCTCCTATTGTGTATGTCCTACCATGTCCTATATGTAAGGGTCCTGAAGTGTATGGATAAGGTACTGTCAAAAAGAACTTCCTACGCTTAGGATCAGGATCTGCCTCAAATATATGAGCTTCCTCCCATGCTCTTTGCCACTTTCGCTCGATATCCCTAAGTAGTTTTAAGAAGTCCTCAACATCGCCTGGAGTATAGAATGCGATCCCCCATTCTTATCCTCTCTTGAATAAGGACTACTTAGTCCAATAATTAAGCGTTACGCTATTGGAAATATATCCCCCAAGTCCTCACTTATGGAAGGCGATGTTACGTACTCCATTATGCTCCTTGCATCGTCCAAATATTTCGCTCTATTATCCCTACTGTAATCAAGTACAAAGTAACCATCATATCCTAGCTCTTGGAGTATTTTTATCAATTCCCTGAAATTGAGTATTCCCCTCTCATCAAATATGGACAGTCCTCCCCTCTTAGTATTCCTATCAATATTGGACGCACAAATCACGTTGATATATCCTATATATTCGAAGAGTATATCAAGTAATACTTCCTCATCATATACCTCATCAGTACTTATAGAGCAGTAATATACTCCGTTATATTCATTACAGAGCCTCCTCACTACTTCTAGCATGCTTCGAATGCTACCTTTATTTATAAGGATCCATGATAGCTTCACATCATAATCTCTAAATACTTCTGCTATACGATCCAAGATGCCTTTTTCTATTCCTTCCTTGTACTTTACCATAAGTACACCTGCACCTATATTGACCAGGAAATCTGCAATGTTATCAATTTCATTAACTATCATAGGAATATCCCCCCTCTCAATTTCAATTATAGCTATGTCTACCTCCCCTACCGTACTTATTCTCTTCAATAAATCAATGTCTGCACTTAGTAACTCCTTTGTATCTCTGAATGATATGGCTAACGAGCCTAAGTTAGAGATAGCTCTAGTGATGCCCTCTAGCTCTCCTAGAAGATCTTCATAATCATACCTAAAACATATTCTCATTGGACTATCCCTTTATATTGATCCCCTCGGACTTCTTATCGTTTTCCTAATGATGCATACTTAGGGGGGATTTAAGGATAAGTATAAAAATACAATTAACAGAAATCTACCTAAGGTGAATGACATTGAGTAAAAGGCAAAGCGCCATACCTCCTCATAATCATTGTAGGGTATGTGGGAAAGTAATTCCTGCCGATGCGGAGTTCTGTTCGCCTAAATGCGAAGAGGAATATATGTCAAGAAGGAAGGAGCTAGACAACCTACGCAGATGGTTTATCCTACTTAGCAGTGTTCTATTGATTCTTGTTACTATCAATACTCTTATCCTTCTCTTCTCCCCCTAGCTTCTCCTCGGGAGGCAATAAGACTATTAATCCTCTTTTTATTAGTCTCTTAAGGTATTCTATCAGTGAAACCTCAGCTTCCCTCCTCCTAAGCTTGTACTCACGAACTAACATGTCTATCAGATCCTGGACTGTATGTTTTCCATCGCACATTTCCCATATTCTTGAACCCATTTTATCTAAGACTAATTTCTTTGTCTCAGGTAGATCTGCAAAGAACGATATGAACTTAGCCCAAAACGTTTGCTTCATTTTAAGCATTATTGCCACATCACCTGAGGGATACTTCTTCCACACTACGTTTGGGTTTCTCTGAACTCTTAACTTAAAGAAGACCTCCTTAGGTATTATTAGCTTACTTGGAACTTTTTTCGCCATATTCCCTCGTGTAAATTATTTAACTTAAATAGCTTTAATTATTTTATGTCAGATGAGGCGATGGATCGTGACTAAGCGAAAGATAATGGCCTATATAGTGATAGCATTAATGATACTCTCCACTATTTATTATCTTATAATCTTCCTCTTAGCCCGCTAAACTTATATTATTGCCTCCTTATGTTAGAAAGGGGAGCTTAATGGGCGGTCGAAAGAAACTTACGCTTAAGCAGATGGAGAAACAACAATTGCTTAGATTAAGAAAAGAGGAGGAGAAGAGGAGAAGGGTTAAGGAGGAAAAGGAAAAGCAAGTTGCTCTTACATTTGTAGATCCTTCGATATATGAGGCAATAAAGAAAGAGGCACCAAAAGCTACCCTATTAACCCCGTACATAATCGCATCGAAATATAACGTTAAATTAAGTACCGCTAAGAAGATATTAAGGCAATTAGAGAAGGAGGGCTTAATACAGTTAATATCTAGATCAAGGAGAACTGAGATATTCAGAGGAGCAAAGGCACGTATACCTCCACCACCTGAGCCAATACTGCCCTTCCTACGCTAGAATATTACGATACCCCTCTCTAGCACATTTCTAACATTATCCTCAGTAAACTCCTTAGTATCGATTATCAGAAAGGCCGCTTTCTCGTTGAAATAAGGAGCTCCCTTTCTAGAGAAGAGCGTTAGCACCAACCCTTTATGATTAAATTTATAACCATTGGGACATGGTTCATGCCCTCTAATTATGGCTTTTACCTTAAGGATTTCTAATGCCTTTTGTGTAATCTTTATTCCAAATATCCTTCCAGCACCACGAGGTGATGGCGCCCAAGTCTCTAAATATTCCGTAGGGTCATTCCATAATATCTCCTCCAAATAGGTTGTCTTAGGATGTAATTTTACTGCACGTGCGAAATCGTCTATGCTATTGAAGTTTACTGGAATCCCGCCATGAACCATAAATACTCTCTCCTCGACAATTGCCGCAACGTACAATTCGTTAAATAACTTCATCATACATTCGTAGAGCCTCTTCCCTTCCGTTCCGTATTTCCTCATTACCTGATAAGGTAAATCATGAGGATAAGGTAGTAAGTCAGGAGGTGGCTCATGATTTCCCCTTAAAAGAAATACTCTCTCATTGTTTGATTCCTTTAGCATAGCTAGGCTTAGAAGCACCTCTATAGAGTATGGCCCTCTATCAACATAATCCCCAAGGAATACGAGATAGCCATTCTCAAGGATTTCCATCTCCACTATTTTTGTGAGTATATACTTTAAGCTATGTATATCCCCATGTATATCTCCAACTACTGCTATCGTGCTATCCTTAGGTAACGTTATTAGAGCGTCACGTATCCTGACATCACCTGATCTACCCTCTTTCTTCTCTTCAATAATTCGCTCGCGTAAGCTCGTAATTAGATTTATAGCCTCAACTAAACTGCTCTTATACGCGTGATCAATTAATTTCTCCACATCTTTTACACTCATAGGGAATACCTCCCCACCTCATTGAAGGAGGTAGGATTTACCTTTATCCATCCTATTTCAACGTATTTGATTTTATCTTTGTCTACTGAGGTGTAGACCTTTAATATCCTCTTATTAAAGTCTACATCCTGTATTATCCCTATGCCTAGGAACTTCATTCTTTTATCGTACATTGCGATCAGTAAGTTCCTTATATCTCTCTTGCTTATTACCTTTAGGTCGCTATAAGGGGATTGTCTGCGAATGATTTCACTATATACCTCCTTACTAAGCCTAGTATTACTTGCGTATACTCTAATAATATTTCCATTTATCTCATAGTAATATTCCCTGTTGTTCTGTTTTAATACGTGCATGATACCCGTTAGTAAAGGCCCGTCAATCACCTTTACATCATTTAGCGATATCTCAACATTTCTACTACCCATGAGATACTTTCTGTAAGATATTTCCCTTAACTTCTTTCTTTCCCCTCTGCTCCTTGGCCTAGCCATGCCTTTTGGCATTAAAATCACGTCCGTTAAAAGGCTCGCGGCTCTAACTATGTGCGATAACTCGCCATGAGCGCCCTCGAGTACTATAACTATATCGGGGTCTACAACTCTTATCTTATGCATTTTCAAGTTCCTACCTTGGGCATCTCTGATCCACCCTGTAGTATCTATCAGGACTATATCGGTACCGTAACTTAATGCTTCCTGAACCATTAGGAATACTCCTGTAATCATTCTATGGAATAGTCCTGCTGGCGTATTGTTACCAAGAAAGAAAGCATTAACCAATGGTACATCCTCCAAGGTAATTATATGCCCTTTCATTATTCCAAGCCCAATAGTAGTCGGTGGCCCTATGCTGCTTTGACCTACATCTGAATCCACTATTGCTACGTTGAAGCCCATTGAATACAGCCTATTCGCGAGATATGCAGTAAGTGTGCTCTTTCCTGAATCAATATCCCCTATTATCATGACCTTTAATGGCTTCTTCCTTGACGCTATCTCCCCTACTGCTAAATCCCATTGTCTAGGCACGTAATAACCTAAAATACTCACAATTTTTCCTCCCTCAATTCTAATCTTACTTGTGGAATGCGCGTAGTACGGTATTGCCTTAGCTGGAGGTACACTTATTTTATCCCCCTCACGTACTGGAGCTCCGAAGATTTCTCCCTCTCCTCTTACTATCTCCATTATTGCTGGTCCTTCTACGTTTATGCACTCATCTTTCCGAAGTTCTATGAGCAATGCCATCACTAAAGTAATTTAATTTATTAACCTACGTATAGATAACTATATCCTGCAGACCACTATGCCCCTATCAATAGATATGTTAAAAATAGATACTGAGAAAGTCGCTCAAAAGATAGTGAATGGGATAAGGGAATATATGGGCAAAGTCGGTGTCAAGAAGGCTGTTATTGGTGTTAGCGGTGGTGTAGATAGTTCTACCGTACTAGCATTAGCCGTAAAGGCATTAGGATCTAATAACGTAACCGCTTTGATAATGCCCGATCCCGAAGCGACACCGAAGGAGGACATAGAGGATGCTATATCCATAGTCAAGAAGTTCAACGTAAATATGGAATACATAGAAATAGGAAAGATATATCGTGCCTATACTGAGTCGATTCCCTTCTTTGATCCCAATGCGAGGAAGGCAAATGGCAATTTAAAAGCGAGGATAAGGATGTGCCTTCTATATTATTATGCAAACACCCATAACGCATTAGTCCTTGGCACTGGTGATAGAAGTGAAATACTAATAGGTTACTTCACTAAGTACGGTGATGGAGGCGTGGATTTACTTCCAATAGGTGATTTGTATAAGACTCAGGTACGTCAGTTAGCATTGAGCTTAGGAGTTCCGAAGAATATCGCATATAAGCCAAGTAGTCCAAGGCTATGGCCTGGACATATGGCGGAAGAAGAGCTTGGATTAAGTTATAATGAAATAGACATAATACTCTTCGCCTTCTACGACTTAGGCATGGATCTAGAGGCTATCGCGAGGGAATCTGGGATCCCATTGGATAAAGTTAGAAGAGTTATGGATATGGTGCGCAATAGTGAGCATAAACGAAGAGTACCGCCAATAATAAAAGTTAGATAAACCTAGTTAGTTCAACCGAAGTCTCCTCCTTTATTTTAACTTTAGGTAGCTTATCTGTAGCATCTATAACTCCAATGGGTTTCCTAACTATAAACCCAAGCTCTACTAGTTTATACATTACCTCTCGCGGATTTTTAACTCCTAATGATTCAAGGTCTAGGAGAAAACGTAGCTCCCCCACACTATGGTACCTATTAAGATATATTATCGCCTTACGTACGTCTTCTTCGTATTCCTCAAGTTTGGCAACTGGTTCTTCTCTTACCTTTACTACCTTTAATTCCTGTTTACTCTTTTCTTCACTCTTTACCTCCTCTTTTCTCTCCTCCTTAGCGCCAACTTCCACCTCTAATTCTTCTTCCTCACTCCATTTGAAGAGTGGACTTATCCTACTGAGACGTGATGTCCTTCTCCTCTCTTTAGGAGAAGTTCTTACGGCCTTTGTTTTTGTTATTGTCTTTAATTTACTTATTCCTCCTGTGAGCACCCCCTGATCTTCAATAGGCACTTCAGGTGATGCAACTCCTTCGGGCATGGGTAATGCTAATTCGTCTTTATCAACTTCCTTAAATTCTCCGAGAGGTTTTAACTCACCTTTGGTTACAAGGTCATTGACTATTACAGAAAGGGTTATCAACCCTATATTATTCTCCTCTGCCCACTTTTTCATATCCTCTAGTAAGACCTTCCCCTTACTTTTTACGTACTCTTTGAACTTATTGACAAGTGTTTCGTAGGTATTCATTCTCGTCTCAGTATTAGATAGTAATTCTAAGTGTGTTAAATCTATCCCTTTCTTTTTGCCTCATCTATTGCCTCCTCTAGCATTCTTTTGGCCTCATTAACTATTGTGTTAAGTTTTGCCTCTTCCTCTGCCTCGGCATATATTCTAAATATCGGCTCAGTACCGCTGGGCCTGATGAGAACCCACGCCTTCTTATCATACCATATTTTAACTCCATCTATATACTCGGCACTCAACTCCTTGGTCATATCCCTTAAAATCTCAACTACTTTCTCCTTTAGCTCATTGGGACAGGGATATCTTAGCTTAGCCTGATGATATGTTGGTAGCTTTGACATTAGTTTAGATAATTGCTCCCCAGTTTGCGCCAATATGTCAAGTATTAGCGCAGTAGTCATAGTTCCATCTCTTACTGGATGATGAGGCCCGAAGAACACCCCTCCGTTTTCCTCAACTCCTAATGGTGCATTTAGCTCCATCATCTTACGCGATACGTAAATGCTCCCAACCTTTGTGTATACAACTTTACCTCCATGCTTCTTAGCTACTTCCTCTATTATAACCGATGAGCTAACGGGTGTTACTACTATCTCCCCTGGATGCGTGCTTAAATAATAATCAACTATAAGAGCACCACTCTTATCTCCCCAGTATATAGTGCCTCGCTCATCTACAAATAATGCCCTATCACCATCTCCATCATGAGCAACACCAAAGTCAGCTCCAGATGAAATTACAGCAGAGGCTAGGGCCTTTAAATTATCTAACCTCGGTTCCGGTTCCCTTCCAGGAAAATCTCCATCTAAGTTTCCATTTATCGTAAGTGCCTTACAGTTCAGTTCTCTTAATAATCTAGGTGTAGTTAGGCTACCAACACTGTTAATAGGATCCACTACTACCGTAAACTTCCTTCTCCTTATTTCATCGACGTCGATATGCCTCATTACAGCTCTTATGTAGGTATCTATGTACTCTTCGTTACTACAGGTAATGTACTTGCCCACGTTCCTCCAGTTAACTAGTGAGAACTTCTGTTTAAAGTATATCTCTTCAACTTTCTTCTCACGCTCTCTATCTATCTCTACTCCATCATTTGCCATTACCTTAATACCATTATATTCAGGTGGATTATGAGATGCTGTGATCATTACTCCAAAGTCAAACCCCATATTCTTTACTGAGAACTGCAATGCTGGTGTTGTTATTAATCCTACATCCCATACATCACATCCTGTAGCCATTAATCCGCTGGCTATTGCTCGCGCTACTATATCGCCTGTTTTACGTACATCTCTTCCAAGAAGGCACTTCCCTCCTTTAAAGAACGTTCCTATGGCCATACCGATACGCACTATATCATCAACGTTAAGTTCCTCCCCTAGGATAAACCTTATTCCATTTGTTCCAAAGAGCCTTTTCATGAAATGGCGCCTCCCTTCAGACGTATGTTTAGATAAAGCGAGGTAATATTAAAATGACTCCTTGATATAACTTTTATTACGAGGCAATAGTTAATGGAGGAAAACGTCATTAGGAAAATACTTGAAGCCGTTAAGAAAGCATCGCGTGAAGAGGAGCGTATTCAAATAGTTCTCAAAGGCCAGTATCTTGAGGCTTATGAGCTTTTAAAGGACTCTGAAGCAGCTGGACTTACCCCTGCTATAATTGGTCCTCCAGGTGTTGGAAAGACTCTGATATGTAGGTATTACGCCATGATGACCGGCAGACCGTTCTTCTGGGTTACACTAGATGAAGGAACTAAACCTTCTCATTTAATAGGCTCATTTAATCCAGCCGTAGTGCTCGAAAAAGGCTTTACTATAGAGGCATTCGAGCCAGGCCCTCTTACATTAGCGATGGTATTGGGTGGAGTCTTTGTAGCTAATGAGCTCAATAGAGCAAGTGAATACGTACAGAATGTCTTCTTAGAGCCGCTAGAGGAGCGATCCTATTATATACCTCATATAGGAAGGATAAAAGCTGAATCCTCCTTCTTCTTTATAGCTAGCATGAATCCTTCCGAGCTAGCTGGTGTTCATAGAATAAGCGAGGCATTAAGAGATAGAATCCAAGTATGGATAACGCTTACCTATCCCGATAGGGAGACAGAACTTGAGATAGTTCGCCTACATTGTAAGGAGTACTATATACCAAACGATGTTCTAGAGAAGATATATGATATCGTTTCAAGAACTCGTAGTCATTCAGCAATTGAGAAACCAGCATCGATAAGGGCAACAATATCAATAGCGAAGCTTACTGCTGAGTACTTAAAGAGAGAGGGATCTATTAGCGATGAGGAGCTAGCTAAAATAGCTAAGCACGTACTAATAGGATCGATAAAGACTAGGCCTGGCGTGAAGCGAGAAGAAGTAGTAAAATCGATAATCGAAGACGTTCTTAAAACAAAGGAGGTGGTCATTTGAAGAACTTAAGCATAGAGGAGTTCTCGATAGAGTTCGTAAGGCGGCTTAGATCACATTGTGAGGTAAATCGCTTAAAGCCATCCGTTAGGCAGACAATAGCATTAACCAAATTATTAAATGCTATGTTAAAGAGAAAGGGCAGTCTGCAAGTTGATGACTATGTGAGAGCTGCTCTTGCGATTACTCCTCCTGAGCTTAAGGATACTGCCTTGTTAGTTCTTCAGGAGCTCTTCGGTTATGTTCATCGTAAATACAGTCGTCAGCCTATTCCTCTCCTCCCTCTTTTTCCCGTTCTCTTTCGAAATAGAATACTTCCCCTATTCGAACTCCTTGATGAAAAGGCTAGGCGTATATTATCGAAAGTGATCTCAGGAAATCCAAGCGCACTTGAAGATTACCGTAATCTAGCTATGGAAGATCCAGTCAAGGCTGCAAGAGTATACCATAGACTAAAGACATTAAACATCCCCTCTAACGTAAAGCGAGAATACGCTACTACGCTTTCTGAGAGCATAAAAACTCTTTCTCAATTTAGTGAAGTAGTAAGGATAGTCAAGGTACTTCCTTCTGATATAAATAGAATACTGCAGGATGCATATGAGAAGTATAGCCTTAGTGAAGCCTATAGGTTAGCCGACAGAATCGATAGCATACTAAATTCAAACATGCGCGAGCTCATAGTTAAATACTATTGGAATAGGTCAAGACACGATGGCAGGACGTTCCCATTTGAGGAAGTAGCCTTATCTCCTGCGCCTGTTAAAGAGTGGAAGTTACTTCTTCAGGAAGCATTAAAACACGAAATTAATAAGGCCATGCAATCCAAAAATCCTCTACAGAAGCTAAAGGATCTTGAGAGACAGATTAAAAATTACATAGACATGTATGACGAGAAATGGTGTGTAAAACCGCTAAAGAAATGTTTAAGTATAGTTAGAAAGCATATAAAAGAGCTTTCTAGAGGTCAAGAACAGAAGTCACGCACTTTACTTAGCCTCTTTAAGAGGAGGCCTAAGATGAAACCAGATCAAATAGCTAACATGAATTATGATGAAGCATACAAACTATTAGGTCAATATGATGTGAACTATGATGAACTTCTTAGACAAGCCCTCCAAAGGGAAAATTATGAAGTCATTGCAGCTATGGCTCATAGAGATCTAGCTAGAACCGTAAAAGCTGCTAAGAGATATGGTGTCCTTCCTCAAGTACTTAAGTGTCTTACTGCAGGTCCTGGTGAGAACTTATTAAAGGAGTGGTATAGATCTCGTAGACGACTAAGCCCCCCTCTTAGATACCTAGTGAAGAATTACGTTAAAGAGGTCCTAATAAAGCTAAGTAGATCCTATACGATCTCTAATCTAGGCGGTCTTGAGGGAGGATTTCTTCCAAGCTATACTCTCAGACCTTATGAACCAGGAGAAGATCCATCTCTTGTAGATGTAGAGGAATCGCTAGATAACATAATATCCCAAGGAAAGATTCCGAAGTATATACGCTATGAGGATCTTCTTACCTTAAGTGAGGAGAAGGGAAAGGCTGCTATCATAATGTTAAATGACATAAGCGGAAGTATGGCCGGGGAGAAGGAGTTCTACATGAGCCTATGTAGTATGATGCTACTCTATGCCTTTAGGAATGAAGACCTCGGACTTGCCTTCTTCGAATCCAACACCTACGTGCTTAAGCGTATTGATGAAGATGCAGATATAGAAGATATTGCAGATGAATTACTTAGCGTTGAAGCGCTAGGCGGAACATGTATTACGGCCGCTCTTCTCTGGGCTCAAGAGCAATTCTCATTAAGTAGGGCTAAGAACAAGTTCTTAATAATCTTCTCTGATTGCGCATTCTACGATTATGAAAGCGCGCTTAAGCTTCTATCAAACTTACTGAAAACAGGAATTACCATATTCTCAATAGTCCCTGCATGGAGCTATGATGATCTTGTCGTGAAGACTATGATGAACATGAACATACAGGTGATATTTGTCAAAAGCCTAGATGAACTACCTTATGTAATCGCTGAGATAGTCAATGCAATATAATTCTCACTTAAAGCTTGGAAGTCCTTCTTAAGGAAGATACTTCCTTAGTATCATCCAGTTCACTATTAACATGATTAACATTATTATCAGGCTTATTATTGCGAGAAGCATACCATGAGGACCCCATGCTATCCCTATAGGTATGGGGAACGTTATTATGACTCCACTCGTAGTACCTGCTGAAGCTGAGAGCACAGCTGCTAATGATACAAGGAGCATGCCTACTAATATTAGCGTAAAGCCAGTTAGGAATAGCTTAGTATTCATTAAACTGCCCCTACTATGAAGAGCACTCCTAGGCCTTATATAGCTTCTATATTCATCGTTGAATTTGAACTCATTGTTCCAATCCCTTTCCTCTCTCATTTCTCCCACCATCTTATTCTAAAAGATAATTTAATATACCCCCTATTAAAACATATGGGTTTAAACGTAGCCTTTAAACGAGGTTAATAGTCATATGCCGCAAAATCCATTAAGAAATCTGTTGAACAGATTGCTCTGGGATTCATCATTGGATATCAATGACTACATAATAGCCTTTAGATCTAGGGGTGCACCCAATGAGATTGAGGAGATGAACGCAAGTAACCTAGTTAGGGTTACTCGTGATTTTGCAATATTTACGAGTGGTGGCATGCTAAAACTAATACCACTACATAGAATACTATATGTGCGGAACATAAAGACGGGAGAGAGATTATACCCATTTAAGCGCGAGTTGAGGACTTGAGTTTACTTATAACCCTTATTCCATATATCACTGTACTTGGATATTGTCCCTTTTCATCCTTTTCGTAAGCCTTAACCATATCCCATATAGCGAGCAAAGCCATGGTAACTCCTGCTAAAGCTTCCATCTCGACTCCAGTTCTAGCTATAGCAGTAACTTTTACGATAACTCTTACATAATCGTCTCCTAGAGAGAGGTCAACGTCTACTCCAGTTATTGGTATTGGGTGACATAGCGGAATAAGATCCCAGGTTCTCTTTACGGCCATTATTGCTGCAATCTTAGCGACAGAGATTACATCCCCCTTTTCTACCTTTCCCTTCCTTATCAAATCTACGGTACTACGCTTTAGTTTTATGTAACCCTCAGCACGTGCCTCCCTTAGGACTTCTCCTTTCTTCTCGATATGAACCATTCTCACTTCTCCCATGCTTAAACCTAACTAAAATAGGGCCTTCTATACTTTAAAACCCTAATGAATGCTCTTCTTAATTCCTCCTCATCTCTGTTCTTTATGTAACTAAGTGCATTGATGCTCTCCTTAGCGAAAATACACGGCTTTATTCTCCCTCCTGGAGTTAACCTAAGCCTATTACAATACTTGCAGAACTCCCTATTCTCAATCGGGTTCACGAGCTCTATCTTAGCTCCTTCTTCAGTTTCTATTACTACTCTATGCTGTACATCCTTGACGTGAATCTTACGTATCCTTATTTTCCTGCTATCTAGAAGAAGGTTCGATATAGGCACGTAGTACTTATTAAACACATGTGGAACTGCTGGTTGTAACTCTATAAGCTGTAACGTCACATTCCTTTTAAGAGCATAGTTGATTATATTCCATACCTCTTCATCGTTAATTCCACGTAGAACAACTACGTTTAGCTTTATACTATTAAATCCCACTTCAAGAGCGTTCTCTATTCCTTTCAATACCCGGTCTAGAGCATCTCTTCCTGTAATAAGCTTATACTTATCCCTTTCAAGCGTATGTAAGCTTATATTTACCCTCATTAATCCGGCCTCTCTTAGTTTCTCTAGAAGTCTTTTTGACAGTAACGTTCCATTTGTAGTAAGTGATATATCTTTGACTCCTCTAACTCCAGAGATAGCTCGTACTATGTCTACTATATCGTCTCTCAATAGAGGCTCTCCACCCGTTATCTTATACTTCGTTATGCCTAGACCAGTGCCGACTTTAGCTATAAACTCGTAATCCTCTACATCAAGAAGATCATCCTCTGGAGGGGATCCTTCATGATGGCAGAAGAAGCATGAGAGGTTACATTTATAAGTAATTATAAGCCTTAAGGTTGTTATCCTTCGTCCATACTTATCAATTAACATATGCTGAGACCAAGTTTGAGTTATACGATCATTTAGCTTATAAGTGCGATCGCTATGTGTTAATACCGTGAATACACGGAAGATACATATGGCGTCAGCCCCAAGAACAATAAGCTTCCTCGTAGTAATTGTAAGCACTAGTAGATATAAAGATAAGAGTAAGGAAGATATTTCAGGCGAGTTAATTCTTTCCATTCTAAAGGGAGACGGTCATGAAGTGATTGATAAAATAATAATCCCTGACGACCCCCTTCGCATAGAGGATATAATTGACAAATACGCTGGGAACGTAGATGTAATAATATTCTCTGGAGGAACAGGCCTATCCCCTACAGACATAACTCCTGATGTTATCATGAGGAAAGTAGAACGGAAAATTCCTGGCTTTGGCGAACTCTTCAGATATCTAACTTATAATGAACAAGGCCCTATTGCCATGCTTAGTAGGGCATGTGCTGGTATACTTAAGGGAACTGTTATCTTCTCGATTCCCGGTTCTCCTAATGCGGTTAAACTAGCTCTAGAAAAGCTAATACTTCCCGAGATAAGGCATATAGTAGCACATGTTAAAGGCATGGTATGATAAGGGGAGAACTATATGGAGTTCTTAAGCGTCCGTGATGCCTGGAAGATAATAAAGGACAAGGTGCTACGTCACGTTAAGATAGAGAAGATAATAGTCAATGTGAGAGATGCTTTAGGCTCGTTTGCAGCGGATGATATAAAGGCACTAATCGACTATCCTAAGCACGATATTGCACTCTTTGATGGATATGCCGTAAGAGCTGAGGATACAACGTCAGCATCAATGAGTAATCCGGTAATGTTAAGGCTCACGAATAAGGACGTCATAGGAAGATATGAGGCTAAGATTATTAATGTTGGTGAAACTCTTCCAAAAGGCGCGAACGCAGTATTACCATATGAGTATGCTAATGTTGAAGGATCCATAATAGAAGCTATTAGATCAGTTAGACCGTATGCAAATATCGCGCTTAAAGGAGAAGATGTACGCTGTGGTACAGTCATAGTCAGAAAAGGGGAATGCATTGATTTCTTCAAGCAGGCTCTCCTTTTAAGGGCTGGAATAGCTGAAGTTCCCGTATGGAGGAGAATAAGAGTAGGCATGTTGGTCATTGGTAATGAAGTAGTTAGAAATATGAATATATACCTGAATAAAGACGATGCAGTTTACGATATTACAAGTCCCCTGATAATAGGTGCATTGAGAAAATGCTGTGAGGTCGTAGATTTAGGAATCGTTAAGGATGATGAGAACGAGATACTTAGAATGCTTCAGAGAGAAGACGTTGATGTATTTATCACGTTAGGTGGTACGTCATTGGGGAAACGAGACGTCACAATCAAGGTTATTGAAAAATACGGTGATGTACTCTTCCATGGCATAACGTTAGTTCCTGGACGTACTATGGCCGTTGGTCTCATAAATGACAGACCTATATTCATGCTTAGCGGATTTCCCGTAGCTGCTTTCGCTCAACTTAAGGTGTTAGTTGAACCATACATACTGAGAATATATTGTGCAACAATTGAAGTGCTTCCTATAATGGCAGAACTCTCCTCTAGAGTTGCCTCTACCATAGGCTTTTTAAACATAGTACGCGTTAAACTAAGGGAGGAGCACGGGAAGATTATAGCCCAACCATTAAGGTTAAGGGGTTCTGGAATATTATCGAGCATTGCATTGGCTAATGGTATACTTCTAATTAGTGAAAATGTAGAGGGATATGATAGAGGAGCCTTAGTAGCCGTTTACAGAAGAGATGATCCCTGGGGTCTTAAATATGTCGAGGGTAATATTTCATGAATTACGCGACTTAGCTGATGCATTAAATCTGGTCCTATCCCTAGTCAACACGTTGCCTACGGAGATAGTTAGCATTAAGCGATCATTAGGTAGAATACTAGCTGAGGATATCCGTGCTCCAATATCTCTACCTCCATTCGATAGATCATCCGTTGATGGTTACGCCGTTCGTTCCCCTGATATAGCATCAGCTGATGAACATAAACCAATTAAGCTTAGGCTTAAAGGTCATGTAAAAGTTGGCGAAACCCCGAGATTAGAAGTAAATGATCATGAGGCTATAGAAGTAGATACTGGTGCTGCAATTCCTCCTGGAGCTGACTCCGTTGTAATGGAAGAATACACTTCAAGGGAAAATGAAAACACGATAATAGTTTATAGAAGCACGAGTCCTGGCGAAAACGTATTCTACACGGGAACCGACGTAATGAAGGATGAATTAGTCCTAACAAGGGGTACACGCATAGGTATAAAGGAGATATCAATATTGTCTTCTCTTGGAATAAATAAGGTAAAAGTATACATGAAACCGAGGATTGCCATAATATCTACGGGAAGGGAGCTTATCCCTCCGGGTTCTAGCTACGTACCGTTTAAAATATATGACACTAATAGCTACATGATATACTCGTTTCTCACAACTCTAGGCTGCCATGCGGAAATCCTAGGGATAATCCCTGATGATTACGATAAATTGAGCTCATCTATTATGAAGGCATGTGAGTTTTACGACCTAATAATAACGTCTGGTGGTACCTCTGCTGGAAAGGAAGATATAGTCTACAGGGTGCTAAATGATATAGGTAACATAATAGTACATGGTTTAAGGACCAGACCTGGAAAGCCAACTCTAATAGCTCTTGTCAATAAAAAACTTGTAATAGGATTGCCTGGTCATCCTGTCTCAGCTTTTATGATAATGCATGTCCTCGTAAGACCGATAGTTCTAAAGATGATGGGCTGTAGGAGATTAAACTACCCATATATTAGGGCTAAATTAAGTCGTAAACTAGTTCTCAGAAAAGGTTATCTAAACATAATTCCGGTAGCTCTTATCAGGGATAATGATGGCTTCATAGCATATCCTACCTTTAAGGGTAGTGGACTTTTGTCTAGTATAATACCTGCTGATGGCTTTATTGAAGTTGAAGGTAATAAAGAGTTCCTCCCTGCTAATACATGGGTTGAAGTAAAACTTTTCTCCGATAAGATATCCTTACCTGATTTAACGTTCATAGGGAGTCATTGTCTCGTCACTGATAAAATATTAAGCTCTCTCGAAATGAAGGGCTTTCTCATTAGGAGAATTTACGTTGGCTCGCTTGAAGGCCTTAAGGCATGTATACGAGGTGAGGCAGATATTGCTGGAATACATCTACTACATGAGGATTCTGGTCAATATAATGTCCCCTTCATAAAACTATATGGTGCTGAGGACAAAGTCGTTCTCATAAGAGGATTTAAGCGACGGCAGGGACTCGTAGTGGCAAAGGGGAATCCAAAGTCAATCACGAACTTGAAGGATATACTAACGAGGAATGACATAAGGTTTGTGAATAGGAATAAAGGTAGTGGTACTCGAATTCTCTTAGATATCCTGTTAAGATCCATATGTAAAGAAGAAGGTATTGACTTCAACTCTGCCATTAAACGAATTAAGGGCTACAGTTGGGAGGTATTTACGCATACCGCAGTTGCATCCGCAATACTTCATGGAAAAGCCGATGTAGGTATTGCCGTGGAATATGTTGCAAGGCTAATGGGCTTAGACTTCATACCTATTGCTGTTGAACAATACGACTACGTAATCCCAAGGAGTAAGCTTAGCACAAAGCCCGTACAACAGTTCTTAGCAATGCTGAAGGCTATCAAGAACAATTTAAGGCTACCAGGTGTGGAGTTTACGGAGGATTCAGGAGAGATAATAGAAATCTGAGATCGATGGCCTCATCATTTAGTCAGACGCGAGCTACCTCTTCATCTGATAATCATTACGCTAGAGGACATATTAAGTGTTTTGTCTACATAATAAAGCTTCTATGAGCGTAACTGTTTAAGTCGGTGTGCTTAGCTATATTATTGATGATATCTAGGGATGATGGAGAAGAGCGCATAGATTTAAAGAATTTAGAAAGATTAACAGTACTTCCCATAAGGATAACAGAGCCTTGGTGTAAATTTAGTAGGTTTACCTTGCCCATACCTCCGGAGAGACTTTGGATACTTACTAATCTAGTTCATGCGATAGGAGATGTCCTGTCTGGAACAAACGTATCAAAAGTCAAAATTAGCATTAACTTAGATGATCTCAGCATGGCGCTTGCCCTTTACGACGAAAACGGGAGAAGAATATACTTCGACTTTATAGGCTCTACGTTTCCTGAGAAGTTGTTAGAAGAGGTGGGCTTTAATAAGGAGGAAGTAGTCACTATCAGGAATAAGTGGAAGGTTATCTCTGAAAAACTTAAGTCACAACAACTCCTTCTCGTCCTTCAGCCTCTCCTTCCTGTTGATATTAGCACCGTTAGAGAAATTGTAAGAATGATAAAGGATCGCTTTAAGAACTTCACTATTATCTTAAAAGAACCTATTAAGATGCCTGAGAAGTTCCTCGATTCCGGAAGAGGGCAAATTAGGGCTGATCTCGCATTGAATTGGCTTAAAAGTATAAAGAATTCAAGGGGCTTCCTTCTTGGCATAACGGATCATGATCTCTATATTCCTAACTATAATTTTGTCTTCAACGTTCAAGATAAATATACGTTCTCAAAGGTGAGTATTTTCTCCTTAAGAAGACTGCGTCAAAGCTTTTATAATCTCCCAGAGAACAGACAATTATTCTTAGAGAGGGTAAGGAAGCAGGTATATCATATAATAGGTCATTTCCTAGGCCTTTCCGATTGTCCAAATAAGTTCTGCGTAATGAGTTATTCAAACTCTATACTTGAGCTTGACGCTAAAAGCACTGAGTTCTGCCCTCGATGTGAAGGATTACTAAAACCTGGGCGACTCATACTTCATCAAAACACCAATCAGAATCATGGTTAGTTCATCCTCTATGATTCTCTGCAGTGTCCTATCAAAGCGGTACACATTTATACTTTAACGTAATTCTATTATATCCCGAAAGGGCGTGATGACACATGAAGGTCATAGTTTCAACCGATGTGGAGGCATTCTCAAAGAAACTTGCAGGAATAATAGAGAGGAAAAGTTTAGAGAAAGCTAAGGGTCTTCGTAGGATAAGAGGAAGTGTCGATGTAACATTTGAGGATCCCGAAAAGAGAGATAAAGGTACGTTCAAACTCGTCGGATGTTATGGTCTCTCAAAAGGATTTCCATTTAGAAAAATATATTATTTCGATGTAACCTTTAGTTTCACTAAAGGTCCTGAGGGCTACATTCTTGAGCTTAGTGATATAAAGAGCTACACAATGGATAGAGGCGTAGTTAGCATTACGAAAATGAAGCCGCCAGAGGATTTAATAAATCTAGTTAAAGAGGATCTTACGGAGGCTGGTGCTAAAATCATTGAATAGAATATTTAATCACTTCTTCTTAGATGAGAGCTCTTTTTCGGTTTCTTGCTTTATCTTCTCACTCTTCTCTAAGGCCATCTTTGCAGCCTCGATTACTTTGGTATCATCAGCATATGCCTCCATGACTTTATTGAGTATATCTAGGAGTACCTGATAGTAGTTATTGCTTATCAGTGTTTTCATTACATCCTCAAAGTCGCCTGACATCAGGTAATCTGCTAACTTCTTGGGATCCCCTCCAAAGACGGAGAAATTATACTTATCTTCGGCTGAACTTACAAGACTTTTCACTATATCTGAAACCTTAGGGCTTACATTTTTCTCTGCTAACTCTACATTTACTATCTGTCTTAAGAAGTCAAGCTTCCTCTTTAGAGACATGCTTATTCACCTTCATATTATAGGGGGGTCATCGCTTTTAACCTTCATCATCTTGTCTCAGGAGGCGAGCCTTAATCCTCCCCGGGTAGCTCTTATCTATTCTCTATAATTTAAGCATAACGCTACTTTTGCCATTCACTATTATCATGGAAGGAAAATATTCCCTTTAAATAAGGTGGTTTGTCCTAACCCTTAATGGTATCAGATGAGATCCATCACATGAGAGTGCTTTCATGTATTCTTTAAATCCCTCCCTACATACCGCAAAGGATACGCCCTCATTAAGAACGTATTTAGCTATATTTCCCAATATCCTCTTCCTCAGATCCTTACTTAAATAGAACACGTTACGCTTCATTCTAACACCATGAACTAAATAAGCATCCATTATGGCATCTCCTTTTTCTGGAAAGAGAGCCTTAAGTCTTTTTAGACTATCTCTCCTAGCCTTAAATGTAGAGGTAACAATGTGTTTAGCACCGGCCCTTATTATTTTCGATACTAGATCCTCTATCATGCCTAGATCATCATTCACATAGGGTATTATAGGATCGATGCGTACTATTACTGGAACTCCATTTTCAGCCAAAGTACGCACAGCTATTAGCCTCTCATTAGGATCTGGTGCATTAGGCTCTATTCTTTTTGCAATTTCTGGGTCAAGTGTTGTTATCGTTATGGAAACGGCTACGTTACCAGTACTTATTATGTCTAGATCCCTTAGGACAAGCGTATTCTTTGTTAATATTAGTATCTTAAACCCTCGTGTCGTCAATATTTTCAAGGTCTTTCTAGTTAACATTAACCTATCCTCCGGTGGTGTATAGGGGTCGCTACTATTAGCGATAGAAATGGGAATCTTGGGATCTATTCTCCTTACATCCCTTAAGAGCCTTCTTATGAAGTTCTTCTTTGGTCTTACAACGAACGGTCTTGGTATGTACGATGTTATATAGCAGTATACGCATGCATGAGCGCATCCTGTATAAGGTGAGCATGTATACTTGGGAGGACATGTGCATAATGGGTCTTTCCAGGGATCGAATATCGTTATTACTCTGGACATACTTCTCGCTACGGGTAATTTTAATAAGCCAATTAAGCGTATTTCTAAACTAGAATATATTTATTACTATTAAAGGCAGTAATGGAGGAGTGGCTATGCACAGAGATTCTAAGGAAAGGAAAGAGGATGAAGAGCTACTAAAAGCCTATCAGGTCTTAGCGCATCCTGTGAGGAGAGGAATAATTAAGTTCTTAGGAGAGAAAGGGAAGGCTGGTTTCACGGAACTACAGAAGCACTTAAAAGCGAGTACTGGTACGCTTTACTATAACTTAGAGCAACTAAACGGCTTCGTTACTCAAGATCGATCGAGGAAGTACATGTTGACAGAGAAGGGGAGAGCCCTTTATGAGATATTAGTAAAGGATGAGGAGCGAATAAAGGCCTACTTGAATAGCGGAGGATTCTACCATTCGGCAAAACTTAGGAATGCATTAAGACCGGTGTCCATTATATTCCTTCCTCAATGGCTTAGGGTATATCTGTTAAATGAAACTCATTGTCTCTTCCTTTCCCTATCTTCTCTAGTCATTAGTCTCCTCTCTATAAATATTGGAAGGCTTAAGTTTTCTCTCTTTTTCTTTACGGGATCCTCTAATAATCCTGTAATACTTGTACTCCACTACATGCTTAGCTGGCTTTTTATATACTGTCTTCTCGAGCTCTTCTCATTTATCTTCCATGGAATTCCTAAAGAACATCTAAAGCTCTTCATTACTGTTCCCCTTGGTCTTCTTCCTCTCCTAATTTATCCCATCATATATAAGCTATGCCTCCAATATATGCTAAAGGAGTTCGTAATCGGCGCAAGCCTTGTAATACTCCAGGCTATGACTTTAGGATACTTGACCGTAATTCTTAGCTCTATTAAGAAAATGAAATACGAGTATGCGTTCATAGCTGTAAGCCTAACGTATTATGTCTGCTTAATGTTTAACATAATGATAACGCCTGAATTCCTTCAATCCTTCCTTCGCTCTTAAGTAACGTCCTCTAACTATTCTAACCTCTATTATAAACTATGCGTTCATCCTCAACATGAACCTAACCGATTATGTCTGAAGTAAATTTTTTAAAAGAAGTAATTCTTCTATCATAGGGTGTGATGTTGATATATACAGCTATACGGATCTTGGCTTCATATTGTGTGATATTCCTCCTCATCTTGGGGATATACCTCCTATTTAAGAGAAGAAGCAAGGAAGCTTCATCATCTGATAAAATATCACCTTATGCTTGTGGTGAGAAAGGATCCCCCACGGATCCTCCTGTCCTCATTAGTTATGTTCAGTACCTATTCTACTTTGCGGCATTCGAGTTCGTTCCCTTGCTTATATTTATCTCATTAATGGCTCATCCCTCACCATTCTTACTAATTACATACTTAATCCTAGTACTATTAAGTATGTTAATCTTAGTCAAGGTGAAGTGAATGTATGTGCTAAGACGGCTAGCTCTTTGGGGACGATTAAGATCTCCATGGCTATTACATTTTAACAGTGGAAGTTGTAATGCTTGTGATATAGAATTACTAGCGGCGATCACGCCTCGTTTTGATGTAGAACGTTTTGGAATAAAGGTAGTTCCGAGCCCCCGACATGCTGATATATTAGTTGTAACTGGACCTGTAACACGTCAGGCTGCGCCCCGTCTTAAGAGGATATATGAGCAGATGCCGTCTCCAAAATACGTGATGGCGCTTGGGACTTGTGCATGTAGTGGTGGTGTCTTTAGGGGTTCCTATGCAGTACTTAATGGCGTCGATAACGTTATTCCTGTAGACGTATACGTTCCCGGCTGCCCTCCAAGACCTGAAGCGATAATTGATGGCATTATAAAGCTCCTTAAGAAAATGGAGGCTGAGATAAGTGGTAAGTAATGTTGAGGATATATTGAAGGAGGAGATCAAGGAGTCTGGAGAGCTAAAGGGGAAATATCCCTACATAAAGGTAGATGCAAGTAAACTACGTGATATAATACTGAAGCTCCTTAAGGCGTTTGATGAGGAGGTACACGTTATTACTATTACTGCAGTTGACTATCCAGATAAAGGGGTACTAGAGTTAAATTATGAGCTCTGGATCTACCCCATAAAGAAGCCCTTAATAGTTAAGGTGGAAGTACCTCGCGATAAACCCGAAGTTCCATCAATAGTGGATTTCATTCCAGGAGCTCTATTCTATGAGCTTGAAGTGCATGATCTCTTCGGAGTTAAGTTCATAGGGAATAAGCAGTTAGTCAAACCCTTCATAATATCAGAGGATCTGGGAGAGGCCACTCCACTTAGAAAGGATTGGAGGGGCTAGCTATGTCGGTAATAAATCTAATATTTGGTCCTCAACATCCAGCTCTTCACGAACCAGAGCTCTTCAGGTTTAAAGTGGAAGGTGAGATCGTAGTAAAGGCAGAGCCTAGGATAGGATATGTTCATAGGGGTATAGAGAAGCTCTTTGAACGTAATAGTTACATAAGGGGAATATATCTTTCCGAGAGAATCTGTGGTATATGCAATGCTGCACACACTGTATGTTATTGTCAAGTAGTTGAGAACGCCTTAGGAATAGAACCGCCTCCTAGGGCTCGATATTTAAGAACCATAGTGCATGAGCTTAATAGGATCCATAGTCACCTTCTCCTACTTGGAGTTGCCGCTGAAGAGCTAGGCTTTGACACTCTTTTCATGCTCATATGGCGTGATCGTGAGTTAGTAATGGACTTAATAGAACTGGTTACAGGCAATCGTGTAATGACGGCCTTTAACACAATAGGTGGAGTTAGACGCGATATAACGCCTGAGGTAGCCGAGAAATGTATAAAAGCTCTCTCAAAGCTTGAAGAGAGGGTTAAATATTATCGAAAGGTATTCGAAGAGGATCCTACGATAAGGAGGAGGACTGTAGAAGTAGGTGTTCTTCCCAGAAAGGAAGCGATAAAATACTGCGTCGTAGGGCCTATGGCACGTGGATCAGCAGTAGATGTGGACATAAGGAGGGATTGGCCGTATGCAGCATATGATGAAATACCATTTAATGTCATTGTTAGAGATGAATGTGATGTCTGGGCAAGGCTAATGGTCAGGGTTGATGAGACTATAGAAGCGATTAACATAGTGCGCTACGCACTCGAGCATCTGCCTAAGGGAGAGATACGACTTCCACTAAGAAGGGCAGTTCCTCCAGCTGAAGCAGTAAGTAGAGTTGAAGCTCCTCGAGGCGAACTAATATATCATCTGATAAGTAAGGGTGGTACGATACCGTATAGGCTAAAGGTGAGAACGCCAACTTTAGCAAATCTATTAGCTGCTGCAAAACTGTTTGAGGGGAATACTATAGCTGATATACCAGCTATCCTTGTTAGCATAGATCCCTGCTTTGCTTGTACGGATAGGGTAACTCTAATAGACCTAAAGGATAATAAGGTTAAGAGGGTTAGTTTAAGGGAGCTTGCGCGGAGGTGTAGGAAATGAATACGTGGCTTTCCCTATTACTGAAATCGGTGATATTCCCAGGTTTCCTATTCATATTTGCCTTTGCTCTCTTCGTTGAGTGGTTTGAGCGAAAGCTAACCGGAAGAATGGAAAATCGTATGGGACCTTCATATACAGGCCCATTTGGAGTACTTCAGCCCTTTGCTGACTTCATTAAACTGCTCCAGAAGGAGACGATAGATGTACGGAGTATGAGCACGAGAATTGTTGATTTCATGATAATTGCTTCGCTCTCGTTGTACATACTGTGTGCTCTCTTTATTCCCTATACGGGAAAAAGCGTTCTATCGTTTGATGGAGATGTCGTATTAGTTTCCTTGCTTTTAAGCCTTGCATCAGGCCTATTATATTTCGCAGGCCTCCTCTCTAGAAATGCGTTTACTGTAGTAGGTGCGGTAAGGTTACTACTTCAAGTAGTAGCTCTTGACATTCCTCTAGTGTTATTAGCAATAGTTCCAGTTATAATTACAGGGCGTTTCTCAATAGTTGAAATAGCACATAGAATGCCTGAGTCCTTAATATATGCTCCCTTCTTAATACCGTTCTGGTTAGTTGCCTTAATGTTTGAAGCGATAACCGAACAGGCTGAAATAGAACGAAATCCATTTAGTATGCCTCATGCCGAAACGGAGATAGTAGCTGGCTACATTACGGAGTTCTCGGGAGTTCGCTTAGCATTAGTTAACTTAGCGAGAGATGTCCAGCTTACAGTAACAAGTTCATTCCTTGCCTCTATATTCTTAAGCGGTTTACTGAGACCTGTCTCTAATATGGCAATGTTCATCAATGTGGTCTTACTAATACTTGAGACGTTGCTTATAGTCTTCGTGGCGACTGAGATAAAATGCATAACTGCCCGTCTTAGGATAGACATTGCATTAGATCTGTTCTGGAAATACATAATTCCCTTATGCACTCTGCTCGTCATACTGCTATTCTCGGTTAAGGTGATAGCACTATGAGGTTAATTCCTAAACTAATAAGGGAGGTAATGAAAAACATTGTAAGAAAGCCTGCTACGTTACAATATCCGAAGGTAGCAACGAAGGTAGCTAAGGGATTTAGGGGAAAGCTTGAGTGGATTGCGGATAAATGCATAGGCTGCGGCCTCTGTGCTATGGACTGTCCTTCAGGCGCTATAGAGCTCATACCAATTAATGTGTCTACAACGGAAAAGCCTGAATATAGAAGACTTCCTGTATTCCACTACTATAGGTGTATCTTCTGTTACCAATGTGTTGAATCATGTCCTACTAAAGCTATATTGCCTTCAACTGTATACGACCTTTCATCATATGATAAGGAGAATCTCATTAGGAAGCCATCTGATGAGGAGAAGTCTATAATCCTTAAGAAGTTTAAGAAAGGTGGTGGTAAGAAATGATGGTCGATATAATTCTATCATCTGTATTAGCTATAGTCAGCTCAGTACTTGCAATACTATGTGTTGAGTTAAAGGACGACCTCATAGCAGTGCTAAGTGCAAGTTCCTCTTTACTCACACTTTCATTTGCCTATCTACATAGGGGATTAGTGAGTTTATTCGTAGTACAGCTCTCCGTTGCCATCTCCGTGCTAATAGTCCTAGGACTTCTCTGTACGTCACTCAGACGAAGTTTACCACCATCCTCTAATAGAATCGCAATAGCACTCTTCGTATTACTCTTCATACTCTTAATCGGCATATGTTTCAAGTTGCCCTCTTTATCAGTAGGGTCACTCTTACCTTCGGGTAGCGCTTTCTCGCTTTTAATACTTCACGCATTCCTATTAGTAATCTTGGCATTAGGAATAAAACACGTCATGAAGGTGATGCGCACATGATACTTGAATGCCTTCCTTATGTATTAACGTCGACCGTATTGTTGATAGCAGGACTATATGGAATCTCTAAGAGAACAACACCTATACGCATATTAATCTCATTAGAGTTAATAGCATCCGGAGCACTTGGCTATATAGCGTTTTTATCAGAGGCGTTAGGATTACATAAGGCCGTTGAGAACTTAATCGTGGTGCTTCTTGCTATAGATTCCACCCTAATAGTCCTTGTCATTTTAGTGATTATGGTCATATTAAAAACTTTAAAGGAATGTGATATCAGTAAACTATCCGGTTTAAAGAGGTGATCTAAATGAGTTTAGCTACAATTAGCTTGCTAATTCCCTTGTTACCACTAGTGAGTTCGGCTATAGTTCCGCTAATGATAAGGGTAAGACGGAGGTATGTAGAGCTATTCTCAGTCATCATAACGGGGATATCTCTAGTCCTAAGCCTAGTTCTCTTAATGGACGTTGTCTTAAATAGGTACGAGCTGCCCCTATTCATAAGGTACACATCATCCATTCCATCATTTTCAATATTCATCGATGAGCTGACATTAGTAATGCTACTAATAGTTCCCATCGTTAGCTTCCTTGTGGTAGTGTTCTCACTTGGATATATGAAGGAAGATGAGGCCTACATCCGGTATTATACGTTCATATTGCTCTTCATAGGCGGTATGTTGGGCCTAGTACTGGTTGGTAACTTCCTTTACCTTTACCTATTCTGGGAAGTCGTAGGTATAACCTCATGTTGCCTAATCGCGCATTGGTATAGGCGACCTGAAGCTTCTAAAGCAGGAGTAAAGGCATTTATAGTAACTAGGATAGGGGATACATTCCTGCTTGCATCTATCGCCTTAATATATCTCAGGTTTGGAACGCTAAGTTATAGGGATCTCATTTCTAAGATGATGTTAAGCTCCACTATTACATCTCCTCCCATTAATATAGCTAAGCTCCTAACAATTCCATTGATCTTAGCATTCATAGGTGCGATGGGCAAGAGCGCTCAATTTCCACTTCACGTATGGTTACCTGATGCAATGGAAGGCCCAACGACCGTTTCTGCACTAATACACGCTGCAACTATGGTCAAGGCTGGAGTATATTTAATTGCAAGATTTGAGACTCTTCTGCACTACTCAGGTATAAACCCAGTCCTCTTAATGCCATTCTTTAAGACGGTAGTCCTCATAGGTGGATTCACATCGTTATTCTCCGCGACAATGGCCTTAGTAGCTCTTGATGTAAAGAGGGTTCTAGCTTACTCGACAATAAGCCAGCTAGGCTTGATGTTCTTAGCGCTAGGACTTGGCGGATATGTTGGCCTTCATGAGGCGTTTACTGCGGGCGTATCTCACATGTTGAGTCATGCGTATTTCAAGGCTCTTCTCTTCTTATCCGCTGGTGCGGTAATACATGCCCTTGAGACGAGAGATATGCGCTTAATGGGAGGTCTAAGAAAGTACATGCCTATAACATGTACTGCAATGACCATAGGAGCATTATCGCTCATGGGATTTCCGCCCTTAAGCGGATTTATAAGCAAGGAAGAGATCTTAAAGGTAGCGTCAGAAGCAATGAAAGTAATGCCTTGGGGTTCTATATTCTTCACGTTAACATCAATCTTAACCGCATTTTATTCGCTTAGATTAGTTTACCTAGTATTCTTCGCACCTCCATCCGAATACGTGACTAAACATAAGCCGCATGAGGCTGAATCAGTAATGACGATCCCCCTCATATCATTGATGGTATTATGCTTTATCGCTCCCACATTCCTTCTTTATGTCTTAGAGGGATATAAAATAGAAGTTCATATCCACGGATTGCTAAAAAGCGCTATGATACTGGCTTTAGGCGCCGGAAGTGCATATTTAATATACTTTAAGGAAGTTATCTCAAGAGAACGCGTATTAGCTTTAAGACCCATAACGGTAATAAACGAGATCCTATTCAACGGGTATTACATCGATTTCTTCTATGAAAGGGTATTGTTAAAAGTCTTAATGGGCTTGCCTTCCTACATAGCGTCTGTAATAGAACAGGGGATAAACTTCATTATAGACCGTGCATCCGTCATAATCTTGGGCTCGCTTCCATCATACATAGCCTTCCTAGTGGACTCAGGTGTAGAGGCTTTTAATAATGCCTTAGTACGCTTATTCGTCAACTTAAGCAATATATTACGTTCATTGCATACTGGTGAGATACACCATTACGTATCCTCCGTAATAGTAGGTTTAGTGCTAGTGTTATTAATCATATTAGTGGGGGTGATGATGCTATGATAAATGAAGGCATAATGCTACCCTTCTACACACTCTTAGGGATTCTTCCCATAATGGCAGTAGTAGTTCACGCCTTAGGCAAGACTAAGGAGAAGTTCCTACTAGCGAACGTATCCTACATAGCATCTTATGTGCTCTTAGCGTGTCTTAGCGTCAAAATCAGAAGTACTGGAATAAGCGAACTTCCTCTCTTCTCGCTGAGAAAGGCCTTTGTACTAAATCCTACATCTCTTACACTCGCAACTCTCATGACGTTTGCTTCTCATATGCTATTGCTTGGTGCATATATGAATAGGAAGAGCGTTATGGATAAATTCGACGTAATATTGTTCATGCTCTTCTCAGCATATGGCATAATATTCTCAGACAACCTGATAGTACTTCTTCTATTCATGGAAATAGGTCTCGTCTCCACGGCCTTCCTGTTCATTGAGAGGAATAGGGAATCAATAGAGGCAACGGTAAAAATGACGATAATGCTCATATTAGGGGGAATATTCTTAGCTATAGGATTTAGCGGTCTCTATCTAATATTAAGGAGCAAAGGTCTCGATCTCATAGCTCTCTCACTTTCCTACCTATCCGGTACTCCTCAACTTGAGCAAGGAAGTATGTCTATTCTTACCCTTCTCTTCTTTACTCTCATACTAGTCGGAATGGGAATTGAAGTTGGTTTAGTTCCATTCTATATGTGGTTACCAGATGTCTATACAGGACCTATGGCAATTGCATCTGCCTTCTTTATACTCCTTGTTGATACTGCTGATCTTTATGCTCTCCTAAGAGTATTACCCCTTTATGAACATATTCTTACAGGAACCTACACAATTAAGATGCTATTCACAAACGTAGTAGTGTTAATCTCAGTGATTTCGTTTATATTAGGTGAGCTATCAGCTTTAACCCAGCGTAGACTTAGGAGGATATTTGGGTATAGTGGCATTGCTGACGCAGGATATACATTACTACTCGCTACGTACTTAGCGATCTTAGGTATTTCAATCGTTAAGCCATCAATACCTCTTGCAATAGCTACTTTCTTCATACTCTTCAGTAACATAGCTCTTTCAAACATTGTATCACTCATAGGTCTTGGAGAGACTAAGGGCATAACTACAATTGACGATATAAGAGGGCTTCCATGGAGGTTTCCATTACTTTCAGCTAACCTTATAATCTCTTTATTATCGTTAGCTGGAGTACCACCACTTGCGGGCTTCATGGCTAAGTTCTTTGTGATATCTGCTATTTCGAGTACTTTCCGCAGACTCATAGTGATACTAGTGATAATATTCTTTGGAGTATGTGCCGCATATGTTTTGAGAGTTATAGCAACACTATGGTCTAAGACATCGAGAGTAACTAGAGAGGAGGAAAGCGTTATACAGCTGATTCCATTCATTATATTAAATGTACTCCTCATAATATGTGGTATATACCCACGTCTAATACTCGAGTTCATGATGAGGTGAAAAACCATGTATCTCCTCCTATCCGTAATAATACCCGCTATCGCAATACCAATAGCATACGTATTGAGCAAGAGGTATTCAGAAAGGGCAGGTGGAATGGTATGTACCATAGTTGGACTAATAGACCTAATACTCGTCACTACTGCATACCTTCAAGGAGCTCCATTGTACATAGAAGAATATAAGTGGCTTCCCAAGTTAAGTAGCCATGCAACTGAGATATCCTTCAAACTATTTATCGATGGAGTGAGTCTACTTGCGGCAATAGCCACTTTAATTCTCGTAATAGCTGCCTCACTATATTCTATCGATTACATAGAGCACGACATCAGCGCGTACTATATGTTCTTATTACTACTGACGCTGGGAATGCTTGGAGTGTTTATCTCAAGCAATTTAATAGCATTCTATATGTTCCTAGAGTTCATGCTTGTGCCATCATACTTTATAATAGGAGGTTGGGGATTACCAGGAGCACGGCGTGCAGCATTTAAGTTCTTCATATATACTCACGTAGGAGCACTATTTGCTTTAGTCGGCATTGCACTAACCTACTTAAACTTAGGTACATTGGACATACTCTCAATGCCCCAAATGATAATGACGTCCACTACTTGGAGTAGAGTATGGCTTACCGTTTTCATATTATACGTGATAGGATTCCTTGTAAAGGCAGGTGCATTTCCCGTGCACTCATGGCTTCCTGATGCTCACAGTATTGCACCAACGCCCATGTCATCTCTTTTAAGTGGTATAATTGCGGCAAGTGGTGTCTATGCACTGTTCAGAATACCGTATATGAGCATACTACTCCCAACGTTTAGAGCGGGAATTAACGTAAATAAAGTTCTAGTCGCCATGAGCGTATTGGGCTTGATGTCAGTATACTATGGAGGGTACCTTGCCCTTAGGGAACGTGATGTAAAAAGAATTCCAGCGTATTCTACTATAAGCCATAACGGATATATGATAACTGGCCTTAGCTTGGGCCTTGCCGCCATAATAAACAATGGCATCGAGAAGTTCATCTTCATTGGAATATTAGGCGCAGTCCTTCATATACTCTCCCATGCACTTGCTAAAGGCCTCTTCTTCATGGTCGCGGGAACTATACTTGAGGAAACGGGCGAAAGAGACATAACCAGGACTAAAATGTTGCTTAGACTAATGCCATGGACTGGAGCATTTGGTTTCTTCGCGCTCTTCGGTATCGCTGGAGCACCTCCATTCGCAACATTCATAAGTGAATTATTGATGATAGTGGGATCAATATACTCTGGTCTCAAGTATGCAAAGCTCTTCACGCTATTACTAGCGTTAGGAACTGCGCTTAGTGCAGCATATGCCCTCAGATTCTGGTGGTTTACATTCTGGAAGGGTGAGGACAAGGAGAAAGTACACGATGTAAGAGAGAGAGCAAAGGTAGGCATGGTAATTCTAGCGATAATGCTAGTAATAGTTGGTTCAATACCATTCCCATTCCTTGAGCAAGTAAGGCGAAGTCTCATGACAGTACTTTCCTCACTTAAATAGAATATTATGTTGTTCATTTCATTATGTTTTAAAGTCTTTAGTCTTCACACGAATTTTATTCAAATTGCCGTATCTAGCCCATATTGCACAAGTCCCCTCACTTGATACCATACAAGGTCCCTTAGGGGAAGAAGGATTGCATACTCTCATGAAAAGAGGACATTCTGTTGGCTTAGCTCTACCTAATATTATGTCAGCGCATCGACAACCAGGAGCAACATCCCTCCCTCCCTTAAAATCTAGGCCATACTCCAGTCTTGCATCATATTCGGCATAAGAACTCTTAAGCTCTAAACCACTTTCCTTCACGATACCTATCCCCCTCCAGCCAGCGCTAACCACATCGAACACCTTCCCTACATAACGCCATGCTTTAATGTTTCCCTCGCTTCGTACTACTCTTGAGTATTCATTGAAGAGCTTAACGTCGTTGAATTTAATTTGCCTTAATATCTCGAAGATCGCAATTAGTACGTCCTCTGGTTCGAATCCTGCTACGACGACCGGTAACCCATAGTCCTCGGCTAGGAACTTCCATGCATTACTTCCGATTATAGTGGAAACATGACCTGGAGCTATTATGCCGTCTATCGCTATGTCTCTTACCTCGTCAAGGATATAACGCATTATGGGGGGCGTTAGTCTGTATGCTGATATTATCTTTAAGTTACGTGGTACATCCTTATGTACAAGCCTCGATGCTACGCTTGGTTGCGTGGTCTCAAATCCAACTCCAAAGAACACGCTCTCCTTTCCATCCTTTGCCAACCTTATTGCATCAAGGAAACTATAAACTATCTTAACATCCGCGCCCTCCGCCTTAGCTCTTGAAAGACTCATCTCAGTTCCGGGGACTCTATACATATCTCCGTAAGTAAACACTCTAATTCCATCAAGCGCTAACTTTATGCACTCATCGATATAAGCGGCGGGAACGACACATACAGGACAACCTGGGCCCGCTATTAACTCTACGTTCTCAGGCATGAGACTTCTTATCCCATAATATGATATAACGTATTCATGTGTTCCACAGAAGCCCATTATCCTAACATCACCTAGACCTTTAGCCAACTTATGGATATTCCTCACTAATCGGTTGATATCAACTTTAAGCACGTGCTTTAATAAGGGATCAAGTTTATTTTAGTTTCGTCCTAATCTGAATGGTGACCAAATATGAAGATAACATTAGCTCATGGCGCTGGAGGTAAGGAAACGGAGGATCTAATAAGGAATGTAATAATCCCTATGTTTCGTTATAAGTCTGTAACTGGCGGGATCGGCCTAGATCAAATGGAGGACTCCGCAATAATACCAATAGGCGATAAAAGGTATCTGGCCATCACTATCGATAGTTACACTGTGAACCCTATATTCTTCCCTGGTGGAAATATTGGAAAACTTGCCGCATGCGGTACAATAAACGATCTTGCAGTTGTTGGAGCGAGACCTATAGGGATGCTGGATGGAATAGTTGTTGAGGAAGGTTTCGATTTAGACAAACTCAAGAGAATTTTAAAGTCCTTTGAGGAAGTCTTAAGCGAGCTTAAAATACCCTTACTTGGAGGCGATTTCAAAGTTATGCCAAGAGGTTCTGTGGACAAAATAGTAATATCCACGTGTGGTCTCGGCATTATAGAAGGAAGTCCAATACTCGACTCTGGCGCAAGACCTGGTGATAAAGTTATAATAAGCGGTACCATAGGAGATCATGGCGCTGTAATATTGGCTTTACAGAGCGGACTGGAAATAGAAAGCGAGGAGCTCTCATCTGATTGCCAACCAGTGCTCAAGGTTATGGAATGTGCTCTGAAGATAGGCGAAGTTCATGCTGCTAAAGATCCTACACGTGGTGGATTAGCTATGGCTCTAAATGAAATAGCGAGGAAATCAAAGGTTACAATCATAATTGATGAGGAGGAAATACCAATAAGAGAGTCAGTAAGGGCTTATTGCGACATGCTGGGAGTAGATCCTCTATCTCTTGCATGTGAAGGCAAGGTAGTCATGTGTGTAGGATCCGAAGTAGCTGACGACATAGTTAAGAACTTGCATAAATACGGATATAACGACGCATGCATAATAGGTGAAGTACGAAAGGAGAAGGATATGGAGGGTTACGTGATAATACGAACGAAGGTTGGCGGAATGCGTATCGTTGAACCTCCAACTGGCGAAATAGTTCCTAGGATTTGTTAATTTCTCTACGAACTTCCTCCAACTCCTCCATTAACATAGATATGGCTTCCTCCATTTCCCTTGCTAATTTCTCATCTATCTTAGCTATTATGGCTCCTGCGTGAACTATTACGTGATCTCCAGGCCTTACGTTAACTAGGAGGGCATCAACCCTCCTCTTTACTCCACCAAAGTCGACTATGGCTACATCCCCTTCCACTTTAACGACTTTCCCTGGTATACCAAGACACATTTAAGTTCATCTCCTCCTATTATATCGGTAAGGTATTGCCTAAAAACATTGCAGGTGATAGACGTTGACTAAAGCGTACATAGTACGAATCACTGGAATAGTTCAGGGAGTTGGCTTTAGACCCTTTGTCTTCAGACTTGCTAAGAAATATGATATAAGGGGCTATGTTAGAAACTTAGGTGGAGCTGAAGTCGAGATTTATATAGAGGGTGATAAGGTAAAGGAGTTTATAAAGTCCCTAGAAGCAGAGAAACCGCCAACTGCGGTAATATACTCGATTCAAGTAATTAAGGCCTATCCTAAGGGTTATTCTTCATTTAGGATAATGGAAAGTTCTAATGAATTCAGTTCAATCTCAATGATACCTCCCGACTTTAGCATATGCGATGAATGTATTAAGGAGATTTTGGATCCTAAATCTCGCTTCTATAGGTATCCATTTCATTCATGTGCTTGGTGCGGTCCTCGTTTTACCATTATAGAGAGAATACCTTATGATAGGCATAATACGAGCATGCGTGATTTCCCACTTTGTGATGAATGCCTTAAGGAATATAACGATCCTGAAAATATAAGGAGATTTCACGCTCAAGGCATAAGTTGTCCTAATTGTGGTCCTAAGTTAAAGCTGTTAGATAATAAGGGTAGACTCATTTCTACTAATGATCCTATAGTCGAAGTCGCTAGGCTAATAGATGAGGGTAATATAGTCGCCATAAAAGGTATTGGAGGCTTTCACATAGCTGCCTTAGCTACCGATGACGATATCGTAATGAAGCTAAGAAGACGTAAGCGAAGGCCTACCAAACCCTTTGCTCTAATGGCCTTAGATTTAGAAACAGCAAGGCAGTTAATCGTAACTAATCCCCTAATAGAGGAGCTACTTACTTCACCATCAAGACCAATAGTGATATCTAGGAAGAAATCTTCGAAAGTATCAGAATATGTAGCTCCTGGCCTCAATACACTAGGCGTAATGATAGCATATAGCGGCATACATTACCTTCTACTAAAAGAAGTTAAGGATCATTTCCTCATAATGACTAGTGGCAATCCTCCAGGTCTCCCAATATGTAAAGATGAAAATGAGGCTCTAATTAAACTAAAGGGAATAGTCGATTACTTCCTAATCCATAATAGGAGGATAGTAAACCGCATTGATGATAGCGTCATACGTATTAGCCTTAGCTCTCCACAATTCTTAAGAAGAGCAAGAGGTTATGTCCCATTATGGATAAAGGTACCCTTTAGCACTAACGTTCCTATAATAGCCTTTGGTGCCCTTCTCTCTAACGCCGCAGCAATCCAAATAAATGACAAAGTCATTCCCTCTCAATACGTGGGGGATGTCGATTCATTAGAGAACCTCCTGTTTTTAAGATCATCCCTAGAATTCCTCGTTAAAGCCTATAACGTAGAGCTTAACGAGAAGACAATATTAGTTGCTGATATGCACCCCAATTACCTTACCAGAAGATATGCTGAGGATCTATCATCAAAGTTAAGATGTAGGCTCTTATTAGTTCAACATCATCATGCACACATAGCGTCGGTAATGGCAGAGCATGGGATAAAGGATGAGAAAGTAGTTGGAATAGCTATAGATGGAATCGGTTATGGATCTGATGGAACGCTCTGGGGAGGCGAGATACTAATTGCTGATTACTTAGACTTCACTAGATGTGGTCATATAGAATATAGCCTAATGCCAGGAGGCGATATGGCAACTAAATATCCAGTAAGGATGCTAGCAAGTATACTCTCACGTATAATGTCATTGGACGAAGTAAAGGAATACATAATTAATAATAACCTCCATAAGGCATTACCTAGAGGGGTTAAGGAATTAGACGTAATACTTAAGATAATTGAAAGAGGTCATGCTCCTCTCACATCCAGCTTAGGTAGAGTGCTTGATGCAATGTCATCTCTCCTTCACGTATGCTATGTAAGGACTTATGAGGGAGAGCCGGCAATAAGACTTGAGGAATTCTCCCAGAATGGCGAATTACATCACGATATGTTCAATTTAAGAATGCATAAGGATGATAAAGGCCATATAGTCATAGATGTAGCGAGCATGTTCAAGCAGGTATTAGATCTTATAGGTGAAATCGATAGACGAACTATTGCAAGAAGCTTTCAATATGCGCTTGGTGTAGCTTTAGGTCAAGTAGCAACCCTAGTTAAAAGAAGGAGCATCGATAAGTTAGTCATTTCCGGTGGTGCTTCAGTAAATGAGGTAATACTTAAGGGCATTTTAGACGCGGTAGGCGATAAATTCGAAGTCTTAAGGCCAAATAAAATGCCAGCAGGCGATGGCGGGATATGTTTAGGACAAGCTATAATAGCAACGGTGCGTGAGCTCTATGGTGAACTATAAAGGTATGAGGCTAAGCGAGTTAGAGAAATTAGTCCGTGGTAGACGAACGCTTGTCGTAACTTTGGGAAATGAGTTCAGGGGCGATGATGCCGTTGGTGTAATGCTTGCAGAATATTTAATTAAGGCAGGCTATCAGGATGTAGTTTTAAATGCTGGAATAATGCTCGAAAACCTTATCGCCTTGATAATTAGGAGAAATCCAGACGTTATAATATTTGTTGATGCTATTGATGCAAAGCTTAAGCCTGGTGATATATACATATGTCGATTGGATGAGACAATAGATGAGATAATGCCCCTTACAACACATAAGCTTCCCCTAAAGTTTATAGCTAAGTTCATAAAGAGTGAATTGCCTGATAGCGAACTCATACTAATAGGCGTTCAGGCTAAGAACTACACCTTCGGATCTAACATGTCAAATGAAGTTAAGAATTCCCTAGAGGCACTTAAACAGCTCATTAAGAAGTTACTTACAATTAGTACTCCCTAAGTATGGGAAGTGTTATACACCTTAGCCCACCATTCCCCTTCGTAATCTCCGTTATATCAACGCTTATTACATCTATTCCCCTCTTCTCTAATTCTTTTCGTGTTTTTCGATTCACGTTGTATCCATCGTAAAATAGAATTCGCCCCTCCCTTAAGGTCAGCCAATTTATAGCGAAAGTCCTGAAATCCTCTTTAGGAATTTTTATTATGTCAAATCCTTTGCTCTCTAACATACTTTTAAAGCTTTTTGGAAGGGCTGGCTCATAAATAGCACAAACCCTTTTGTCAGCTAGATTAAATGCAAGGTCTAGGTGAAACGCTTCAGGATTTAATCTGACTGGAATTACCCTACTTACATGATTTTTCAATACGTGCGTTATCCATAGGTATCCCTTCTCATTTGTCCTATCACCTATACCAACTAGCACTTCATCCACATCCATAAATAGTATGTCTCCTCCCTCTAATGCAACTTCCTTAGGCGCCTTAATTACTGGTATGCCTAGTTCCTTTAACTTATCCAGCACTATAATTTCCTCTCCCTCTCTAACAGCATATCTGAAACTGCCTGCTATGAATCCTATATCTGTGGTTATGCCCACATCTCGGACATATATTTGATTTGGTGATACTCCTCCCCTTACAATTATTACTTCAATTCCTTCCTCCTTCAAGCAGCTAATTACTTCCTCTATTTCCTCTAATAATATGTCAAAGTTAGGTCTCTCCTTATAAAGCCATTTGGCTACGCTTTCTCTTTCCAATACTGTAAACTCCTCTCGTGATGGCACATGTATAATCACCTTCCTTAAAGGTGCTACTTCGCTTTGAGCTCCATAACTTCGCAATAACCATCACCATTAAGGTACTATTAAGGCTAATAGAGCTCTCTGTACGTGAAGTCTATTTTCAGCCTGATCCCAAACGACGGAATGTTTTGGATCATCAATTACCTCAGGTGCTACTTCCTCTCCTCTATGCGCTGGAAGACAGTGCATGAATATGTAATCATCTTTCGCTAGACTTGTCATCTCCTTGGTGACTGTCCAATTGGCGAAATCTCTCATCCTCTTCTCTCTTTCCTCCTCCTTACCCATTGATACGAAGACATCAGTATATATGACATCTGCTCCTTTAACGGCTTCGTATGGATCATGCAGTATCTCCACTATGGAATTATTCTTAGTAGCTTCCTCCTCAGCTTTCCTCACGATCTCGTCTAAGGGCTCGTATCCTTTAGGACATGCTACTCTAATATTAGCGCCTACTTTACTACATGCGAGCATTAGTGAGTGGCATACGTTATTGTTCCCATCACCTACATAGGCTACGTTTATCCCCATAAGCTTACCTCTCTTTTCATAAATGGTTAATAGATCTGCTAATGCCTGACATGGATGGTATTTATCGCTTAAGGCATTTATCACAGGGATCTCCGCATATTTAGCAAATTCTTCAAGTATCTCATGATTCTTGACCCTAGCTACAAGAGCATTAACATATCTAGAAAGAACTCTCGCAGTATCTGCTATGGTTTCTCCACGAATGAGCTGTAGATCTTCCTTTCTAAGATAAATAGGTCTTCCTCCTAATTGGTAGACAGCAACTTCAAAACTTACCCTAGTCCTTGTAGACGGTAACTCAAAGTAGAGCGCTATAGTCTTCCCCTCAAGTGTACGTAGTCTTCCTCCTGATAAGTACAGTAACTTAAGCATCCTTGCGGTCTCTATTATGGTATGTATCTCCTCTTTGGTAAAATCACCTATCGTAAGTACGTCTCTCCCCCTAAGCAAGTCATAACACCTTACAATAGCTTAGACAATACGCGTAATTAGTTTTACTCTCTATTATTCAAGTGAGGCCACTCTCTTCATTAACATATTCCACAGTAGCGCTATTAAGAGCATTATCACAAGCCACATAACTTTTCCTATAAAATTAACGCCAGGGATAGGAGCTATGAATCCTATCATGCCAATTATCATGAAGAATATAGAGGGTCCATATGTTATTGCTTTCTTTATAATTGGAGCTATTTTCCTTATACTAATCCTCTTAAGCTTCTTTATAGGCATCTCCACTATTGGTCTAGGTACTTCTCCCTTTGCCTTTTCTATAGTGTCAATTACTTTTAGGGCAGTATCGGTTAATATGTATAAGTAGACACCTCTCTTAGGATCCTCTCTCCTTATGAGGAGTCCCGCCTTCATTAGTTGCTTTACGTGCTTATCTATTGTTGCCCTATGCTTCTCTAATTTAATAGCTATATCGCTAACGCTCATTGGCCCCTCATCCTTAATCAACTTAAGGATTTGGTAGCGCGTTATATCTCCAAGGGCTTCAATCAATCGTTTATCCTTGTTCACTATGATAACCCATGATATACAACCTTAAACACAGATAAATATGTGAACTTTAAAATAAACGAATCCCTGTCGCACGATCAGTAGACGCGTAGATAGTGAGCATATTCCTAAATTTCGACAAAGGACTTAACAACAACCATTCCCCTTTTCTCTTGGGCAGGCCGATGAAGAAGAGAAAAGTTAAATGGATTTGGAAAATCCTAGCAATACTCATAGTCATGGCAATATTAATCAAGGCACCAGCGCTACTACTATTGTTTCTGGGCACCCTTTCAGTATACGCAGTTATTAAGAGGATTCGAAGAAGTTCTAATGTAAATCTTGCTAAGGAAGAGAACGTCCACGTCTACAAAAGCGATGGATCAAGCCTTACTCCCTTACCGAAAATAACAACACCACGTAAGCTTAAATGTCTTTACGAATATAAAATGCCATTCCTATCTAGGGTTTATCTCCCATCAAAAGACTCTCCTTGCATGATACTATTCAAAGGACTTACATTAATAGGCATAGGCGCTATAGAGTTAAAATCTTTGCCTAAAGAACGAAAGGCCTCTCTCTCCGGCCTCTTCTCATCTGCCATGAAACTAGGTTACGATATAACGTATACTGCCATGTACGAACCACTTCCCGAAGAGCAAGCATGGAGAACCAGGATAATTTTCATAGTTCGTACGAAGAAATTGGCCGTTAGGGTAACTTCTACTGTCGTGAGGGAGGTAGTAGATGATGTCATTCGTAGGCTTGAATGGACACGATCAGCCATAATATCGAGTATGGGCCTAGTTGACGTAAATGTGCTCTCCGGTGAGGATCTTGCCCAAGCAGTATTTGGGGTGATTACTGGATGAAAGAAGGATTGATCATACCAAATAATAGTGAAGTACTCTCCGGACTAATAGAAGGAGTCGTACTTGATGAAGGCTTAACGCCTATAATCATCATAGGAGAGGATGTAGAAACAGGAGAGACCTTTTACCTTACAAAGGAAGAACTTGAATCAAACATTGCTGTTATAGGATACACGTATGATACTATAAGCACAAACTTAAGGCTAATCGAAGAACGTTGGGAAGTAGGCGACAATTACTTAATACTCGATTATAACGGCCTCTATACCAGGCTAATGCATGTAATTCCATCGTTAAGAGTGTTTAGAGCAGGAATTGACTTCTCAATAAGACTCTTCGATCACGAGCCGCTCGATATTGAAACTTACAAGCACTTCTTAACTAACGTAATGACAGCATACCTTAGATTGGGTAATACAGAGCAGCGTCTCCTTTATACTGCAATAACCGAACTCTACGAGCGTTTTGGTCAAAGAGCCAGTATACTCGATTTTATTATTACGATTAGAGATCTAGAGGAAACTCCAACATTAACCGCACAAGAATACTCGAAGATAGATAGTCTCATGAGAGCCATAGCACCATTGCTTAAAGGAAGAACTGCTACAGCATTTACTCATGAGCCACAGATCCCGTTGGATTCATTATTTGAAGGGATAAACTTAATAGACCTATCAAGAATAGCCCCTGAGTACAGATCAATTATAGCAGCCTTAATATTGATGAAATGCCTGAAGGTTAAGAAAAGTTGTACCATATTGATAAGCGAAGCACAAGCGCTATTTCCTGAGGATAGGGATCAATTCCTTACGGATCTTTATACTATAATCGATAAAGCTCACCTAAAGGGAATAAGCCTTCATATATCATCAACTACGCTAAGCTCTCTATCATCAAGTATAATTAATCGTATAGGCCTACTGCTCGTTCATAGGACGTTAAATTACCAAGATCTAAGGTTACTAAGCCAATTATGCCATAGATATGCTATCCAAGAGCTATACGAAGGAGAGACATTGATCTTATCAAGGAGTAGAGGAGTCATTAAGGTTAGAGTATACGCACCTCGTTCTCAAGAATTCGAAGTACCTACCGATAATGAGATAGAGGAACACATGGAAAAGCTCGGTATACGATTAACTAAACTTAAGGAAATGGAGTTACCACGCATCACATTATTGGAGAGAGACTTCAGAGAATACGCTGAATACGTCTATAAATTGCTAAGAGCACTCACAGAGCAGATAATGACAAGGGGCGAGGCAATATCATTACTAAAAGATGAGGGATTGAGCACAGATATAGCTTCTCAACTACTAGATGCAACACAAATACTTGGATACCTTAAGGAAGATTACGTTAGTGGAAGGAGGATCTTGGTACTCACAAGGAAGGCCGTTCTAGCTATAGACGAGTATGAAGCCAAAGTAAAGGCTGTTGAGGCAAGAGACATTCTCAAGAACATAAAAGGAAGAGGTGATGAAAATGGCAAGGGTTAAGTGGTTATCAAAAACTAAGGTCAGATGGTTCGTAGCTCGTCATGGTTCTAAGTTCGTATATGTCGAGCTCAAGGGAACTATAAGGAATAACGTTCCTCTAATAATAAGAACGATCAAGGTAGTGGAAAAAGGTGGTAACGTGGAATCCGTATATACAGAATTCTACGATCTAAGTAGTGCAAGGGAAATTCTTGAAGCTGAAAAACAGATAATATCCCTCATGAGCTCCCTATCGGATAATAATGCGAGAAGCTCTGAGGCCGTATTATCTCATGTAATTTCCGAATTAGACAACATATCTAGTAAGGTGGTTTACCTTCGTGATCTCTTAGAAGAATTAGTGGAGGTGATGGGGAGTGGAAAAGGAGAAAGTAAATAGTAAATACGTTAAGAAAGAGTATGATCTAGAGGATATAAAAGGCGTTGGGCCAGTCCTAGCAAAAAGGTTAAGAGCTGCTGGCATAACCTCAGTGAGAATCCTAGCGATGCTTCCATCAAGGGAGATAGCTAAAATAACCGGACTAAGCGAGACCAAGGCAGAAACAATAGCTGAAGCTGCTAGAAGCCTGTTAAGAATGAGCATAATTCCAGCCAAGAGATATAAAGAGATAAAACTCAGCCTCCCAAAGCTTACAACTGGTTGTAAGGCCCTAGATAAGATCCTAGGAGGCGGACTTGAACCACAAGTGATAACTGAGTTCGTAGGTCCCTATGGTAGTGGCAAGACCCAAATATGTCATCAACTTGCCGTAACCGCGCAATTGCCAAGATCTAAGGGAGGACTAGAAGGTAACGTGATATACATCGATACGGAGAACATGTTTAGCTGGGAGAGAATAGAGGCCATAGCGAAGCGTTTTGGTCTTAACCCAGATACAGCACTTGAACGAATACTCTACGCCCACGCCGTGAACTCGGATCATCAGATAAAAATAGTTAGAGAGGAAGTACCGAATATCATAGAAGAGAACAACGTAAAGCTACTCATAGTTGATTCGCTAATGAATCACTTCAGAGCTGAGTATCCAGGAAGGGAGAATCTAGCTGTCAGACAGCAAAGACTTAACGAACATTTACATGACCTCATAAGGCTTGCCGAGACATATAACCTAGTAGTTGTCATAACCAATCATGTAGTTGCAAGTCCTGATACAATGTTCGGTCCTCAGGAAAGACCAGCTGGCGGGCACGTAGTAGCTCATATGGTTGGGTACAGGATATGGGTAAAGCGATTATCCGATGGTAGGAGAAGAGCTAAGGTAATCGATGCACCAAAACTCCCTGAAGCTGAAGCTGACTTCATGATAACTGATGAGGGGATAGTTGACGTGAGTTAGGGTGCAGGAAATGGAACTAGAGTTTAGAAGAATACAAGGCCCTTACGGTAAATCAAGACGCTACATAATGACAATACCAAGACAGTACGCTGAGAGAGTGTTGAAGTTAGGTTATCAAGGCGTTGCATTCATAATGGTGGGAAATATAGCTATCGTAATGCCAAGTAAAGGATACGAGCTAGATACACTTAAGGAAAGGGTCGCTGAAAACCTCCTGTATATAAGAGATCTTGAGGCAATACTGACAGGGAAGACATCGCTATTATCAAGACTCGATAAAATACTCTCGAAAATAGAGGACTTCTTAAGAAACGCTAAGTCTACGCGAGCCTTTGAGATGCCTAGTGAAATCACCAGACAATACGATGATGTTAAAAGTGAGTATAAGGAAGGCGACGTCCCATCATTCCTAAAGGACAATCCATGGCTTGAGATACTATCTAAGCGTGGGAAAATGCTCGATCCAGAATATACTTAGTTATTTTTTCCTGCCTCATTACTGCCTTAAGTAAATAGGAGCTCTCCATTATTATCTTAAGCGGCGTCTTTATTCTAGTCGCGATAGCTTTAAGACATTCGGCTAGATCATCGAACTTAGTATATCCTCTCCTTAATGCTCCTCTAACGCTCTCCCTTACTTGCCAAACTCCGACTGGTGCATAATATTCAGGTCTTACTTCCCTTATGGCGATAACTATGGCCTGCCTTCTTATCTTATTGAGATATTCAAGTACTGCCATACGCATCGCATAATATCCTCCATCTACATCCTTTATCCTTGGCTTTCCATCATGTAGTTCGTAGTTCACGCTTATGTACGCCTTATCTCCTGAGATCCACACGCTATTTGGAAGCCATATTTCTATCATCTCAAAGCTCCATGATCCTGGTAACATTATTATCTCATAATGGTTTCCTATGTAATCCGCTGTGAAGAGTCTTATCTCGTCTATCTCCGTATAATCCCTAACCCTTGAATACAATAAGTTGCCAACTATTGAGTCAACTGCCGTTATCGCCCACCTAGTGGGTACTAATTTCCTCTCACGCTTTCTGCCTAGCATGCCAAGGCTTAATAGCCTCATTATCTGATATACGCTTATGCCGTATTGAACTAATTCCTTAATACCCTCCTCCGCTCTTAAATCGTAATCTTCTACTACTTGATCTACCTTTCTAGGTACAACTGGATTGCTTACTATATCTATCTTCTTGACAATACCACTAGGTCCTAGAGGCTCTATAATGCCATCAAACATAACCCTTGGTCTTGGCGGCTTTTTAAACTCCGCCTCAGTATCTACATGCTTTACCGAGAGGGCTATTTCCTTAGCAGCGTTAAGCATTTTATCTCTGCTGAACTCCACTCTTTTTATGTTCGCGGAGAATTTGGATCCCACAAGGCTACTCCTCAGCATTATTATTTCCTCAAGGTTTTTCTTCCCCCACCATTCCTCAGGCTTTTCGTAATGCTCTGCTAATGGGCCCAATATCGGTGGTATGTTTACTATTACGTTAACTCGAGGGTATCCATACTCGCCTACTAAAACAGAAGGTGGACTTGAGCCCATAAGTGAATTCATTTCTCTTATCTTATCCCATACCTTGATGTTCGCCTCTATTCTACTCAGTATTGGACACTTCGCCCTACCGCAGAGCCTTCTTGAACCCTTACATTTAGCGCATAATGCTGGATCGACCATCGTACTTCATAATAGTAAATCTAAGGGGCTATTTAATGAACATATCGATGTGCATATCATATAGGGAATATCGTAATATCATGATCAAAAAGGGAGCGTTATTGTGATTTATATAATGCTTAGAGAAGTAGTCAGGTGTCATAAGAATGAATAATGCTGGAAGGCCTTTGGATAAACTGACGTTTGATGAATTAAAGAGAATACTTAAATTTCCAGTTCTCGATGAGACGGGCTCCAGAATAGGGATAGTTGATAAAATTTACGTCGATCAGAAGAAGATGAAGGCAAAGGCAGTTGAGATATTGATGGACAATGGAAAGCACAAGAAGGTATCAGCTAGCAAATTAGTGTATATAGATGGCGTAGTAGTATTCTCTAAGAACGGTAGGATCTCCCTTAAGAAGGCTATGGTACTTGGTACTGATGTAGATCCTCTAATAAGAAAGGCTAGGGAACTTCTTGACGAAGTAAGGATCGTGAAGAAAAGGATTCATATGCTCGATGACTTATTAGTACAAGGAAAGATAACTGAGACCACGTTTA